>ERZ795054.807-NODE-807-length-34165-cov-9.283553_pt1 | contig 34165 bp, 44 predicted proteins | sample MGYA00375138_ERZ795054 | MGnify/ENA primary metagenome ERZ795054 (study PRJEB30183, sample SAMN05720215) | anaerobic digester metagenome | isolation source: active sludge of municipal wastewater-treating anaerobic digesters | place: USA | collected 2014-12-23 ... | reverse complement strand
GTGTGATTGAATATGTCCATCAGCGACAAACAAAGGTTGGCGCGGCGCGAGAAGGTCCTGCTCGCGGCGCGCAAATGTTTTATTCGACACGGCTTTCACGCCACGGGCATGGCCGAGATTGGCAAGGCGTGCCGCATGAGTGTTGGCAACATCTACCACTACTTCCCCAACAAAGATGCCATTGTGCGAGCCATAGCCGATGAAACGCGATCTCGCATCGTTCCGGTGCTGCGGCGCCTCGAGAATCACAAGGATCCTGTCGAAGGCATCATCGAGATTGTTCTTTTCGGGGTCAGGGAATTCTGTCGCGGATCCGACGCCCGGCTTTGGATTGATATCTCCGCCGAAGCGCCGCGGAACCGGAGCATCCGGGAGATCTATCTGACATTCGACCGGGAAGTCCGGGGTGTGTTGAAAGGACTCATGCAAAGGGCTATCGAAGCAGGCCGCGTCCCGAACGATCTGGACTTGGAGGCAATTTCACTCTGGCTGGTTGCCTTGCTCGATGGAGCGATTGCGCGGGTTTCATTGGAGCCGAAAATCGACTTCGCTCGGACCCTGGAGGTTCTGGCCCGCACCCTGAGGCAGTGCCTGTGCCTCCAGCCTTCTTCCCTCTGACCTTGCTATTCCGCTTTCGTTCCATGGATCACATCACGAAAAGCGCTTGCGCGGTCCCTTCGATCGGAATCCCCCATCGGCCCAGCGCAAGCATCCCGGCCGACTCGCTCGACCACGCCATCGATCAAGCGATGACCTGGCTGGTCAATGAGCGGCAACCCGAAGGTTTTTGGGCCGGCATGCTCGAGTCAAACTGCTGCATGGAAGCCCAGTGGATCCTGGCCATGCATTTTCTGGGCGTGCAAAACGATCCCAAGCTGCCGGGAATTCTTCGAGCCATCCTCCGAGAGCAAAGGCCGGATGGCTCCTGGGAAGTCTATCATCAGGCCCCCATGGGCGACATTAATACCACGGTCGAGTGCTACGCCGCCCTGCGCTGCAGCGGCTTTCATGTGGACGATGAACCGGTCCGAAAAGCCCGAGCCTGGATCCTGTCACACGGCGGCCTCAAGAAAACCCGTAACTTCACCCGAATCTGGCTCGCTTTGATTGGCGAATGGCCCTGGGAATACACACCGGTGGTTCCGCCCGAGATGATCATTCTGCCCACCTGGATGCCTTTCAACATCTACTGGTTTGCCAGCTGGGCGCGCGCTACGATCGTGCCGTTGGCGATTGTCTCCGCCCGCCGGCCCGTCCACCCGTTGCCCCCCAATCGCCGCTTGGATGAGCTTTTCCCCGGAGGACGCGCCAATTTTGACTATTCCATCCCCAAGAAAATGACCGGATTTTGGCCAACCTTTTTTCGGTTGAATGAAAAAATCCTTCATGCCTACGGATCCCTTCCGTGGAAACCCGGACGAGAGGCATGCATCAAACTTTGCCTGGAGTGGATTATCCGTCACCAGGATGCCGACGGCGCCTGGGGCGGCATCCAACCCCCCTGGATCTACAGCCTGATGGCCCTTCACGTTGAAGGTTACCCCCTGGACCACGCCGTGGTCCATCAGGGCCTGGATGCCTGGAACCACCACTGGTCCTATGAACGCGGCGGCGCGACTTACCTCCAGGCCAGCGAATCGCCTGTCTGGGATACCCTCCTCACCTTGCAGGGATTGTTGGACTGCGGCGCCACTCCCGAAACCTTTCCTCCCATGCTGCCCGCCCTGGATTGGATTCTCAACAAACAGATCCGCGTCAAGGGCGACTGGGCCATGACCGTCAAAGGCGTGGAATGCGGCGGCTGGGCTTTCGAACGGGCCAATACCCTCTATCCCGATCTGGATGATACCGCCGTGGCCTTGATCGTTCTGGTGCAAATCCGCGAGCTCGTATCCGACGCCCTTCGGCCACGCGTCGACGAGGCCATCCGACGGGCGGAAGCCTGGGTCCGCGCCATGCAGTCCTCCAATGGCGGCTGGGCCGCCTTCGACAAGGATAACGACAAATGGATCCTGACCCGCATCCCCTTCTGCGACTTCGGCGAGGTGCTCGATCCTCCCAGCGCGGACCTCACCGGCCATAAACTCGAAGCGCTTGGCCTGATGGGCTATGACCTGCGTGATCCAGCGGTCAAAAAAGCGGTGGCTTATGTCTTGAGCGAGCAGGAAACAGATGGCAGCTGGTTCGGACGCTGGGGTGTCAACCATATCTATGGCACCGCTCTCGTCCTGCCCGGTCTCCGAGCTGTCGGTTTCGACATGAAAGATCCGCGCATCCGCAAGGCCGGAGATTGGCTCGCCTCCAAGCAAAGCCGTGACGGCGGCTGGGGAGAATCGTGCGCCTCTTACATGGATGATTCCATGCGGGCCGAGGGTCCCAACACGCCCTCCCAAACCGCCTGGGCGCTCATCGGGCTTCTGGCCATCGGCAGCCATGATTATGACGCCGCCATTCAACGCGGGGTTCGGTGGCTCCTCCAACACCAGCACAACGGGACATGGGATGAACCCCAATACGTCGGGTGCGGCTTTCCAGGCTACGGAATCGGCGAGCGAATCAACCTGAAAAAAAACGCGGCGATGTTGTCTCAAGGCCGCGAATTGGCTCGAGGATTCATGATCAACTACAACCTTTACCGCCATTATTTCCCTCTGCAAGCCCTGGGCCGCGCCCGCCGGCATCTGCGTTCCCGGCCCGCTGGCGGCCATGCACCATAACGCCGAACCGCTCACCCCCCATATCCGCACGCAAGATACCCGCAAAAAATTTGATATGCGGTTTTCGGGCGCCCGCGTATCCCTTGTGTCCCGGATTCGAGGGTGTTATAAAGGGCTCGATGATACTTTTGCACCGGATGGGATCCTTGATTCGGGCCAGAGGCTTTCCACAGCTGGCAGCGGAATCCTGAAATGAGCCATGGATGCCAGCTCCAAAGCAAGCGACCCTCGTCTGGCCGTTCAAGGGTTCAAACCTGTCTCCTCCCCTGTCCTCACCACAGCCATTATCGTCAATGAGCCCGAGGATAGCGCCCTGGAAATCGCCTCGCTCACCGTCCTCGATCGGCTGGTGATCTCTCTTTCTCGTGCAGGGGTGGATCGCATCCTTGTCGTGGGAGGACCGCTCCCGAGGCTCGCTCGTGCGACAGCCATGGGCCTCGAGATCGAATTCGTCGATCGTCCCCCCTCCGTGGCTGGGGAGGTCTTGATCGCCTCGGGAAATGTGCTCTCCACCTCGGCGGACTTGAGAGAGGTCATCATGAGGCGCGGACGTCTTGTTGCCCGGGATGGCCAACGCCTGCCGCTAGGCATTATTGATCGATTTTCAGGAGACTGGCGATCGCGCCTGGATCAAGCCTGTGAGATCAAGGCCAGGGACTTGGCCGCCCTGGTGACTCGCGATTCAGCCCACCGCATCGAGCAAGCGTATTGGGCCTCTCTGACTAGCAGCAGCGATGGATGGGTGGATCGTCACTTCAACCGTCCCATCGGACGGTTGTTGTCGAAGCAGCTGGTCAGCAGCCCCATCACCCCCAACCAGGTGTCCCTGGCCGCCACGCTCGTCGGTCTGGCCGCCGCCTGGCTATTCGCGGTCGGAACACCCGCAACCGCTGTTGCCGGAGCTGTCGTTCTCCAGGGGTCAGCGGTCTTGGACTGCGTCGATGGCGACCTGGCGCGAGCGTTGTATAAGCAATCGTCGGTCGGCAAATGGCTGGATATCGTCGGAGACCAAATCGTGCATATCGGAGTGTTTCTTGGGATAGGGATCGGATTGTGGAGGTCGGGATCGGCGGCGCCCGTATTGGTGCTGGGTTCAGTCGCGGCGGCTGGCGTCGTCCTTTCTTTCCTGGTCGTGCTCCGGCCACTGCTGAAACCCAGGCTGCGAGGACGGGGCCGACTTCAGAAACTGATCGACAGCGCAACCAACCGCGATTTCTCGGTGCTCCTGCTCCTGTTTGCGGCCTTTGGCCGGTTGGACTGGTTCCTGTGGCTCGCTGCGGCGGGATCTCACGTCTTCTGGCTCGCAGCCGCGGGACTGCAATTCCAGGAAAGCCGCAACACTCAGGACCATGAGGAAATCGCTTAAGCTGCTCCTGCTATTTCTGGGCATCGGCCTGGTGGCTTGGTTGTTTTTGAGGGCCGATCCCGCTGGGGTTTGGGACGTCCTGAAATCGCTGGGCCCCTGGGCTCCCCTGCTCCTTTGCCCCTATGGATTGGTCTATCTTATCGACACCCTGGGCTGGCGGCTGACTTTTGGACATCAGCTGCCGCCGACCCTTTCTTTCGGGCGCCTCATCCGCATCCGTTGGGCTGGAGAATCCATCAACACACTCGTGCCCTCGGGCTATCTCGGCGGCGAAGCCGTTAAAGTCTATCTTTTGCACCAGGCCGGCATATCGGGATGGACCGGCGCCACCAGCGTCGTGGTGAGCAAAACCGTGCAGATCCTCACGCAGGTCCTGTTCATTGCGCTGGGAGCGTCGCTCGGAGCGATGCATCTGCCGCCGGGCTCGCCGTTCCGCACAGCGTTGTGGGCCATCACCGGATGCGCCATGACCGTCCTCCTCCTTCTGATCGGCACGCAGTATTACGGATTCTTCAGATCGCTCAATCGCGTGGCTGCCTTTTCCCCCCGATGGCGCCAGTGGTTTGAACGACACCGCCAACGCATTCAGGAAGTGGATCACAGCATCCGCTCTTTCTATCATTGCGAACCGAGGTGGTTTCTGCTCTCGGCGGGGGCTTATCTCGCCGGCTGGCTGTGCGACACCCTCGAGATCTGGCTCGTGAGTGCCTGGCTCGGTTGGCACGTGGACTGGCCTCGAGCCGCGGCCATCGAAGCCTTCATCGGCGTCGCGAAAGCCCTGGGAACCTTCGTCCCCGCCTCGATCGGCGTGCAGGAATCCGGCGTGGTTCTGCTGTTCCGAGCATTCGGGTTGACCTCGAGCCAAGCCCTCGCCTATGCTTTGCTTCGGCGCGGACGCGAGCTCGTCTATGCCTTGGTGGGCCTGGTGTTTCTGTGGAGCCAGGAATCCAGTCTCAAACTCTTGAAAACCAAAATCACACAGGACACCGCTTCCGATTGATGAATGCCTTTATTTATGCCGCCGGCCGGGGCATGCGCCTGGGTCCTGAACTCGGCCGACAACCGAAAATTCTCCTCGAAATCGAAGGACGCAGCCTGCTTGAATGGCATGCCTGCCGGCTCCGTCAGGCCGGCGTTCGTCAGGCCTTCGTTGTGGTGGGATATCAATCGGAAAGGGTCTCTCGTTCGTTTCCCGTCCTGGAACAGAAATACAACCTCAGCCTCCACCCGATTCTCAACCCGGACTTCGTTGAGGGCAGTGTGCTTAGCTTCGCGGTCTCCCTGCCCCAACTCCGCCAGGAAACCCAGCCGGTTCTAATCATGGACGGTGACGTGTTTTATCCCGCCGAATTCCTGCGTCGCCTCATTCAATCCCCCCATCGCACCGCCCTGCTCCTGGATCGCGCCTACTCCACAGCCGACGACGATCCCGTTCTGGTCCCGGTGCGGCACGGGCGGCCGGTTGACTTCCGAAAACGATGGTCGGGCCCGGCCGACCTGATCGGCGAGTCCATCGGATTCTTTAAAGTGGATCCCTCCGATTTGCCCGCTCTCGAGCAGGCCACGCTTCGGCGCGCGCGCGGAAACACCCGCTCGGATTCTTACGATGAAGTCTTGCGAGACCTGGTCCTCGAAGGACGATTCGGCTTTGAAGATGTCACAGGTGAGCCTTGGACAGAATTGGATTTTCCCGAAGACCTCGAGTTTGCCCTGAAACAGGTTTTACCCCGGATCCAAACCTCGCACGCGGCTTCGAAGGGATCAGAATCGTGTTTTAATGCCGCAAGCCCTGGCCAGGCACCAGCCTCGCAAGGCCTGGAACAGACAGAAGACACCCGCCAAGACCAGCATGCCGCAAAACCAAATGGAATGGCCGCTCAATAATACGCCCGCGGCAATACACACCAATCCGATCAAGGCCCGAAAGATACGGCCGGCCCGTCCAATGTTTGGCGCGAAAAACCTCATTCGATGTTCACCTTGTCCCGGCTCCCTCAGCCATGACTTCCCGATAGACGTTCAGAGTGGCCTCGGCGCAACTCCGCCACGTAAAACGGCGGCATTGTTGCCGGCCCAGCTCAATCCATCGCATGCGCGAGATCGGTTGGCGCCATAGAACCCGCATGGCCTCCAGGTACGCGAAGGGCGTTAGGTCGGCGTAACAGGCCGCCTCTCCTCCCACCTCCGGCAGACTTGCGACTCGGGAACAGATGACCGGGCAATCCTGCGACATGGCTTCGAGAATGGGAAAGCCAAAACCCTCGTACTTGCTCGGAAACAAGAGGGCAATTGCCCGGCGATACAGACCGGCCAGAATAGCGTCGTCCTGCCGTCCCAGGTAGTGCCAGTTGGCCGGCGGTGGGCCTTCCGTGCCTACTCCAGGCCACCGCGTTCCGACAATAACCAGATCGGGCAGCAACACCCCGTTCTGCGCCGCTAGTTGATAGGTCTGTCGCAACAACGCCAGGTTCTTGCCGGGCTCCAACGAACCCACAAAGAGGAAGAACTCGCCGGGAACCGCCATGCCGGAAGGCAGGGCACGAGGATTGGGATGACGGGCGCCGAAATCGCAGCCGTGGTAAACCACCCGCATGACCGACGGCGACAAGCCCAGCAACTCGGCCGCTTCCTTGGCGGTAAACCGGCTCACACAGATAATGGACCGCGCCCTGTGAAGTCGCGGATAACGGCGCTTGCCCGTCCACAACTGCCAGGGACGATAGCGTTGCGGATGTCGAATCAGAGCCAGATCGTGCAGCGTAACCACCTCGGGCAATCCGGGAGGCACGTGAATCAAGCCGCCGGCAGTCGAATGCACGATTTGTGTGCCCTCCCGCCGCACCCGCCAAACCGCCATCCATCGAGCCCAAATCAACTCCCGATAAACGGTCTTTAGAGCGCGCTGGGGCTGCCGGTAACCGAAGTTCTCCACAGGCCATGCCAGTTCGTAGACGGATACATCGGACGGCTGGACCTCTCGCAGGCCTTGAAGCAGTCCCTCAATATACCGGGATACGCCGGTGCGGGCGATGTAGAGCGCGTTGGTCTCGATGGCGACACGAATCATGGCGCTCCGCTGGGCGCCAAGGCCACCTCATCCGATTTGCGCTCGGGGCTTTGCGCGGGGGCGATGGGAACGGCGGACCCAGGCCGGCAAATGCCATTATTCAGCGCAATGCTCAGGCCAACGATGCCTGTGAAGACGCTGAGGTCCAGATCGAATTGCCCGTAGAAAACCAGATAGAAAAACAAACGCGCAATGAAATAGGCGTAGAGAAAACGGTTAACATTCTGGATGGAGAGGTCCCCAAAGCGGTAGTTGGCGTGCAACGCGCGCAAACTGACCCAGCAGAACCACACAAAACCAATAACGCCCCAGATCCCAAAAGGAATGATTAACGTCAGGGGGCCATTGTGGTAATCGCCAGCGATCAGGGTGTCCTCATACGAGGTGTACAGACCCCGCTTGATCGCTTCCTGGGTCAGCAAGAAGTCCGAGGCGCTAAACGCATATCCCTTGCCCAAAAAGAAATACCGGGGGATCTCGGGAATCATCACACGCCACATTTGAAACCGCCAGTCCAGCGTGGCCACAGCATCCATTTTTGCGATCGGATCGATGTCAATCGGCAAAAAGCTCAGACTGCGCTGCACCGCCAGCGGCAGCCGATCCATGAACCCCACGAGGAACACGCCAAAAAGCGCAGCGGCCATGAGGGCAATCGGAAAATACCGGGTGACTAACAGGCCCTCCAAAATGAACAGAGTGATAGTCACCACCGAGATCGTGATCAGGGCCGAGCGGAATCCGCCCAGCGTGCCGAAAGCCACCAGACTCAAAAAGACCACCAGTCGCCATGGATGCGCTATATCAAGCGTGCCGCGGATGCCATACCGCATCAGAACGTAAAAAATGGCCACCTGCGAACCCCAGGTGAAACCGCTGAACCTCAGAACCGACTCCTGGCTCAGGACCTGCAAGGAAGCCAGCTGGGAGGGGAACACCAGGTAGAGGAAATAGAATCCGGGCCCCGCCACGTAGACCAAATCGCTGATCACCGCGGTGATGCCGCTCAGAAAAAACAGGGAGGCATAAAGCCATCGCCGGTCTTTCGGGATGGACTGACTCGTCAAAGCGAAGAATCCGGCAATGGCACTCAACACCGAAATGTAACGACGCCCCCCCCAGGATTCCGAGCCCAAGGCCCGTCCGCTGATGCCGCCTGTGGCCTTGGCCGTAATCAGGACGACCGCCAATAGAAAGAGCAGGGATAACTTGATATACTTGGCATCCAAGGCTGTGCTCTTCTGGCGCATGGTCCGGTTCAGGGCATAAACCAGCAAGCTCACCATGGACATCACCGTTCCCAGCGTGGGTTGGCCGGGCAGAAAGAACACAATGACCGCCGCATTCCAGGAGGCCACCAGAAAGAAATGATGCCATTTCAACAGAATCGGCATCAACAAGGCCACAACCACCAGAGCCAGAAAAAACATCGTGCTGAAATCGAGCGGGGTGGCCAGCAAAAAGCCCAGCAACAGAGCCAGCGGCACACAGACTCCATAGATCAACAGCGATCTCGGTAATCCCAAATCTCTAAACATCGTGTTCCAGAGTAGAGTAAAGTTTTTAACCGCCCGCAACCCTTTTTCCCAAGGCCTCCGCCATCTGAGCCATCCGAACGGACCACGTGTGTTGCGCCAGAACCTTGCGACGACCCGCTATTCCAATCGCCCGCGCGCTGTCCGGATGCCGCAAATAAAACCGGATCTTTTCCTTGGCCTCGCCCAGGCTGCGATACGCCAAAACCTCCCGGTCCAATTCAAACGCCCCCTCCACATCCTGATTGTACTCCGTCAGGTAACAACAGCCCATGCCAGGAAACTCAAGGTCACGAAACTTTAGATAACTCGCCAAACGCCCGTGTTCATCCCTTCCCTGGTTCATTCCCAGAATGAGGCCGCAGTGTCGGAGGAATTCGGGAAATTCGTCGTCCGATAAGGGCCCGGATGCGTGCTTCTTTACCAGCGGCCAGAGGAGGCGCCGGGATACCTTTTCCCAAAAATCCGGCTGCCCGAGAGCCCGCCAAAGCCTTCGACGGGCCGGTTGATGCGGGTTATGGAAGGGACCCTGATCCGATTGCCAACCGTGACCGTGAATCTGAATTCGGATCCCCCCCAACAATAACCAACCCAATTGCGTAATCCGGTTAGCGCTGGGCAGCCCAATGAAGGCCACAGGAATTCGGCATTCCTGGCTGACCGCATCAGCCAAATGCCGTGGATTCATGGCGTAAGGTTGACAGAAACACGCCGCTCCCACCGCCCGATATCGCTCGATGGCCGCGTGTTCTGGAAACCAATTCAAGCTGACCACACGGGCCAATGCCTCGATTTCCAAAAAACGATGGGTGCTGTCGCAAAAAAAATTGATCCATGGCACTCCCATCCGAATCACCTCTCGGACCAAATCCAGTTCCAGATCTCCGGCAAAACAGTAACTGATGACCGCATCCAAACCTTCCCGCGAATGCACCCTCCGAATCTGATCCCAAAGCTGCTGGCTGGCCTTGGCCCTCTGGTGGGAAACTTTCTCTCGATCCGCCAATGGATCCCGTTCAATCCAACTGAAATCAATCCCCTGTGGCATCGTCAGCTGCGGCACCGCTTCAGCCATTCCGTCGTAAAAATGCCTCTGCCACAGGGATTGATAATGTCCAATCCCCGCATGAACATCCGGCACCACCGTAAAAATGCTCCGCCAGGGTTTCATGGCTTCCGGAGAATCAAACAGAAAGGCTGTTTGATATCCAGGCTTTTGCGCTGGAACCTAAAGAAACCATTGCACAGTTCGCATAATCGGGCATTATAATACCTGCCGTGACACAACCACAACCAACAGCAAACCAGATGGATCTGACCGAACCCCCCTCGGATGCCCATCTGCTTGTCACGGCTTACCGATGGATGCTCCTGGCACGAACGTTGGATGATAAACTGTCCAGCCTCTACCGGGCCGGTTTGATTTACGGCGGGGTTTATCTGGGGCGCGGACAAGAGGCTCTCAGCGCGGCCGTGGGCATGAGTCTGCAAAAGGGAGACGTATTTGCCCCGCTCATTCGGGATGCCGCCGGAAGACTCGCCTTTGGCGAACCGCTCCTGGATGCGGTTCGAACCTATCTGGGTTCGCCGCTGGGCCCCATGCGGGCAAGAGAAGGCAATGTGCATCGAGGCCGTCCCCATTCAGGGATTCTCCCGATGTTAAGTCATTTGGGGGCTATGGTTTCGGTGGTCAACGGGGTGTTGATCGCCCGTCGGTTTCAAGGCATGGGCGGGGTGGTCGGAGCCACTTGCCTCGGCGATGGCGCCACATCCACCGGCGCCTTCCACGAAGCCTTGAACCAGGCTGCCGTCGAGAAACTGCCCCTCATCTTGGTGGTGGCTAACAACCAATATGCCTACTCGACACCCGTCTCTCGTCAGTATGCCTGCCACCATCTTGTGGATCGCGCCATCGGCTACGGCGTGGCTGGCCACACGGTTGATGGCACGGACCTCGCCCAATGCCTCCAGATCCTCGGAACTGCCGTCGCGGCGGCTCGCCAAGGCGCAGGCCCCCAGTTGGTCGTCGCGGACCTCCTGCGGTTGTGCGGCCATGGCGAACACGATGACGCCGGCTATGTCGACCACGGCCTGAAACAATCTCCTCTGGGCCGGGATTGCCTGGCCGTGGCAGAATCCCATCTGCTGAATCAAGGGTGGGCGGACTCGCCGCAGTTGGCGTCCTGGAAACACCAGGCCGTTGCCGAAGTCGAAGCGGCCGTGGCCACCGTCCAAAGGGAATCGGGCCCCGATCCTTATCGGGAAGATTGGTGCGCCCTGGCCTCAGACCATTTGCGCGAATCCTACCATGGAAATGCTGACTGATTCATGAGCATCACCTACCTGGAAGCCATCCGCGAAGCCCAGGCCCGCGCCCTCGCCAGCGATCCGCGGGTGTTTATCTACGGGCAGGACGTCGGCCCCTTTGGCGGCGCCTTCAAGGCCACCAAAAACCTTGCCCGGGATTTTCCCGGCCGCGTCCTGGATGCCCCCATCAGCGAAGACGCGATCCTCGGTTCCGCCGTGGGAGCCGCGATCGGCGGCATGCGTCCCATTATCGAAATCCAGTTTTCAGATTTTTCCGCGGTGGGCTTCAGCCAGATCGTCAACCAAGCCGCCACCCTGTTCTGGCGCACCCAGGTTCCTTGCCCGCTCGTTGTTCGTCTGCCTTCGGGGGGCACCGCGGGCAGCGGGCCATTCCACAGCCAATGCATGGAAGCCATCTACGCCCATTACCCGGGACTGGTGATCATGACTCCGGCCACCGTTGAAGACGCCTATAGCATGCTCCTGGATGCTGTGGCGGTTGATGATCCCGTCCTGTTTTTCGAACACAAGTTCCTCTACTACCACTTGAAAGCCGAGGCCCTCCCCACCGAGACGCTCCCTATCGGCAAGGCCCGAATCTCCCGCATCGGCCGCCATATGACCCTGGTCACCTATAGCGCCATGGTCCATGAAGCCTTGGCCGCCGCCGAGGAATTGGCCGGCGAAGGCTATGAAATCGAAATCGTGGATCTCCGGACCATTAAACCCCTCGACACCGATACCGTGATGGCTTCCGTGGCTCGAACCGGCCGGCTGCTCTGCGTGGGCGAGTCCTGGCCGTGGGGAGGCACGACCGCGGAAGTCGTCGCCCGCGTTGCCGCTGAAGGCTTCAACCTCCTGGACGCCCCGCCCCAACGCCTCAATGCCAAAGACACCCCCATTCCATTTCATCCCAAACTCTGGACTATGCACCGCCCCACAGCCCGGAGTATCGCCATTGCCGCCCGCAACCTCATGCAACTCTGATCCCATGCAAATGCCGATCCTCATGCCCCAATTGGGAGAGTCCATCGCCGAAGCAACCATCATCCGAATCCTGGTCAAACCCGGCGACGGCGTGCAGGCAGGCCAGGAACTCCTCGAGGTCGAAACCAACAAAGCCGTCACCCACGTCATGGCCTCGTATCCGGGATACGTGAAACAACTCCTCGTCGAAGTCCAGCATAGCTATCCAGTCGGCGCCATCCTGGGTTATCTCGAGGTCAGTGACGCCGACGCGTCCCGATTGGGCCTCAGCACCAAGCCTTCCTCGGAACCAGGCGAACCCCACCCCTCCCCTTCGAATCTCCTCGAAGACGCGTCCTCCCCCCATCCGGCAGGCGTGTCCAAGGTCGAGCCTACCGTTCGCGGATTGCCCGTTCCCGCCAGCGCCGTCGGGGTCAGTTACATGTCGCCCCGCATGAAGGCGCGCATTAATGAACTGGGATTGCACGCCGCCGACCTCGCGGGAGTGGCGGGCAGCGGGGCCGGAGGACGATTGACCATCGCCGATTTTGAACAGTTCCTCGAAAACCTCGAAAAGAGAAAAACCCATCCGGCTTCCTCCATGCGAATCGCCGTGGCCGATGCCATGCGCCGGAGTTGGACGCGTCCTCTGGCCACGGTCTCCCTGCCGGTGATCCTCGATGCTTTGTTGGCTCATCGGAAAACCTGCGAGCCCAAGCCCGGCCCAACTCTATATGCCTTGCGCGCCCTCGCGATCGCCCTCTCTGAAAACAGCGCCCCCGCGGGCCGTCTGGTGGGCAATCGGATCGTGCATCCGGATTCGATTGATATCGCCTTCGCCGTCGAAGCCGAAGACGGTGTTCTCGTGCCCGTCATTCGCCAGGCCGATCAAAAAACGCTGCCGCAGATGGCCGAGAGGTATAACGAACTGGTTGAACTCGCCCGCAAACGCCAGCTCCCCGTCGATGCCACCGGCGGATCCATCGCGACGGTCACCAATTTCGGCACCTTCGGTCTCACCTGGGCCACCCCCATTCCGCTGCCCGAACAAACCCTGGTCCTCGGCATGGGCGCGGGCCGCACGGCTCCTCTCTGGGACTCCACCTCGAATCAGTTCATCCCTGTGACAGAAGCGAACCTAACCCTGAGCTTCGACCATCGCGTCCTGGATGGCGGCGCCGCGGGCCGTCTCCTCACCCGGATCGCCCGATTGATGGAAAATCCTCAACAACTCTAATTCGAATTGGGCGTCAAACCCCGCACTCCCACACCAGCCCCTGACAAAATCCGGCCATCTCGCAGTTTCTTTCAAGCCTGTCAGACACTGACAAGCACGCCAGCCAATGGAGAGACACCACACGAGCTCTAGCTTCTCGAAACAGACAAATCTTTTGCGTTTAGCGTTCCTGGCACTGTCATTCCTTTTACACATGGAGCGGTCATAAACGTCCGACAACTCTGACTTTCACCGTCACCTTCCAGCAATCGGTAACATTCTCACCTTCCCATCGGGGTCGGAATCGGTATCGTTTCGTCCGGCTCGATACTCATCCGGTTCCTCATGAATCCAGTTTCTCATGTCCAAACCCCCTGCTATCCCTTTCGATCGCGATCCCGATTCAAAGCCAACAGTATGTTTGCCTGAAGTCCTAATTTGTAAGGCAAGCTTGCTGCGAGTGGGCCATTTCACAGTCCGAAGCATTATGTGATCATGGTAAAGTTTTATTTTAAATCAAATTTGAAATCAAATTGCTGTTTTTGATAGCGGCCCAGGATATTGGGTATTATGGACACTGAGCGTTATTGTTTTTTTCGTCGTGATCAACATCATCTTCCCAACCGACAGTCGATCTCTCGAAGCGCATCTGCAAACGGACGTCCCTGCGCCAGCCCTGCGTCAATCTTATGGATGCGGCGCTTGATCTCCTCCTCCCAAGCAGCCTCGGCTCCAAGGTCTCCAGATGCCTCCGCCTTCTCCAGAAGCGCTCGGGCTTGATAGGGATTCGGCTGTCTGGATTGGCGGAGATAGCACGGGAACTACCCACTGACTACATTCGTGGGGTGCCCGCTCAAAAAGGCTTCGATGTTGTCGATGCACTGTTTGGTCAAAGCACGGAAGGCGGCATCCGTATGCATACCGCAGTGTGGAGATAACAGCACATTCTCGGCGGCCAACAGCCGCTTTATCCTCTCGCTGCTCCAGTCCGGCGGCTCATCCCAGAGCACGTCTAGGCCAATCCCGCGTACCTGTCCAGACTCAAGAGCCTCCAACAGCGCATCCATCTCTACGATTTCGCCGCGGGCAACGTTGACAAGGATCGGCCGCCGAGCCATCCCCTGAAACGAGGCACGGTTGAGCAGGCTGCGAGTGCCCGAGTCGAGGGCTGCGTTCTATGACCCGGCCCGTGAATGGCACAATGGTGGCCGAGATAACGATCTGCGCGTCGCCGATTCGCGCCAGCAGCTCTTCCTCTGACGACGGTAGGCCAGGACTGTAGCGCACGTTGCCCAGCGCCTTCAACCGGAGCCACTCGTCAGACGTCCACGTGACCTTGTGCACCACCGCAATTTTGGTCATCACCGTGACTCCTCCTGATAAATCCTGTGGACCCTATAAGTGAACATTTTCTTCCCCCCTCGCCGTCTCCATTTACCTATGTCAATTCATCGTTGTGGCTTGATCAACCGCCTAAGGGTCCGTCAAGAAATAAGCTATGCATTCGTTGCACTCAAATTGGCCTGGGGTAAGGCACGAGGGAAGGAGTGTATCCGCAGCGATACTCGACCGACCGAGTAACGAAGCCCCGGGCCAATTTCAGTGCAACCCTCCGGGCGGCGGTGCTTCTTCACTCCGACGTCGTTGCTCGCTCCTTTCAGACCCACTGGGGGTATGCGCGTCGCTCGCGCCTCGTCGGAGCGAACAATCCCTCGCCGCGAATGTATAGCTTATTTCTTGACGAACCCTAACGTTCAGCAGAAGTCAGGATTACTCTCAAATTGCGATTGGTATTCACGAAGCAACTTCATGAATCGGCTGGCATACTGTGCCATCGGCAAACCTTTACCCAATCTCATGTCCTCGACCGTGGCATAACCAAGGTTGAATCCCAGTCGGATGACCGCCTCTGGTTCGGATGGATACGCGCGAAGTCATTCCTCGAGAGCATCAATGGCGGCGGGATAATTTTCCCGCACCTCCAGTTCATGAATTTGAACCCAAGATGGTGACATCGTGTTATCGCCGAACGACAAAAGTGAGCGATGGCGGCGGCCCAAGGCGCCCGATACTGCAAACAGTGTCCGCCCGCCGCCATTCGCTCCACTGACTGTTCGATGCTTCATCGATCCTTCCAGATCCTGGGATTGCGCTTGGCGTGAAAAATGGCAATCACTGAAACGGCATCCTCCATCATCCGAAACAACACGAGGTAGGGAAAGCGGCGCACCACTGCCATTCGGATGGACCGGTGGACGAACGGGAAGGCGTCGGGATTCCGGACAATCCGCTGGAGACAAGCATCGACACAACGAAGAAGATCGGCCCCCAGCCCCCTGCCCCGCGCCTCGTACCAGTCGATGGCCTCCAGGAGTTCCGCCTCGGCTTCCGGCCGGAGGATTAGCTTCATTTCACACGGAGTTTTGGATCCGGGTTCGAAGCACCGACCATTCCACCCCTTCGGTCGGAGAACCTTCCCAGCGATCGAGCCGTCGCTCCAACTCATCCCGCTGGGCCGCGGAGAGCTCCACTCCCGAAGGGTCGCTCGCAATCGTGTCCCAGAGATCCTCGACGAGCTGGATGCGCTCGGAAACCGGAAGGGTACGTAAATGATCAATCTCGCTCATGGCAAAAGGATACCATAGGACTATTCTGATGCGAGCCTCTTCTTGAGCATCGAACGCAGAGGTCGGCGATCGGAGCCGGCCAACGCTGACGTTTGATTTGTGTCTGCGCGAATCGGCTGGCTCCCGTTTGCGGGACTGCTTGGTTCGCTTTTCCCCTTCATGATCTCAGTAACACCCCAGCACGAAAATGCCGCGTGCAACAACCCGTGGTTCTGATTCTGGTGAATCTCGGTGTGGCGCGAAAAAGACCACGATCCAGTCGGCGGTGCTCGGGAATCCCTGGTACTTCCAATGAACGAACCGTCCCTGTGCCGGCAGGTGCGGTTCGATCGCGCCAAGATCCTCTGGGCTTCTGTGGTAGGATCGGTATCCATTGTAAGTTGAACGAAGCCGCTGCGCGGCGATCAGGAAAAAGGCTCTGGGGCAAGGGGTTCATCCCGTCTTCTTGATTTGGCACTCCCGCGATTGTTTTCATTGCGTTATCGTGGAAAAGCCGGCCCGTCACCCGACGAAGCCGGCGGTGTTCCTTAACACTCCACAAAACAACCTTATGCATATAAAAAAAGTTCCGTCCACGCCAGCCTAAAAACCTTCACCGATGACCTGAAGCTCGTTCGCGTCAGCGACCGGACCCGGCAGGCCTACTGGGCCTGCGTCCGCCAATTGGCCGAGCACTTCGGCAAAGCCCCCGAGGCCGTCAGCCCCGAGGAACTCCGCCAATACTTCATCTTCCTCAAACACGACAAGAAGGTCGCCCGTCAAACCGCCACCCAGGCCATTTGCGCGATCAAGCTCTTTTGGGAAAAGTCGCTGCGCCGCCCCTGGCCCGCCGAGGTCGAACTGGTCCGCGCGGATCCCGAGTTCAAACTGCCCGTCGTGCTCTCCTCCCAGGAAGTCCGGCTCGTGCTCTCCAAGGTATCGGCCGCTGATCAGCGGGTGGCCTTGATCACGATCTATTCCTGCGGCCTGCGCTTGGGCGAAGCCCTCCAACTGGAGGTCAAAGACATCGATTCGCAGCGGATGTTCCTGCGGATCCGCGCAGGTAAAGGCAATCGCGACCGGTCATCACCGCGCGCTATGCCCACCTGACCAGCCTGTGCCAGACCCAGCATCAGAAACGGCTCAATGCCTTCATGGGCGATCTGTAGGCCCCGGCCATGTCGGCTCCCGTCTCCCTCCCGGAGACCAACGGGCGCTTCCATGAGGTGCTAATCCACGACGCTCCGGCTTACCTTGAGCGTTTTGGATCGGCCCTGCCGCTCCGGCAGCAGGAGGTCCTCCAACACCTCTTGCGCTGTCGGACCCCGACCCTGGGGGGCGCCTTGTTTGTCTGTCCGGAGTGTGGCCTCCATCATTTCCGGTATCATTCGTGCAACGACCGGCATTGTCCGCGTTGCGGTCAAGCCGACGCGGACCCGTGGTTAGCCCGGCAATCGGCTTTGCTGTTGCCGGTGGACTATTTCCTGGTGACCTTCACGGTGCCGGAGGGGTTGCGCGGCTGGATGCGCTCGCATCCGCAACTGGGTTACGACGCCCTATTCGCCGCCAGCGCCCAGGCCTTGCAGGATCTGGCGGCCAACCCAAAGCGCCTGGGGGCTCGCCTGGGGATGCTCGGCGTCTTGCACACCTGGAGCCGCACGTTGATTTATCATCCGCATATCCATTATCTGGTGCCGGGAGGCGGTCTGAGCTTGGATGGGCAAGAGTGGATCGCCTCCCGCCGAGGGTTTTTGCTTCGGGTCGAGCCCTTGAGCGATCATTGCCGCACCGGCTTCCGGCAATGGCTCGAACGAGAAGCCCCGGAGGCGCTGGCGCAGATCCCGGCCAAGGTGTGGAAACAACGGTGGGTCACCCACAGTCAGGCGGCAGGGTCGGGAGAACAAGTCCTGCGGTATTTGAGCCGGTATGTCTTCAAGACGGCCACGGGCAATCGGGCGGTGCCGCGGTTGCCCGACGGACGGGTGCGGTGGCCCTACCGGGAGAGCGCGCAAGGCCGATGGCGGTCGTTAGTGCTGAGCGCCGAGGAACTGATCCGGCGGTTCTTGCAGCATGTCCTGCCGGCGGGGTTTCACCGGGTGCGCCGTTTTGGCTGGTGGCATCCCTCGGCCAAGGCTAAACGCGAGCACCTTCAGGGATTGCTGGCGGGTCGATCGATGGAATCGACCGACTCACCGGCCTTGGCGCCCTCGGTCCCAGAGGAGGATGCCGATCCGTTTGACGAGTTGGAGAGGGCGGAAACCTTCGTCGAGGCGCACACCTTGCCCGCGGCCAAGGCAACGGTCCCGCCCCCGCGCTGTCCGCAGTGTGACCGGCCCATGGTCTGCGTCGCTCGGTGGCATGGTGGTCAGCCTCCGGTGGAGTCGGCCCGTGCACCGCCGACATCATGACTGTTACCTCATCCATTCCGGCGCCATGGCGTGCGAGGGGTTGCCTCGTGGTCCGCTGGGGTCTGTGCCACCTCCGGTTTTCCGCTCGGTGGAAGGCGCGGCGTAGGGGCAAAGGCAGGCGATTCCCACCCCCGGCCATCCTTCAGACCGGTTCGCGGAGATGGGAGGAACGTCGGGAATTTACCAAGACCTTTCCGGTACCCGAAAAAGCCGCACACTTTCTGCAAAGGTAGGACTGGCCAGTTTCCCCGCGGCGTCGTTCAACCCGGGAATGCAAAGAACGCGGGAGGCCGATAAACTCCACGGTTAATTCACCTCCCCACTCCGGCCTCCCGCGTTCTCTACATTCCTTTTTCTGTTATACTGCATCTTGCTCTTCATACGTCAACTGATCCAAAATGAATAATGGAACCAAGATGGAAATATAAGCCAAGAAGTCCAAAGGATCGAAAGTCGCTTCGTAAAGACCGAAGTGCTGCATACTTTCTATCCCAAAACACACAGCTACAAAGATCACAACGGTATGCCACGGGGTAAAAAACCGTGTCCAAAAGTTATCTGCCTTTGAAGTGAACCTTCCCCTAAACAATATGTAGTTCCATGCTGGCCCCGTCATGTCCAACACATATCCTTTCCAAAAAGGGCCTCCATCTATCCAAATCGTTGCCAGACCCATGCCGAAAAGTATAACAAGTACTAACGCCCAAAAAGGGGCATGCCTATCATGCCTGCTGCTTTCCAACTTTGGTACTCCATAATACGTTATTTCTATTTTGCATAGTGTATGGTTCTCAAGCTTACCCTTTTTGATTGCCCGCCGAACGTCCCGGCTCACCGACGCCGGGCCAACGATGTCCGATTGTCAACCGAGGCGCGATCCCGGCGATCGGTGAAGCCGGTTTGTTAGCCCACCTTCGTGCCTGCATACTCATCAAGCGCCTCTTCAACATCATCACCAGCGCCACCAAGAACCTCGTCCATCTCCTCAAAGGGACTCTGCGCTGACTTCATGCCGACCTTCTTGGCGACCCATTTCGGAACAAGCGAGAAACCCTCCGTCTGCTGCGCCTCTCCGCCGCCTCGCAAAGCTGCAAGCCGCGCCGCTCGCTCTTTGCGCTCTCGCGGATACGGCTTGCCGAGCAAAGCCATCGCTTTCTGAAGTGCCGCAGCCAACTCCGGCCTGCCGATGCGCTGAAAACCAAAGACGGCCTCGGGTGCGAGGATGCCCGTACTGTTGCTGAAATACTGCTCCAGCCCGCCGTTCACGGTCTCGCTCATCGTCCAATGCACCGCCAGAATATCAATCTTCCAGTCGGGATACTTGGCTGCTCCCTGCATGAACACGTCGTAGGTCTCGTAAATGTCAACGGCCTCGAACGCCTCTTCGATCTGATCCCAGTAGTTGGTCTTGCTCATAGTGATGTCGTGCGCGTGTGATGGTGGGCTAATGACAGAGTGCACCCACGCCGGGCCGGTGGCAACCGCATTCACGAAAGCGCGCAACCGGCGTTGGGTGGCACGGCTGGTTGGGCTCGTCTCTACCAGGTTTCTGGGTGCGGCTCATGATCGTTGTTCCAACGCCTCCGAACCGCTTCCGATGGTGCTAGCCAGTGGCTTTGTTGGTCGTGCTCTACGTGGCCGTCACAGAAGACAACGTTTGCCCCAGCGTTGTGAAGGCTTGCGATAGTCTCGGGCCGATTGCCATGCGGCCAGGAATAGGGATGAATGTGACCGAGATTGCGGCCCACCGAATCTGCTATCGCGATCATGCCGCTCGCCGATCGGATGTTGCTCCCTCTGACAGGAACGGCAATCTCTTCCACTAAAACCGGTCCTAACCCGAGCGAAGCGGCGGCCCCAGGGCGCTGCAGTGTGCCTAGCCCAATGTAACCGTAGCCATAGGGACGCACTCGACGATTCCAATGAGCTGGGACGCTCTGCGACCCGTCGCTGGCACCGTTTGCTGAGACTGCGACCGTCCCAACACCAGAAGGGAGCAGAGTCTCTGTGGGCTTGGCGGGACAATGAAAGACCGTTGTGCTCACATCGAACATCAGCCCCTCGATCTTGCCACCTGGACCTGTGGAGACGATGTCAGCCGAGACGAAGGGTGCCAAGTATAACAAGGCCCGTTCTGATGCTGCTCCAGGTCCATCGAGAGTAATGCCCCCGAAATAAGGCGGTCCTCCAGGATATGCCCGGTAGTCATCGACGTAGAGATTCAACGCCAGACCGAGCTGTCTCAAGTTGCTCTTGCAGACAGCAGACTGAGCCGTTGACCTGGCACGAGCTAGTGCTGGGAGCAACAACGCAGCAAGAAGCGCGATGATCGCTATCACTACCAGCAACTCAATCAACGTGAAACCGCAGGAACCTGGTTTCGAATCCGCCTCTCCGGGCGAGACCGAAGCCCTCGCGGCGACGTGTTGACGGGACGGAGTCACGGTGTTTGAGCCCAACGCAAAGGTCAGCGACGGGAGCCAGCCGCCGATGACGTTCGATTTGTCTCTGAGCGACTCGGCTGGCTCCGATTCGCTGCACCGTCTGGTTGTCTTGTCAATTTCATCAACTCGCACCTGATATCCGCGTACAGTTCCTCGGTCCAGGGCGGGACCTTCGGCATGGTTGCTGGCAAGCTTCGGATTCTGAAATCCACTGGGCTCAGGATCACCGTAATGTTTTCAATACCCGACTCGGCGGCCATCACAAACAGATCCTCGGCAGCCTGATCACCCATGGCAAGACAACCGATCGAGGCGGATTTCCCGTGAATCATGATATCGGAGCCCAGAGCAGCCCGGCCATCCAATGCGCCTTTCGCCCTGTCAAAGCGGTTTGGATAGTCCACGCGGAGAGCCAAGTGATACAGGCTGTTTGGATTGAGGGAGTCGATCTTGTAAACACCCTCAGGGACCTGGCCATCTCCTTCGACCAGTTTGGGCCCCAACGTGCCGCTTGCTCCAAGAATCGGGTATGTCGTCAAATACTCACACTGACCGCTTCCACCGGACACCCACACCTCAAGCACTTGCTCCCGCTTGAGGCCAACGAGGTTGATCCGCTTCGGCGGGTAGGCAACCCCGACTTCCTTAAACCGTGCTGCCACGCGCTTGTGAACGGCATCGCCGAATTCTGTGACACGTTCCGCAACACTCTTCTTGCCTTTCAGAACTTGAATCGCGCTCACCGCCGCAGACCTGACCTTCGTACGAAAGGGGATCAAGCAGGCCGCCAGCGCCAGAAACACGACGAGAACATGGATGCGTCGCACTCTCATTCAAGACAACGTCCCGGCTCACCGACGCCGGGCCGATGATGCTCGATTGTTGACCGGAGCGCGATCCCGGCGTTCGGTGCAGCCGATGGTTGGCCGTTTTTCACTTAGCGTGATCCTCCCGGATCGGAATGTGAAGGAGCACGGGGGCATTCGTGTCCGTCGCGGGCGGATACTCCTCAAAGGCAGGGGTCGCGTCGTCAGTCGTGTAACCGGATTTCGCCCGCCACTCGCCAAAGATGTACCGATACGTCTGTCCGATCGATTGGACAGGACAGGTGAACACGGCATAGGTCGCCGCCGGCACCGCGCGGACTTCCAGACCTTCGGGCGTCTCCACACCCGGCCCAACAGCCATGCCAGTCAGGTAGTCAAAGCTCCCATCCGCACCAGCCGCAAAGCTGACGCCATAGTACTTCGAATTCACGCTGTGGCGCTGGACACGCTGTCGGTGCGTCTCAAACTCGTTCCAGGCCGATACGAACGTCTCCGGACGCTCGGTCCCGGGTTGCCTACGGGTCACCGTGCCCATCACCAGAAAGCCTTCGCGACGCACTATGTCAGGTGGTTTCATAACTTCATTGCTCCTCGAATCGGTCCGCTCATTGATTGCGTTCCGTCCCCTTTCAGAAACGCATCCCGTCAAGAGGGCGCTGATCAAACCGACGAGGAGCCATTTATGACCGGTGCGCATCAGGACGTGATTCTCACTTGATACTGTCATCGAGTTCTTCACAGACGCTCGCACATTCTTCCGGCCAACGTAAAGGTCAGCGACGGGAGCCAGCCGCCAATGACGCTCGATTGTTGTCCTGGGCTGAACGGCTGGCTCCCGTTCGCTGGACCGTCTGGTTGGCCGATCTCTGCTTCCTGAAGAACTCCCGATTGCGTCCAAGCGTGATCCAGTAGTGCCGTCCCTCAAAGTGGAGATGCTGAATGCGCCGCTCCTTCAGGAGGCCATCCCAATGCACAATCGAGACCGAATCGGAATCGGAGGCCAGTACGGCGTACTCCTGGGTGTCACGAGTCCCCTTGAACTCTGAATGGAGACGCGACCGAGTGAATCGCAGTGTCAAATGCCCGAAGATGTCCGAGAGCTTCTTGCGCCGCCGTTCGGTCAAACGCCGTACGGAGACCCACTCCGCCATCGTCCGTCGCCGATCAGACCGCCATGTGCCGATCAATCGCTTGTCATGAATGCGGGGACGCTTGGGCATGAGTCATGCGTGCTGTTTCGGCCAACGACAGAACTGACCGACGCGGGCGGTCAGCGACGTCCGAATATTCAACTGACGCGGCCCGCCCGCGTTCGGTCCAGTGATCTGGTTAGCCCATGCTTGTTTGCTACTCATCTCTTTTGTCCACGACTTTCCAGCCGCCAGGTGTCTTCACCAGATCGAACACCGGACGAATCGCAGCATTTGTCTCCTTGGCGTCTGTGAACTGCACGTGGAGCCAACTGTCTCTCCCGCGGGTAAACCTCTCCACATAGTAAACGCTCAGGCCGTTCGTTCGTATGCCCGTTTGGTAAACAGCGGCAACCATTGCGTCCCTGTCGTCTGTACTCACATCTGCGGGCTCAATCTTGGTGCGTCTGCTGCACCCAGACAGGACCACGAGAGCCAAGAGAATAGCGATTCGTTTCATAGTGGAGTCTGCGGGTTAACGAAAAGGGTGAGCGACCGCCGCCGACAGGAGCGCTGGAGCGCACGGGGCACTCCCGAATTCCCGCCCAGCCTCGAACGGAAGCGCGGGGCGGTGGTTCGTCTCCACCCGCTTGTTGGGAGTTTCAACGTTCATTGGCCTCGCTCATATACTCCCACAGACCGTTTTGATGAAGCCAAATCGGATCGGCGTTCTCTCTGATGAACTCGTCAACATCCATACCATCCACTGTCGGCGGACGCCTCACGCGCTTCTGCTTGCCGTTGACGAAAATCATCATGAACTCCTCTCGACGCTTTCGTCGCGCTCTCTTTTCTGCGGGCGTAAGTTTGCGCTTTCGTTTGGCCATAGAACGCGTCTGCCGTTACTCCCAACGACAGAACTCACCGACTGCCGCCAGGGACGGGCGCTGCCAGCGAATGCAGCGTCTGAAGAATCCGGCGCATCCGAACTGCAACGCTTGGCGGCAGTTCGGTGAAGTGACCTGGTTCGGCGATAAAAGGTTCATAAATTCCAAACTCTCCGGTCAACTCACTCTCGGAACTCGCGGCGACGACCGGCCTGATCACCGCGCTCCCAACTCCGGCTCTCTGCGCTCTATGCGATCTCTTGCGGCAAAAATCTCTGGCCACAAAGAACGCAAAGAACGCAGAGAAAGAACAACACCGAAAACCTCGCCCGTCAACACCCGCGACAACTCACGCCGAACGCACCAGCTCATCGACCGCCGCCGGAACCGGGCGCTGGCAGCGAATCCAGCGTCCGAGCATCACGGCACCCCGAAACCGAAGCGCTGGGCGGCGGTTCGTGTGGAGCGACGGGTTAGGCGCGTGTCTCATGAACTCAATATCCAGGCGGCAGATGGCTCACGGGAACCGCTCCACGCTGGTCGATATACAGAAACCTCTCTTCGATCGTTATGGCAAGCAGATTGCTACGACCCTGGTAATCCCAAGAATCAACGGCCATCACGCACTGATAGACTTCCCCACCAATTACGTAACGATTGGTGTATGGGCGAACATGGAAACGCACGGTCCAATCGTTGGTGTAAACTCCGCCTTTCTGAACGGCAACATATGTTGAATGCAACGTCGCCTTCGCATTCACGGCAACTGCTCGCCAACCTGACCGAGCCAACGCCGGCACAAAAATGAAGTATGCTACTATCAACAGCAGGCCGATAATTATCGCAGTCCTCATGGTGTGAGTCTAACGATTTAGCTCACCGATGGCGGCCCCTCGGTGAGCCTCGAATTCTCAACTGGCGTGGCGGGGCCGCCATTCGGTGGAGCGCTTTGTTCGCCGTTGGTCTCTTTCTGATGTCGAGCCTCTGCAACAATCTCGCTGACGACTTGCTCGTAGCCCGATCGCGAGAACGTGAAAACCCGTGCCGCTCCATCAGCACCGACATCTCCAGCGAAGTCGCGCAACGCAACCGTGTCGGCGGTCTTGATCACGCGACAGCGAGTGTGTCCACATCCATACTCTCCGCAGGAACAGACCGTCACGATCCTGTATTCCGGATCGCGGGGAGTGCCGTGTGGTGGCCAATGCGGCAGATCATCTTCGACTATCCAATATGGGATGCCCTCGTTGCCGTCGCCCAGCACCTCTCCCAAAGCGACACCGTCCACGAGCAAGTCGAACGACAGGCCGTTGTCAGAGCTGGAACGATAGGCAAGCGCGCTCATGTCACGGCGAACGCTCCGGCTCACCGACGCCGGGCCAACGATGTCCGACTGTTAACCGAGACGCGATCCCGGCGTTCGGTGCAGCCGGGTTCGGCGATCTCATGGTCACCTCTGAAACACTTCCCGGACGATTGCGAGGTAGCTGCTCTCTTGCGGAGCGACACTCCTATCGCTGGAGGTCAGGTCATCCAGCACATCGAGAACGCGTCGCCGCTGGTCCCGCGTCGTGAAACTCTGCGCCAGCGTGGCGGTGTGCGTGCGCGCGGCGGCAGCGGTTTGCGAGTGCCGGCTGATGCGCCCAATGGAGGCGTCGTAGTGTTTGCTGCAGTCGTAGTCCGTGGCAAAACCCATCGCGGTGAGCAAACGGTGAATCCGCTCATCCTCGGCGGATGCAAGATGGCCGTCCGCATACATGGCAAGCATTGCCAAATCCAGCAGTGCCTGTGTTTGTTGTTCAGTGAGGTCTTTGATGTTTATGGTGTCAAAATCCTGCAATGTGCGATGCCGCCGAACGACGTGCATCACTGGCGGCGCGCCTGTGATGCCCGAAATGTAAACACTCGCGCTCCGCGCCGTCCAGTGAATGCGCCTGGTTCGGCTCCCAGTGTTGAGAACGAGGCAACAGGGTATCAATGCTCATTCGTCTCGTCTGTAAGTAGTTCGTGTCCCTTGAGCATCCAAGGCTACAATCTTCTGAGCAGATATGTGCCTGAGGGTATACACGAAGTTGGTTGGGCTCTGCGACCGGAGCTTACTCATTCCCTCACGCTCTATGAATTTCTGAGAGACTTCGTCCTTCGGGTTGATTTCTTCTGAGGTCCGGGATGTGCGGAGCATCTGGCCGTCGATCGACCAATTTCCGTGGACAACGGCATGGTATGCTACAGGCACCTCGCCTTCCGGCACCTTAATCCTCATGAGGGTATCGGTCTCGGATGTTATCGTCCCATCATTTCTAAAAGTCGTCCTCCCCTGTGACTGCATGATGATATGGGTGTCCGCCGCGTTTGTCTCAAACGAGCTCGAACTGTTCCAAGATCCAATGAAGAGCGAACTCAACTCCGCCTCCGAATACGGGCGATCGACGCAGGACGTGAGCGAGAGAAGCACTAGCAGAATAGCAAGTGAGCAGGCTTTCATAGCTTAGCCGAACGCTCCGGATCAGTGACCCCGCGCCAGTGACCACCGGAATGCAACCGCGACGCGATCGCGGGGTTCACTGCATCCGGCTTGTTAGCCCCTGTTTCGGTTGTCATTCCAATCGGTGTCCTTTGTTTGAAAGGCTGCACGTCGGACTCTGACCGACGGCTCCCATTGTGTAGATGCCGCCACCTGGGCAGGTAAGGCGGTGGCGGAGAATCCCAGCGATGCCGTTTGTGCCGCAAATGTCGGCGTCAGTAGGAATGTCTCCAGCCAGCTTGTTGTGCTCCCTCGCCCATTCGATCTTCGCGCTTTGAATCGTCCGCAGGTTGTAGATGCAGGCATTTCGTTGAGCGGTTAGTCTTGCAGGGATGGCGCTCGGAATCGCGATGGCCGCCAGAAGCAAGAAAGCCAATGCAACTGGAACTGCCACAGACAATCTCCTTCGCCCCAGCCAAATGCCAGCAGCCGTTAGGACGAGGGCAATAGTGGTCAGCGCGATCTGCCCCCGGCGTATATCATCGGCGAACCATTCCATACTCGGGCTAACGACCCAAGCTCAGCGACCCGGCGCACGGGAGGCAACGATGGCAACCGCGACGCTCCCGCCGGGTTCGCTGCAGCGCATGGTTAGGCCGCGTTGTCATGATGTAATCAAACGCTCTGCCGATTCAGTTTGGCCAGACAGACTTTCCCAGATGCAAAAATCCTGACTCCGGCTGGCTTCAAAGCGTCCACGAACTCTTCGGCGCGCGACGCAGGAAGTGAGGTGCGGATAGCAAGCGGCTTCCTTTCGAGACTCCCGAGAATAATAAGAACCGGGTCTGTCATCAGGATGCAAACCTCCTCGACCGTTTTTAGTTGGTTTGTCTGGGCAGCGCACACCTCCGGTGTGGAAAGCGTTGATTGCATACTATCTTCGTACGCACCCTGAAAGGCGAATTGACTACCACTAGTGACGATGCCGTATTTTTTGCTGACATCGGTAGTGAGGTCGGACGGTGGCGATTCTTCGCCACCTCCAAATTATTTTTTCCAGATGCTCATTGAATTCCTTCCGTTGATTTGTTGTTTGCCGCGACGCGCGCGTGAAGCGGCCTAACGACCCGGCTCACCCACCGCGACCTCGTGACGCTGGCCCCGAAGTGGGGCGCCAGGAGCGGTTGGGTGGAGCCGATTGTTCGACCAGAACTCGTTCACGAGTGAAATCATGCGATTAAATCGCTGCCTGCACACTATGGAAGGTCTCGCTCTGATGGGACAAATCGCTTGTACTCTCCAGGTATCTCATCAAGTAGCTTCGACAAGTCCGCTTTGATCGTGTAGTTGATATCTTTCACATACCATTTGGTTCCTGTCGGACGAGCAAAGCTGATTCGAACAAACATCACAGCCTCCTGAAACACCTCAATGTAGCCGAGCTCGACCCAGAAATCTCCGAGAGTGTTGGCGCCAATGAAATGCTCCGCCGTCCTCTTGCCTATCTTGGGTAGATAGGGACGCAGCTTGTCGTAATTGGTAATCATCTCCCGACGGATCTGGATGTCCTTGTCCCACACCACCTCGCATGCCTTCTCGATACCACCGTTAGTAAAATGCGTCAGAAACTTGCGCGTTCCCTCAATCGCATCACGGCGAGTATCAAATGGCACAAAGCCATCGAGCGAAAAGGCGAGGCCGGTGTGAATAGTGGCGATCAACGCCAGGATGCTAAGTATGGTAATGCGGGTCTTCATGGTCATCAATGTAAGGGAACGTGGTAGCCCCATTTAAGGACAGCGTCGAACGCAAAGGTCAGCGACGGGAGCCAGCCGCCGATGATGTTGACTTTGTCTCTGAGCGAATCGGCTGGCTCCCGTTCGCTGCACCGCTCTTGTTCGATGTCTTTTCTTTTAGATACTGCTGAGACAGTCGCGTTATGCCATCAGATTGGTAAGCCAGCGTGAGAGTTGTGTTTGACTGAATCGTCTCGTAGAGGATTCCGTAATCTGCGATGGACACCGTGTTTTCCGCAGTCACGTTCACTCTTACGGATCGTGGCTTGCCAGTGATGCGCTGCAATACTGAACATGTCTCAGCTAGTGTTGACGCATCACGCTCTTCGGTTTTGTTCAGTGAAATAAGGCGGACACCGTTTGACGCAAAGACCACGTCAACCACTCGCCACACTCTCCCGCTTTCTGTTAATCGACGGTAGATCGTATACGGAAGACAAATGGTGTCGGCACAAACGGAGAATGGAAGGTCAATCACCATTAAAGCGGTCAAAACGCCGGGAACTGGGCAATCACCAGGTTCTGTAATCATACGGCAATCAAATCTGACGCCGGAATAGATTATCTTGGAAGGACGAGCGTTGTAACCAGAATACTTTCGATCTTCGCGCAGAGTGCGAACGGTGTTGCTGAAAGGCATCCCGATAAGTATGACCAAGACAACGACTCCCATAAACTTATGCCGCGTCACTTTCATTGCATCGAACGATGGAACTCACACACGCCGGACCAAAAGACGCTGCCCGCGAAGCGGAACTGAAGGCGCCATCCGGCGTTGTGTGCAGTGATCTGGTTAGCCGCTTGTCTGTCCTGTCTTCTCATATCGCTCTATGTAATCCTCAATCTTTCCCAGCCCGGTCGAATGAAGCGTGCAATTGTGCCGGTCGACAAGGATGGGATAATTACCACACATCGCATGCTTGTCGTCTCCGGTCTGCACAAAGCGTTTGGAATTGTAGTAAAACACCCAACCGAAGGGGCGCTCAAGCACCTCCGTAATGCATATCGTGTCACGGTTCAGCGGCCCGGTCACTTGCTCCAAGACCAGCTTCTCTGCTGCCTCTCGCGTGAGCATGACCTTGGGCAAGTCATACCAGATGGTCACAACGCACTGCAACCGCCCAAACCATCCCGATGCTACCGACTGGCGAATCTCGTGAATCTCAATCGCCGGGTTCTGAGCCAGCCAATACTCAATCTCCTGCTCCAAACTCCGAATTGGAACCATCGTGATAAAATCCGGACTGCCGCGCTTTCCACGTTTAACACTCACATTTCCGTGGAAGCCGGTCAACGGCCCCTTGGAGGTGAAGAGTTTCACGTGCATATCGCGAAGCGGCTAACGACCCAAGCTCAGCGACCCGGCTCTCCAGACGGGTGGATTGCAACTGAAGCGCTCAAGCCGGGTTCGCTGCAGCGCATGGTTAGGCCACAATGTCATAACTCATCAACTCTCCATCGCAATGCCAGCAACGACGCCGTCCTCGTCGAACGCGACGCTGATGACATACTGCGTGGCCTCGTCGGGCAGAGTAAAATCAAAGGTGTCAATCTCATCGTCCCCGCCCCAATGAGAGCGAAGCACCAATCCATCAAGGATGCGCTGTGGGTCTGGCCTCTCGGTGGAGAAGTGCTGCTTCCAAAAGGCGGCATCCAACTCCTCCAAATGGTGCGACACAAAGAGTGTAGGACCGTCCTCACCGTCGGCAGTGCCGTATGCTTTCTTGATTGCGGCTCGCGCTGCAGCTTCGCGCTTTTTGATTTCGCTTGGGTTGGCTGGCATAGACGGGTGATGTGGCCTAACGACAGGCATCAGCCGCGCGGCTATGCCGCGTCGGCCTGCATGCCCTTGTTAGCCTTTCAATTCTTGCTTTAGAATCTCCCGGATTTTTTCTCCATGAACTTGAGCGAACCATGGATCTAAAAAAGGCAAGGAATTCAGGATCACTTTTGGAGGTAATAAGAAGAAATCCCATCTATGCAATCCGCGACAGTTACGTGCACCGCATTTGCACTCCCACGAGGAATCTCCACCCGTTGTATGTATCTCATAATCAACTGTTATTTCATCTCCACTTTTTATATCTGCCTTTGCTATGATATAGTACTCCTTATTAGCTGAATAGATGTACGCATTAGGCTCGCAAGAGTGGTTAAAATAAGTGTCAGGCTCATCAACAATAAACATTCTACCATCAGGCCAGTAATGGATATGATCCTGTAGGTGTTTTTCGCTTTCTAAAAGTGGAGTGTCGCGTGTCACCTCCCGGATGTATCTAATTTTCGAGATGACATCATAAGCAGAGATGCTCTCTTTTGCATAAATTCCCATGCCTTTTAGGTCAGTCTTTTTAATATTGAATCTCATTTTTGGGTGCTCCGTTCTTTTTGGCTAACGCAAAGGTCAGCGATCGGAGCCAGCCGCCACTGACGTTCGATTTGTCTCGGCGCGAGTCGGCTGGCTCCGATTCGCTGGACCGTCTGGTTCGGTGATGGTCCAAAAACCCAAAACATGAAATCTCTCCGGCTCCGCATCCTGCCGCAACCGCATGCCCAAACGCCCTCCGGTAGCATTGGACACAATGACTCGGCTACATGCAGTCCCGTCTCCAATCGGCGAGGGCTCATCACCCAACTCCACCTCCGCAACTCCAGCAGGAGAGACAAGGAACTCCGAGAGCCGCTTCCGGAAACCGCTACCAATCTGAACCAGCCGTGTTGAGTTCGTGGCCGTGATCAATTCCTGGCCGATCATCCGTGTCTGAGCATACACGTAGTAACAATGATGATTCCTCCCGCTGACCATCGCAAACACGACTGCCACGATCGCGATGGCGACAAGAGGACATATGATCTGCCACTTGTTCATGGTTTCACCGAACGCTGAGAGCAGGCGCCGCCGCCGTCAGCGCGCTCCCGACTTGAAACATGAATCTTCATATTACCGAGACCGATCCAATCCGAGACACATGGCGGCGGTTGCCTGGCGCGACTGGTTCGGCGATCCCGTGCTTTGCCAACTACTACTTCGTGTTCTGCCGGACGGCACGCAACTCGGCGACCTCTCCACGCAGGCGCAAACACTCGCGACACAGTGCCTCCAAGACCCCGAAGCACAGCTTCCACGGTGAATGAGCCACTTGCTCGATCTTCTCGAGGTCTTGCTGTTGCTGCTGGATCATTCGGAGTTGAGACGCGATCTCAGAGTCTGGGGTGTCAGGTGTCATCTTCATATTGCGTGAGATGGTGCTGAGTGTGTCGGATTGGCAGGTCGATGCCGTGCTACGCCGAACGACCGAACTGAGCGACGCGGGCGGCCCAGCGCGTCCGCATCGGCAACTGACGTGGCCCGCCCGCGTTCGCTCCAGTGATTTTGTTCGGCGAAAATCTCACTACTTCTTTCCTGTCAGCTCGATGAACTGAATCACTGGAAGCCAGACAGCAACCATCGTCGGCAGCATGACCAACACCAGACTGCCCATCGTAGCGGCGAAGAATGGCACCCAGGAACGTCGGATGTCTGTCTTCCGAATCCAAACATAAAGGCAGTAGGCAGCCGCCACGATTGGCAGCACAACAAACAGCGGACGCAGCCCGACACAAAGCTGGGTAAACGCCGGTGGATGGTCGGACACCCGAAGCATGACGTTCGAGATGAGCGTCAGCATACCCCACAAGCACCAGCAAGCGAAGGCGAAGAACGCCGCGATGAGGCCGTGAATGACTTTGTTCATAGTTTTCTAGTTTGAGGGTTCTGGATGAGAATCGTCACGAGCAATTGGTGCCGCCGAACAATTTAATTACTAGGAAAACTTTCCTGCTATTTTGATATTAGTCGACAAACGAGGAAAACTTTCCTAGTGTTACATATATAGGATAATCTAATGAAACAGGAGTATTTGAGTCAACCTAATTACGATCCGAGGCTGGGAAAAGAGAGCCGCATCGCCACTCGGGAGACCATCATTCCTAATCCCAAAGCCAAGATACTGGATCAAGTGCGTGAGGTGATGAGATACAAGCATTATTCCTTACGAACCGAACGTTCCTATTGTGATTGGATTCGGAGATACATTCATTTCCACCAGATGAAGACGCGGGTTGAACTGGACAATGGCTCGCCCAAAGTTGAATCATTTCTAAGCCATTTATCGGTAAAGGGTAATGTGGCTGTATCTACCCAAAACCAGGCTTTTAATGCCCTATTGTTTCTCTATCGGGAAGTGTTACATCAGTCGCTGGATAAGGTCCAGGCGGTCCGATCGAGTCGTTTACCGCGAATCCCGGTTGTGTTGGGCATTGAGGAAGTCAAACGGATCATTGGCGTGATGAATGACACGCCTCAAATAGCCGTTAAACTATTATATGGCAGTGGCTTAAGGCTAATGGAGTGTCTGCGAATGCGTGTTAAGGACTTGGATTTCGATATGAGGCAGATCACGGTTCGCGACGGGAAAGGATGCAAGGATCGGTATACGGTGATGGCAGCGAATCTGGTGTCTCCGCTTCGGGAGCATTTGAATAGTGTTAAAATATTGCACGAAAATGATTTAGCCAATGGTTATGGCTGTGTGTTTTTACCAGGAGCCCTGGAGAGGAAGTATCCTAATGCGGCAAAGGAATGGGGCTGGCAGTATGTATTTCCCGCTCGCAGCATCTCGGTCGATCCACGGAGTGGTGTTCAGCGACGACATCACTTGGATGAGGCGACCATCAATAAGGCGATCAAGATTGCCGCAACCAAAGCGGGGATCAACAAGCGTGTGAGTAGCCACACTTTTCGTCATAGTTTTGCCACGCATCTATTGCAGCGGGGGACCGATATTCGGACGATCCAGGCGTTGTTGGGGCACGAGGATGTTTCCACGACGATGATTTACACCCACGTGTTGAAGCTGGGCGGACAGGGTGTGCCGAGCCCGCTGGACGACCTGGCGATGTAAATGACCGCATCTCCGTGCCTCAGTAGGACGTTGGCCAACTGTCGCCGACACGAGGGCCATAGGGAGATGCATTGAATTCAGCTCCCTTTTGGCGATTTTCAGGCTTCCTTTTCCGATCGGAGTCGGGGTCGGTATCGGAATCGGGATCGTTTTGGTCCCCTCGGTACTCACCCGCTGACTTCTGAATCGCAAAGTTGACGGATTAATGGGCGGCGAATTTCAACAGGGTTAGGGAGTGCGGGGCCAAGCTGGCGACACCCTGGTTGAACGTAATCCGGGTTCGCTTCGGGGCCACGCGATTGGGATGCTCGACATCGTTGTAGGCCTCGGGCGAATCGCCGGATAGAACGATGGCTCCATGCGTGCCTTGAATCGGCACATTCTCCATTTTCACGGTGCAATCCACTTCTTTAGACGGATGCCGGTTGACCAGGGCGATCGCCCATGTTTTGCCGGTCTTGTCCACGGTGGCCACGGCGTCAACGACGGGAATGAATTCCTCGCCGTGGATCAGCATTCCGGCGTCCACGTCGATCCTGGAGACGCGGTTCTCGAGATGGTTGGCATAGAGCGCCAGGGTATGGAACGTCGTGCGCTTGACCAGGCCTTTCGGGTGAACGAACAGCGGCCCGCGGGTGTTTACGATCGGGGCAATGTTGGCCATGCCCACGTCTTCGGCATGCCGGAGACAGGCGTTGAGAAAGGACGCCGAGAACAGGGCGTCGGCCATGGAATACTGCGACGCGATGGTCCAGCGCGCGGCGGTTTCGCCGCTCCAGGCTCGGGATTTCCAGCCTTGGACGCCGACCTCGATTTTCTGCTCAAAGGAGGGATTCGGCAGCAAGTTGGTCGGGGCCGGGGCATTCTGCGCAACCGCTGGAACCGTTATTCCTGCCAAGAGCGCGGTGAGTGTAAGAATGAAAAGGCGGCAAGAAAGGGGTAGTGCATGAACAAAACCCGGTTTTGCTCGAGGCTGTTGGTGCGGAGCAGGGCGAGAAGGCAGAATCATGATTCGGGTGTTCGCCGGAGAAAAGGTGCTGGTGATGCGTGCGGGCAGAACCTGCTCAATGACATCTGCTCTGTCTTTGAGGTCGCTCAACTTCATGATAGGACGGGTGACTTCGGTTGGCGGGAGAGTGATTTCTATGGTGCGCATTGGAGGATGAAACTTGCCGGCGCGTATGCAGCCAGGTGGAGCGTCATTTGGTGGTCCATCATTGCGATCGGCTGTCCTGATTCTTCACCGCGCAGATTAACCGGTTGTGCCTCGATGGCTTTCAACTCCGACGGAAGGGTCACAGTCAAGGCTCCTCCCGTGCCGCTTTGCTCCCAGAGACGCAGCAAGGTGCCTGCGCCATCCGGATTCGGGCCGAAGGCGGTCACGGTAATGGCTCCCGGCGTACGGAGGTGGAATTGGGGGTCCGAGATGGCAAACGGCAGACAAAGCCAGCCTGCCTCCGGATTCTCGGTGGCGGGATGATGGACG
>ERZ795054.802-NODE-802-length-34352-cov-6.141762_pt1 | contig 34352 bp, 46 predicted proteins | sample MGYA00375138_ERZ795054 | MGnify/ENA primary metagenome ERZ795054 (study PRJEB30183, sample SAMN05720215) | anaerobic digester metagenome | isolation source: active sludge of municipal wastewater-treating anaerobic digesters | place: USA | collected 2014-12-23 ... | reverse complement strand
ACCCACGGACGATCCGTCCGAGGGGAACGTTCCCGGCTAAGACGAGCAGTGTAGCGATGGCAAAGCCGATAAGGACTTGCCATACGGTTTCCAGGAGAAATACGGCGACCATCAACACCACAACGGCGATGATTTTCGTGCGAGGATCAATGCGGTAGAAAAAGCCCTTTCCGGGAACATATTGACCGATGACGACATTTTTCATGGGCGTCTCACCGCCCGTTTCAATTCATCCGCGGCTTTTCCCACGGTGTTCTGATAGATGTCCAAATCCCAACCCAAAGATTTCTTGACGTTATCGAGGACGGAAAGCGTGGCGGGGTAATCCAAATGCCAACGCTCCAGATCGGGATCTCGGAACAATTTGTCGGGAGTGCCGTCGAAAACCAAACTTCCCGCTTCCAATACCAAAACACGGTCTGCATACCGATAGACCAAATCCATGTCGTGGGTGATGAAAATAATCGTTTTCCCGGTTTCTTCCCGGATCGAACGGAACAATTCCATCAAAGTGTGTTTCCCGCGCGGATCTAAACCGGAGGTTGGTTCGTCCAACACCAAAACGTCGGGATTCATCGCCAAAATCCCGGCGATGGAAACTCGTTTCTTTTCTCCGCCGGAAAGATTGAAGGGATTCCTACGCAGGTAGTTTTCCGAGAGGCCAACCATTTTTAGCGCATTTTTGGCCATTTCCCGCGCATCTTCTTCGGTGATTCGGAAATTCCGCGGACCGAACATGATGTCTTTTTCAACGGTTTCCTCGAACAATTGATATTCCGGAAACTGGAAAACCAGCCCGACCCGTTTGCGCAAAGAATTGTAGTCGGTTTTTTTGTTTCGCTTGGCGGTGACCGGAATGCCGAAGATTTCGACCGTTCCGGAGGTGGGGAACATCAAGGCGTTCATGTGTTGAGCCAGTGTCGATTTCCCTGAACCGGTGTGTCCGACGAGGGCGATGAATTCGTCCTTGGCGGAAATCGACAAGGTGACATCCGCGATCGCCCCATAGGTTTCCCGGCCCCAGCCGGGATACCGATAATTTACCTTCGTAAACTGGATTCCCATAAATGAGCCTCCAATTCCGGGGTAAGCGCCCCTGATTTGCGTAGCGTTTCGGCGATTTGCAGCGCCACGGGCAATTCCAAGCCCGCTTCTGCGAAGGCGGCCGAATCCGCAAGCATTGCTTCTCGGGTTCCTTGGCGAAATAACTCACCGTTTTGCAAAACGATCATCCGATCCGCCCACAACGCTTCTTCGATATCATGGGTGATCATCAAAATCGTCAACCCTTCGCGGTGAAGTCCGCGAATGTAATCCATCAATTCTCGCCGGGCGGTGGGGTCCAACATCGAGGTCGCTTCGTCGAAAATGATGACTTCCGTTTCCATCGCCAGGATGCCGGCGATGGCGACGCGTTGTTTCTGGCCGCCGGACAGTCCGGAGGGTTCCTTGTCTAAATACGCCGTCATCCCGACTTTGTCGGCGAAAAAGGCGATGTTGTTCATCATTTTGCTTTTTGAAAACTGCAGATTTTCCATTCCGAAAGCCATGTCATCCCGAACGGTGACTCCGACGAATTGGTTATCGGGATTTTGAAACACGATGCCGATCTTTTTACGGATTTCATAGGCCGAATCAGGGTTCAAGGCGGTTCCGTCCACGACGATCGTGCCCGAAGAGGGTTCCAAGAGACCGACGATCAGTTTCGCCAACGTCGATTTTCCGCTGCCGTTATGACCTAAAATGGCGATCCATTCGCCTTTCTCGACCGCAAGATCGATATGCTTCAGGATCGGCCTTTTGGGCTGATAGGAAAAACTGAGGTTTTGAATGTCGATGTAACTCATTCCATCACCACCATGCTGTTTCATTATAACAAAGACGGCCGCAAAAAGCGAGCCTCATCCCTTCCCGACAACAAAAAACCGCGCCTTTCGGCACGGTTTATCCGTCGGTTATTGGACGAATTCGATGATCGCCATCGGGCAGGCATCCCCGCGACGGTATCCGATTTTGTAAATGCGGGTATATCCGCCGTTGCGATCTTTGTACCGCGGTCCGATTTCCTTGAAAAGGATCTGGAGGGCAGTTTGATCGTTGATTTCCAACGGACGGACGGTTTGGGCGGCTTGCCGGATGGCGGAAAGGTCGCCTTGCTTCGCCATGGTGACCAGACGGTCGACCAGACGTTTGACTTCCGTGGCCTTTTTGGCGGACGTGGTGATTCTTCCATGCAGAATCAGTTGCGTGGACAAATCGCGGAGCAGCGCTTTGCGGCTGGAGCTGTCGCGATGCAGTTTGGCGTATCCAATGGACATGTGGTGTTCCTCCTACCAGTTAGTGTTTCGCCAGGCTCAAATTGAGTTCTTCGAGCTTTTGTTTGACTTCTTTTAACGATTTCTTTCCGAGGTTACGGACTTTCATCATGTCCTCTTCGGTCTTTTCGATCAACTCGCCCAGCGTATGGATGCCGGCGCGTTTGAGGCAGTTGTAGCTGCGAACGGAAAGATCGAGATCCTCGATCGGTTTTTCCAGGTTGCGGCTGGATTCCTCGCTCTTGCGTTCGATCATGAAATCTTCCGCCAGGGCACGGTTGGACAGTTCGACGACCGAGTACAGATGGTCGATCAGCATTTTGGCGGCCATGCCGATGGCTTCCTTGGGGTTGACCGATCCGTTGGTCCAAACTTCGACGGTCAGTTTGTCATAATCGGCCGAGTCGTCGACGCGGGTTTTGTCCACGGTGTAGTTGGAACGGACGATCGGGGTGTACAAGCTGTCGATGGGAATGACGCCGACCATGTTTTCATATTGAGCGTTTTTGGTGGCAGGGACATAGCCGTTGCCTTTGCGGGCATGCATGACCATCCGGAACCGTTTGCCCTTGTTCACATGGCAGATGTAGTGATCCGGATTGATGATTTCGACTTCGTCGTCGGCGATGATGTCCGCGGCGGTGACGTCACAGGGACCGTCGACGATGACCTCCAACCGTTTTTCCACGGCGGGGTTGGTCGAATCGATGGTCAAGATAACGCCCTTGAGGTTCAGAACGATGGTGGTGACGTCTTCGACAACGTTATCAATGGCGGTGAACTCGTGTTCGACGCCGTCAATTTGCGTGTTGATAATGGCCGCACCCGGAAGAGAAGACAATAAAACTCGTCTCAAAGAGTTGCCAATCGTGATACCGAAACCGCGATCGAGCGGCGAGATGACAAAGCGCCCGTAAGTGTCGTTGATTTCTTCAGTCATGGTTTTTGGCTTTTCGAATTTTAAGTCCTTCAAATTCATTACCTCCTAACCGCGAGGCCGTTTGGGCGGACGACATCCGTTATGGGGAACCGGCGTGACGTCCTTGATCGCGGTGATTTCCAGACCGGCGACTTGCAAACTTCTGATGGCTGCTTCGCGGCCGGGTCCGGGTCCTTTGACCGAGACTTCAACCTTTTGAACACCGTTTTCGATCGCGGCTTTCGCAGCGGCTTCGCTGGCGAGGCCGGCAGCGAACGGGGTGGACTTACGGCTGCCTTTGTAACCGATGGCGCCGGCGGAACTCCAGGAAATGGCATTTCCGACGGGATCGGTGATGGTGATGATCGTATTATTGAAGGTCGAGTGAATGTGAGCGACTCCCAGAGGAATGTTCTTTTTCACGCGGCGTTTTTTAACAACAGTTTTAGCCATGATTGATCTCCTCCTCTACTTCTTCTTGTTCGCAACGGTTTTTCTCGGGCCCTTGCGAGTGCGGGCGTTGTTCCGAGTGTTCTGTCCCCGAACGGGAAGGCCCTTACGGTGACGGATTCCGCGATACGAACCGATTTCGATGAGCCGTTTGATGTTGAGGCTGACTTCACGACGAAGATCGCCTTCAACTTTATATTTGCTGACTTCCGTCCGGATGCGAACGAGTTCGTCGTCCGTCAGGTCTTTGACGCGTTTGTCTTCGGATACATGGGCAGCGGCGAGAATCTTCTCGGAGAGCGATTTTCCGATGCCATAGATGTAGCAAAGCGAAATGACGACGCGTTTTTCTCTGGGGATGTCTACTCCTGCAATACGTGCCATCTTATTCCTCCTACTTTCCTTGTCTCTGTTTGTGTTTGGGATTTTCACAAATCACCATGACGGCGCCATGGCGTTTGATGATTTTGCATTTGTCGCAGATTTTTTTGACTGATGGTCTGATTTTCATACCATTCTTACCTCCATGTCGGTGTTTTTATCCGTTGATGCGATAGGTGATCCGTCCACGTGTTAGGTCGTAGGTCGACAGTTCGACTTTGACTTTATCGCCTGGTAAAATGCGTATGTAATTCATGCGGATTTTACCAGAAACGTGTCCGATGATGCGATGGCCGATTTCCAGCTCGATGATGAATTGGGCGTTGGGCAGGACTTCCACCACGGTGCCCATCATTTCGATGACGTCATCTTTCTTGGTCATTGAATCACTCCTTTAACTACTTTGTCAATATTTCATAACCGGTTTCCGTGATCAGGATCGTATGCTCGAAATGAGCCGAAAGCGATCCGTCCAAGGTAACGGTTGTCCATCCGTCCGCCAACACTTTGACTTCTTTGCGCCCTGCGTTGATCATCGGTTCGACGGCGATCGTCATTCCGGGACGCAGGGTGATCCCTTTTCCGGGCAACCCGAAGTTGGGGATTTGCGGATCTTCGTGCATGCTGCTGCCGATTCCGTGGCCGACAAAGTCGCGAACGACACTGAATCCGCGGGCCTCGGCGAAGGTTTGTACGGCATGAGAGATGTCGGTGAGGCGGGCGCCGGCCTTGGCTTGGGCGAGTCCGGCGAACAAACTGCCTTCCGTCCCTTCCAGAAGGCGTTGGGCTTCGGAAGTGATGCTTCCGCACGGATAGGTCCACGCTCCGTCTCCGTGATATCCTTTGAAGATGGCGCCGATGTCGACAGACACGATGTCACCGTTACGAAGGATTTTTTTGGAGCTGGGGATGCCGTGAACCACGACCTCATTGACGGAAATACAGGAGTTCGCGGGAAAGCCGTTGTAGTGAAGGAACGAGGGAACCGCATCGTTCGAGCGGATCACACGTTCGATGATCTCGTCGAGCTGCTGGGTGGAAACCCCCGGTTTGATGTGCCTCGCCACTTCCTGATGGGCAAGGGCAACGATGTGTCCCGCTTGCCGCATCAGGTCAAGTTCGCGTGGCGACTTAATGGTGACCATGTTGGATCGCGTCCAATCTGGTAACAATTTCTTGGAACACCAGGTCACTGCCGCGGTTGCCGTCGAAAACGATCAACAGATGTTTGTGACGGTAATAATCGAGCAGCGGTTTGGTCTTTTCGTTGTAAATCCGCAACCGGTTGAGGACTGACTCTTCCTTGTCGTCGTTCCGTTGGATGACGGCTCCGCCGCAGACGTCGCAGATCCCCGGCTTTTTGGGCGGGTGAAAGGAAACGTGGTAAAGGGCGTTGCAAGTAGGGCAGACCCGGCGGCCGGCCATCCGCTCTAAGAGGACTTGGTCCGAAACGTCGATGTTGATGACGGCCGTCAAACGATCGTTCCGTTCCGAGAGCATCTGGTCCAGAGCCACCGCTTGAGCGGTGGTGCGGGGATAACCGTCGAGCATGAATCCATTGGGGAATTTCCCCGTGGCCAGGACATCTTTGACGATGCCGTTGGTCAGTTCGTCCGGAACGAGTTCGCCTAAAGCGATATACTTTTCGGCTTCCAATCCGATGGGAGAGCGTTTGGCCATCTCATCCCGATAGATGTTCCCGGTCGAAATGTGGGTCAACTGGTAATAGTCGAGGAGCTTCGACGCCAGGGTGCCTTTTCCGGCCCCCGGTTTCCCCATGATCAGAAGATTCATGATGATCCGCTTATTTCATGAAACCGACGTAGGCTTTGTCCTGCGTATCGGTCTCGATCTGTTTCGCGGTTTCCAAAGCCACGCCGACGATGATCAGAAGCGACGTTCCGCCCAACTGCGCGTAGCTGTGGCCCAAGGCCATGGAAGCGATGATGGGGAGAATGGCGACGACGACCAGATATAGGGCGCCGATGACGGTGACTCGGAACAGGGTTTTGGTGAGATAGGATTCCGTCTCGAATCCCGGGCGGACGCCGGGGATGTAGGCGTTTTGCTTTTGCAGGTTCTCCGCCATTTTTTCGGGAGAAATCATGATGAAGGAATAAAAGAACGAGAAAGCGAAAATCAAAATGACGTAGATCGCAAAACCGATCGGTTGGCTGTTCGAGAAGATCTGTCCCAGCCAATTCTGCCAACGGACATGCGCCGTGTTCGCCGAATCCCACTTGATGTAATTGAAGATGGTCGTCGGAATCGACATGATGATCGAGGCGAAGATGACGGGGATGACGCCGGAAGAGTTCAATTTGATCGGCAGGTTCGATTCGGATTTGCCGACGAACTTGGATCCCGCCGGGCGGTTGGCATACTGGATCGGAACTTTCCGCGAGGCGCCTTCCATAAAGGTGACACCCACGAGAATGACCGCGAACAACAGGATGCAAACGCCGAAGAGCAAGTAACCGGACCATTCGCCGATGTTGGCATAGTGTGCGGAAAGCACAGAACCGGAATCGACGACGTAGTATTGGATGAGCGAGGTGACGGTCTCCGGGAAGGAGATGATGATACCGGCGGCGATCAACATCGAGGAACCGTTGCCGATGCCGTGGAGCGTGATTTGATCCGACAGCCAAATCATGAACGCGGTGCCCGCGGTCAAGACGACGGCGATGTAGAAGTAAACCAGGAACCACAGATTCCGACCACCCTCGGTCGCCCAGTCGCTGACAAATAACTTGAACAGGGAGGCTTGGGAGGAGTCGAACGCGAAGGTCATGGCGAGAGCTTGGACGAAGGCCAAGCCGATGGCCAGATAACGAACCAACCGGTTGGTTTTCGCTTTGCCGGTTTCGCCTTCCTCGGTCCATTCTTTCAAAGCCGGGATGATGTCCATCTGCAACAGTTGGACGATGATCGAGGCGGTGATGTAAGGGCTGATGCCGAGCGCGATGATCGAGTAATTGCGCAGGGCGTCGCCGCTGATGGAGTTGACGATTCCCAGGAACCCGCTGTTGTCGAAGAGGTTGACGAGGGAAGACGGATCGATCAACGGCATGGTGATGTAAGTCATCGCCTTGAAGATCAGAAACGCGAGGAGCGTGAAGCCGATGCGTTTCATCACGTCTTTATTCCGGAAAATCCGTTTGAGGAACTCCATGGTCAGATCACCTCGGCATTGCCGCCGGCCGCTTCGATGATCGACTTGGCGGATTTGGAAAACTGGTGCGCCTGCACCGTGAGTTTCACGGTCAATGCGCCCTTGCCCAGAATCTTAACCCCACTTTCAACGCTTTTGATGAATCCGTCTTTGATGAGCAGTTCCGGGGTGACGACGGTGCCTTCGGCATAGCCGTTCAAGTCGCCGACGTTGACGATGGCAAACTGCTTTTGGAAGAAGTTGGTGAATCCGCGTTTCGGAAGACGTTTGTAAAACGGGGTCTGGCCGCCTTCAAATCCCGGACGGGTGTTTCCGCCGGAACGGGAATGCTGACCTTTTTGTCCTCTGCCCGCGGTTTTTCCGTTGCCGCTGCTGGTGCCGCGACCTTTACGTTTGTCGCTGTGGATGGCGCCGGCGACAGGTTTCAATTCGTGTAATTTCATGTCGTGCCTCCTATTTCGTCTCTTCGATCTTAACGAGATGGGCGATGCTGGCAACCATCCCGCGGATCGCTTCGGTGTCATCCTTGACGACCGAGGAGCCGATTTTGGTGAGTCCCAGTGCTTTCACCGTTTTGATCTGGTTGGGTTTCCGACCGATGAGGCTTTTGGTCAGGGTGATGGCGATTTTATCCATTATTTCAGGACCTCCCCGGTGGAAAGCCCGCGGATGGCGGCGACTTGGTCGATGGTTTTCATCGAGGTCAGAGCCATCATCGTGGCGCGCACCATGTTGATCGGAGAATTGGATCCCAAGGACTTCGAGAGAACGTCCTGAACACCCGCAAGTTCCAGAACCGCACGGACGGCGCCGCCGGCGATGATTCCGGTTCCTTCGACGGCCGGGCGAACGAAAACTTTCGCCGCTCCGAAAGTGCCGAGGACTTCATGCGGTACGGTCGTGCCGCTGATGTTGATCTTAACCATGTGCTTTTTGGCATCTTCGATGCCTTTCTTGATGGCATCCGGGACTTCGCTGGCTTTGCCGGAACCGAATCCGACATTGCCTTTGCGGTCGCCGATGACGACTAGGGCCGCAAAGCTGAAGCGTTTTCCGCCTTTGACGACTTTGGTGACGCGGCCGATGTGGACCACTTTTTCGTCATAGAGTTTTTCTTCTTTGACAAAGGGCTTGCGGGATCCGCGGCGATCTCTGTTTTCACCGCGATCGCTGTTGCCCCGCGGAGCCTTCACATTTTCTGCTGGCATGAGTTATCCTCCTTCACTAGAATTGCAGCCCGGCTTCACGAGCCGCATCTGCTAAGGCTTTGACTCTGCCGTGGTATAGGTAGCCGCCACGGTCGAACACGACCGTCGCTATTCCCTTTTCCAAGGCTTTTTTGGCAATGAGGGCGCCGACCATCTTCGCGCCGGCGACGTTTCCGCCGGTGCAGTTTTCGATTTCCAAAGAGGAAGCGGCGACCAAGGTTTTGCCGACGGTGTCGTCGATCACTTGGCAGTAGATCTGCGTGTTGGAACGGAAGACGTTCAGACGGGGTCTGGCTGCGGTTCCGGTCATGTTGACTCTGGCTCGGCCATGTCTTTTGACGCGTTGCGCGTTTTTGTCGATCAATCTATACATTTGTCTTCACCCACCTGCTACTTCTTAGCAGTCTTTCCTTCCTTATGACGTACGAATTCGCCACGATAACGGATTCCTTTGCCCAGATAGGGTTCGGGTTCGCGGACCTTGCGAATGAGCGCCGAGAATTCCCCGACGACTTGTTTGTCGATTCCCTTAACGTGAATCTCGGTGTTCACCGGGATTTCGATCGTCAGACCGTGGGGAATCGCCATTTCGACCGGATTCGAATATCCGACCGTCAATACGAGCGTTTTACTGTCTTTTAATGCGGCTCGGAATCCGACACCCTTGATGTCGAGGACCTTTTCATAACCTTCGGTGACTCCTTTAACCATGTTGTTCAAGAGCGCGCGCGTGGTCCCGTGAAGGGCGCGGTGCTGCAGTGAATCCGATGGCCGGGTTACAGAAACTGCATTATTAGCAGAAACGATCGTCATATCATTGTGAAACGTGAATTCCAAGGATCCTTTGGGGCCTTTGACGACGACGTGGTTGTTTTCTCCCACGGCGCAAGTCACCCCTGCGGGAAGTTGGATCGTTTTTCTACCAATACGACTCATACTTTTCTTGCACCTCCAATGTTTTCCGCTGATCAGTTGAGAATTGGTTGGATTACCAGACGTAGGCGATAATTTCGCCGCCGACTTGTTTCTTGCGGGCTTCCCGGTCGGTCATAATGCCTTGGGAAGTGGAAACGACGGCGATTCCCAGTCCATTGAGGACCCGGGGGAGTTCGTCGGATTTTGCATAAACGCGGAGCCCCGGTTTGGAGATTTTTTTCAAACCCCGGACGGCTCTTTCTTTGTTTTGCAAGTATTTCAGCGTCACGCGAATGGTCCCTTGGACACCATCGGCGACAAGTTTGTAATCGTTGATGTACCCTTCCGCTTTGAGAACGGAAAGAATTTCGGACTTCAGTTTCGAAGCCGGAATGTCAACGGTTTCGTGTTTCATCTGATTCGCGTTGCGGATGCGAGTAAGCATGTCCGCGATCGGATCGGTCATAACCATTTTAATAGTGCCTCCTTCCCATTACCAGCTGGATTTCGTAACGCCGGGAATCTGGCCTTTATAGGCCAATTCGCGGAAACAGATACGGCAAATTTTGAACTTGCGGTAGACGGAGTGCGGACGGCCGCATCTTTCACATCTGTTGTAATTGCGAACCGGGAATTTCGAGCCCCGTTGCTGTCTCACTTTTTGCGATGTTTTTGCCATGGCGCCCTCCTAATTCTTTCTGAACGGCATTCCGAACAGTTTCAGCAGTTCGAAAGCCTCCGCATCGGTTTGGGCCGTCGTCACGATGACGATGTCCATGCCGCGGACTTTGTTGACTTTGTCATAGTTGATTTCCGGGAAAATCAATTGTTCTTTGACGCCGAGGGTATAATTGCCGCGTCCGTCGAATCCTTTCGGATTGACTCCACGGAAGTCGCGAACACGCGGAAGCGCAATCGTGACCAGCTTGTCCAGGAATTCGTACATGCGAACGCCGCGAAGGGTGACCTTGCAGCCGATCGGCATGTCTTCACGAAGTTTGAAGTTCGCGATCGATTTCTTCGCTTTGGTGATCAGCGGCTTTTGGCCGGTGATCTGAGCGAGTTCGGCGACGGCGTCGTCGAGGACTTTCGGATTGGCAACGGCGTCGCCGGCCCCGATGTTCAAGACGATCTTCGCGATCTTCGGAGTTTCCATCACGGACGTGTAGTTGAATTTGGCTTGCAGGGCGGGAACGATCTCGCCCTTATATTTTTCCTGTAAACGGTTCATCGTTTTTTCTCCCCCCGTCACTCGATGACTTCCCCGGATTTTTTCGCGAAACGAACCACCTGGGTGACATCTTGTTTTTTGACTTTCTTAGTGACGGTCTTATATCCGACGCGGGTCGGCTTCTTGGTCTTCGGATCCAGCAGCATGACGTTGGAAATGTGGATCGCCCGGTCGAACGAGACGATGCCTCCGTCAGGATTGGCCTGCGAGGGTTTCATGTGCTTTTTGCCCTTGGTGAGTCCTTCGCCGTCGAGAACGACGCGTTCTTCTTTGACGAGGATCTTCGAAATGGTGCCTTGTTTGCCTTTGTCGTCGCCGGAAATGATGACGACTTTATCGCCTTTTTTTAAGTTCATAGCGGATCCTCCTACAATACTTCCGGAGCCAAAGACACGATCTTGGTGAAGTTGGCATCGCGGAGTTCGCGGGCCACCGGGCCGAAGATACGGGTGCCTTTCGGGCTGAGGTCGTCTTTAATGATGACGGCGGCGTTGTCGTCGAATTTGATATAGGAACCGTCCGCGCGATGAAGGCCGCTCTTGGTTCTCACGATGACAGCTTTGACGATTTCGCTTTTCTTGACAAGGCCGTTCGGAGTGGCGATCTTGACGACGGCGATGATGACATCGCCGATGTTGGCATAACGACGGCTCGTTCCGCCCATGACTTTGATGGTCAGGATTTCCCGGGCGCCGGTATTGTCGGCGATCTTTAATCTCGTTTCTTGTTGAATCATTGTCAGTTCCTCCCTTCGGCTCTCATCATTGATTGGCTTCTTTGCCGACGATTCCCAGCAAACGGAACCGTTTGGTGCGCGACAACGGACGGCATTCGATGATGGTCACGATGTCGCCGGTTTTCGCTTCATTCTTTTCGTCGTGCGCGGTGAATTTCTTCGAGGAGATAACGCGCTTGTTGTAGAGACCGTGCTTTTTATACGTTGTCACCAGGACCGTGATCGTCTTGTCGCATTTGTTGGAAACGACAGTGCCGGTGAACTCTCTTTGTTTGAATTCCATGATATCCTCCTACTTCGCTTCCCGTTCGGTAAGAATCGTCTTCATGCGAGCGATGGTTTTTCTGACGGAGCTTAAGCGTGCAGTGTTTTCCAGATGACCCGTGGCTTGTTTGAGCCGAAGGTCGAACATTTCTTTCTTCAGGTTTTCGATTTCCGTCAAAATGGCTGCGTTGTCCATTTTGCGGATTTCACTAACGTGCAACACTGGAATCACCACTCTCTTTCTTGACGAACTTGGTCTTGACCGGCAACTTGTGAGAGGCCAGGCGGAATGCTTCCCGGGCGATTTCTTCGGAAACGCCCGCGATTTCGAACAAGATCAAGCCTTCTTTGACGACGGCGACCCAATCTTCGGGAGACCCTTTACCGGAGCCCATGCGGACTTCCATCGGTTTCTTGGTTTTGGCGAGGTGCGGGAAGATTTTGGTCCAGACTTGTCCGTCACGCTTCATATAACGCGTGATCGCGACACGGCAAGCCTCGATTTGGCGCGAGGAAACCCATGCCCCTTCCAGGGAAACGAGCCCGTATTCGCCAAATGCGATTTGCGTACCACCCTTGGCGTGTCCTTCAAAACTGACACGGTGCGGACGGCGGAATTTCGTTCTTTTCGGCATCAACATGATTATTTGGCCTCCTTCTTGGCAGGAAGGATTTCCCCTTTGTAAATCCAGACTTTGACGCCGAGCTTACCGTAAGTCGTATGGGCTTCGGTGAGCGCGTAGTCGATGTCGGCGCGGAGGGTGTGCAACGGGACGTTGCCTTCGGCATATCCTTCGCTGCGGGCGATTTCCGCCCCGGCCAAACGTCCGGAAATCAACGTCTTGCATCCCTTGGCTCCGCCTTTCAGCGCGCGTTGGATGGCCACTTTTTGGGTGCGGCGGAAGGAAGCGCGTTGCTCGAGTTGCTGAGCAATGCTTTCGGCAACGAGTTTGGCATCCAGTTCGGGATGTTTGATTTCGACGATGTTGAGGAACACTTCTTTTTTGGTCAGCGATTTCAGTTTTTCGACGACGGCGACTTTGGTCGCGCCGTCACGGCCGATCACCATGCCGGGTTTGGCGGTGTTGACCGTGATGATCACACGGGATTTGCTCCGTTCGATCTCGATTTTGGAAACGCTGGCGGTTTTGTACAGATCGTTGAGAAGGTTGCGGATCTTAAGGTCTTCGAGCAACAAATCCGCAACATCACGCTTGTCGGCATACCATCTGGAGTCCCAATCGCGGATGATCCCGATGCGAAGTCCTACTGGACTGACTTTTTGGCCCATAAGAATCCCTCCTATTCTCTTTCCGCCACGGTGACGAACACGTGGCTGGTTCTTTTCAAAATCGCGAAGCCGCGGCCCTGAGAGTGCGGTTGCATGCGCTTCAAGGTTTTTCCGCCGCCGACGGCGATTTCTTTGACATACAGTTTCGTTTGATCCATCTGGTAATTGTGATCGGCGTTCGCTGCGGCGGAACGGATCAACTTGTCGACGACTTCGGAAGCGCCACGCGGGGTGTTTCTCAGGATGGCGAGGGCTTCGGCGACATTCTTGCCGCGAACGAGGTCGATGACGAGTTTGATTTTACGGGGTGCGACGCGAACGGAGATGACACTGGCTTTGGCTTCCATATTACTTGTCTCCTCCTGCTGCTGGGGCGGGGGCTGCGGCGGCCGCAGTCGGGGTGCCGACGGACGGCTTTCCTCCACCGGTTTTCACGACTTTTTTGTCGGAGTGACCGCGGAAGGTTCTGGTCGGAGCGAACTCACCGAGCTTGTGGCCGACCATATCTTCGGTCACATACACCGGGATGTGTTCTTTTCCGTTGTGGACGCCGAAGGTCAATCCCACGAATTGCGGGAAGATCGTCGAACGTCTGGACCAGGTCTGAATGACTTTCTTCGAGTTGGTTTTGTTGGCTTCCAAGACTTTCTTCATCAAATGGTCATCGCAAAACGGACCTTTTTTGATTGAACGTGACATGTCGAGTTCCTCCTTCCTTATTTATCTCTGCGGCGAACGATCAGTCTGTCGCTGCTGAGTTTGTGCTTACGAGTGAGTTTGCCGAGGGTCTTTTTGCCCCACGGGGACATCGGGGACGGGTGTCCGATGGATTGTTTTCCTTCGCCGCCGCCGTGCGGGTGGTCGACGGGGTTCATAACGGATCCGCGGACCGTCGGACGGACGCCCATGTGACGTCTGCGGCCGGCTTTGCCGAGGCTGACGAGCTCATGGTTTTCGTTTCCGACTTCACCGATCGTGGCTTTGCAGACCCCGAGGATACGCCGGACTTCCGTGGAAGACAGACGGACGAGCACATAACGATCTTCGCGTCCCAGGATCTGGGCGCTGGTGCCGGCGGCACGGACGAGTTGTCCGCCCCGACCGGGGTTGAGTTCGATGTTGTGAACGACGGTTCCGACGGGGATGTTTTGCAGGGGGATGGCATTTCCGACGACGATGTCGGCGCTGGCTCCCGATTCGATGGTCATCCCGACTTCAAGGCCTTTCGGGGCGATGATGTAGCGTTTTTCACCATCGGCATAATTGATGAGGGCGATGTTGGCGGTACGGTTCGGATCGTATTCGATCGTGGCGACTTTGCCGGGAATCCCGTCTTTGTCGCGTTTGAAATCGATTACGCGGTACTTGCGTTTTTCGCCGCCGCCTTGATGACGGACGGTGAGCTTTCCCTGGTTGTTGCGGCCGGCCTTCGATTTGAGCGGCTCGAGCAGCGATTTCTCTGGCTTGTCGGTAGTGAGTTCGGCGTAGTCCAGTTTGGACATGCCTCTCGTACCGGGGGTCATAGGTCTGAATTTAATGATAGCCATTATGGTTTCCTCCCGTATTACGCCGCGTAAACGTCGATTTTGAACCCTTCGGCGAGCGTGACGATCGCTTTCGAAACGGCGGGTTTCAAACCGGAATATTTGCCGACCCGTTTGGGTTTGGCAATTTCGTTGATGACGTTGACGCTGACGACCTTGACGTTGAACAGCGCTTCGACGGCGGATTTGATTTCAATCTTGTTGGCGTTGCGGTCGACTTCAAAGGTGTATTGGTGCTTTTCGGCCAATTTGGTGGTTTTTTCGGTGACGATCGGGCGCTTGATCACTTGATATTTGTCCATGTTATTTCAAGCCCTCCTCGATTTTTTTGACGGCGTTCTGGGTGGTCACGATGGTGGAATTGTTCATAATGTCGTATACACTTGCATGTTCGAAAACAGTAGTTTGTACATTCGACAGGTTACGAGTGGCAATGTCCACGAAATCGGTGACTTCGTCCAGGATGACCATGATTTTTCCGGTGACATTCAGGTTCTTGAAGACTTCGACCATCCCTTTGGTCTTGTAAGACTCGAGGGCGAGGTTGTCGAGGACGATGAATTTCTGTTCGCGGACTTTGTCCGAGAGGACGATTTTCAGCGCCTGACGGCGGATTTTGCGGTTGACTTTGTAATCATAGCTGCGGGGGGTCGGTCCGAAGACGATGCCGCCGCCGACCCATTGCGGAGCGCGGGTCGATCCTTGGCGGGCGTGTCCGGTGCCTTTTTGGCGCCAGGGTTTACGGCCGCCGCCGCTGACTTCGGAACGACCTTTGGTTTTCTGGGTTCCGTGACGCATAGCGGCTCTTTGGGCTTTGACGACGTCGTAGACGACTTCTTGATTCGGCTCGACGGCGAATACTTCATCTGCCAAGGTGATTTCCCCGACAGGTTGTCCAGCTTGGTTATACAATGCTAAGTTTGGCATAGCAGATCCTCCTTTCAAAGATGTGTCCTAGTTATTTTGTTTCTTGACGGCGTTGCGGATGATGAGCAGCGATTTCTTCGCGCCCGGGACATTCCCCCGGACCAACACAACGTTGTTGACCGGATCGACCTTAACGATAGAAAGATTTAAAATGGTCAGCGTATCGCCGCCCATACGGCCGGGCATGTGTTTGCCCTTTTTGACGCGGTGAGCGGGAATGGATCCCATCGAACCGACGCCACGGTGATACTTCGATCCGTGACCCATCGGGCCTCTGTTCGCATTGAAACGTTTGATTACGCCGGAGAAGCCTTTGCCTTTTGTGATTCCCGTAACGTCTACAAATTCTCCAGCGGTAAATATATCACATTTTACCTCTTGGCCGACTTCGAATCCCATCATTCCGGGGAGACGAATTTCGCGAATGTAGCGCTTAGGGGTTGTGCCGACTTTCGCCACGTGGCCTTGTTCGGGTTTATTCGCGAGTTTCGCGCGTTTTTCCCCGAAGCCCAGCTGCACGGCTTCATATCCGTCGGTCTCAACGGTCTTCTTCTGCAGGACAACGTTCGGGGTAACTTCGATCACGGTGACCGGAACGAACTTACCATCCTTGTCGAACACTTGTGTCATGCCTACTTTTCTTCCTAAGATACCTTTTGCCATGAGTGCACCTCCTACATTATTTTTCTGACTCAATGACTTGCATGTTACTTCAAGACGATGTCAACGCCGGACGGAAGGTCCAGATGCATCAACGAATCGATCGTCTGAGCGGACGGGTTCACGATGTCGATCAAACGCTTGTGCGTGCGGCGTTCGAATTGTTCGCGAGAGTCCTTGTACTTGAACGGGCTACGAAGAATCGTGAAGATTTCTTTCTCCGTCGGGAGCGGGATCGGACCCGAGACGATTGCGCCGGTTTTCTTGGCGGTGTCGACGATCTTCTTCGCCGATTGATCCAACAATCTGTGATCGTAGGATTTCAATCTGATTCTGATGACTTGGTTTGTTGCCATTGGTAAATCCTCCTTTGCATATAAATTCTCTTATACGCTTGCTCGTCGTGAATTCCCCGGCATCGCACCCGACGTCATAACAACGCCGATGTGTGTGTCGGCCACCTCACGAGTCACAGCCATCCTGTTTTCACAGGCATTGTATATTTTATCAAAAGAAAAGCGCGAAAGCAAGAACTTTCGATCGCAAGTTCTCACTTTCGTGCCGTTTGTATCCTTTTTATCGCATGACGCCCGTGCGAGGGCGAAAATCAGGGATTTTGGTTGTGCTCGATGACAACCCGCATGACGTCATCCAGGAACCCACCGTGATGAGAATCGGCATAATCGACCATCACGATCGGCATTTGGGCGAGCCAGTCCGCAAACGATTCGTTGGCAATCAGTTCGGGATTGAGCTTCGCCGCTTTGTTCAGTAGGCTCCAGTCTAAAAGGGCGGTGACGATCCCTTCGCCGTTCATCTGCATCGTCAGAACGCCTTGCATCACTCGAAGTCCCTCCCGGGCATCGATCCGATCGGAAACCCCGGAGACTTGATTGCCCGTCAAGGCATTTCCCGAGGCGATTTCGTCGGCCTCCGCAGAAAGAAAAGCGTAAAGCGCGGCGGAATCATCGGTGTTCGCCCAAGCAGATCGGATACAAAGAGCATAATCCCAGAAGGCCGGATCTTGATTCGGGAGTTTAGTAAAAATAAGCACCCCTCCCCGGGTTTTGTTCTCGGTCACATCGGCGTATGTCACTTCCGAAAGCGGAATCGAGTCGGAAGAAAAGGCGCGTTCCAAGAGGCCCGAGTCGGCGAACAGACTCTGAATCTCGGCAAATCCCCTTGCCAAATCGGCGGGATCAGATGCATCCAAACCATAGACGTGTTGAATGTCCAACAGCACGAATTCTCCCGGATGGTTCGCCAGGAACGCTTCCAATTCTTCAAGAATGGGAACGAAATCACCCGAAAAATAGGAATGGGACGTGTACCACGCTTCTTTGGCTTCATTGTATGTCAAACGGATGTCAAAATACCGAACTCCCGCCCGTAACAGGTCGGCGACCCCCGAAACCTGGGTCTTCGATTGTTTGACCGAAAAACCTTTGATGAGAGTCCCCACGAATCCGGTTTGGATCGTCGCGGCGGAATAGGGGTCGACCGGGCTGAAGAGACTGATGTCGGCGGTGAAGGCGTCATGCGCCCCCAACATCGCGACATCAATGACGTTTTGGTCGGGCGAAAGCGTCTCTCCCATCCAATCGGAATAATCTTGGACCGCGGTTTTCCGTATCAGAAAGGTGAAAGGAAGATTAATGGCGGTCAGCAGAACCAGAAGCACAATGATTAAAGTGAGTAAAAACCGCATGAGGATACGGCGGATCTTTCTGAGCATCGGAACAGCCTCCTTCATTCTTCGGTTTTCCAGAACTCGTGAATGGCGCGTTTGAGGCGGCCGGGATCGTTGATCGTCCGCAAGTGGCTCCACTCTCTGGGATATAAGCTAAGGTATTTTCGTGAAGTGAACCGGTCATCCATGAGGAGGGCAATCCCCCGGTCCGTCTCGCTGCGGATCACGCGGCCGACGGCTTGGATGACTTTGTTCAATCCGGGATACGTATAGGCGAAATCAAAACCGCTGTCGAAGGCTTCGTCGAAATGCGAGCGCAGGATGTTGTTAAGGGGGGAAAGCATCGGTAACCCGACCCCGGCGATCAACACGCCGGACAGCATATCGCCGATGAGGTCGATGGACTCCCCGAACACTCCGCCCATCACGAACATCCCGACTTGCGTCTTTTCTGAGGCGGTTTGGAACATTTCGATCGTATCTTTTCGTTCCCGCGAGGTCATTTCCTTCTTCTGGACGATCACTTCGTATTGTTCCGGGTCCAGATCCAAGGCTTTCCGAACCATGTTGAGATATTGGTATGAGGGGAAAAACAGAATATAGTTTCCGCGCTTCCCCGCCACGAGGATTTTCGCGGCTTCAACGATCTTTTCCACCGAATCCTGGCGGTCTGCATATCGCGTGGAAACCTCGTCGATAGCGACCAAAAGCAGATTTTTCGGAGGAAAAGAGGAGAGCATTTTGACGTCTTTTCCCGTGTTGGCGGTGAGGAGTTGCTTGTAATAATGGATCGGATCCAGCGTGGCACTGAAAAAGACACAGGCTTCGGAGTGATCTTTGATGGTCGACAGTAAGAAGCGACTGGCATCGAGACAGCGGATGGAAACCGTGAAGTCTTTGTCTTCGGTCCGTTCAAAGACAAAGACAAAGCGTTCATCGAAAAATTCGCTGATCTTGAGAAACTGAACCAAATCGAAATAGATGAAGGCAATCGCACTTTTGTTGGGTATTTTTTTGGAACTCTCCATCATGATGCGATCCAGTTTGAACAACAATTTACGGATGTTTTGCAACAAGAAATCGCTGGGTTGGTCTTTCTTCACGAAATCGACTTCAAGCAGTTCCAGTTCCCACTCCGTGAACAGCTCCAGCAGTCGGCGGATCTCTCTGGCGGGAGAAGGCTTCAGGGGTTTGCACAGATCCAAAAGGGTCTTCAATCCCGATTCGGAAAGAATGGCGCTATACATCTCCCGACTGCGGGATACGAGGTTGTGAGCCTCATCCACCAAAAGGATCGGACGATACCGATCGTCTTCGAAATAGCGGATCAGGTGGGCCCGGGGATCGAAAGCGTAGTTATAATCCGCGATGATGATGTCGGCGTAATTGGAAACATCCAGCGACAGTTCGAAGGGGCATACCCGGTGCTTCTTGGCATAGTTCGTGATGATTTCTTTGGTCAGAAGCGTTTCGGTCCGGAAAAGGTCCTCAATGGCCTGATTCACGCGATTGTAATACCCCTTGGCGTACTTGCAGACCTCGGGATCGCAATCCCGCTCTTTCAAAAGACACATGGCGTCTTTGGCGGTGATTTCCACGGTTTTGGCGATTAAACCGTTGCGTTCCAATTGAGTGACGGTATCGATGGCGATGCGTTTCCCATCGTTTTTGGCGGTAAGGTAAAACAATTTCTCGGCGGGATCATGAATGGCTTTCAACGTCGGGAAGAGGGTGGCGATCGTTTTCCCGATTCCCGTCGGGGCGATGGCATACAAAATTTCCCGATCAAGAACCGAACGATAAACATGCCCCATCAGTTCCCGTTGATTCAGACGGAATTCCGGAAAGGGGAATGCCAACCCATCAATCGATTTCATTCGGGCGTTCTCGTGTTCGAGCAGCACCTTTTGCCAATCCAAGAACTGGGAAACAAGTTTTTCAAAATAGGTGCGGAGTGTTTTGAAAGAATGTTTTTTCGCAAAAGAAAGAACTTCGCGGTCTTCCACTCGAATGTACGTCAACTGCACGACGATATCTTTCAGGTTTTTTTCCAAACAATAGAGGTAAGCGTACAACTTGGCCTGAGCCAAATGAGCGGGATTGGTTTTATCGTCGAGGAGCGAAAAATCGTAATGGGTGGATTTGATTTCTTCCAGCGTCAAAACACCGTCGCGATAGACGATGCCGTCGATTCTCCCGGTGATTTCCAAATGAAAATCGTCCCGGTCGAGCTCGGTCTTTACAAAAACCTCTTTTTCGTCGTTTTCGCGATAAAGGCTTTGCCAATACTGGTGGATGGCGGTGCCTTCTTCCGCCAAGATCGCCATGGACCGATCGCTCGTGATGTTGCCGGACCCCAACAGCTGTTCGGCGATTTCTTTGGCGCTGACATGCAGTTCTTTCAAGGGAATCACCAAGTCCCATTATACAACGAATAAAGAAAAAAACCAAAGAGGACTTTGGTTTTTGAGGTTGTGATCATTCGATGCGGATCCGGAACGGCAACAACGGGAGATCGTTAGCCGTATAGATGTCACACCGTGGGTTATTGGCGAAAGCATACCTGATTTCTTTGACTTTTTTGACGCTGCGGATCAAAATCTGGCTGCCGGTCAATGTGATTTGATCCCAATCGAGGAAAGTATCGCCGTCAAAGGAAATTTGGAATCCCAGATTCTGCCGAGAGCGAGAAACCAAGTTCAGATGATTGAATTCGGTGAAAATCGCCACTTGGTTTTCTGAAACGGAATGGCTGAAATAGGCGGGACAAAGATTGTTTTTTCCCTGGCGGAAAATCTTCTCCATCACAACATTGGCCATTCTTCGGGAGAGAATGGATTTATCGCGGGGGTGAAGACTGTTGGGATCGCCGAGATCGACGGCGGAAGTCATATAGATATTATTCAAGAAACTGACGCACCGGCTTTGGGATTCCCGAACGATGGCGGCGGCGGACTCGGGCATTTTCGGATAGGTGGAACCGGCGATTTGAACGAAGACGAACGGGAGCGAGGGTTCCCGGAACGTCCGTCGCCAGGATTTGACCATGGCCTTGAAGGCGTCTTCATAGAGTTCCCCTTGGCCGCAATCGGATTCACCTTGGTAAAAGAGGACGGATTTCACGGAAAACGGAAGGATCGATTTGACCATCGTTTCGAAGGTCCCTGCCGGCCGATTGGGGTGTTTCGGCCCCATCGGCAAAAGGAATTCTTGTCGCTTTTTGGCGAATTTCTCAAATATCTGCGTTGCGGATACCCCCGATTTTTCCAATTCCCGGTATTCCTTGTATAAGGCGAGCGTTTGCGGAAGATGACGGTTAAAGGTCTCGCAATACTCATCCAAAGATTTGTACTTGGCCAGTTCCTGACGGTAATTGCTCAAATACTTTGCCAATCCCGGAAGTTCACATAATTCCAACATCCCCGCCCATGAAAAAATCGACGTATCGGGATGTGTGCAGGCGATGATGCCCACGGGAACTCCCAGTTCCTCCTGAAGGTGGCGGGAAAAATGGTACCCGATGGCGGAAAACTTCATCGCGGTCGCATGATAACAGGCATCCCAGCGGGATTCGGAGCGATAAAGGTCCGGAAACTCCAGGTGCGCATTCGGATAAGGGACGGGGGGAACTTCGAAAAAGCGGATCCCGTCGTTCTCTTTGACTTTGGTTTCATAGGTGTCCCTCAGCGGAAAACCCATGTTGGCCTGCCCGGCCAATAGGAATACTTCGCCCGCGAGACAATCCTCCAAAAGGACGGTTTGTTTCTTGCAGGCAATTTCGACTTCAAAAGATTCTTTGATGTAGGGAAGGGGCGGAAGTTCAAAACAAAAGGTGAGATCGGTGGTTTTGAATCGATAGGTGTTTCCACGTAATCGGATCCGGATCTCCCGGCGTTTCTGACACGTTCCGAAAATATAGACGGGCTTTCCGGCTTGAAACATCATGTGGTCGGAAAAAATGGGCGCGAGCGTAAAATTCGGTTTCACAGTCAATCCTCCGCAGTATTCAGCGATGCACTATGGAAAAATTATACCACCGTAAAAGCGGATTTCATCCCCAAATCCGAAAAATCGGTCCTTCCGCGAACAAACGAAAAAGAGATTTGCGAATGCAGAAAAAAACCGGGGGGATGGCCCCCCCGGCGTTGATTTTCATTCAAAGGATTTGGATTTGAGCCGATACCCGTTCTTATGCTTGGTCAGGTAATTTTCGATGGCGAATTCCAACGTGTCGCGGATCGAAGAGCGGATGTCACGGGTTGTATATCCCAACTCCCAAGTCGCCTTATCATGGGAAAAATGATAATTGGAGTTGAGAACGATAATCGAATAATGGGTAAAGAGTGGCTTACGCTTGGCGATTTTATAGTAGGCTTCGGCGAAATAACTCATCGCCAAAATGAACCAATAGGCCAATTTAGTCCGGATTTTTTTGCGGCCGGACAATACGGATATCTCATCTAAAAGTTCTTTGACGGTGATTTCCGATCCCGAAAGAATATAGCATTCCCCCCGTCGCCCTTTTTCGGCCGCCAATCGGATTCCGACGGCGACGTCGCGAACATCGACGAAGTTGTACCCGCCCCGAAGATATGCGGTCAACCGACCCAGCAGGAAATCAATGAAAATTTGACTGACATTGGATAACTTGTAATCAAAAGGCCCGATCACTCCGGAAGGATGGACGATGACAATCTCCAGCGGACCCTCTTTTTGATCGAGAACAAGTTGAGTGGCCATCGCCTTCGACTTGGCATACAAGCCGCGAACGGCGTCGGGATCGAAATGATCGATTTCGGATTGCATCTGCGGTTTCGGCAGTTCCGGAATGGCATGAACGCTCGATGTATAGACCAAGCGGCGAACGCCGGCATCCAAACAGGATTGGATGACATTTCGCGTTCCCTCGACGTTGACCCGAAAAAGGGTCTTCTTTTTTCCCGATCCGATTTCCACAATCCCGGCGAGATGGAATACGATGTCTGCACCCGAAAAAGCGGAAGTCAAAAAGGCTCGATCCAAAACATCGCCGGTGAGAATTTCGGCGTAAGGCTCGATGATTTTCGAATCATCTTTCGGAAGAACCACGGCATAAACCTGATATCCGTGTTCATGGAGTTCCCGGACGAGGACGTTGCCGATGTGTCCGGTAGCGCCGGTAACGACGACCTTCATGGCTAACACCTTCTTCACTTCTGTTGACAATTTCATTATATAGGCAATTTGTTAAAAAGTAAACACTTGTTTATTATTAAAAAACGATTAGAGATATCGATTCATTTATTCCTTTATCCAACAACTTTCCGAAGCAAGTTAATTGAAACTAACTTGTGATGATGATATAATGAAATCAAGAAAAAATCCTTTGGAGGACAATGAAAATGAAAGAAATCACGTTCCCGCAACTCCGGCGGTTCAATTTGATCATGGGCGGGCTCCATCTGGTTCAGGCCATCCTGATGGCCATCCTTGCCACCACGGTCATTCAAAAAATCGCCGAATTTTCCCCGGTCATTACCCAGTTTTTCATCACTTATGATCCCCTGACGCAAAGTCTCGTCACCCGGGCAAAAGATCTATTTGCGCTTCCCTTCGGTCTGTTGGTTGCCCTTTTCCTGTTGATTTCCGCGGGAGCTCACGCCTTGATCTCCCTTCCCAATAAAACGAACGCCATATATCAAGCCGATCTCGAACAAGGCATCAACCGCTTCCGCTGGTTCGAATATGCTTTGAGTTCTTCGATCATGATCGTCTTGATTGCTACCCTGTTTGGCGTTTACGACATCGCTTCTTTGCTGCTGATCTTCATTGTCAATGCTTCGATGAACCTCTTCGGTCTCCTGATGGAACAACTGAATTCCGGGAGAGAAAAGAAAGGGCTGCGCTGGGGTCCCTTCATTTATGGCTCGGTCGCGGGTCTGGCTCCCTGGGCGGTCATCATCATCTACATGACCGGAACCGGCAACTACGACCAAGTTCCGTGGTTCGTTTGGGCAATCGTCGGCACCTACTTCGTTGCTTTCAACACCTTCCCGATCAATATGATCCTGCAATATCTTCGCATCGGCAAATGGAAAAACTACCTATACGGTGAAAAAGCGTATATCACCCTGAGCCTCGTGGCGAAAACCCTTCTTGCCTGGCTGGTCCTCTTCGGGGCCATGCAACCGTAAGCACAATTTCATTTCTTTCTCCCTTTCATAAAGAATGGCGCCCCGTCGTGGGGGCGCCATTCTTATTTTGATGGGTTTAGTAACCCCTCGAGAATCCGTTTGCGCAAATCCAAAATCCGCTCATGGATGCGTCGAATCGTGACTTCAAAGGCGAGATCGCCTTTTCCGGTCGGATCTTCCAGTCCCCAGTCTTCGCGGTGACGGTTGGGAAGGAAGGGACACTCTACTCCACAGCCCATCGTTACGACAATGTCCACGCGGGGGAGTTCGGTTATCGATTTGGAGTGTTGGGTGCTTTCCATATCGATATCGTAGAGGTGTTTCATCATGCGGACGGCATCGGGGTTGATTCGGTCACCGGCTTCCGTCCCTCCGGAGTAACCCTCGAAAACATCCCCCGCTAGGAGTTTTGCCAAAGCTTCGGCGATTTGCGAACGACAGGAATTATGGATACATACAAATGCAACTTTGATCATCTTCGGCCCCCAATTTCCCGATTATCGGAAAACAGATCATAGTAACGGGATATTTTATCCGCGAGTTCGCGAATATCGACATATTTTCCTTCTCGAAGCGTTTCTTTTCCCTGAACGAAAAATAGAAACAACGGAACGGTGAAAATTTGGTATGGTCCGACGACTTCGGGATGTTCCTCGGCGTCCAAAAATCCCGATTTTATCGACGGAAACGAAACCAATAAAGTCTCAACCTTTCGGCGAAGCGGTTCGCAAATCGGGCAACTTGAGCCCGAGAAATAGATAAGACAGAGATCCGAGGATCGAATCATCTCGTCGATCTGAGAAGCTTTCTGAAGCGGATTCATCGGCATGACTGCGTTCCTACCGGCACGCCAGGCGATAAACGGCTTTTGCACCTTCCCGGGTCAATGGGCAGAAGGGACCGAACGTCGCGCTTTTCCGGCCGGCAAAGAGTTTCTCCGTCAAAAGATCGATGTCGGCTTCCCGTGCGCCGATTTCGGAAAACGAGACCGGCATCCCGATGAAGCGGAAAAAGTCTTCCATGGCTTGAATTCCGGTCAAAGCGACCCCGCGGGGATCTTCCGGCCGATCGGGAACGTCCCAAACGCGGATGGCCAAGCGGCGGAACCGTTCGACGTCGACATCCAGTGCATACCGCATATAGGCCGGAAACATCACGGCCAAACCGGCACCGTGGGTGACGTCATACAACCCTGAAAGCTCATGTTCCAAGAGGTGGGTCGCCCAATCTTCCGTCCTTCCCACGCCCAAACTTCCGTTGTGAGCGATGGTTCCCGACCAGCAAATCGTCGCCCGGGCATCATAGTCGAGCGGATTTTTCATCAAAACACGGGCGGCTTCAATGATGGAAACCAAGGTCGCTTCGCAAAGCCGATCGGTCAACTCCACATGCGAGGTCTTGGTCAGATATCGTTCCAAGATGTGAGCCATCATGTCGACGATTCCGGCAGCGGTCTGATATGCGGGCAGCGTGAATGTCAGTTCGGGGTTGATGATGGAAAAAGCCGGGCGAACATGTTGGTTCCCCGCCCCACGCTTCAGCATCCCTTGCTCTTTGGTGATCACCGACCGATGGGATCCTTCGGATCCGGCGGCGGGAATCGTCAGAATAACCCCGATTCGAAGGGCAGACAGAATCGGAACCTTTTCCTCAAAAAAGTCCCAGAAGTCGCCGTCATATCGAGCTCCGGCGGCGATGGCTTTCGCCGAATCGATGACCGACCCTCCCCCGATGGCAAGGATGAAGTCGATCTGTTGGTTTTTGCACAATTCGATGCCGCGATAGACCAAGGTATCACGCGGATTGGGTTGAACCCCGCCCAGCGTGACAAATGCCAACCCTTCCTGATGAAGAATGGCTTCTACTTTGTCCAAAAGCCCGGTCTTAACGATCGAGCCTCCTCCGTAATGGATCAAGACTTTCCGGGCGCCGTACTTGCGCAAAAGGGTTCCGACTTGATTCTCGGCGTTCTTTCCGAAAACGAATTCGGTCGGGCTGAAAAAGGTGAAATCATTCATGGGGATCCCTCCGATCATAAATCCATTATATCATGGATCGGGAAAAAACCCGACAACGATGTCCCCGGACGCAGTTTGACGGAAATCGATCGTAAAATCATTAAGAAGTCGTGGTATAATAATACAAAACAGGACAGAACGGCGGGATCTCATGAAGAATCTGGAATGGATAAAAACGGAATTGATCGCTCATCGCGGCTTGCACTCCAAAGACAAAAGTATTCCCGAAAATTCTCCCAAAGCCTTCGCCGCTGCCATCGAGCGCGGCTATGGCATCGAATGCGATATCAATCTCTTGGGCGACGGTACGCCGGTCGTGTTTCACGACAAAAATCTTTTACGGCTTTGCGGAGAAGACCGCGCGTTGAAGGATCTGACCGTGGATGACATCAAGAAATGCCGGTTGCTGGGCACCGATCAGGTACCAATGACGCTTCGGGAGTTCTTGGAATTCGTCGACGGACGTGTTCCGCTCTTGATCGAATTGAAACCCTTCGGTCCCTACCGTCCCCTCTGCGAGGCTTTCTGGGAGACCATCAAGGATTACCGCGGGGTTTGGGCCATGCATTCCTTCCATCCTTGGGCGGTGTTGTGGTTCAAGAAAAATCATCCCGAGGTCATCCGCGGGCAAATATCCGAATATTTCGAGCACGATCAAGATATGAGTCCGCTTCTCAAATTTTGCATGAAGCATTTGGTGTTCAACATTTGGACTCGACCGGACTTTGTGAACTATGGTGTCCACAACATGCCAAACCGGTATTGCGATCGCGCCCAGAGACACGGAATCGTTGTCATCGGTTTTGCCTCTCGCAATCAGGAACAATTCGATTTTTGTAAAAAGAGATATGCCAATTCGGTATTCGAATTCTTCGAACCCAGAGTCTCGAAATGAAAAAACTTCGCCCCCGAAAGGCGAAGTTTTTTTCGGTCATTTGAAGGTCATCAATCCATGTCGACGTCGAAGTTTTCCAACGTGGATGCTTTTTTGATGACTTGAGCGTCCCCGTGTTTCACGAAGAACATCGTGATGAACGCGGCGGCCACGAACAGTGCGGCGTACGGGAAGAGGATTTTACGGTCAAAGGCGTCCATCAAAATGCCGGAGAGAATCGGGGTCAAGATTTGGGCCGCCATCGAGAAGGTGTAGTAGAATCCGGTGTATTTACCGACGTTCGAGCCTTTGGACAGTTCGACGACCATCGGGTAGGAGTTGACGTTGATCGTCGCCCAGCCGATGCCCGTGAAGGCAAAAAGAATATACATCAAAATCGTGGTGACGCCGCTACCGGTGTCACGGATGAAAGACGCCAGCAGGAAGCAAGAAGCCAAAAGCGTGATTCCGATGAGGATCGTCTTCCGACGACCGATCTTGGTGGCGAGGAAACCGATCGGGACGAAGGCGACCAATGCGGCCCCTTGGGCGATTAGAAGCGGGAGGGAGAAATCCATGCCCAGAACTTTGGGGGCGTAGTCGGAAAATTTGGTGGTGACGGCATTATACCCGATGAACCACAGGAAAACGGAGGCAAGGATCAGCCCGAGTGACTTGCGTTTCTCTTTGGACATTTCCTGAACCGGTTCGTCAGTCTTTTCTTCTTCTTCGGTCAAACCGAATTGTTTTTCTTCTTCAATCCGTTCCAAAACGAGTTTGGGTTCGCGAACCTGCCAGAGGAAAATGCCCAAGAGGACGAGCATCAAAACCCCGACCGTCACGAAAGCGGCGGTATAAGCAACGTAAGAAAGCTTGCTCAAGCCAAACAGAGCGAGGATGGCAATGGAGAGGATTCCCCCAAAGGTCCCCATGAGGTTGATGATGGCATTGGCCTTGGAGCGGAGCGGCTTGATCGTGACGTCGGGCATGAGGGCGACCGCCGGACTGCGGAAGGTGGCCATCGAGACAAGGGCGAGCAGAAGGACAAGGAAGAAAACGATGAAGGTTCCGGGTTGCTCGGCGGTCATCTGCCAAGCCTTTTCGCTCAAGTTGCCGTCATAAATACCGTCATAGATTTCGTCGGACCAGTAGGAGTATTCTTCTCGGGTCAGACCGTCGCCGCCGTCGATGACGGCATCTCTCATCGGCTGATAGGTTTGCTCGACCCAACGATTGTAAAAGAACGTCGCGATCCCATCAAAAAGGCCTCCGTCGCGCGCGGCTTGTTCTTCATCCTTTTCGGCTTTCAAGTCGGTGATTTGGAGTCCCCAGCGGACCAAATTCAGGTTATATTCGACCAGCCAAAGGTTATATTCGATTAAGGTGATGTCCCCGTTATCGAACTTCACCTGCATGGCGGTTTTCCCGTCTTTGTTTAGGATGGCGCCTTGCATGACTTCTTTTTCATGGGAATAGTCTTCATATTCTTGGACCAATGTGGTTTCTGATTCGATTTTTGCGGTTTGATAACTGTCTGCGAACGACAACCCGACGAATGCGAAGGCGGCTACCACGGTCCCGATGATGATATAAGGGGTCCGTCTTCCGTATTTGGAGTTGGTTTTGTCCGATAGTCCGCCAAACAGCGGCAGAAGGAACAAGGCCAAGATGTTGTCGAGGGCCATGACAACCCCGGACCAGGTTTGATTAAGACCGAATTTGTCAATCAGGATTTTGGTGATGACGGAATCATAGGTTTGCCAAAACATGGAAATCAGGAAGAATGCCAAGCCGACAAAAAACACTTTCTTGTAGTTCAATTTCATAAAGTGGTCTCCTTTTTCCTGTGAATCGCCCGGATTGCTCCGGGGAGGGATTTGATTACATTATATCATAGAACATCGGGAAAGCGTTTACCCAAAAATGAAAAAAAGAACACCCGAAGGCGTTCAGCGCAAATGGATGCTCCCGGCGATATATCGAAGAGCCAATTCGTTTTCTTTGGTGGGATGGAAGGTCAAACTCGTTTTTTCGTCCAACCCGGATTTCATCTGCATGATCAGCACTTTGTCGGAGGCGAAGACGGTGAAAAGGCCAACGACGACGAAGATGGCGGCAAATCCGAATGCAAGGGCGAAGGAAGTGGTTGATTGGACCAAATTCAATGGAATCAAGCCGCGATAATTGAGATAAGCGATGACTAAGCCCAAGACGAAGAGAATCAGCCCGAACGTCCGTACGATGACCGGGCGACGGTGGAATTCATAATAATACTCGAATCGGTGGATCGAACGGAGGTCGATTTCGTTCATCACCTGCCGTTTGACGTAACGTCCTTTCGTCGATTCGCGTCCGAGGGTGTAAATGATCAACCGTTTGTCCGTGACTAAAATCGAACAGAACTTGTGTTTTGCCTGAAGGCTGCGGAATTCTTTTTGAACAACCTCTCCGCGGTCCAGGTTCACGTTCTTCATGATACGGTTTTTCATGGACGTCTCACCTCGCTTGGACATTATAAAATCATTGTATCGTATTCGTGGATGATTTTCAATAATACGACAGAGATTTCTCGATGAAACTGTCGATTTTTGGCGGATTCCCTTTATTTTCGTTTTTCCAGCCGGACGATTCCTTCAAAACATTTACCTAATGCCAAGGACTCCCTACGCTTTTCACAAACGATGGTTGAAAGCTAAAGCCCGGTTGGATCCATACAAACTCAATCCAATTTATTGCGTTTGGGAATCAATGAAAAACCGAGATCGCGTTTTTTGGCCGCGGTTTGAATCAAAACCTCCAATCCGACCGCCAAAAGAATCAGCAAGAACGTCCATGCAAAAACCGAGTCATAATGCAGATTGACTTTCTCCAGATAGAGCATGTTGCCGATGGAAGGCTGAGTCTGGGCCAAAAACTCGGCCATGACCAGCACCTTGATCCCCAATCCGGCCGATTGGAGGAGGGCAGTTTTGATTTGTTCTCCGATCAACGGAAGATAGCAATTCCACAATGAGGAAAAAAACCGGTCATCTTCTAGGCGGAACACATCGACCAATTCGGGATTGATCGAACGGATTCCGTCAGTCACAGCTTGGTAGAAAAGTGGGAATATCATCAGGAATGTGATGATATATGGAGTTCTGACAAACCCGGCCAGGATGAGAACGATGACCACGATGGAAATCACGGGTACCGTCCGAAGAACGGTGACGATCGGGTTCATAAAATGCCCGAATCCGGGGCGAAGCGCTCCCAAGGCTCCCAGTAGCAACCCCGCCAGGAGTGCGATCGACATCGAAACGATCAACCGCAGCAAGGTCGATCCGATGGCGGATAGACCCAACGAAGAACCAAAAATCGCAAAAAAGGCGCGAAACACCGAAATCGGTCCCGGAAGGATCCATTGTTGGGATACCGAAAGAGACGCGATGACCCAAATCAGAAAGAGAAAGAAAACGGATGCTGCCACCCACGAGAAGCGTTTCATCTCATCAGCCTCAAGGAACCCAATAGAACTCGTCCGTCGGAAGAGCTCCTCCGAGGAGGTTGGGGTTATATTGCAAAATCATGGAGAAATAGTTTTCCAGCGCATCCCGGGAGAGGTTGGCATCGACGAATGCCAGATGGCTGTTGGGAATGGCGGCGATTAAGACGGCGGCCGAAAACGGGTGTCCAAGCGAAACCGCCATCGTGGCGGCTTCTTCGGGGTTTTCATTCACGCGTTCGACTGAAAACCGCAAATCGTCAAGAATCGCCCTGGCCCGGGCGGAATCCAGCGTCGAACGAAGAAACACCCCGGCTTGGGGATAGGAAGATTCACCGGTCAGTTTCTGGTACTCGGCTTGTAAATCGATAATATCGAGGTCCGGCCGACTTTCCTTTAAAACGGACAAGGAAGGTTCCGCGGTCAGGATAACCAGCGAATCGTCCGCCAGGAACTGGGCGGTCGCGGTCGTCACGGCATCAACATATTGGAAAGTCGAAGTGATTTCGTTTTCCGACAGGATGTAGCGGAGGAGGATGTCAGAGGTTTGATTTTGCCCGAAGACAACCACCGTCCGACTTTGCAAGTATTCCAAAGTGAACGATTCGGTCGTTTGACCGACGAGGTAATAATTGCCCCAAACAACGGCTCCACCAAACCGATATCCGGCCCCTGAACCAATCAACTTGGCCCCGAGATTGGTCGGGGCGAAAATGACATCGTGGGATTCCGAGCCAAAGGCGGCGATTAGCGGATCAGCACCATTCACCACCGAAACCTCGTACCCTTCGTTATTTTCCTGAAGATATAGTTGGGCCAAGGCGGGTGAACCCGAGGGAACCATCAACGAGATCGGTTCCTCCGCCCGGCATCCGACAAAGACTCCGATTCCCAAAACCGTCAACAAAGCCAAAAGGATTTTTTTCAAAAATACCACCTCAATCCCACTTTAATTATTATACAATGTGCTACAATGGAAATATGTAACATTTGTTACAAAGAGGTGAGATTATGACTGATTTTCCTCTGTCGCGGTCACGACAATGGTCGGAGAATGCCGACAGTATCCGACATCTTCAGCCCGGAGAAATCTTATTTTGGGAAGGGGATCGCTGTCAATGGATCGGAATGGTGATTTCGGGCCGAATCTGTATCCGATCCCTTCACCTCGAGGGCGAAGAATACTTGATTCAAACCATCGAACCGAATCAGTTCTTCGGAGACGTCATGACCTTTGCGGACGCCCCTTGTTATTTGGGGCAGGTCGTCGCCGAGGAAGCCACAACCGTCGCATTCTTTTCGCCGATGCGTTTTTTGACGATTTTAAAAACCATCGATGGGTTATTGGAGGACTATTTGAGAGCTGTCAGCCATAAAGCCTATGAACTGAAACAGGAATTGAAACTGCGTTCGGTTCCCGGTCTTCGGGAACGGATCCTCTTCTTCCTCCGATCGGAGGCCCTCCGGCAAGGAAAAGAAACGATCGATGTCGGGGTCTCGAGGGAAGCATTGGCGCTTCGATTGGGGGTCGCCCGGCCTTCACTTTCGCGCGAGTTGTCTTCTCTGCAGAAGGATGGGGTCCTCATCGTCCGCGGAAAAAGAATCCAGATCGAAAAATGAAAAAGCCGTCTCGGAACGATCCGGGACGGCTTTATTTCACTTTTGGGAAAAGGTATCGCGATGATGGTAATGCGTGTGCAGCAATTCGTGGGATTTGTGCGAATTCGGCTCCCCGAGAAATTCGGCGTACACTTGTTTGACGACTTCGCTTTCGTGGGATTTCCGGAAAGCCGAAGCGCTGTCAATGTTGTAAAGGACTTTGGCCCGACGGGCGCGGACATCGACTTTCTCTTGGGTGTAGGCATTGACGATCGGCTGTCCGCCGCCGTTGACGCATCCACCCGTGCAACCCATGAACTCGACGAAATGATATTGTTTTTCGCCTTTTTTGATTCGGTCCAACATTTCTTTGATGGCTCGTCCGCCGTGGGCGACGGCAACGTTGACATCCATTCCGGCCACTTTGTACGTAGCTTCTTTAATATTGTCCAGACCCCGGACGTCGTTGAAATCAACCGGCGTGGAGTGTCCTTCCAAAATCTCGGTGACGGTACGAAGAGCGGCTTCCATGACCCCACCGGTGGCACCGAAGATCGAGGCGGCTCCCGTGTATTCCGCCAACATTCCGAAGGGTTTGATCGGTTCCAGTTCCGCGAAGGGGATTCCCCGATGGCGGATCAAACGGGCGAGTTCCCGGGTCGTCAACACGATGTCGACATCCCGATATCCGTCCCGACCCATTTCGGGACGACGGGCTTCGGCCTTTTTCGCCACGCAGGGCATGACCGAGACCGAAACGATGTTTTCCGGTTTTAATCCCAATTTCTCGGCGTAATAGGTTTTGATCAACGCTCCGGCCATCTGTTGGGGGGATTTGCAGGAGGAAAGATTGGGGATGAATTCCGGATAATAGGTCTCCAGATAGTTGATCCAACCGGGCGAACACGAGGTGAACATCGGCAATACTCCGCCGTCTTTCACGCGGGTAATGAACTCGGTTCCTTCCTCAAGAATCGTCAAGTCGGCGGTGAAATTGGTGTCGATCACTTCATTGACTCCGAGCGCTTTGAGGGCGGCGAACATCTGTCCTTCGACATTGGTTCCGATTTTATATCCGAATTCTTCGCCCAAAGCGGCGCGGACGGAGGGAGCGACTTGGACGATGACGGTTTTGGATTTGTCCCGCAACGCTTTTTCCATCGCGCGGATTTCGTCATTCTCGTGGATGGCGCCGGTGGGACAGGATTGGATGCATTTCCCGCAGTAGATACAGCCCGCATCTTCCAAATGATGGAATTGCGCGGGACCGACAAACACTTTGGAGCCGCGTCGGTTAAAGTTGAGGATACCGAGCCCGGTGTACTTCTCGCAAGCGGATACGCAACGTCCGCAGAGAACGCATTTCGAAGTGTCGATGACCATCGCTTTGGAAGAGTCGTTAAACAGCATTTCCTTGTGGGTGAACACATCGGAGCTGAAACGGTTGTCCACGGAGAACCGACGGATCAGATCGAGGAATTCGCAGTTGTTTTCTCGGGAGCATTTCCAGCATTCGAATTTATGGTTGGCGACGAGCATCTCCAAGTTCGTGGACACGGATTCGTAAATTTCTTTATTGTCGGTGACGATCTGAAGACCTTCAGACACCACGGTACGACACGCGGGCTTGAGACCTTTTTGGCCTTCGACTTTGACGACGCAGACGCGGCAGTTGCCTTCCTCATGAATCTTTTCCAAGAAGCACAGGCGGGGAATGCGAATGCCCGCCATGTCGGCGGCTTTGAGGATCGTGGTTCCCGCGGGAACCGCAACCGAGCGGCCGTCGATCAGCACATTGATCATGTTATCCATTGAGTTGAACCTCCTTGGGCAGCGGCTTGCTGGTGATGGCATTCACCGGGCAGGCCTTCTTGCAAGCGCCGCAACGGATGCACTTCGTCAAATCGATGAAGTGGCGTTGTTTGACCGATCCGGTAATGGCGCCGACGGGGCAGTTTTTGGCACACTTGGTGCAACCGATGCAGTGATCGGTAACGACATAATTGGTCAAGTTGGCGCAGACACCCGCCGGGCAGACATGGTCGACGACGTGGGCGATATATTCGTCACGGAAATGCTTCAACGTCGAAAGAACGGGGTTCGGGGCGCTTTGACCGAGCGCACACAAAGAGGACTCTTTCACCATGTTGCCGATCGACTCGAGGGTGTCGAGGTCTTCCATGGTGCCTTTGCCCGCGCAGATTTTATTGAGGATGTCCAACATCCTCCGCGTTCCCTCGCGGCAGGGAGTGCATTTGCCGCAGGATTCGTCAACGGTGAAGTCAAGATAGAACCGGGCGACGTCGACCATGCAGTTGTCTTCGTCCATAACGATCATTCCGCCGGATCCCATCATCGATCCCATCGCGATCATGCTATCGAAATCGATGGGGGTGTCCAAGTTTTTCTCGGTGATGCATCCTCCGGAGGGACCCCCGGTCTGAACCGCTTTGAAACGACGGCGGTTAGGAATGCCTCCGCCGATATCGAAAATGACT
>ERZ795054.799-NODE-799-length-34457-cov-7.717109_pt1 | contig 34457 bp, 25 predicted proteins | sample MGYA00375138_ERZ795054 | MGnify/ENA primary metagenome ERZ795054 (study PRJEB30183, sample SAMN05720215) | anaerobic digester metagenome | isolation source: active sludge of municipal wastewater-treating anaerobic digesters | place: USA | collected 2014-12-23 ... | reverse complement strand
AACGGCATCGTCCACGTCTCGGCCAAGGACCTCGGCACCGGCAAGGAGCAGAAGATCCGCATCGAGGCCTCCTCGGGCCTGAACGACGACCAGATCGACAAGATGGTCAAGGAGGCCGAGGCCCACGCCGCCGAGGACAAGCGCGAGCGCGAGCGGGCCGACGCGCGCAACGAGGCCGACGGCCTGGTCTACCAGACCGAGAAGTCCCTGAAGGACTACGGCGACAAGGTGGGCGCCGGGGACAAGGCCGCCATCGAGGCCGCCGCGGCCGAGCTCAAGAAGGCCATGGAGGGCCAGGACGTCGAGCTCATCAAGCAGAAGATCGAGGCCCTCAAGCAGGCTTCCTACAAGCTCGCCGAGGAGATCTACAAGGCCGCCGGGCCCCAGCAGCAGGGCGCGGCGGGCGGGCAGGCCGAGGCCGGCGGCCCGGCCGGGGACGCGGGCGCCGCGGGCCAGGCCGGGCCCCAGGGCGGCACCGCCGACGACGTCGACTACCGCGTCGTGGACGACGAGGACAAGAAGTAAAGAGGAATTGCAGCCACAGAGGCACAGAGACACAGAGGGAATGCAAGAGCGAAGAGGAGATAGAGCATGCATGGAGAGAGTTGCAGGGAACTGGGTAGGTTCCGCTTCGATTCGTCTTCATGCATATTCTCCCTCTCTTCTTCAGATCTCCCTCTTGGCTCTGTGCCTCTGTGCCTCTGTGGTTTTCTATTGAAGGACTACCGTGGCTAAGCGCGACTATTACGAGGTCCTGGGCGTCGAGAAGGGCGCCTCCAAGGACGAGATCAAGAAGGCCTACCGCCGCCTCGCGATAGCCAACCACCCCGACAAGAACCCCGGAGACAAGGCGGCCGAGGAGCGCTTCAAGGAAGGCACCGAGGCCTACGAGGTCCTCGGCGACGACCAGAAGCGCCAGGCCTACGACCAGTTCGGCTTCGCCGGGGTCGAGGGCATGGGCGGGCCGGGCTCGGCGCAGGACATGTCGGGGGTCTTCAAGGACTTCGAGGACATCTTCGGCGGCTTCGGCGACTTCTCCAATATCTTCGACTCCTTCTTCGGCGGCTCCCGCTCCCGCTCGGGCGGGCGCGAGCGCGGCGTGTCGCGGGGCTCCAACCTCCGCTACGACCTCGAGCTCCCCTTCGAGAAGGCCGTCTTCGGCGCGGACATCGAGATAGCCTACTCGAAGAACGACGCCTGCAAGACCTGCTCGGGCTCGGGCTCGGCCGACGGCTCGGGCCGCCGCGTCTGCCCCACCTGCCAAGGCTCCGGACAAGTTAGGCGATCCTCGGGCTTCTTCTCCATCGCCCAGCCCTGCCCGGCCTGCCGCGGCGAGGGAGCCGTCATCGAGAAGCCCTGCAGGGACTGCAACGGCTCCGGCCTCGCCAAGAAGCGCCAGAAGATCAAGGTGGGCATCCCCGCCGGGGTCGAGGACGGCAAGCGCGTCGTGATCCCCGGCCAAGGCGACATGGGCGCCAACGGCGGGCCTCCCGGGGACCTGTACGTCTTCATCCACGTGAAGAGCCACGAGTACTTCGAGCGCGAGGGCGCCGACCTCTACTGCGCCCTCCCCGTGAGCATCGCCATGGCCGCCTTAGGCGGCGAGATCGGATTCACGACCATCGAGGGCAAGAAGATCAAGGTCTCCATCCCCCCGGGCTCGCAGAACGGCCGCATGCTCCGGATCCGGGGCGAGGGCGTCCCGGTCCACGGCGGGAGCCGCGGCGACCTCTACCTCAAGCTCATGGTCCAAGTGCCGCAGCGGCTCAGCCGCAAGGGCAAGGAGCTCCTCGAGGAGCTCCGCCAGGCCGAGGGCGAGGACTACGAGCCCAAGCCCCTCAAGCTGGCCGACATCAAGGGTTGAGGGCCGGCAGGTCCACGATGAAGGCCGCCCCCCCGAGCGCCCCCGACTGGGCGCAGGCGAGCCTCCCGCCGTGGGCGCTGACGATCTCCCGGGCGATCGCGAGCCCGAGCCCCCTTCCTCCTCCCCGCGTCGAGCGGGACGAGTCGAGCCGGTAGAAGCGCTCGAATATCCGCTCGCGCTCCCCGGGCGGGACCCCGGGCCCCGAGTCCTCGACGGAGAGCCGCAGCCCGCCCGAGGGGCCCCGGGCCAGCGAGAGCTCTATCGAGCCGCCTTCGGAGACGTGGCGCAGCGCGTTCGAGAGCAGGTTGTAGAGGACCTCCGTGAGCCGCAGGCGGTCGGCTTCCACCCGCGCCGGGGCGTCCGGGGCCGAGCGCAGGGAGAGGGCGACCCGCCGTCGCTCGGCCGAGGCCCGGAATCCCGCGGCCGCCGATTCGGCCAGCTCGGCCGGATCGAGGGGCTCCTTCTCGAGCCGCAGCTTCCCCGAGTCTATCAGCTGCAGCTCGCGCAGGGCGTCGATGAGGGCCGAGAGCCGCAGGGTCTCCTCGTGGACGGAGCGCAGGTTCTCCTCGTCGAGGGGGTAGATCCCGTCGAGCATCGCCTCCACCGTGCCGCGGATGAGGGTCACGGGCGTGCGGAGCTCGTGCGCCGAATCGGCGATGACCCGCCGCTTCTCCTCCTCGAGGGCCGCGAGCTCCTCGGTCATCCCGTTGAAGGAGGCGGCGAGGAGGGCGAGCTCCTCGTCCCCCTCGACGGGCACCCTCGCCGCGAGGTCACCGCCGGCCACGCGCGCGAAGGCCCGGGTGAGGCGCCGCAGGGGTCGGAGAAGGGCCGCCGAGAAGACGGCGCCCAGGACCAAGGCGGCCGCGGAGGAAGCCGCTATCCCGACGAGGAGGGCGCGCGTTATGGAGGCGAGGAAGAGGTCGCCCCGATCCCCGAGGGAGGAGTCGACCATGGAGCCGGCCATGATGGTCCCGACGCGCGCCCCGTCCACGAGGACGGGCAGGCCCTTCGCGACGTGCCGCGGCGGATGGGGGCTGCCGAGGAAGTCCCCCCCCGAGTCGGCGACGACGACGCCCTCGAGGTTCACCAGGGTGACGCGGGTCTCGCCGCCGAGGGAGGCGCGCCCCGCGAGATACTCCTGCGCGCCGGCCCAGCCCCCGCGGCTCCGGTAGTAGCTGGCGGCGGCCTCGGCGTAGAGCTCCGCCTTCTCCCGGTCCTCGTCGAGGACGAAGGAGCGCAGGAGGCCCTCCGCGGCCCCGCGGACGATCAGGAAGACGGCGGCCGAGCCGAGGGAGATGGTCGCGGCCAAGACGAGGATCAGCTTCGACCTAAGCCTCATCGCCGCGCTCGATCAGCTTGTACCCCACGCCGCGGACCGTGCCGATGAAGCGCGGCTCCTCGCCCGAGTCGCCGAGGGCCCTGCGGATGTTCTTGATATGGGCGTCGATCGTGCGCTCGTAGCCCTCGAAACGCGAGCCTATCGCGGCCTCGAGGAGGGAGGCGCGGTCGAAGACCCTGCCGGGCTCGGCCATGAGGACCGAGAGTATGGAGAACTGGACGGCGGTCAGCTCCTTGGGCGCGCCGTCCACCGCGACGGCTCGCTTCTCGAGGTCGAGCCTGAGGCCGCCCTGGCTCAGGACGCGCCCGCCGGGCCGGGCCTCCCCCCCGCGCCGGGAGCGCCGGAGCACCGCCTTGACGCGGGCGGCGAGCTCGCGGGGGCTGAAGGGCTTCACGACGTAGTCGTCGGCCCCGAGCTCGAGGCCGACGACGCGGTCGGTCTCCTCGCTCCGCGCGGTGAGGAAGATGACCGGCAGCTCCGGGTACAGGCCGCGGAGCTCGCGGGCCAGGTCGAGGCCGTCCATGCCCGGCATGCCGATGTCGAGGATCGCGCAGTCCGGCGGCCGCGAGCGGGCCGCCTCGAGGGCGGCCCGTCCGTCGGAGGCGGGCGAGGTCTCGAAGCCGGCCGCCTCGAGGTAGGCGCAGACGAGCTTGACGATCTTGGCCTCGTCGTCGGCCACCAGGACGAGCTTCACTTCAGGTCGAAGGGCCTGAGGAGCTTGTCCTCGAAAACGGCCTTGCCGGCCCGGTCCTTGGACTCCACCTTCGCGAAGAGCCAGCCCCCGGAGAGCTTGGTCGGATCGAGTCCCGCGGCGACGAGGGGCGCGGGATCCACGACGAAGACGATGTCATTGTCGTTCTTCGACAGGTCCTTGGCCCATTCGAACATGTTCCCGCCCCCGAGCCTGATGCCGTAGTGGTCGAGCTTCTCGTGGTAGCCGATAGCGCTTCGATGGGTCTTGAGTATGGCCGCGAAGGTCGCCTCGATGGATTTCGCGGCCTCGGCCGGGAAGGCCTCGTTCCCGAGCTCCGCGTGGATCATGAAGGTCCCGTCCTCGACCGCATAGGCGACCGTATCGCCGCCCGAGGGCTCGGGCAGGCGCTTCGGGTCGAGGCCGGCCGCCGCGAGGGGCGCGAGGTCGAACGCCATCTCGATGTCCGGGGCGTCCATGATCGGGCTGCCCTTGCCCTCCGCGGGCCCGCGCGAGAAGTCCGACGAGAAGGCGATGGAGTCCCCCCCGGGCGAGCCGAGGCTCCAGGCGGCTTCCTGTTCCGCGTAGGCCACGCGGTCCTTCGAGGCCTCGGCTACCGCCTCGAACGATATCGCCGCGTACTTGGCGACGACGTCGGAGGCGCCGCAGCCGGTCAATAATGCAGCTAACGCGGCTACGGCGAGGCCCGCCGGCGTCGACGGTCGATGGCTCATGTTCGCTCCGTATCCGGCCTTCACGGCAGCGACGAGACTACCTTGTAGCCCGCCTCCGCCACGGCCGCGCTCAGGGCGGGCAGGTCGAAGCCCTCGCCCTCCACCATGGCGCTCTTCTTGACGAGGTCGACCTCGGCCTTGGCCACGCCGGCGACGCCCTCGAGCGCGGACTTCACGTGCATAACGCAGTGGCCGCAGCTCATGCCCTCGATCTGCAGTAGCTTCCTCATGCTCGACTCCTTATGACTGCTTGTACGGCTCGAATCGCCTGAGCCGGAGCGCGTTGACGAGCACCGACACCGAGCTCATCGACATCGCCGCGGCGGCGATCACGGGATTCAGGAGGGGGCCGCCGAAGGCGTGCAGGAGGCCGGCCGCGACCGGGATGCCGAGCACGTTGTAGCCGAAGGCCCAGAACAGGTTCTGCTTGATGTTCCGTATGACGCGATTCGAGAGGGCGACGGCCGTCGGCACGTCCATGAGGTCGCTGCGCATGAGGACTATGCCGGCGCTCTCCATGGCGACGTCCGTGCCCGAGCCGACCGCGATCCCCACGTCCGCCTGGGCGAGGGCCGGCGCGTCGTTGATGCCGTCGCCGACCATGGCAACCTTCCGGCCCTCGGCCTGGAGCTTCTTGATCTCCGCCGCCTTGTCCTGGGGCAGGACCTCGGCGAGGACGCGGCCTATGCCCACCGATCGCGCGATGGCCTCGGCCGTGGCTCGCGAGTCGCCGGTGATCATGGCGGTCTCGATGCCGAGCTCGCGCAGGCGGCGGAGGGCCGCGGCGCTCGAGGCCTTGAGGACGTCGGCCACGGCGATGACCGCGGCGAGCCTCCCGTCCAGCGCGAGGAACATGGGCGTCTTGCCCTCGGCGGCGAGGCGCGCCGCTTCAGCCTCGGCCCCCCCGAGGAGGACGGCGCGCTCGTCCATGAAGCGCGCGTTGCCGATGAGGACCCGCTCGTAGGCCGAGGCCCCCCGCGCGAGCTCGGCCTCGATGCCCTTGCCCGGGACGGCGGAGAAGCGCGCCACGCGCGCGAGCTCGAGGGACTCGGCCCGGGCCGCCTTGACCACGGCCTCGCCCAGGGGATGCTCGGAGGCCTTCTCCGCGGCCGCCGCCGCGGCCAGGACGGCCGCGCGCTCGAAGCCCTCGGAGACTGTCAGGTCGGTGAGCTCGGGCTTCCCCTCCGTGAGGGTGCCGGTCTTGTCGAATACGATCGTGTCTATCTTGTGGGCGGTCTCGAGGGCGGCGCCGGACTTGAACAGGAGGCCGAACTCCGCGCCGCGGCCCGTCCCGACCATGATGGCGGTCGGCGTGGCGAGGCCCAGGGCGCAGGGGCAGGCTATGGTGAGGACCGCCACGAAGATCGTCAGGGCGAAGGCGGGCGTCTCCCCGAGGACGAGCCAGAGCGCGGCGGCAACCAGGGCCACGACGAGGACCGCGGGCACGAAGTAGCCCGAGACGACGTCGGCCATCCTGGCGATGGGGGCCTTGGAGCCCTGGGCCTCCTCGACGAGCTTGACGATGCGGGCCAGGACGGTGTCGGCGCCCACGGCCGTGGCCCGGAAGCGCAGGGAGCCGTTCTTGTTGACGCTGGCGCCCACCACCTTGTCGCCGGCCTTCTTGTCCACGGGCAGGCTCTCGCCCGTCAGCATGGACTCGTCCACGGCGCTGAAGCCCTCGAGGACCAGGCCGTCCACGGGGATGCGCTCGCCGGGCCTGACCGCGACGATGTCGCCCTCCTCGACCTCCTCCACGGGGATCTCGCGCTCCTCGATCCCTCCCGCCCCGCCCGTTACGACCCGCGCGGTCTTGGGCCTGAGCCCCATGAGCTTCTTGATGGACTCGGAGGTCCTGCCCTTGGTGACCGCCTCGAGGGTCTTGCCCAGGAGGATGAGGGTGATGATGACGCCGGCGGTCTCGAAGTAGAGGTGCTCGACCGCCATGAACTCGCCTAAGGCGATCCGCCAGGTGGAATAGAGGCTGTACAGGATCGCGGCCGAGGTGCCCATCGCGATGAGCGAATCCATGTTGGGCGCGCGATGCGCGATCGCCTTGGCGCCCGAGGCGTAGAAGCGGCGGCCGGCCGCGACGACGGGCAGGACGAGGAGGAGCTCGGCCAGGGCGTAGCGCAGGGGATACTCCATCGGCTCGAGCGCGGCGGGCATCGGCCAGCCGAGCATCGCGCCCATGGCGATGTAGAGGAGGGGGAGGGCGAAGGCCGCCGAGACCGCGAAATGGGCGACGAGGGTCCGTATCTCCCGCTCCCTGGCCCTCTGGTGCTCGTCCACCGCCTGAGCGCCCTCCATGGCGAGGGGCTGGTAGCCCGCGCCGGAGATGGCGGCCTTTATCCCGGAGAGGCGGACCTGGGCGGGGTCGTACTCCACCGACGCGACCTCGGTCGCGAAGTTGACGCTGGCCGAGGCGACCCCGGGAAGCTTCCCGACGGCCCGCTCGATGGCGGCGGCGCAGGAGGCGCAGCTCATGCCGCCTATGGGGATGCTCGCGGTCTTGGACTTCTTCTCGGCCAGCACGCCGTAGCCGGCCTTCTCTATGGCCGCGACGATCGCCGCCTCGTCGAGCTCCCCGTCGTCGTAGCGGAGGCTGAGCTTCTCGGTCGCGAAGTTCACCGTGGCCTCCCGGACCCCGGGCAGCTTCTTGACCGCCCGTTCCGAGGCCTGGGCGCAGGCCGCGCAGCTCATGCCGGTTATCGTAAGGCTCTTTGCCTGGATCATCTGTCCATCCTTGCTACTAAGATACTATTTTTCCACGACGAAGCGGCTGCGGATCATGCCCATCCAGCAGGAGAAGGGCACGGTTCCCTCCTTCGTGGGCGTGAACTCGATGACCGTATCGCCGCTCCTCAGCCTCTGCTCGATCCCGTAGGCGGGCACCACGAGGGCGTTGTTGCAGCCGTTGAGGTCCTGGGCGCGGGCGCGAATGATCCAGCGCAGGGGGATGCCGGCTTTCACGATGAAGGGCGGGTAGCTGCGGGGACCTATCTCGGTCACGACCGTCTGGATACCCTCCGCGATCGTCGCGCGGATCGGCTCGGAGCCTTTTGAGGACTGGGCGGGGAGGGAGATGGCGCCCAGCCGCGCCGCTGGGCTCGGCGAGGCCGCGGAGCCCGATGGCCATCCGGCGAGGGAGGCGGCGACGATATGCGGCGGGCCGTCTGGCGAGGCATCCTCTTCCGCGTCGGAGACGAGCGCGTCGAGGGGCGAGGCGAGGTCGATGCCGGCCAGGGCCGCGGCGCGGCCCGCGGTGGCCAGGCCGATGGCCAGGACGAGGATCCCGCCCGCCCGCGCGGCGACGGGCAGGGCGCGGCGCGGCACCAGGCCGGCGAGGGCCCCGAGGCCGAGCATGAGGGGCGCCGTGCCGAGGCCGAAGGCGAGCATGGAGAGGGCCCCCGCGGCCGCGCTCCCCGTGCCGAGGGCGAAGAGCTGCATGGTCTGGAGCGGGCCGCAGGGCATGAGGCCGTTGGCCAGGCCGACGAGGAAGGGGCCGCGGCCGGAGGAGGCTCGCGCGGCCGCCTCGCCGAGCCTCGTGCCGGCCCCTATGCCGAGGGAGGGGAGGCGCAGCAGCCCGAGGGCCCGCAGGCCGTAGGCGATCATCGCGAGGGCCGCCGCGGCCATGAGAGCGGCCTTGGCCATGAGGGAGAAGCCGATGAGCGAGCCCAGGCCGCCGACGAGGGCTCCGGTCAGGGTGTAGGAAAGGACCCGTCCCCCGTTATATAGGAGGGCGGGTCGGAGCCGCGCGGCCCCTCCCCCGCGGCTCTCGTCCCCGGATCCCGATCCCGGGCCGACCGACAGGCCCAGGGCGATCCCCCCGCACATGGCGAGGCAGTGCAGCGAGGTGAGTAGGCCCAGGATCGCGAGGGCGCCGTAGCCGGCGCCCAGCTCGGCCGCGGGGACCAGGGAGAAGAGGCCGGCCCGGTCGGCGGCCAGGTAGGCCAGGGCGAGCAGGAGGCCTATGCCGAGGCCCAGCCGAGGGGCGAGCCTCCCCTCCCCTCCCACCTCGTAGCCGAGCCCGCGGATCAGCCGCGCCAGGGCCGCCGGATCGGGCGCCGCGCCGCTCGAGGCGAGGCTGACCTCCACCCTTCCCCTTCCGCGCTCGGCTCTCGCCCCCTCGACCCCGGGCAGGGCGAGGATCGCCCGTTCTATCCGGCGTTCGCAGGAGGCGCAGGTCATGCCCCCTACCTTCAGCTCCAAGCTTGTGCTGGCCATTCCCCTATGCTCCTCGTAGAGATCTGGGCATAAGGATACGGAGGAATCGTGAACCGCTCGTGAACGCCCGGCGCTCATTCCGTGGAGCGTCGACCGGCGGGGCCGACCCGGGTCAGGCGATGTGCTGAAAGAGGATCTTCGCGCCGATGCCGACGAGGACGAGCCCGCCGCCGAGCTCGGCCCAGCGCTCGAATCGCGCGCCGATCCGCTTTCCGAACTCGAAGCCGGCCATGCAGAGCGAGGCGGTCACGGCGCCGATGACGATCGAGGGCAGGAGGATCGGCTCGCCCATGACACTGTAGGAGAGGCCCACCGCGAGCGCGTCGATGCTCGTCGCCACCGAGAGGGCGAGGAGGACGCGCGGGTCGGCCACGTCCACCTTCGATCGCCCCTCGTCGTCGCAGGCGGCGGGGTCCTCGATCTCGAAGGACTCCGCGATCATCTTGCCGCCCACCAGGGCCAGGAGGCCGAAGGCGATCCAGTGGTCGAAGCCCTCGATGTAGGCGCGGAAGGCTCCGCCGAGGAGCCAGCCGGCGAGGGGCATGGCGAACTGGAAGAGCCCGAAGGCGAGGCTCGCCCGCAGGGCGCTGTGGAGGGGGAGGCCCCCCTTCGCGCAGATGCCGCTCGAGACCGAGACGGCGAAGGCGTCCATCGACAGGCCGACGGCGACGAGTAGGTAGGTGAGCATCTTCCCTCCGGTGCGGCCGCCGCGGCCGGGCGGCCGGGCGGAATGGTAGACGGAAGGGAGGCGGGGCATCAAGTGCGCCCCGAGTTGCGCCCGCCGCCCCGGTGAACGATACTTTACCCATGAGCCGCGCCGACCTTAGCCTCATCCCCGAGAGCCCCCCTGCCGATACGGTAAGGGGAGACCGGGTCAAGGACATGAAGCAGGGTTTCGCGATCACGGACAGCGACAGGCGCCTCATCCGCGACAACGCCTACTTCATCCGCGAGGCGCTCTTCTCCTGCATGACCGAGGCCCAGGTCGAGTGCTCCGTGGCCTTCGCCCGCTTCCTCAACCGCTTCGGCCTCAATTCCGAGAACTACTGGCTCTTCCTCCGCCTGATCATCGCCAACAACTCCTGGGTCATCGACGAGCTCCTCCACGAGCGCGAGCCCAGGCTCCTCTTCTCGACGATTCGACCGGAGCGGGACCTCGTCGAGGCGGCCTTCCAGGCCCTCTACTCCCGCCACCCCGAGGAGCTCTACCCCAAGGCACTCGTCGCCCTCCTGGGCATCGTCGAGAACGCCTACTTCGACCCGGACGACGGCTACAAGGTCCGCAAGCTCAGCATCATGGACATCAACGCCTTGGGCAAGTTCCTCCTCAAGGGGGAGCCCCAGGAGCATCCGCAGAACCGGCTCGTTCTCGAAATCCTTGACAGGATGACCCACCTCAACGAGTATTTCCAGGAGCCGGAGAAGAGCGTGCTCTCCAAGCACGCCTTCAACGTGCGCTACGCCTATTTCGACAGCACGAGGGACCTGGTCGACGCCATACCCCATCCCCTCCTCGTCCACGTACCCGATTTCGGGAAGGTGGCGCCCGAGGAGGACTACGCCGACCTGGTGACCAGGCGCCGCGAGCGCAAGCGCGACGCCGCCGGCCGCTTCGTCAGGGAGGCGGCGGCGCCGGCGGAGGGAGCCCTCCCGGCCGAGCCGGCGCCGGTCGCGGTCGCGCCGCCCGCGGCGCCCGAGCCCGGTCGGGGCGGCAGGACCGCGGCGCCCGCCCCGCGGAAGAAGCGCAAGCCCAAGGCCTGAGGCCGACCCGCGCGCCCCTCCGGCCTGGCGCGAGGAGGTTGCCGTGGCTCGAAAGAGCGCGTCCCCGAAGGATTCCCCAGCCACCCCCCGGACGAGCGTGGGCGCGGCCGAGCTCGAGGGCCCGGCCCTCGTCCGGCGCTCGATCGAGATCGTCGCCGGCTACCCCGGCAGGCCCCGGGATCCCGAGGGCAGGCCGGGCGGCCTCATAGAATTCCCCGCGGGCCTGCGGCCCATCATCATCGGCGACCTGCACGCGAACCTCGGCTACCTCGAGCGGATACTCGCCCACGGGGCGAACCGGGCTGACCTCGAGGCGGGGCGGGCGGCCTGCGTCATCGTGGGCGACGCGGTCCACGACGACCGCACCGGCTACATGAAGGACATGGCGAGCTCGGTCGAGATCCTCGACGGGCTCCTGAAGCTCATCTGCCGCTACCCGGGCCTCGTCTACTACATCCGGGGGAACCACGACACCTTCGACGAGCGGCTGCGCAAGAGCGGGATCGCCCAGGGCCTCGAGCTCAAGCGCGCCCTCCTCGCGGCCAAGGGGGAGGAGTACGTCGAGGCCGTCTCCCGCTTCTTCGAGGGCCTGCCCCTCTTCGTCATCGGGGAGGGCTTCGTCGTCACCCACGCGGGCCCGCCCCACGGCGGGCTCTCCCGGGACGAGCTCGTGGCGATCAGGAACTACCCGGAGAAGTACCACCAGCTCCTGTGGAACCGCGTGAACGAATTCCACGGCAACCCGAGCCCCAAGGAGTACGGGGAGCGGGATATCAGGCTCTGCCTCGAGCTCCTCGACCTCCCGGTGGACACGCACTTCATCGTCGGCCACAACCCCCTGTGGAACGACGGGAACAGGACGGGGCTCTGGATGAACGTGATCGGGATCAAGAACCACCACATCATCTACTCGGGCTCGGGAAGCAGGGCTCCCTACCTGACCATGATCGGCGGCGAGCTGGTGGCGGAATTCGCGATGCCCAAGGAACCGGAGGTGCTCTACTATGGATGAGCGCGAGAAGCTCGCCGCCGAAGTCGCCGATCCCGAGCTCGTTCGCTACTTCTACCTCGACCTCGAGCCCTTCGCCGTCCTCGCGCGGCTCGACGGGATGGGCCTCGAGCTGACCGAGTCCCAGGAGGAGGTGCCCTTCAACGCCCAGGTGAAGGGCTACTTCGGCGCCGTCGACCCGGACGGCCATTCCTGGATCCTCAAGCCAGCCCCCGATCCGAAGGAGCTCCTCTACCACCGGAGCTGCACCCTCGCCTACCTCCTCGACCATTGGATGGGCACCCTCGCCGCGCCGACCACGGTCTTCCGGATCGGCGGCAAGCCCTACCGGGCCACGAAGGTCGTGCGGAAGGCGGTGCAGATCAGCTCCTACAACTACCTCGAGCAGCCCTTCATCGGAATCCTCCGCGCCGACCTGGTCAACCGCTGGCTTTACTTCGACGAGGACCGGAACCCGAACAACTACCTCGTCGTCCACAACGCGGCGAACCGGCCCTTCCTCTGCGCCATCGATTACGACAAGGCCGACCTGGCGGCCGAGGGCATGAAGATCACGGGGAACCCCGACAAGTTCGGCTGGTTCCGCTCGGAGAAGACCCGCTTCCTCACCCTCCTCCGGCCCGAGAACTTCGCCGGCCTCTCCATCGACGCCTTCGACACGCGGCTCAGGGCCATGACCTCGATCCCCGAGGCCCTCCTGCGCAAGCTCTGCCGGCAGGTCGTCCGCGGCTACCACGAGGAGCCCGATGCCTACGGCGACAAGCTCGCCGGCAATCTCCTCGCCCGACGGGACTACATCGACCGCTACTTCCGTTCGATGTTCAAGTCCGAGTCCGAGACCAGGGCGGAGTGCAAGGATACGGATTATTCCATGTTCGGCGACAGTTTTCTTGCTATGTATAAGAAAAAATAACCGACCCGCGAGAGTGTTTATTAACAACGTAAACATACATTAACATTTTATTCGATTTTCCCTTGACGCGGTAGTTTGCTACTCCTAGACTTTTTTTTGCACCTGAGTCGCGAGTCGTACGTTCATCGATACGGAGGTAATGATGGACAGGCAAACTGAACGAGTCATAGAGAGGACTTGGTCCAAAGAGACCATCATGCAGGTCGAGCTCGGTATAGTCCAGAACATGCTGGGCTCGAGGACCGAGGAGGCCGTGGAGGGCTCCATCAGCTTCGCCCGGTTCCTCAGCCTCTCCGGCCTCAACAACGACAACTACCCGCTCTTCCTCAAGCTCCTCGAGGTCGAGAACCACTGGGTCATCGACACGATGGTGGGCAAGAAGGATCCCTTCCTCCTGATCAGCCCCATCCAGCCCAACAGCTACCTGGCCTTCACGGCCTTCAAGCTGCTCACCAACTGGCATCCCGGCGGCATCTATCCCGTCACCCTCTCCATCGTGCTCGGGGTTCTCCAGGCCGCCTTCGCCTCGCCCAAGGACGGCTACAAGGTCTACGCGGTCTCGATCAACGACGTGAACAACTTGGGCAAGCACCTGAACAAGGAGACGGGCCAGGACGACCCGAACAACCGCTGCATCCTCGACATCCTGGACCGCGTCGGCTCCCTCGCGGGCACCTCGACCGATCCGGAGAAGGAGCAGATGGCCCGCCAGGCGAACAACATCCGCACCTTCTACTTCGACAAGCGCAAGAAGATGGAGGACATCATACCCCAGGTGCTCCTCGTCAAGTCCGACTACATCGCCAAAGAGACGGCCCCGCGCCAGCTCTACGTGGACTAGCGGGCCCAGGGAAAGGAGCCAGGCATGAAAGAGCTGTTCGAGAAGAAGCAGGACTGGACCGACAGCGAGGTCCAGCATATCGAGTACAGCATGCTCAAGGGCATCATCGGCTGCCGCTCGGTCGAGTCGGTCGAGGCGGCGATCACCTACGCGAGCTACCTCAACTTCACCGGAATCACCAACGGGAACTACCCCGTCTTCCTCAACACCCTCACGGTCCGCAACCACCACGTCATCGACGCCCTCCTCGGGACCCGCGACCCCTTCCTCTTCATGAGCTCGATCCAGCCGAACTACTTCATCGTCGCGACCTGCTTCTCGATCCTCACGAAGTACCGCAAGGGCGAGATCTACCCGAAGACCCTCGGCATCATCCTCGGGGTCTTCCAGGCCGCCTTCAACTCGCCCCTCGACGGCTACAAGATCTACCCGCCCTCGGTCGCCGACGTGAACGCCCTCGGCAAGCACCTGAACGAGGACAAGGGCCAGGACGACCTCCTCAACCGCTCCATCCTCGACATCCTCGACAAGCTCTCCTCCCTCGAGGGCCAGAACATCGACGAGGACATGGAGGACCTGGCGGTCCACGCCCACAACATCCGCAACAACTTCTTCGACTCGACCAAGCACCTCGTCGACGTGATCCCCGAGGTCCTGCTCCGGCTCGAGCCGAACCTCGACAAGGACATCCAGCCGCGCCAGCGGGTCCCCCTCGCCGAGGCCGACAAGGCCCAGCCCCAGGCCTAGCCCCGGGCGCGGCGCGGACGCGAGGCCCCGTCCCGCCTGGGGCGGGGCCCGTTTCGAGATAGGAGGTATCGATGCCCGGCAGCGAATGGCCCCTCTGGTCCGACAAGGAGATCGACGCCCTCACCCTCGGCTACGTCAACGAGATCATCGCCTGCAAGGAAGGCTACAGCGCCTTCGCCGCGGTCGCCTTCGCCCATTTCCTGGCGGGCAAGGTCGGCCTGACCCCCGACAACTACCCGGTCTTCTTCCGCCTGATCGAGTCGGGCAACCGCTGGGTGATCGACGCGCTCTGCCTCGACAGGGACCCGGCCAAGTTCTTCGGCAGCATCCAGCCCAACAGCTTCATGATCCGGGAGTGCTTCCGGATGCTCCAGGGCTGGAAGCCGGGGGAGATCTACCCCAAGTCCCTCGTCATCATCTACGGCCTGGTGACCCATTGCTACGAGGTGCCCGAGGAGGGCTACCGCCTCTATCCCCTCACCGTCACCGACGTCAACAACCTGGGCAAGCACCTCGACAAGTCCAAGGACCAGATGGAGCCCCTGAACCGGGCCGTGCTCTCGACCCTGGACCGGATCTCGAGCCTGATCGAGCCGCAGAAGCCGCCGCCGGCCCGTGAGATAGCCGACGTGGCGCTCCAGGCCAACAACATCCGAGGCAAGTTCCTCGACATGACCAAGCGCATGAACGAGGCCATCCCCGACATACTGCTCGTCCGCGGCGACTACACGGCGAACGAGGTCAGGCCGAACGTCGTCGCGATCGAGGGCTAAAGGACGGGGGCGCCGCGCGCCGCGCGATCGCCGAGCCAGATGCTGAAGCCGCGCCAGGTCGTCAACCAGTGCTACATCCTCCAGGAGCGCGTCGGGGAGGACTCCTTCTTCGAGCTCTGGAGCGCGACGGCCATCTACTCCGCGACCACCTTCCTCCTCCGCTTCCTCAAGCAGTCGCGCGGCCTGGAGGAGGCGGTCGAGGCCTTCCGCGAGCTCGCCCTGCGGAGCTATACGGTCGCCGCCCCCTCCGTCCTCGACCTGGTCGAGGTGGAGCGCCTCGAGGGCCGTACCTTCGTCTCCTCGGAGTACGGCGGGCACCTGAGCCTCCTCTCCTTCCTCGCGACCAAGCCGAGCTTCAAGCTCGAGCACGCCTGCCGCTTCGCCATCGAGCTCGGCCAGGGCCTCGACGCCTTCCACAAGCAGGGGATCTCCTACGGCTGCCTGAACGCCGAGAACGTCCTCGTGCTCCGCTCGGGCTGCCGGATCGAGGAGATCCGCGTCCAGAAGCCCGGCTACCTTCCCTTCCTCGCCCTCCTCCCCGAGGAGCCGGCCGCCGTCCTCGAGAACTACGGCTACATGGCCCCCGAGCTGAAGGCGGGCGAGGAGCCGAGCCCCCGCGGCGACATCTACTCCGTGGGGGTCCAGCTCTTCCGCTTCATCGTCGGCCGCCTGCCCTACGGTCCCAAGCGGGCTCGGCTCGGCGCCCCCTCCCCCGCCCACGTCGCCCGTTCCCTGGCCAGGCGGGGCGTCCCGCCCGAGCTCTCCCTCTCCATCGTCCGCGCCCTCCGGCGGAAGCCCGCGAGCCGCCAGGGCGACATGATCGCCTTCATCGCCGAGCTGCGGGCCTTCGTCGACGCGCGTCGCCTCGAGCTCCTCCGCCAAGGCCAGGTCGACCCGGTCGCCGAGCTCGAGCGCCTCAACGTGGGCAAGCAGCGGGTCGACGCCACCCAGGCCGTCAGGAGCCTCGACACGGCCGACTACTTCCGCGCCATCTCCGAGGCCCCCTCGGCCGCCCCCGCGGCCGAGACCTCCATGAGCTTCCCCGTGGAGGACTTCGCCGACCCCGCCGAGGTGGCGCGCCTCGAGGAGCGCGAGGCGGAGGAGGGCGAGGACGACGAGGCCACGAGCTCGGAGGCCTACGTCGAGCGCGCCGCGGCCGAGGTCGCGCGGGAGGGCGCCTCGCGCCGGCTCGGGGCTCACCCGGACGGCGGCGCCGCGGCCGGGGCTGGGCCGCGGGCGCCGCGGGCCGCGGCTGCCGCCGCGCCCGAGGAGGAGCCCTCGGTCGGGGAGCTCTATTCGGGAGGCACCGCGCGGCGCCGCGATCCCCTGGTCCGCGAGCTCGGCGCCCTCGACGCCGCGGGCGTGGCCTGGCGCCGGGACGCGGCCAAGGCCGCGTCCATCGTCGAGGGGATAGAGAGCGCCTTCGCGCGCTCGCGCCGAGGTACCGGGTCCTTCCGCTTCATCCAGGAGCCCCCGCCGGGGCCCGCGGCCGCCTGCTTCGCCCGGGCCTTCGCGCAGCTCCGGGAGGAGGGCCTGGTCCTCGACCTCGGGGCCTTCGCCGCGGGCTCAGACGCGACCGACCTCCTCCGGGCCCTTCGGGCCTCCATCGCCAAGGCCCTCGCCGCCGATAGCCCGCGCTCCCGGGCCGTCCTCGCGCGGCGTCTCCTCTCCTTGGACGCCGAGGGAGCCCTCCTCGCCGGGCCCCTGGGATCCCTCCTCGCGGGCAAGGACGCGGAGGAGCCCGATCCGGATTACGTCGAGTCGGGGGAGGGGGCCCGGCGGGCCGCCCTCGCCCTCGCCAGCCTCGGGCGGCGGCGTCGGCCCCTCGTGCTGACCCTGCGCGGCGGCGAGGGCCTCGGGCGCTCGGCCCACGAGATCCTCATCGAGCTCGCGCGGCTCGCCCCGATAGCCTCATTCTGCGCCTTCGTGTTCTATCGCCCCGCGCCGGTCCCGCCCTGGCACGTCCTCGCCCGGCTCGGGCCCGGCGAAGGCGGGGCGCCGGCCGCCGCGGGCTAGTAGGCCCGGTCGAGGAGGCGGGCGGCGAGGGCCTCGAGCTCGGCCCTGGCCGGCAGGGCGGGCAGGGTGGCGATCTCGGCCTGGGCCCGCTCGGTGAAGAGCCGGGCCGCGCGGCGCGAAAGCTCGATGCCCCCCGACTCGGCTATCAGCGCGAGGATCTCGGCCACCAGGGTCCCGGACTCGCTCCCGCCCTTGGGGGCGGCGGCGAGCCGCTCGAGGAGGGGCCTCAGGGCCGGGGCGCCGCGCTCGGCGCGGAGGGCGTGGATGAGGGGGAGTGTGCACAGGCCCTCGCGGAGGTCGGAGCCGACGGGCTTGCGCAGCTCGCCGGGGCTCGACTCGCAGTCGAGGATGTCGTCGATGATCTGGAAGGCCATGCCGATGTCGTAGCCGGCCCGCCGGAGGGCCTGGGCGGTCCTGGCCGGGGCCTTGGCCTCGGCCGCTCCCGCGTGGAGGGCGAGCGAGAACAGGGCGGCGGTCTTGCCCGCGATGGTGCGGTAGTAGCGCCTGACGCTCGTGGAGTAGCGCCGGGCGCCGAGGTCCTGCTCGATCTCGGCGGCGCAGATCGCGCCGATGAGGCGGGCGAGGGCCTGGGCGTTCCCGGGGCCGGCCGACTCCGCCGCGAGGCGGAAGCAGCGCGAGAAGAGCCAGTCGCCGGCGAGCACCGCCTCCTTCTGCCCGAAGCGGGTGTGGAGGGTGGGGCGGCCCCGGCGGAGCTCCGCCTCGTCGATGACGTCGTCGTGGATCAGGGTGGCGACGTGGAGGAGCTCGACCGCCGCGGCGAGGGCGTCGACGCGGGCCTCGTCGACCCGCGCCCCGGCCTTGCCGAAGCGCGAGCCGATGACCAGGAGGGCCGGCCGGAGGAGCTTGCCGTTGGCCCTGACGATGCCCGACACCTCCTCGGCGAGGGGGAAGCCCGGCGAGCGGAGGGACTCGTCCATGAGGGCGAGTATCCCTTCCAGCCGCCCGCCGAGCTCGGGGCTAGCCTTCCAGAAATCGTTCACTTAGTCGGGTCGTCGGCGTAGAGGTGCCACCTGCGGGCGAGGCGCGCGCCGTTCCAGCGGCGCTTGAAGAAGGGCACCACCCAGTAGTCCAGGCCGAAGGCCCGCCCCGCCCCGCCGAGCATGAGGATCGCCGCGAAGAGGAACCAGGCCTGGTCCCAGGCGAACATGCCGTTGAAGGTGAAGAGGAAGACCATCGCGATGCTCGCGGCGGCCGCCCACCAGGTGAAGAGGCCTCCCATGAGGGCGAGGCCGATGCCGATCTCCATGGCGACGACCATGACCTGCATGACCGTGAAGGGGAGGTGGGCGAAGATCCCGTCCATGAAGGTCGTGCGGAACCAGGTGGCGAAGGCCGAATCCGGGGCGATGATGGGCTTCGAGAGGTCCCAGACCTTGGCGAAGGCGCGGGCGGCCCCGTCGGCGGCCTGGGCGACCGCCTCGCCGGCGGCCTCGGTCGCCGCGGCCACGGCGTCGGCCGCGGGGGCGGCGGCCTGGGCGACGGCCCCGCTCGCGGCGGCCACGGCGTCGGCGGCGGGCGCCGCGGCGGCGCCGGCGGCGTCCCAGGCCTCGCTGGCCCCGCTCGTCGCCTCGGCCGCCTTGATGCCGGCCTGGACGACGCCGGGCGAGAACATCCAGCCCGAGCTCGAGCCCTTGGCGAAGTTGAGCCAGCCCTCGCCGATCTTGTTGACGCCCTCCATGACCCACATGAGGCCGAGCCAGAGGCGGAGGAGGATCTGCCAGTAGAACCGCGTCTTGTGCTCGAGGAAGCCGCCCACGAAGGAGCGGCGCCGCATGTCGAGGAACTCGTGCTTGACGTACTCCCAGACCTGGTTGAAGCCCGCGATGCAGAACAGGTAGTACATGTTGATGAGGTGCTTCATCAGCATGGCGACGAAGCCCGAGGTCTTCATGCCGCCGGCGTTGGCGACGGCGTAGCGGCCGCCGAGCGAGATCATGAAGCCGTGGTAGTTGGCGTGGAACTTGTGGCGCGGGCCGCCGTCGATGTCGGCGATGATGTTCTTCGCGGCGGCCTCGGCGCTGAAGTGGGCCGACTCGACGATCTGGGCCATGGGCTTGCCGTCCACCATGAGGCCGGCGTTGTCGCCGACCACGTAGGCGAAGGGGTACTTCGGCGACTTCATCTCCTCGTCGCAGTCGAGGCGGTTGCGCTTGCCCATCGGGATGCCGAGGGAGCCGGCGAAGGAGTGTCCCTTGACGCCGCAGGTCCAGATGAAGGTCTCGGTCTCGACGACGGTGCCGTCCTTGAGCAGGACCTTGCCGGGCTCGGCGCCGACGATGGCCGTGCCGAGCATGACCTCGCAGCCGTGCTTCTTGAGGTAGTTCTCCGCCTTGGCGCGGAGGGGCTCCTCGAGGATGGGGAGGATCGAGGGCAGGGCCTCGATGTTGACGACCCGGACTTCCTTGCAGTCGATGAAGAGCTTGCGGCACATCTGGTCGCGGTACTCGAGGAGCTCGCCGATCATCTCGATGCCGGTGAAGCCGGCTCCCGCCACCACGAAGGTGAGCATCTTCCGGCGCTTCTCGGGATCGATCTCCTGGGCGGCCTTGGCGAAGGTGTGCTCGAGGTGGGAGCGGATATCCATCGCGTCGCCGAAGGACCAGAGGGTGAAGGCGTTCTCCTCGACCCCCGGGATGCCGAAGAATTCGGGCTCGGCGCCGGCGCCCACGACGATGTAGTCGAAGGGATATTCCCGCGCGGCCGAGGAGGCCTTCTTGGCCTCGAAGTCGATCTTCTCGATCCGGTCGTGCACGACCTCGATCCGCTTGGCCCCGAAGATCTTGCGGAAGCTCACCTGGACCGAGTCCGGCTCGGTGCGCCAGCCGGCGACCTCGTGGAGCTCGGTCATGAGGGTATGGTAGGGCTTCTTGTCGACGAGGACGATCTCGACGTCGTCCCGCTTCCGGAAGCGCCGCTCCAGTATCTTGCCCGCCCAGACGCCGCCGTAGCCGCCGCCGAGGATCAGTATGCGCTTGGTTGCACCCATTTCCGCTCGCTCCTTGCTCGCTGAGGATATGCTCATTAGGAATTTTATAGATAGAATAATGACTATTTAACGGGCTTCTGTCAATTAAGCCCTTAAAACTAGAATACATTCTAGTCTTAAGGGCTTCAAGCCTCCCGCCCCGGGGTGGGGTGCCGCGGCCTACCTTCGGAGAGGCCCGCGCCTTGACTGTCAGTATAGCGGAAAGTACACTTGCCGACGTAATGAAGCGTAAATTCCTCTACCTCGTCGCCGCGATCGCCGAGCTCGCGCGTTTCCTCGCGCTCCTCCTGCTTTCGGCCGATTTCGGCGCCATCGGCGAGGGCGGGGGCTTCCCGCGCCTGTTCCGCTACGCCGCGGCTCCCCAGCTCCTCTTCGCGGCCGCTTTTTTTTTCCTGTGGCTCGACGAGGCCCGCTACGGCCCGTATAGGCCCCTCGCCGCGATCGGCAAGCTGGCCCTCCTCGCCGCGGCCCTTCCCCTCGGCCTCGAGGTAGCCTACTCCTTCGTCGAGCCCGGCTCGGGCCTCCGCGATCCCGGCTTCGCCTCCCTCGCCCTCGGCTTCTCCCTCGCCGTCGACCTCTTCGGCCTGGGCCTGGCCGCGCCGCGCCGGCCCGAGTCCTGGCCCGCCGCGGCCGCCGAGGCCCCCCTGCCCGCGGCCCCGCCCGCGGGCGCGGCCGAGAGCGTCCCGGCCGCCATGCCCGAGGCCCTCCCCGAGGCCGGGCGCGCCGGCGGGGCGGAGGCCTAGGACCGTGCGCATCGTCCCCATCGCGAGCGGCAAGGGCGGGGTCGGCAAGTCGATGGTGGCGGCCAACCTGGCCATCGCCCTCGCCCAGGCCGATCGGAGCGTGGTCCTGGCCGACCTCGACCTCGGCGCCTCGAACCTCCACCTCATCCTCGGCCAGGGCGCCCCCAAGCGCGGCATCGGCACCTTCCTCGTGGGGCAGAACGTGGGCTTCGAGTCGATCGTCCTCGAGACCGACTACCCCAACCTCCGCTTCATCCCCGGCGATGCGGAGGTGCCCGGCCTGGCGAATATCAGGGCCTCGCAGAAGAACCAGCTCGTCAAGCGCCTCCTCTCGCTCGAGGCCGACTACCTGGTCCTCGACCTCGGCGCGGGCACGGGCTCGAACATCCTCGACTTCTTCCTCATGAGCACCCGCGGCATCGTGGTCACCGCCCCGACCCTCACCGCCACCCTCAACGCCTACCTCTTCCTCAAGAACGCGGTCTTCCGCCTCCTCTACGGGGCCTTCGGCCAGAAGTCCCGGGCCTACGAGCGGCTCGAGGAGCTGCGCAAGGACGGGGCCTCCCTCCAGCGGGCCTACGTGCCCGCGATACTCGAGGACGTGCGGCGGCTGGATCCGGAGCGTTGGGCGATCGCGGTCGAGCGCATGGGGCGCTTCCGGCCGCGCCTGCTCATGAACATGCTCGAGGATCCCAAGGACGCCGAGAAGGCCCAGAAGATCCGGCGCTCCTGCACCGAGTACCTGAACATCGACATCGAGCACCTCGGCATCCTCTACCGCGACGAGCTCCAGGACGTGGCCTTAGGCAGCCGCATCCCCATCATCCGCTACAAGCCCCAGTCCGTGCTCTCGCAGGCGATCTACCGCACCGCGGACAAGCTCGTCCAGTGCGAGGGCGAGGAGGACCTCCCCCTCTCCCTGGCCGAGCTCGACGGGGGCTTCCGCACGGCCGAGCTCGAGGCCGAGACGGACTTCGGCGCCAAGGTGGCCTACGTCGAGGAGCTCCTCTCCTCGGGCGCCCTCTCGACCGGCGACCTCGTCGAGACGGTGCGCGGCCAGCAGTTCGAGATCGACAAGCTCCGGCGCGAGAACCAGTTCCTCAAGTTCAAGCTCGCCAAGGCCATCGGACAGGGCTTCCAGGGCTAGGCCGGGGGGAGCATGGCGCAGGCGGTCGCGAAGGGGGATCTCGCCCTCACCATCGACGAGGGCGAGCTCGAGGCGAGCATTAGCTATAGCCCCGACCCGAACGGCGCCGAATGGGGGGCGGAGAAGGTCCTGCGCCTCCTCATGGACGCCCGGGTCGCCGGCTTCAACCAGAAGCGGGCCGAGGAGCTCGTCGCCAAGCTCTCCCGCGCCAAGGGCCCGGTCACGGAGATCGTGGCCGCCGGCCAGGCCCCCGAGCCTCCCCAGCCCGAGCAGCCCGAGTGGTCCGAGCTCGCGGTCCCGCCCGAGCTCGCCGAGGCGGTCTCCTCCGCGGCGGCGGCCGCGTCACCGCCCCGGCTCTACAAGCTGGTCTCGGAGACCGTGAAGGTCGAGAAGACGGTCCGCAAGCCGGCCGCCCTGCCCTTCCTCCCGCCCAAGGTCGAGAAGGTCCTCGTCGCCGAGCGGCGCGAGCGGCGCGAGGAGGTCCGCCCCGACCCCGCGGTGCTCCGCGCGGGCTACGCGCGCAAGGGCGAGCGCCTGGCCCTCCTCTCGGCGGCCAAGCCGGGCAAGCCGGGCAAGACCATCTTCGGCCGCCCCCTCCAGGCCCCCGCCGAGGAGACCTCCTTCTTCGCGGGAGACAACGTCGTCCGCAGGAAGAACGAGCTCCTGGCCGAGGCCGACGGCGTCGTGCGCGTGGGCGAGCGCTGGGTCGACATCGTCCCCCTGCACGAGCACCGCTGGTCGGTCGAGCTCTCGCCCGACGGCGCCACCTTCTTCCTCAACTACGCGCCGGGCGACGCGCGCTTCGCCCCGCCTTCGGCTTCCGCCATCCTCGCGCGCGCCGTCGAGCTCGGGGCCCCGGCCGCGGCCCTCATCCCCGAGGCCGAGCTCGCCGCCCTCGTGGCCGAGGCCGCCTCCTCGGGCGAGCCGATCTACAGCCGCTCCCTCTCCACGGACCGCGACGCCAAGGTGGAGGTGGGGGTCAACGCCGACAAGACCCGGGCCGCCCTCTCGATCTGGAAGGGCAGGGGCAGGGGCCGCCCCCTCGACCTGGCCATGGTGAGCGCGGCGCTCAAGGCCTCGGGGCTGCGGGGCTTCAAGGCCGAGCAGCTCAAGAAGGACGTCCTCGAGTTCTACAAGGGCAAGAGCACCGAGCTCCTGGACTACCTCCTCGTCGAGGGCCGGGCCCCGGGCCGCGGCAAGGACCGGGTCTTCACCTGCCAGGCGAGCTTCCTCCCCGAGGCCGAGGCCGCCGCCCTCCGCGCCCGCCTGGCGGCCGCCCCCGGCCTCGCGCAGGCGGCGCCCTCCCTCGCCGACTTCCCCCTCGAGGCCGCGGCGCGCCTGGCCTGGGTCCAGCTCGGCCAGAAGGTCGGCGAGCTCCCGCCCCAATCCGCCGGCTCGCCCGGCGTCGACGTCTTCGGCAAGGCCCTCGCCGGCATACCCGGCAACGACCCGCCCCTCCGGGTCTTCGAGGGCATCGACCTGTCCAAGGGCGCGGCCACGGCGACCGCCGCGGGCGTCCTCCTCGTCGGCGAGGTCGAGGGCGTCACCTGCCTCCGCGTCCTGCCCTGCCGCGACTCCTCCATCGACGTCGAGCTGGCCCCCGACGCCTCCTCGGCCTCCGTGAGCCTGGTCGCGGAGGAGGGCCTGGGCCAGGTCCTGACCATCGAGGCGATCCTGGCGGCCTTCGCCGCCAAGGGCGTCGTCCAGGGCCTCGAGCCCTTCGCGATCGGCGAGGCCGTGGCCGACGCCCGCGCGGGCAAGCCGGTGCTCAAGCGCGTCGTCGCCCGGGGCCGGGCGCCCCGGCCCGGCGGCAGCCTCCAGGTGGACTGGCTCGTCCACAAGGCCACGGGAGCCCTCTACTCCCTCCGGGGCGACCGGGCCGACTTCAAGGAGCACGACACGATGACCCGCGTGGAGGCGGGCATGCCCCTGCTCAAGGTCACGAAGACCGGCGACGCGGGGGAGGACGGGTCGGACGTCCTCGGCCGGCCCGTCAAGGCCGCGGGGGCCGAGGGCGCGGACCGGCCGCCCGAGCACGACGAGTCGATCCGCGAGGAGCGGCAGGAGGACGGCTCCCTCCTCTACGTCGCCGCGGTCTCGGGCGAGCTCGTCGTCGAGGGCCTCTTCGGCCAGGGCGGGCGGGTCTCCGTGCGGGAGCACCTGGCCATCTCCGGCGACATCGGCCAGGTCAGCGGCAACATCCGCTTCCCCGGCTCGGTGCGCGTCTCCGGCTCGGTCCGCGCGGGCTTCTCCCTCGTGGCCGGGGGGGAGATCGCCGTGTCGGGCGGGGTCGAGGCCGCCCTCGTCTCCGGGGACCTCGGGGTGAGGATCGGCGAGGGCGTGAAGGGCTCCCGCAAGGGCACGGTGCGGGCGCGGGCCGGCATCGAGGCGGCCTTCGCCGAGCAGGCCCTCCTCCTCGCCGTCGAGGACGTCCGCCTCAAGACCGGCTGCGTCCTGTGCAACGTCAAGACCAACGGGCGGCTCATCGTCACCGCGGACAAGGGCGCCCTCATCGGGGGCCTGGTGCGGGCGCGCAAGGGCATCGACGTCTGCGTCCTCGGCTCCGAGAACTGCGCCAAGACCGAGGTCTCCTTCGGCCAGGACTACCTCGTCGCCGACCAGATCGAGGCCGAGGAGCGCGAGATCGAGCGCGTGAAGGGCCTCATCCTCCAGGCCGACCGGACCATGGCCTCCCTCGAGGGCGTGCTCGGCGACTCGGCCGGGCTCGACCGGGTGCGGCAGGATAAGGTAAAACTGATGAAGCTCCTCGAGAAGCGGACGGTACGGCTCTTCGACCTCCGGGAGAAGTTCGAGGAGCACGTGGCCTCCGAGGTCCGCGTCCGGGGCGTCGTCCACCCCGGCGTCATCCTCGAGAGCCACAACAGGTTCTTCGAGGTGAAGAGCCGCCGCAGCCAGGTGGCCTTCTCCTTCGACCCTCGCGCGGGCCGCATCGTCGAGCGGCCCCTGACCGGATGAACGATGAGGAGAAGCGATGCTCGCCGCCCTTAGCTACCCTTCCTGGATCAAGCCCGAGATCATCCCCGGCCTGCCCTTCCGCTGGTACGGCCTCATGTACGTGGTCGCCTTCGGCGTCACCTGGCTCCTGTTCAACTACGAGGCCAAGCGGCGCCGCTCGCCCTGGAGCGAGGACGACTCGGCCGGCTTCTTCTTCTGGGCCATCCTCGGCCTCCTGGTCGGGGCGCGGGTCCTGGATACCATCATCTACGACCCGACGGGCTACTACCGGGCCAAGCCCTGGTTCATCGTCTGGCCCTTCGACGAGGAGGGCCGCTTCACGGGCTTCCAGGGCATGTCCTACCACGGGGGCTTCCTGGGCCTCATCGTCGCGACCCTGGCCTTCGCCCGGGCCAAGCGGATCAACTGGCTCGCCTGGGCCGACATCATCGCCGTCTCGGCGCCCCTGGGCTACACCGCGGGCCGCCTGGGCAACTTCATCAACGGCGAGCTCTGGGGCAAGGTCGCGCCCTCCTCGCCCTTCGGCATGATCTTCCCCACCGTGCCGGACTCGGGGCGCTTCCCCGCCCGCGAGCTCTGGGTCCAGGAGCTGGCCTCCAAGGCGGGGATCAGGCTCTCCTCGATGAACGACCTGGTCAACCTGCCCCGCCACCCCTCCCAGCTCTACGAGGCCTTCTTCGAGGGGCTCGTCCTCTGGATCCTCATGTGGACCCTGGTCCGCAAGCGCAAGGCCTTCCCCGGCTTCGCCGCGGGCCTCTACGCGATGGGCTACGGGGCCATCCGCTTCGTCATCGAGTACTTCCGCGAGCCCGACGCCGGCATAGGCTACGTCCTCGGCGACCGCTCGGCTCCCACCTACCTCTATTCGGGGCCCTGGAACTTCTCCACGGGGCAGGTCCTCTGCGCCCTCATGATCCTCGGCGGCCTCGCCTTCCTCCTCGTCGCGCGGGCGATCGACCGGCGCCGGCCCTCCCTCCTCGCCGAGGCGGAGTCCAAGCGCCCCGCGAGCGAGGCCCGCAAGCTGCGCAAGCGGATCAAGTAGGAGGGCGCCGGCCCTTCCCCCTCGCCTCTCCCCGCGAGGCCGCGGGCCGCGCCTTCAGCCGAAGAGCCCGCCCTTGCCCGTATAGCGGAGCCAGGCCCCCGCCTTGGGGGCCTTAGGGTCCTCGAGGAGGGAGAGGGCCCGCCGGGCCGCGCGGTCCGGCTGGCCCGAGGCGTCGACGAGGCCGAAGGCCGACCAGGGGGCGCCGGCCGCGGCCGCGAAGAGCCCGCGGCCCAGGCCCTCGAAGGCGCCCTGGGCCATGGCCGCCGCCGGCCCCGGCGAGGCGTCGCGGGGCCGCTCCGGCGCGAGGAGGAGGATGCGGCCGCCGCCGCGCGACTCGAAGCGCCGCGCGAGCTCGCGGACGAGGTAGAGGGGGCCCGAGCAGCGGGCGGCCGCGAAGGCGCCGAGCTCGCCGGGCTTGCAGGAGGCCAGGTCGATGCCCGTCGCCGCCGGCGCGTCGACGAGGACGGCGGCATATATGTCGCCCAACGCGTTCACCGCCGAGGCGACCAGGGCCGCCGCGGAGACGAAGGACTCCGGGTCGTAGGCCAGGGCGACCGTGCCCGCGGCGGCGCCCGCCCTCTCGGGCGGCCCCTCTTCCATCTCCCCGCCCGGGACGGGCGCCGCGCCGCGGCCGGCCGGCAGCGCGAGGGCCACGGACCAGCCCGCTCCCCTCGCCTCGGCGGCGAGGGCGGAGGCCAGGGGGCCGTCGAAGGGGGCTATCAGGATTGTCTTATTCACGCGGCGAGTGTACTATGCGCCCACCACAGCCGCAAGACTTCGGAGGTTCCCATGCGCATCGCGCTCGCCCAGATGAACGCCGTCATCGGCGATTTCGACGGCAACCGCGAGCGGATACTATCCTTCGCCCGCCGCGCCAAGAACGCGATCGCCGGCGGCGGCAAGGGGGCGGGCCGCGCCGACCTCGTCGTCTTCCCCGAGCTCGCCCTCTGCGGCTACCCGCCCATGGACCTCCTCGACCAGGACTCCTTCGTCGAGCGCTGCCTCGCCTCCCTGCGGCGCCTCCAGCGCGAGCTCCCGCCCGAGCTCGCCGTCGCGGTGGGCTACGTGGACCGGAACCGCGGGGGCGAGGGCCGGCCCCTGGTCAACGCGGTCGCCGTCATCGCCGGGGGCCAGGTGATCTTCTCCCAGGCAAAGACCCTCCTGCCCACCTACGACGTCTTCGACGAGGCCCGCTACTTCGAGCCCGCCCCCGAGCGCCGGATCCTCGAGCTCTGCGGCCGCCGCGTCGGCATAGCCATCTGCGAGGACATCTGGTGGGAGGCCCCGCCCGTGCCGGGCCTCCGCTACCCGGTGGACCCGGTGAAGGACCTCCTCGACGCCGGGGCCGAGCTCCTCATCGTGCCCTCGGCCTCCCCCTTCCACGCCGGCAAGCTCGAGATCCGCCTCCGCCTCGCCGCCAACGCCGCGCGCGAGGGCGGAGTGCCCCTCCTGTACTGCAACAGCGTGGGGGGCAACGACTCCCTGGTCTTCGACGGCCGCTCCTTCGCCCTCGACGCGGCCGGCCGCACCGCCGTCCAGGCGGGCTGGGAGGAGGAGCTCCTCCTCGTCGACGACGAGGCCCTGCGGGCCCCGAAGGGAGCCGCGGCCTCCGCCGAGCAAGCCCCGCGGAACGGTCCCGAGGGCCGGCCCGCCGCCGAGGCGAAGGCCGCCGCGCTCGACGCGCGCTGCGACGAGATCGAGGCCGCCCTCGTTCTGGGCATCCGCGACTACATGCGAAAATGCGGCTTCAAGAAGGCCTGCCTCGGCCTCTCGGGGGGCATCGACTCGGCCCTCGTGGCGGTCCTGGCCGCCCGGGCCATCGGTCCCGAGAACCTCACCTGCATCTCGATGCCGAGCCGCTTCTCGAGCGAGGGCTCCGTCACCGACTCCGAGGCCCTCTGCGCGCGCCTGGGCATGCGCCTCGAGAGCCTGCCCATCGAGGGGCCCTTCGCGGCCTACCTCGAGCTCCTGGAGCCCAAGTTCGAGGGCCGGAGCTTCGGCCTGGCCGAGGAGAACCTCCAGGCCCGGATCCGGGGCTGCCTCCTCATGGCCTGGTCCAACAAGTTCGGCGAGCTCCTCCTGACCACCGGCAACAAGAGCGAGCTCGCCGCCGGCTACTGCACCCTCTACGGGGACATGTGCGGGGCCCTGGCCCCCATCGGGGACCTCCTCAAGACCGAGGTCTTCGCCCTCTCCCGGCGGATCAACGCCCGGGCCCTCGCCGCGGGCGAAGCGCCCGTCATCCCGATCGCCACCATCGAGAAGGCGCCGAGCGCCGAGCTCAGGCCCAACCAGACCGACCAGGATTCCCTGCCTCCCTACGAGCTGCTCGATGCCATACTCGAGCTATATATAATAAAGAATTACGATGCGGCGGAGATCGTCGCGAGGGGCTTCGACGAGCTGGTGGTGGAGCGGGTCATCGCCATGGTGGCCAAGGCCGAGTACAAGCGCCGCCAAGCCGCTCCCGTCATCAAGGTCTCGCCGCGGGCCTTCGGCACCGGGCGGCGGATCCCGATCGCCCGCTCCCTCCACGAATCCCGTTCCTCCTGAGGCCCGCGACGCCTTCCATTTCGGGCAATTCTCGGCTATGCTGAGCCCGAAACGGAGCTGACCGCAGTCCGGGCCTGTCCGGACGAGGGTCGCGCGCCTTGGAGGCGCCCCCTACGACGAGCTCCCGGCCGTCGATACCCGCGTCCGCCGCAGCGATCCGGCAGTCGACGCGCCGTCGCGAGCCCCCATCCCGCATCAGAGCGAGTGCTGCCATGGATTTTCAGCGATACAGCATCGACGAACGGCTCGCGCAGGCGGCCGAAGGCCTCGGCGTCAGGGCCGTCTTCTACGAGAAGATGATCGAGTACGCCGTCGAGAAGAGCGAGAACGTCTGCGCCAAGATCAACCTGAGCGAGGGCACCGAGGCGGTCTGCGTCCTGCCCGCCCTCCAGTGGCTCGCCTCCGGGCCCGCCGCCGCCCCCAAGATCCTCGTCCTGGCCCCCGACGCCGAGACCGCCCGCAAGGCCTGGTCGGCGGCGGCGAGCCTCGGGGCCGGCATCGGGGCCTCGGCCTGCCTCGTCCTCGAGGGCGAGGCCGCGGACCTTCCCGCGATCGAGGGCGAGCCGGGAGCTTCCCTGGTCGCGGGCACGCCGGCGGCCCTCCTCGCCGCCGCCGGGGCCGGCTCGCTCTCGCTCCGCGACTACGGCTTCCTCGTCGCCCTCGGGGCCGAGCGCCTGGCCGACGCGAGCCCCGAGCCCATGCGCCGCTTGGCCGGATCCCTCCTCCCCTCCTGGGAGCGCCGCGCCGTCCTCGCCTGCGCCAAGATCAGCGCCAAGGCCAAGAACCTGGCCTGGGACCTCGCCGACAACCCCTCGGAGATCCAGATCGAGGAGGAGGCGGCGAACGTCCAGGGCCTGAGCCTCGAGACCTGGTCCGTGGCGGGCGGCTCCAAGCTCCGCTTCCTCCTCGGCCTCATCGGGCGCGAGAAGCGGGACTGCCTCTGCGTCTTCTGCAACCTCCGGGGCACGGCCGAGGAGGTGGCGAGGCGCCTCGCCGCCAACGGCCTTCCCGCCAAGGCCATCGCGGGGCCCCTCCCGCCCGAGCGGCAATTCGCCCTCCTCGAGAACGCCAAGGCCGGGGGAGGCCAGGTCCTCGTCCTCACCGACGAGGGCGCCGTCGGCCTCACGCCGGGCTCCTTCCCCCTCGTCGTCAATTACGACGTCCCCCTCGAGGCCGAGTACTTCATCAGGCGCCTGGAATTCCTCGATCGGGCCGCGCCCGGGGCCAAGATCGTCAGCCTCGCCTGCGAGCGCTACCTGATCGGGCTCACCGCCATCGAGCGGCTCATCTCCGGCAAGCTCGAGACTCTGCCGGCCGACGAGTCCCTCCTCGCCGCCGAGGACAGGAGCGAAGGCGCGTCCGCCGGAGGCCGCCCTCGCCGCGAGGACGCGCGGCGCGAGGATACGCGGCGTGGCGGGCCGCCCGGCGAGCCGCGCTCCCGCGGGCGCGAGGACGCGCGTCTGCGGGACGATGCGCGAAACCGGCCCGAGGGTCGCCGGGGCGATGGGCGCGGCGGCGACCGGAGCCCCGACATCAGGCGGAGCATCGCCGAGGCCACCGGCGGCTCCCTCGACATGTCCGGCGATTCCCTGCGCCCCGAGCCCCGGCGCGAGGATACGCGGCGCGAGGATACGCGGCGCGAGGATACGCGGCGCGAGGGCGGGAGGCGCGGACAGGGCGGGAGCGGCGAGGGCCGGAAGCGGGAGGGCCAGCGCCGGGCGGAAGGCCGACGCGGGGGCTCCCCGGGCAACAAGCCCCGTCGCGAGGATACGCGTCGCGAGGATACGCGCCGCGGCCAGGGTGGAGCGCAGGGCCGGCCTGCTGGCGGCGGCAACCCGTATGAGCTCTCCATGGAAGAGCGGATGCGCCTCTACCGCGAGAAGTACGGCCAGCGCCTCGCCGCGGAAGGCTCGGGCGACGCTGGCCGCCCGAGCGGCCCCGGCCATCGGGCCCGGCGCGAGGATGCGCGGCGCGAGGATACGCGTCGCGAGGATACGCGGCGCGAGCAGCCCCAGGCTCCGAGCTCCCGCCCCGGCGAGGGCGGGGCAGCCCCGGGCCCGAAGGAAGGATTGTTCCGCAAGCTCTTCGGCTCCCGGGCTCGGGACGAGGACTAGGCGGCCTCGAGCCGCCCGCCTCGCCCGAGCCCCGGCTCACTTCCCCAGGCTGAAGCCGAACTTCAGGTAGAGGTTGTCCCGGTCGACCGTCGGGTGCTGCATCCCCGCGGTCTTCTCGGGCACCTGGGCGCCGACGTAGCTCCGCAGCTCGCCGAGGCTCAGGCTCTTGTCCTTGTCTGCGTCCGCCTTGGGATCCTTGAACGAGGCCAGGATGGCGCTCGTGAAGTAGCCGTTCTTGACGCTGTCGCTCTCGAAGGAGTACTCCCCGCCGCGGCAGGAGGAGAAGACGATGGCGCCCGAGCGGCGCCGGACGTCGTTGTAGATATACTGGTCGCGCTTGTAGGTCCCGGCCAGGCCCGGCGAGCCGCCCTTGTCCCGCACCGCGATGCCGCGGACCGCGCGGGCCGCCACGCCCTTCTTGCCCACGAAGTCCTTGGCCAGGGCCGTGCCGGCCTCCTCGGCCTCGCCGGACTCGCAGGTGTCCATGAGGAAGAGCTTCTGCCGCGGGGCGACGCCCTGGAGGAGCTCCTCGACCTCCTCGAAGGGGATGGCGCTGCCGGCGAGATCGCCTAACTTCGCTTCGTGGCCGAGATAGTAGTAGGTCGCCGCCTTGTCGGCGTCGTGGACCCCGTGGCCGGCTATGAAGAGCACGAAGACGTCCTCGGGCTTGGCTCCCGCCAGGAGCTCCTTGGCCTGGGCCATGGCGGCCTTGGTGACCTCCTTGTCCAGGTAGGCCTTGGCGACGATCTTGCCGTACTGCTTCTTCATGCCGACGAAGAGCTTGGCCAGGTCGGCCGCGTCCTTGGCCGCGTACTTCAGGTTGAGCGAGGGATCCTGGTACTGGCTGACGCCGAAGCCGAGATAGTACAGGTCGGGCTTGGGGCCGGCCTCGGCGCAGTCGGCCCAGTACAGGGCCCGGTAGGACTCGGCGCCGGCCGCGTTGAGGGCCGTGACCTCGACCTTGTTGCGGCCGGCCGTGAGCTCGATCCGCTCCGAGGCGGCGAGGCTCCGGCCCGAGGCGGCCTTGCCCCGGGCGCCCCAGACGGGGTTGTCGTTGACGTAGACGTTGTACGACTTCAGGTCGGCGTCGCCGCCTGCGATCGCCAGCTCGAGCTCGAGGAACTTGCCCGCGACGCGGTTTTTCGTGAGCGCGACCGTCGGGACGGCCTTTTCGCTGGAAAGCTCGCCCTCCGCGAGGCCGAGCTTGGCCAGGCGGCGGGCGTACTGCTCGCGATAGTGGGCGGCGAGGGCGGCGTTCCTGCTGCCGAGGCGCTCGAGGATGATGTCCGGCCGGTTGTACTGGGCCGCGAACTGGTCGATGCCGTAGGCCGAGGACTCGCCCTTGACCAGGGCCACGAGGCTCCCGCCGCCGCGGGAGGCGTCGAAGTAGCCGTCGGGCGTGTAGGCGAGCCACTCGCCCCTCGCCACGACGAGGTTGACGAGCTCGCCCGACTCGAGGTTCCAGAGCTTCACGTGGCTGTCGTCTCCGGAGGAGACCAGGAGCCTCCCGTCGGGGCTGAAGGAGAGGCCGCGGACGTAGTTGTCGTGGCCGGGCAGGGTTTTCAGGAGCTTGCCCTGCATGTCGTACAGATCGATGGTCTTGTCCCAGCGCGCGGCGGCGAGGGTCTTCCCGTCCGGGCTGAAGGCGAGCACGTCGAACATCCGGTTCGGGGTCTTGAAGATGCTGTCCCCTCCGGACGCCACGAGCTCGTCGACTTGGGGTCCCCACCAGTAATAATGGCTGTACTGGTTGTACTTGTCCTCGCGGCCGGAGGTCTTGTTCAGCGTGGCGCGATCGACGAGGTCGATGGCGAAGCAGCCGAGGGCTATCGCCGAGCCGTCGGGGCTGAAGGCGGCCGCGGGCTTGGAGCGCTCGGCGTGCTCGTCCTTGCTCATGCGGCCGTAGATGGTGTCGCCCTGGCCCCAGTCGATTTTCTTGGGGTCGGCTTTGGGGTCGGCCTTGATCTCGAGCTGCCAGTACTGGGTCTCGGTGGCCGTGTTGAGGAGGAAGGACTCGCCGCGGGGCCCCAGGGAGAGGCCCCCCATCCCGCTGATTGAGGATCCCGTGCTCGGGCTCCGCAGGAGGGCGAGCGAGCGGCTGTCGTAGATATGCAGTTTGCCGAACTCCTCCACGGCGAAGAATTCGCCTGTCGGATCGAAGCCGGCCGTCAGGGCGAGCTTCCTGTCGAGGGATTGCAGGCTCGCCCCGCCCTCGAACTGGAGGTCGGCGCTGAAGGTGCTGATGCCCGATTCCGAGCCTATCACGACGAGGCGGCCGTCGGAGGAGCGGAACTGGGCGGCCAGCACCTTGTTGTTCAGGCCGCTGACGCCCGCGACGCTCTTGTTCGCGAAATCCCAGATCGAGAGACAGGGAGCGGAGGCGTAGCCTCCGGTCTCGTCGCCGGAGTAGACGGCGCTCCCGTTCGGGTGGAAGGCCAGGACGTTGGTCCCGCTCCATTCCTTGAGGTTCGACTCGAGGGCGCCCTTCGCCGTCCCGTCGAGGCCGAGGAGCTCGACCCTTTTCTTCATGGGCACGGCTACGGTCTTCCCGTCCCGGCTCAGGGCGTAGCCCCTGCCTTCGATCTTCTCCTTGATGGTCGTCCATTTCCCGCTCGCGAGGTCGTACCGCGCGAGCGAGCCGCGCGAGAGCTCGAGGAGCGAGCTCCCATCGGGCGTGAAGCGGATCGTGCCGCCGCTCTCTCCCATCTTAAGCTTGCGGATGAAGGCGCCCCGGTAGTCCGCGAGCATCGACTCCTCGTTCGTCACGATGAGGAGGGTCTTCCCGTCGGGGCTCGGCTCGAGCTCCTGCCATTCCTGGTATTTGTTTATGGGATCGGGCATGGCGAGGGGGTAGGAGGCGGCGAGCTTGCCCTGCCGGTAGTCGAAGAAGAGGAGGTTCCGGTCCTTGAGGTTCGAGCAGGCGACGATGGACTGCCCGTCGGGCGTGAACTCGAAGTCCTTTATCTTCATAGTAGCGTCGGCCAGCTGGTGGAGCCGCTCGCCGCGGAGGCCCCAGACGAAGAGGATCCCCTCCTCCCCGAGGCTGGCCAGGCGGGAGCCGTCGGGGCTGAAGCGGAGGCTCACGGCAGGGCGTTCGTGGCCGCCCATGGTGGCGACCAGGATGCCCTCCTTGGTCCAGAGCTTGACCGAGGAGTCGCGGCCCCCGGCGGTGGCGACGAGGCTGCCGTCGGGGCTCGCGGCGATGCCGCCTACCCAGCTCGGGTGGCCGAGCTGGGCCACGACCCGCATTGGCGCGGGCTTGGCCGCCTGGGCGAAGGCGGCGAGGGATGCCGCGGCGAGGAGGGCGGCGAGGATGCTGCGCTTCATTTCTAAATCTCCTTTGTGCTCATTTTACGCGCCCTGCCACGTTAATGTTTTTTCCGCGGGCCCGGAAGCCCCCGCCGCGTTGACTTCGCCCCTTCCCTCGATTAGGCTTTCCCTGGAAGCCTAGCTTCGAAGGTGGTTGGCCATGAAGATCATCTCCCACACCGTAAAGCCGAAGATCCCCGAGAACCTCGCCTTCCTCGACGAGATAGCGCACAACCTGTGGCTGTCCTGGAACTTCGACGCGATCATGCTCTTCATGCGGCTGGACTACGACGTCTGGCTCCAGTCCAACCAGAACCCCGCCAAGATGCTCGGCATGGTCTCGCAGGAGCGCTACGACGAGCTGGGGCAGGACGATTCCTACCTCGCCGCCTTAAAGGAGGTGGCCGAGAAGTTCGAGCGCTACAAGAAGGGCGAGACCTGGTATAAAGGGCCGCGCGACGGGATCGTCGCCTACTTCTCCATGGAGTACGGCCTCGACGTCTCCCTGCCTACCTACTCCGGGGGCCTGGGCATCCTCTCCGGCGACCACATGAAGACCGCGAGCGACATGGGCCTGCCCCTCGTGGGCGTGGGCCTTTTGTACCGGCAGGGCTACTTCAAGCAGTACCTCAACCCCGACGGCTACCAGCAGGA
>ERZ795054.797-NODE-797-length-34538-cov-6.239683_pt1 | contig 34538 bp, 26 predicted proteins | sample MGYA00375138_ERZ795054 | MGnify/ENA primary metagenome ERZ795054 (study PRJEB30183, sample SAMN05720215) | anaerobic digester metagenome | isolation source: active sludge of municipal wastewater-treating anaerobic digesters | place: USA | collected 2014-12-23 ... | reverse complement strand
TCAAGGTGAAGTACGTCGTCATCAGCTTCCACCCGCTGGTGTTGTTCTACTTTGCGGGGGCGCTGTTTACCCTGGTTGGTCTCGGGGGGGCTGTCTATGCCGTCTACAACAAGTTCATCCTTCAAAACCTGCTTTTTGTTCCCCTGACGCTCTCCCTCATCGTCATCGGCGTCGGGTTCATGAGTCTCTTCTTTGCCATGTTCTTTGATATGATGCAGGAGAAGGGGACGAACGGGTGGTATGCATGATGGTATCCAGTTGGCGGGAGAAATGAAGATCCTCATCGATATGGGACATCCGGCACATGTCCACCTGTTCAAAAATTTCATCTGGGAGATGGAGAAGCACGGCCACGAGATCAAGGTGACGGCCCGGGACAAGGAAGTAACCCGGCAACTGCTCGATGGCTATGGCATCCCCTATGAAACCGTGGGGAAACCCTCCGGAGGAATCTTCGCACTGGGACGGGAATGGATCCAGCGGACCATGCGGATCGCAACCATCGGGAGAAGACATGGGGCCGATATCTATATCGGTGTCCTGAATCCGGCAACGGCGTTCTCCGCATGGATTAACCGTAAATGGTCGATTACGTTTTCGGATACAGAACATGCAGAACTTGCGAAGAAGGTGACATTTCCGTTCACCTACCGGATCCTGACCCCCTCGTGTTATACGGAAAATATCGGAAAAAAGCAGACCCGGTATAACGGGTATCACGAACTTGCGTACCTCCACCCCACCCGTTTCACCCCGGATCCGGCCGTCCTGTCTGAAGTCGGTCTGGCGGAGGGAGACCGGTTCATCGTCATCCGTTTTGTCTCCTGGGGATCCAGCCATGATGTGGGGCAGCACGGCATTGCAGACAAGGCAGGGCTGGTGACCGCGCTCAGCGCGTACGGCCGTGTCCTGATTACCTCCGAGGGAGCGCTCCCCGATGAATTGCAGCCGTACCGGATCCGGCTCCCCCCGGAGAAGGTGCATGACCTGCTGTATTACGCAAGCCTGTACGTGGGGGAAGGGGCGACGATGGCAACGGAGGCGGCTTTGCTCGGGACCCCGTCCATCTATATCTCATCCCTCGCCAGGCTGATGGGAAATTTCATTGAACTTGAAAAGACGTACGGCCTCCTCTCTTCCTTTTCCGATACCACCGCCGCGCTGGGCAAGGCAGAGGAGATCCTTACCGACCCCCACAGCAAAGAGAACTGGAAATTGAAAAAGGAACGGCTGCTCAACGACAAAATCGATGTGACGGCGTTCATGGTACGGTCTGTCGAGGACTGCGTATCCGGCATCAGGAATAGAACGTGATCCGCAAGGGATGATCCGGCATGAGTTATTCCCACCGGTTGATTTTTATCGCTGCACACTCGCTGGGCAAATATGATTTTTATCCCGTCTATCAGCGTCTTGTAAAGAACCAGTGGAGACCCCTCCGCGAGCTGAAGGAAGAACAGGACAAGCAGCTTCGGCATATGATCCGGTATTGCCAGGAAAACGTCCCCTACTACCGCGACCTCTTCAAAAATCTCGGTCTCTCCCCGGAAGCGGTCAGGACCGCAGAAGACCTCCATAAACTCCCCGTGCTGACAAAAGACACCATCAAGGAGAACTGGGACGCCTTCAAACCGGTGAATCTTGACCGGCTCCGCTATATCGAAAAGGCAACGGGAGGATCGACCGGCGTCCCCCTCAAATACCGGCAGTCAACCAACGACCGGTTCCTCTCCGGGGTTCTCCTGTACCGGGGCTGGGGATACGGGGGGTATGCCCTCGGTGACAGGATGGTCTTTCTTGCGGGGTCCTCGCTCAATATCGGGAGGAAGAGCAACCTCCAGCAGAAAGCACACGAATTCACCCGGAATATCCGGAAACTCTCCTCGTTCGATATGGGCGAGCAGGAGATGCGTTCGTATGCCGGCGTGCTGAACGCATTCCGGCCGAGATTTATCCGGGGATATGCAACCTCCGTCTACCTCTTCGCACAATGGCTGGAAAAGAACGAAGTGGCAATCCCGTATCCCGAGGCGGTATTTACCACAGCCGAGAAGCTCTTCCCTCCCATGCGGAAAAAGATCGGCCAGGTTTTCAACTGCGGGGTTTTTGACACCTATGGCCTCAATGACGGGGGAGTCGGCGCCTACGAATGCGCGGAACATGCAGGACTGCATGTTGATACGGAACGCAGCATCATGGAAATTGTTGATGCACAGGGTGCCCGAATCGAGGAAGGGACGGGCGAGATCCTGGCAACGAGCCTGCACAATTTCGCCATGCCGTTCCTCCGGTACCGCACGGAAGACCTTGCGTCCGTTCTCCGGGAACGGTGCCCCTGCGGCAGGCAGAGTGTGCTCCTGAAGGATATCATCGGGCGGGAATCGGACTTTTTACAGACGCCGGACGGCCGAAATGTTCATGGCGCAGCGCTGTTCAACCTTATCTTTCACACCCTGGAGAATTCCCCGCACCGGGATAACGTCAACAGGATCCAGGAGTTCCAGATTGTCCAGAAGAAGAAGGAGAACCTGGAGATCCTGCTGGTCTGCAAAAGCCCGTTGCCCGGTACCGTCCTTGACTTTATCGCCACATCGATCCGGCAGCGATTCCCCGGCTGGGACGTGGAGTTCCGGTTCCGGGAAAAAATCGACAGGACTCCCGCAGGGAAATACAAATTTGTTATCAACGAGATTGGCGGCCGGTAATGTCCCTGAAGATCTTTGCAGTCGGTGACATCATGCTGGGTGAGCAGCCGCTCTGCGAAAATTCCGGCGTAGCAGGAATTATCCGCAGGAAAGGTGCCGGCATTCTCTTTGAAGAGGTCGAACCTCTCTTCAGAACGGGAGATCTTGTCTTCGGAAACCTGGAATGTTCTTTCGGGATGGGCGCACTTAAGAATCATCCCCGGTTTTTCTGTGCGGATCCCGCGGCAGTCCAGAGCCTTAAGGATGCCCATTTCACTGTCCTGTCGGTTGCCAACAACCACACCATGGGGAACGGGCGTGTTTTTTTTCAGAACACGGTACACCTGCTGCGGGATCACGGGATCACTCCTGCCGGAGTCCGGGGGGCACGTGACGTGATCAACGTCAAAGGGTACCGTGTTGCAGTTCTCGCGTATTCTTTGATCGAGGATCCCGAAGAGAACCCCTGCTGCAACACCCTCCCGTCGGAAGAGAGCATTCTTGACGATATTGCTGCGGTGCGGCCCGTTTCCGACCTCGTCATGGTAGCGGTCCACTGGGGATGCGAATGGTTCTCCTATCCTTCCCCGGATCAGGTAAGGATCGGGCGACGGCTGGTCGATGCCGGTGCGGACATCGTCCTCGGGGGCCACCCGCACGTTACGCAGAGCTATGAAATGTACCGGAACCGCGCGATTATCTACAGCCCGGGAAATTTTATCTTTGACGAAGCCTTCATCTCGCGGCCGCGGGAATCCTTCATTGCCGAGATCGACACCGGTGATACGCCGGACTCCCTGCGGGTGAACCTTGTACCGGTTCTCATCGATGCACGAACCTGCCGGCCGGTACTCCCGGATCCCGCCCGAAGAGAGGAGTTTTTAAGAGCGGATGCAGAAGTACGGGCGGCCTTTGAAAACCGTTCCCTGGCCGAATACCAGGACTTCATCGGGGATTATAACCGCCGGTGCGGGGAGAAGAGACGGAAGGCACGGCGGGACATGGCGGTCCACTTTATCAAAAACCTGTACCGGTACTCCTGGTCAAACGCGGTATCCATCGTGAAAAAATTTTTCCGGAAGCAGAAACGGGGCCGGGTATGAAGCTCCTCCTTACCATGGGGCTTGCCGACCGGAGCATGGGGAACTATATCGCTCCGCTGTCGGGGCTGAAGAAGGCTGAAGAGATACTCCTTGTGCGGGACACGCCGGGACCGGAGATGGAGAACGTCCGGTACGTCACTGCGCGGGGTCGCACGGCGTTTCTCAAGGTACCGGTAAAATTATTCCACCTCATACGGCTCTCTTTTATCGAAAAGCCTGCCCTTGTTCATGGGTTCCTCCTGTACCCCCACGGGTATCTTGCGCTCATTGCGGGAAAGCTCACCGGAAGAAAGACCGGGCTCTCCCTCCTCGCGGGTCCGGTCGAGACATTTATTGCAGGAGGCAGCCCCATCGGGGACTATGCCTACTGCCGTCCCCTTCCAAAACCCGGTCTTCTGGGAAGGATTGTCCTGTCCCTTGTCAAGAAATTTGATGTGATTACCGTTACCGGCACGTTCACAAAAGATTTTCTCGTACGCCAGGGGATTGAAGAAAAAAAAATCTTCATCCTGCCCCATGTGGTCGATGACCGGTTCCGGCCGCTGGATATCCGGAAGGACTACGACCTGGTTTTTGTCGGGAGGCTGGCCGCGGTCAAGCACGTCGGGACCCTCCTTGCCGCTGCCGCCCTCGTAAAGGAGGTTCTCCCCTCGCTCCGCGTTGCAATTGTCGGGGATGGTGCGGAACGGGGGCGCCTCGAGGACATGGCCCGTCTGGACGGGCTTTCCGGCACGGTCGATTTCGTCGGCTTCCAGGAGAATACCTGGGAATGGTACAACCGGAGCAGGCTCTCCATCCTCACTTCGGAACGCGAGGGATTTCCCTATACGGTTATCGAATCCCTCCGGTGCGGGGTACCGGTCATAACTTCGGACTGCGGGGATGTCCGGGATATCGTAAAGGACGCCTGGAACGGGAGGATCGTGGCAGACTATGACGATCCTCGTGCTTACGCAGATATTATTCTTGAACTTCTGAAAAACCCGGACCGTATCCGGCACTATTCAGAGAACTGTTGTACCCTTCCGGCAACGGGATCTCCCGGCTACGTCTGGGAGACGATCCTTACAGCGTGCTCCTGAAAACTGGATGAGGTAAAAAACCAGCAACATTGTTTACTTCAGGAAATTACATAGGTAACAACAATGCCGCGACCGCAGATCCTGAAGCATATTCCGGAAAATGCGGACCTTTTTGCCGGTATTTCAGGGATCATCGCAGGTCTCTTCATCACGTCCCTCTACCTTGTCAGCCCGACCATCCACCTCTTCATGCTGGGCGGATCCCTGGCGCTTTTCTCTCTCGCCTACCTGGTTGTAAAGAAGCGGCCCCGGGGTACCGAAAGCAGGATGTCAATGCCGGGAAAAATCATCCTGGAAATTGTGTTCTTCGCGCTCTACGTGGCAAGCCTTCTCCTGGTGTTCACCCGCGATGATCGCCCCCTTGCATATTTCGTGCTCATCGCCCTCTGCGCAGGATGTACTGCGCTCTCCATCTCGAAGGTTACCACGAAGCCCGAAACCCTCCTCCAGATCCTGAAAATTTTCTTACTCTCGTTCAATGTAAAATCGCTTCCTATCTTTTCTGTCGGTTCCGGCATCGATTACTGGACCCACCTCGCCATGAACGACAGCCTGAGTGCGGGGGGGTTTATCAGTGCGCTGGCCGGAAAAGAACAGTTCTTTCCCGTCATGCATATCCAGACCGCAGTCATGCAGGTGATCGCAGATGTTCCCGTAAAGGAGGCGTCTTTTCTTGCGATATCCCTGCCCCTCATCATCTCGTCTGTCTGCGTATTTCTCGTGGCACGGAGTCTTTTTTCCGTGCAGGCCGGTCTCATCGCGATGCTGATCGTGAACATGACCGACTACCTCACGTACTGGGGGTACGCGACGCAGACAACCACGTTTGGGATCTGCCTGTTCTACTTCCTCATGCTGGTTGTTTTCCACCGGGCCCAGACAAAGAGGGACAAGACAATCTGGTCAACGATTTTCATCATTCTTTCCGTCGCTCTGGTCCTTGGCCACGCGGTCTCATCGTTCATCTTTCTCGTAGCCCTTTCCGGGCTGTTTGCCGGATCGTGTATGTATAAAGCCATGTACGGACGTCATGCTGAAATTTTCCCGTCGGTTCTTGTGCTTTCCCTGTACGGGATCATCCTGTTCGAGCAATGGTTTGTTGCACTCTACAGCCAGATAGGCGGAAATTCATTCTTTGGCGTCATCGTCTCGACCCTGGACTACTATGTCACCGAGAATGCCGCACTCTTAAACCGCCCGGAGGCGATTGCCTCGTATGCCGTCACGCTCCCCCCGTTTCTGGAACGGGCTGCGAATACAACGGGGCTCTCTCTCCTGATCGGCCTTGCTGTCCTCGGGTCTCTTGTCTGGCTTGGTAAAAAATATCACAACCGGTACACCTTCTCGATTCTGTCAAGTACGATCCTGCTGCTGGTCATCACCTTCATATTCCCGCTCTTCGGTATCCATAATATCGTGCCGACACGCTGGTTTGCCTTCCTGTACTTCTTCTTAAGCATTCTCGCGGCTTGCGGGATATTTTTCTTGATCAGCAGGATCTCCCGTCCGCAATCCCGGCAGGTTGTCCTCCTGGTCCTGATAGCCGGCCTGACATTTTTTATGACGACAAGTACGATATCCAACCTGGACAGCCCTCTCTGGCTGAAAGCATCGACGATAGAAACAGGATATTCGTTCCAGGAGAAAGCAGGAGCGGAAACGCTCGGTCAATACTCCGGCAATCTCGTGAGCGACTCAAAGTACGGAGTTGCCATCATCAGTCTGTCGTTGAAACACAACGTCCGGTACCTGGAACTCAGGAACATTTCAGATTACAGCGGGAAGGTAATTATCTGGAGAGATTACTTAACCGACCGGCCCATTCAGACGAACGTGGTTATTCCCGGGTATTATAAGCGCGTCCTGGATACGGTCGTTCTGGGTCCGGCGTTTGAGAACGACCTGAAACAGAACCAGAAGATCTACGAGAACGACGACGTCCAGGGATATTATATCCGCCCCGCATCAGGATGATCCGGAAAAAAGTTCCCTGTCAGGAAACACCGTAGACCGTGTAGGTCGGGTTCTCAAACAGGATCCGGTAGTCCTGCAATGCATAGCGAATATCCATTTTTTCAGCCTTTTTAAGGGAATTCTTATTTACCAGGAGGATATCGATATGGTATTTTGCCAGTGCAAACGACAGATTGCGGTTCGGGAACGGGTAGCGTTCGAAAATTTCAGCGAACTCCTCCTTTGAAAATTCCGTGAAATTTCCGGGAGGGTATAAAACCGGCAGGCCGGTCGTATACAGGATCTCAAAGAGGTCCCCGCCGCCGGGAATACCCTGGATTTTCTTACCAGGTGCGATCTTTGCTCTCATCCAGGCAACAAGGTCTTTTTTATCATGATGAGATGGGTCCCGGCGGGGATTTACCCGGAACAGCAGAAAAATTGTCGCTGTATAATAAAACGCATGATACCCGAGGAGGAGGAAAAAAATCAGGGGGGCGCTGGAAAAGAATACCGCGAACAGGACTGCCTGGGCCGAGATGCTGTATTCCAGGTAGCGTTCGGCTTCCCCGAGGAACAGGAGTGGTTTTTTAACCGTGAGGATAAAACCCGCGATGCTGGAACAGAGCCAGAGAAACAAAAAAACCATGACCGGGGAACTCCCGATGACGGAAGACCGGAGCAGGCAGGTGGTGAAAATAATCAGGAACAGGATATTCCGCGTAATGAGAATGAAGAAGGGGTAGTTGTAGAGAATTTTCCCGACCGCGAGGGTATATTCCCGGATCGTGCTGTACCTGAACCTGCACGGGATGGTACGGATATCCGAGATGACGGTTCCAAGAGTCCGGGTCACGTGCTCTTTCTGTAACACCTGATAATAGAATACAGAATGCAGGAGGGATCCGCGGATCACGTTGACAAAATGACCCCCCGAGATTATGATCGCGAGAAGAATCCCCGCAAGAGGAAGAACGAGGACAGGGATGTTCTGGAGGAACACACCCGCTATCAGGGAAAACAGTACCATGACCTGAAGTCCGAATTTCGAAGAAAGGAAGAGGACAGCAGCGACGACAGCGGCGCACAAGAGCAGAACTATGTCCCCTTCGACAAGGAAGATTGCGAGGAGGAAGAAATAGAGGGTGAAGAGCAGTTCCCCGAGGGGCCGGGTCGTGAGCGTGTATGCCCGGGGCCCCGAGCTGCGGGCAAGGAGCGCGGGAGACGTTGCAAACAGGACCGCGGCGACTGTCGCGCAGGGGATCGGATCGTAGAGGTAGGACGAGAACGGCGGGACTGCCGCGAGGTACAGGACAAAACCATAGATGATCCAGGTGTGAACGGCATCGATCACTCCCCCCATGTAGGGGGCGATGATCTCCCGCAATCGTTTGGGAAAGACTGCCATGAGGTAGTGGAAAAACGGCGGGTAATCGTAGATGCCCGGCAAGAGGAATTCAGGTACAGGTCCGGGACAGCGGAACCGGTTCTTCCGGATGTATTCTGAAAAGAAAAGGTGATAAAAGTGATCGGATGACTCCGGTGAAATTTTCAGGAGAGCGGGAGCAGCCCGGAGGAGAAAACATCCGATTGCGATGAAGAAGACTACCTCCATGGCTGCTGCCTCCGGAACAGGAACGACCGGATCATTTCCGTACCATACCTGCAACTCTGTTCCACATATACGCTGTTCCGTGCAGGAAATCAGCTCTCCCGAAAATCAGCACAAGGATTGCGGAAAATACGGTCAGCCCGACGATCTTTACCCCGAGGGTAAAACCGGTGATGTCCCAGCCGTCTGCCAGGTACAACAGCAGGACCAGGAAGGCATTGGTGACGACAAAAAGGGCGATCTTTGAAACGTCATACTTGATGAAATAATATTTTTGCGCGAGCCGGTATTCCACGAAGATACCGGTAACAGAAGAGAGGAATGCAGCGATTCCGGCGCCGAGTATGCCGTACTGCGGGACGAGCAGGAAGAGCATCAGGATGCCGCATGCCAGTCCCGCGAGGAACGCCACGGTAATAAGGTAGGTCTTTTTGACAACATTGAGACCAATGCCGACGATGGTGAACATGCCGTTGATCGCAGCGGCCAGGAGAAGGATGGGCGCGATCGCACTTGCGTGCCAGTAGCCGGGAGGTGTCATGATGTGGATGATCTCCTTGGAAAAGAGCGCGATCACCATGCTCAGGAAGATCATGCCAAAGGCAAACACAAGGAGTATGTTGGCATAAATCTGTTGATGGTCTTTCTGGCGGATCAGCGACATCGCAAACGGCGTCCAGGCAAGGTTGAACGCCGAGACTGCCAGGAGCAGCACGGAACTTATCCGGATCCCGATGGAATACAGCCCGAGACCGGCCAGGCCGAGGAGAGGGATTAATAAAAATTTGTCGAGATTTCCCTTAAAATAGCTGGCAATTACTGCCGGAATTACCGGGATACTGTAGAAAAGGATATTCCGCATCTCTTCAGAGGAAAAGACTCTCCGGACAGCGTCCTGCACGAACCAGAGGGCACAGAGGGAAAAAATACCATAGGAAACGAGAAAACTGATAAATATTCCCGTAATGCCGGCTCCGATGACAAGAATGAGAAAAATATTCGATACCGCCATGAAAAGGAAATTCCCTGTTGCGATGATCGCATAGGTTCGTGGTCTCTTCTGCAGCCGCAGGAGGAGGAGAAAATACGTGAAGAGCAACGAGAACGGGACGGTAATAAACGCAATACACAGTGCAGGGGAATAGGATTCCGTCCCGGTAAACAAAAACGAGATGCTCCCGGCATTCGGCAAAAGAACCAGTAATAAGGGCAGGATTAAGAGCAATCGCAAAAAGAGGCCCGTTGAGACAAGGCGTACCTGCTCCGGATTGGAATCCCGTTCATAATAATACCGGGATACTCCCGATTCGATCTGGAGACCGCTGATGAGCGTAAGAAGAGCGGTAATTATCGTAATTACCTCGATAACCCCGTACTCGTAGGGGGTAAACGTGCGGGTATACAGGGGGAGAAGAAAGAGCCCGACAAATCCCTGCGAGGCATTTGCCACCCCGTAGATGAGCGTGTCTTTTCCGAGTTCGAATATTTTATCAAGATGAAAAAAACCGGTATCCGGGGATTGTTCGTTCTTTGGGGGTTTTTTAAAAAAATCCATGCATATCCTCAAAAACAGCAGGTTGTACAGGCCGGCGGCCGGGCATTCGCTTAGTCCTTATCCCGGACAATTCTCTGAATTGTCCCGTCATTCCGGAGGGTAATTTCCCCGATAACCCTTGCCGGAACACCATACGCGATTGAAAACGGCGGGATATCGCGGTTCACAAAACTCTTGGCTCCAATCACGGAATGGTCCCCGATGGTCACCCCCCGGTTAATGACGCATTGCGGACCGATGTAACAGTTCTTTCCGATCTTCACCGGGGAATGTTCCATGGCAACGGTGCCCCCGGACAGGCACCAGTCGACCGAATCATGGGTCATGATATGCGTTCCGGCGCTGATGCAGCAAAAATCCCCGATCTCCAGCCCACCGCTCCCGTCGATGATCGTGAACTGGCCGATGAAACAGTCCCTGCCAATCTTCACATCCCCGAAAATATAACTGCTGTCATATACCCGGGTCCCTTCACCAAACCCTAAAAATTTCGCACGTTCCCACCGGTCGAAGAGTTCGTCAGAAAAGGGGAGGTTCCGGTCATACTCGTGTTGGTACCGGGACCGAAGATCGCCATGGAGGGCGAGCAATTCCTGCTGAAGCCCGCATTTCCTCTCCTCTCCTTTTTTTTTCATTCAATCCACCTCCGGGGATCCGGTTCACCGGCCGGCGGAAGGAAAGACCTTCGTTTTATACCATTCCACGGTCTTTTTCAGCCCCTCATCGAATTCCACGGTCGGGGTAAACCCGATAAGGTCCTTCGCAAGGTAGGTATTCGCGATATGCCGCTGAACGTCCCCGGGCCGTTCAGGTTCGTAGACTATCCTGAGATCGGATCCCCAGTAGTGGAGAATTTTTTCAACAAGGTATCGGATGGACACCTCTTTCCCGCTTGCAATATTCAGGACTCTTCCCCGGGTATTCTGCGAATGATAGATCCTGACTGCCGCATCGGCGGTATCGGTTACGTACAGGTAATCGCGGGTCTGGTTTCCGGTCCCGTAGATGACCGGTGGCTGATGTTCGTAGAGTCGTTTGATCGTCAGGGGAATGACCCCTGCATAACTTTTCTCGTTCTGCCGCGGACCGTAGTTATTGAACGGCCGGATGATCGCGGACTCAATCCCGAACGTCCGGACATATGATAGTACCAGCAGATCCGATGCCGCCTTGCTTGCAGCGTACGGCGTCGTGGCATTCAGCGGGTGATTCTCATCCATGGGACCGGATATCGAAGTGCCATAGGCTTCTGACGAAGAAAAATGGATCAGGGTCTTGTAGTGACCGGAGCGGGCCAGTTCGCACAGGGTGGACGTGATCTTGCAGTTCTGGTCGAATGACCAGACCGGTCTCTCCAGGGATGCAGGCAGGGGAATCACCGCAAGGTTGAACACCACATCCGTGCCTTCAGACTCTACGAGATTTTTCATTGCCGCAGGATCCGCAGCATCCATATGGAATATTTTCAGGTGCGGGTACGCCTTCCGGGCACTCTGTACATTGTCATCCTTCCCCAGGAACAGGTTGTCAACCACGACAAGATTTTCCGGATCTTCAGAGACCAGACGGTCGACCAGGTGGCTGCCGATGAAGCCCGCTCCCCCGGTGACGAGGACCGATGTATTTTTCAGACTCATGATGCACTCCTGAGAACCTTTGAGAGAACACCGCTGATGGTATCAATCTCCTCCTTGTTGAGGGAATAAAACATGGGGAGGGCAAGCGCCCGGTCGTAGATTTTTTTGGAAACGGGGCATTTCCCGGCATCCTTGTATACCGGCTGAATGTGAGAGGCATACGTACCGATTTGTGTCTGTATCCCCTCCTTCGCCATTTTCTCGATCACGGAATTCCGGTTGACGCCTGCATCAACCAGTGCGACATAACTCTGGTAGATATGGTAGCAGCCCCTGGCGGTCGCGGGTTTGGCAATCAGGGACATCTCATCCAGGAGACCATCCCAGTATTTCGCCAGCTCTCTCTTTCTTTGGATAATCTTCCGGATTTTTCTCATCTGGGCGATCCCGACGGCGGCGGAAATGTCGCTCATTTTGTAATTATACCCGACATCGAAGAACCGGGGAATCGTGAAGGAGTCTGAACCCTCCCGTTCCCATGCAGTTTTCATGCCAAAGACCGAAAGATACCGGATTTTTTCTGCAATTTCCTGGTCGCTGGTGACGACCATCCCTCCTTCTCCGGTGGTAATCCCCTTCCGTGCATGCAACGAGAAGCAGCCGATATCCCCCAGGGTTCCCGCATACCGGTTGTGGTATTTCGATCCCAGTGCACACGCCGCGTCTTCGATGACCCTGAGGTTGTATTTTTCCGCAATTGTTACGATCGGGTCCATGTCTGCGACCTGGCCAAACGTATGGACCGGGATGATTGCCCGGGTTCTTCTCGTAATCTTCTTTTCGATCTTCTCCGGATCGATATTGTACGTCTTCGGATCAATATCGACAAACACCGGTTTTGCGCCACAATAGAGCACTGAATGTCCTGTTGCGGGAAACGTGTAATCCGCGACAAGGACCTCGTCTCCCTTCGTGATACCTGCCGCCAGGTTGGCGAGGTGAAGGGCGGCCGTGCAGTTTGACACCGCTATTGCATATTTTGCCCCGACAAAGCCCGCAACGCTCTGCTCAAATTCCTTAACTTTCGGTCCCTGGGATACCCATCCCGATGCCAAAACCTCCTGGAGTTCTTCCACTTCCCCCGAATCAAAAAAAGGTCTGGCTAAAGGAATCATCGTATCAAACTATTGGCAACACAAAATTTAATGGTTGCCCGTATTCCGGGCACGCTTCACCCCCCCAACCGGACCAGCAGATCGCTTCTCAGAGGAAAAATCCGTGTTGTATTGCGGAGACGTTCCGGCGATCCCAGATCCCTTATACCATATACGGGATATACAGGATCTCAGGGATTCATGTTATTCTTCTTCCACCTCTTTGCCGGCATTATCTTTGGTCTCCTGGTGGGAGACCTGCTGCATGACCGGCGGTGGATCCTCCCCTGCATCATCGGAGCGGTACTCCCTGACCTCATCGATAAACCGGTCGGGTATTTCTTCTTCGCTGATCTCTTTGGCAACGGAAGGATTTTCATGCACAGCATCGTGATGGTCAGTCTCCTTCTCCTTTTTGGTTTTCTGGCCTGGAAGTACTGGCATCATCCCGAAGTGCTGGCGGTTGCGTTCGGCATCCTGTTTCATCAGGTCCTCGACCAGATGTGGGAGGTCCCGGAGGACTGGTACTTTCCGCTCTTTGGCGTCTCTCCGTCCAACCGCGGTGCCGACTATGCCCTGGTCCTTGTGCTGCGGGATTTCCGGTTCGGTTCAGAATGGTTCTTCATCTTCATCATCATCTGCAGTATCATCCTGGTCCTTGCTTCGCGGTATGCCGGAAACCTCCTGTCCCGCCACCGTCACGCGCTTGCATGGCTCACGGGTGCGGGAGCCATCGTATGCGTCATCATTGCCGGAATAACGATCGGTACCGGCATTGCGCTTCTGAAACGCAGCTTTTTTCTCTTCTTCCGGTTCTTCGGGTGGGACACGTCCTTCGAGTTTTTTATCGGCGGGATCGTCTTCCTCATGTGTGCGCTGCTTCTCTGGCGCATGCGGTCACATCTTCTTGAAGATACAAGAACCGGGTAACAACGGGATACCCTATCCGGATAAAATCTGGTCCTGGTCAGTCTACCTGTTTTCCGCATCTGCGGGCCGGACAGGATAACGGAGATCACAATTTTTGTTTTGCATCTATGCAAAGCATATTGGTCGGGTTCAAGAAGATTTTTAGAAAACTGTCGTAATTGATAAACTTTCCTATTTGCATTTAATATGTTATGACATGATATTCTGGTTATCGCTGGCTATTCAGTCTTATTTCATGTGTGAGTCAAAGTTGCAATGCGATTGACCATTTTAAAATAGCGTTGCCGAAATATGATCCGGGTAGATGACGCAGAGTGGAAGAAAAATGGGTCTGGTGGCCGGGGCTGTCATCATTGCATTCATCCTGGTAATAGCACCGGGATTTTTCAGTGGGGGGCACAATCCGATCGGCAGTACTGTCAGCGATACCGTCAGCACAGCACGTCTCAGTGCAGAAGCTGGCAGTGTTTCAGGAGATGCAATTGAAACGGGATATACCCCGATCGCCTTGAAAACAGAAACCTCCGGGAGAGGATCTGCCAGCCCGGAAAAAGGGAATGCTTTCAGCGGTACTGACAGCGGGGCCGATTCATATTCGCCTGATGTTGGATCGGTAATGTACGTTTCTGACGCATACAGCGAATCGGTTGCCAGTTCAGGAACGGGTGTTCCTGAACCGGGAACGGATGGTACCGTAACGTATACACCGGTGCTCAAACGCCCCAAAACGCCGAAACCCACACCAACCTTAACCCCGGAACCTACACCAGCCTTAACCCCGGAACCTACACCAGCCTTAACCCCGGAACCTACCCCAACCTTAACCCCGGAACCTACCCCAACCTTAACCCCGGAACCTACGCCAACCTTAACTCCGGAACCCACGCCGACCTTAATCCCGGAACCTACACCAACCTTAACTCCGGAACCCGCGCCGACTGAAGTGCCGGTAACAGCTTGTTACGGTGCCGAAACCTGCAACCCGACCGGCAACCCGATTGGTGGCGGGGAAGGATATTCCCTGGCAATAGCGGAAACAGATCCCCGGGTCAAGTATGTTGTCTCCACAAAAGACCAATTTCTCTCGGCAATAAAAAGCGTCAAATCCGGCGAGATCGTGTTTGTCAGGGGAGCCGCTGTCATTGACCTGACAGGAACGCCGAAAGTTACCATCCCCGGTGGTGTCATCGTCGCAGGCGACCGGGGGGTAGCCGGATCGCAGGGGGCATTGATCAAGCGGGACAGTTCCAACGGCAGCGCGTATAACATTCTCTTCCACGCAAATGAGGGTGTCCGGATTACCGGAATCCGTCTGCAGGGCCCGATGGCGGGGAAGTTCAATTATACCATTCCCAACGCGTTGAACATGGTCGGGGTGCGGTCCTATGGAACCCTTGAAGTCGATAACTGCGAGATCCGTGGATTTACCTATGGGGGAATCATGGAAGGGGATGCCAGTCACTGGAACGGGAGCCTCTACGCCCACCACAATTACATCCATGATAACTACGGGATCGGGAACGGGTACGGTATTTCTGTTACCGGGACAACAGCTCTCATTGAAGCAAATATCTTTGATTACAACGGGCACTCGATAACCGGTGCCGGGGCAGAAGGAGAACAGTACGAGGCCCGGTATAATGTGGTGCTGGGGCATGATGACCCGACAGCTCACCATTTCGATGTGCACCGGAACTCGTTCGGCCAGACGTATTCCGGCTATTCTTACAAGATTCACCACAACACCCTTCACATCGCCAGCCCTGCAACCCCCGATGTCCGGTATGATATCATGCTGCGGGGGGACAAGGTCGAATCCGGCATCTGGATAGACCACAATATTTTCGAATGGCCCGGGTCCTGGAACGTACCCCCGGTATTTTCGCATGACACAGAACACAGCAACACCTATGTCACGGACAATTTGGTGGGCATGCCGGCATCATTGAAGAGCGGTACCGAAGATGTGATAATGTTTTCAGCCCTCTGAAACAGGGCTGCCATCCCCGGCAAACACCAGCCTTGGGGCGCGGCAACCTCGCATGAAGGCGCGCGAGGCTCCCCACACTCATTTTGTCCCATTCCCTCCCTCTATTAGTGAGAAAAAATCGAAAATCAAACTTTTAAGAATTCAAAAGACTTTTATACAAATTACCATAAATGCTCTGAAACATCTAAATACGCCTGCGGTGTATTGTGGTACAAAGAGAGCGTGACAAGACGTGAATTCTAAAATCCTTGGTTTCATCGCGGGTCTTCTTCTGGTAAGTGCTGTCCTCGTATCCGGAACGACTCCTCCTGGTTCCTGGATCGAGACTCCGCGTACTCTCGTCAATAGCGCGGATTCCATCCATACCATGGCAGAACCAGATGATTCAGGAGGAAAAGCCGACAGTCCAGCGGCGAATCCTGTCCTGTTGCAGGAAGCGGGAGGTACTCCGCTTACGGCAGGAACCGGGGATACCGTTACGGCAGCTGGTGGGGCCGCCGGATCAAATAATGACGGATCCGAATCCGGCCAGATACCCGGAGCAGTGAGTTCCGGTAATGTTGCCGGGAGTGCAATCGTGGATTCGTATGATACTTTTGTCAGCTATGACCCGGTACTTCCGCAAGGAACGCCGCTCCCCGGAGATACCCTGATCCGTCTTGATGATACCACGCTCCTCCCGCATGCAGATCCAATAATCCCCGATGGGACCCCGGTGCCGGAAGCAACCCCGGTACCGGAAGCAACCCCGCAACCGGAGGACACCCCCACTCCTGAAGTGACTCCTGAACCAGAGTGTTATGGTGCTGAAGCCTGCAACCCTACCGGCAACCCGATTGGCGGCGGAGCAGGGTATTTCCCGATACTTTCTGAAAACAACCCTGGCGTTACCAGCGTCGTGTCAACGAAAGACCAGCTCCTCATGGCACTCCGCGGTGCAGAATCCGGCGATATTGTCTACGTGAATGCATCCGCCGTCATTGATTTGACCGGGACTCCGATGGTTACCATCCCTGCCGGTGTCACCCTTGCGAGCAACCGTGGGCAGGCTGGTTCGGCAGGTGCCCTTATCAAACGGGACAGTTCTACGGGAAGCGCCTACAATGTCCTCTTCCATGCGGAGGATGGCGCAAGAGTTTCCGGGCTGCGGCTCCAGGGTCCGATGGCGGGGAAGTTCAACTACTCGATTCCGACCAGATACAACATGGTCGGGATCCGGACATACGATGCGCTGGAAGTCGATAACTGTGAGATTCGCGGGTTTACGTACGGCGGGATCCTTGTCGGAGATGCATCCCACTCCACCGGCAACCTCTATGCCCACCATAATTATATCCACCGGAATTACGGTATCGGGAACGGGTATGGTATCGCTGTTGCCGGGACGACAGCACTCATCGAAGCAAATGTCTTTGATTATAACGGGCACTCAATCACCGGTGCCGGGATCCAGGGAGAGCAGTACGAAGCGCGGTATAATGTCGTGGTAGGTCATGACGATCCTACCGCCCACCATTTTGATGTTCATGCCAATGCATTGGGCCAGGCCTTTGACGGATACTCGTATACAATCCACCACAACACGTTTTATGCGGTGACAACGGCAAGCCCCGATGTTCGGTACGATATCATGATCCGGGGATCTTCCCCCGAACGCGGTATCTGGATAACGGACAACATCTTCTGGTGGCCGGATTCCCGGCCCCTCCCTCCGGTATTTTCGTATGCAACCAGCAAAGTGTACGTCGTAAACAATATGGTGGGGGTTCCTCCGTCGCTGAAAACCGGTGCTGAAAGCGTGGCATTGTTTTCAGCCAAATAGGGGAATTTTCAGGGAGTCGTCATTGCCAGGATCTCCTGCGCACCGGCTATGAGGAGGAATGAGGAAAAACCTCTCCTGACTCCTCCATGCTGTATTGAAAATCCAGGGAATTTTTAACCAGAGAAAATTTCCCAATATCAAAGAAAATTCGAATTATAAACCATACTTTATACCATTTATCCTTATGGATCTGGAACATTCAAATATGGTTGCAGTCCATTATCCAGTACATGGATAGTGGTGAGACTTGAATTTTAAAAAATTAGGTCTCATTGCGGGTCTTGTCATCGTTTCATTCATTGCAATCTCGATTGTATCAGGAGTGTTTTTCGGTGCAGAGGCACGCAGTGAGACAATAAGTGCGGGCGGCAGTGCAGAAACCGGGGAAGTGCTTGCCCAGTCCGGGGATCCGGCAGATAACAGCGTTGAATTTTTCCAGACAAACCTGAATACCGGCGACGAAGGGATCGAACCGGACGATGGAGGGGATGCAGGAGCGGGCGGTTCCCGGTCCGCACCGGAAAATACCGCAATACCCTCTGGTGAATCCGGCGGGACCCCGGGCATGGCAGAAGGCTCGCCAAAGTCAGAAGAATCCCCCGTCAATTTTGACGACACTGTCCAGATGTCTGCAGATTGTTATGGTTCAGTCTGCAACCCGACCGGTAACCCCATCGGCGGCAGGACCGGATATACCCGGATCATCACGCAGACGGATCCCAGCGTGACAACCGTCGTATCCACCAAAGACCAGTTAATAGCGGCGTTGAACAGTGCCCAGTCCGGCGATGTCGTGTATGTGAAACCAGCTGCTGTCATCGACCTGACCGGAACGCCGGTTTTGAGAATCCCGGCGGGAGTAACGCTTGCGAGCAACCGCGGGCAGTCTGGTTCGGCAGGGGCCCTGATAAAAAGGGACTCGTCGACCGGCAGCGCGTACAATATTCTCTTTATTGCCGGTGATGGTGTCAGGATTACCGGGTTACGGCTCCAGGGTCCGATGGCGGGGAAGTACAACTACGCGATTCCGACAAAATACAATATGGTAGGAATCAGGACGTATGATGATCTGGAAGTTGATAACTGCGAAATCCGCGGTTTCACCTATGGCGGGATCCTGGTCGGAGACGCAAGTCACTGGATGGGCACGCTCAATGCGCACCACAATTATATCCACCACAATTACGGAATCGGCAACGGGTATGGCATCTCTGTCGTCGGAGGCTCTGCGCTGATAGAAGCCAATATCTTCGATTATAACGGGCATTCGATCACCGGCGCCGGTGTCCAGGGAGAAAAGTACGAGGCACGGTACAATACTATCCTCGGCCATGACGATCCGACAGCCCACCACTTCGATGTCCATGAGAATTCCTTCGGCCAGGCATATTCCGGGTATTCGTACAAGATACACCACAATACGTTTTACGCCGCAAATACTGCAAGTCCCGATGTGCGGTATGACGTTATGTTCCGGGGGGCAACAGTCCAATCCGGCATCTGGGTGACCTATAATATCTTCTGGTGGCCGGAATCCTGGTCAGTACCTCCGGTTTTTTCGTACGCAACCAGTAAAGTCTATATCGTCAACAACAGGGTAGGGTGTCCTCCCAGCCTGAAGGCCGGAACTGATAGCGTGGCAATGTTCGCGGCGAGCTAGCACGGAGGAGGGACAGGATAAATCCGGCGAGAAAGAAGCGATAAACGATCCGCCTTGTTCCGGACCATCATCCTTTTTTCAAAAGTTCAAAATTTTCCCGTTCTCGTTCACGTCCCCTTCCTGACCATCCCCCTGCTCAGGGAGCTTTTAGTTTCTCTCATGCTCCGGAACATTGTTTGCGGAAGATGTCGATCTGAAACGTTTCGTTTAGCCCGGATCAACGGTGCGAAGAAAGGGTCTTTGGGGACAGCACGCACAATCGCCGGATATATCCCTGCAATAACCAACGGATATTTCCCTCCATAACAGCGGTAAGAAATCCAAAATCCCGTGCTTTTTGGCAATGATGAGTATTCAAAAAAAATCTATAATATGAACTGAGATTATAAGTGATGGAAAAAATCCAGATCCGGTTCAAGGAATCCGATTATCGGATCTATTACGATTATTGTCTGAAATATTACGAGGTGCATGATCCGGTTCGGAAACAATCCATTCACGCGGTGATCGACCTTTTTGAAAAAGGCGCACTCCCGATCGAGGAGCAGGACATCAAAAAGGCCCGCCAGCTGATTACCGGAAAATGCGATATCCTGAAAAAAGAGCACAGTTACCCTGGCGTAGACACCGAGGTTCTCCTCCAGCTTCGGGTCTGTATCGATATCTCGATTTTTCTGGATGACATGGAAAAAATTTTCCGGCTTATCCAGAGACAGGGAGTCACGGCAAATTACCTGATGATGCTCGGCGCATTCTCCAAGGTCATTGAAGAACACCGGAACTTACACCTCCCGGAAATGTTCGATCTTGAAAAGGAGGAGATAGACTCCCTCGCACGGCCGCTTGCCGGCATCATCCGCCTGAGGCTCGGCAACAGCCCGGACCTGCGGTGGATCCTGCGCGAACTTTCGTTTATCGCCGCCCGTTTCAACCAGCTCTCCCCCGAGCTGAAATTCGATATGGACATCCTCCAGATCGTTGCCCCCGCGGTTGCCGGTCACTTTCTTCCGGAAGTGCCGGCCCGCGAGGTCCAGGCGATCCTGCCCTCCTACATGGAAGAATCCGAACTGGAAGAGTTCGAATCATTCCTGAACAGGACCCCGGATCACGTCAAGCAGGAACAGGAAGCAGACATCAACTGGGATTCGATCTATGAACCGCTCAAGGGAATTGCCGGTATCGTAGCAGCACAACGCGACCGGTGGCACCAGGGCAACCCGGATATCTCCAGCCTGTATCAGCCCGTCATGCCCCAGAACCTCCTCTACCCCGGAGCAGGCGGGTACCCCGCCGGCTACCCGGCCCCGCAGTACCCCCCACAGACAAGCGGCATGAGGACGATCAACGTCGCAGTAGGTCCTGACCATGCCAACATCGTGGAGGTCAGGCCGGAAGAACCCCCCGCTGCCAATCCGGGTCCGGAACCGGCAAAACCCGGTATGCCGCGATGGATCCCGATCGTGATCGGAGCGTTGCTGGTCACCGTTGTTATCTTCGGAACGATTGTCTTTTCCGGGTACCTGAATACGACCGGGGGAGGATCAGCGGTACAGCCGACCGGCATCCCGACACTGCAGCCGGTCACGACAATGGCGACGGAAACCGTACCCCGGACGACAACGGTTCCGGTGACAACCCGACCGGCCGCGACGGCAACTCCCGTCCCCACCATCAAAAGCTATAGTCCGACAGATGTCGGGAACCACCTTCTCGATATCGCGTTCGGACCCGATTATAATCTCGTGAAAAAACCAACGAAGAGCCCCCTCGCCGTCTCCTGCATGGGAACCTGTGATGCCGGCACGATGATCCTCCTGAACGGTTTCATCGGGCAGTTCAATAATCTCTCCTCGACCATGAAACTTGGTGAAAATCTCGAGCAGAACACACCTGCCGACGTCACTCTCACCCTCCTGCCGGAAAAAGCACTCAGCCAGGTGAATGTCGATAAAGAAGGTACGGTGGCAATCCGGGATACCTGGACGGGCGCGTATTATTTTATCCATACCTCAGAAAACAGAACATACGTCAATGCCGACCTGAAAGGGACTGAACGCGACCGGTGGGTGCTGCGTGCCCTCCTCTACAACCTCGGGTTTTACGGGGAGTCGGCAAAATACCCGGAGAGCATCTTCTATGCCGGTTCAAACGAGGTCGGGCAACCCAGTGCGGTTGACTGGAAAGCGATCCAGCTGATGTACGGCCAGAAAGTGAAAAACGGTATGACGAAAGCGAATGTAAAGGCCCTTATCTGATGATCACCTTTGGGGCAGTTTCCTCCAGCTCCTGAACGGGATAGGATTAAGATACATCCCGTCGACCGTTTTTTCAACTGCACCCCCCTGCATCCTGTAGCACGTATATAACGGAGAATATCCTATAGTCTGTTACTGGCATGCCTGACACGTATATTTCTACAAGAACAACCGGATCGCCGCCCCGTATTCCCCTGAGCGGGGCAATCGACCTGACCTACCGGTGCAATAACCGGTGCCGGCACTGCTGGCTGAGGACAAATGACGGCAGGGGGGAGCTGACGACCCGGGAGGTCATCTCGATCGTGGACGATGCCCGGGCGATGGGCTGCAGGGAGTGGTCGATCTCGGGCGGCGAACCGATGCTCCGCCCGGACTTCCCTGAGATTTTCGATTACATTACATCGCACGCGAGGAGCTACAGCCTCAACACGAACGGGACCCTGATAACGGAAGAGATCGCGCATCTCATGAAACGGAAAGGGGCAAAGATGATCGCGATTTACGGTGCGACTGCGGACGTGCACGATCATATCACGCAGAACCCGGGGTCCTTTGAAAAAACACTGCAGGGATTTTCCCTCCTGAAGAAAGCCGGGGCCGGGTTCATGGTCCAGATCGTCCCCATGAAGGACAACTATCACCAGTACCAGGACATGATAACCCTGGCACAATCGCTCAGCAGTACCTGGCGCATCGGAGCATCGTGGCTTTTCCTCTCCGCAACACGGGACAGCGCCCGGAACGCGGAGATCGCTGCACAGCGGCTCCCCCCCGGCGAGGTTGTGAAGCTCGATCCGCCCGGATTGTCCAGCTTGCAGAACCCGGACGCGGGGGAACACCCGAGGTGCACTGACGGCGATGACCGGCTGTATGCCGCATGCATCGGACACCGCCGGGATTTCCATGTTGATCCCTATGGCATGCTCTCCTTCTGCTCGTTCGTCAAAGACCCGGCACTGCGCTATGACCTTCGGAAGGGGACATTCCGCGATGCGTGGGAACAGTTCATTCCCTCGCTTGCCGGGAAAATCCGGGGAGGTAACGAGTACAACAACAATTGTGGTTCCTGTTCTCTCCGGGACGACTGTCGCTGGTGTCCGGTCTACGGGTACCTCGAGCACGGCCGGCATGCTGCCAAAGTGGACTACCTGTGCGATATCGCAAAAGAGAACCGTGGTTACGCAGAGACGCTCCTTGAAAATCACCGCCGGTATTTCCGGATCGGTGGTATCACCGTCCAGGTGGACTCCGACCTGCCGTTATCCGACTCCACCTTTCACCCGAAGTTTTCCACGTTCCGTGCCGATGGTCCGGGCGCCGATACGGTACGAATACACCATCACTTCACCATCCCTGACCTTCCGGAAGAGCAGCGTGGGGAAGAATTGTACCGGAAGCCCCCTTGGGCGATATACCGGAAAGGGCGATCCTGGATCTATGCCGGCATACCGACGGACGGGACCGTTTCACCCGTACACCGTCTTGCCGTCTTCTCGCAGGACCATTCTTCCGGCCATATCTACAGCAACCCGGAATGGATTGAGAGTTTTCTTAAGGGCGGCGTCATATCTCTGACGTTGTTCCCGACCGACCAGATTTTGCTCGCCCGTCTCCTCGCCGACCGGAACGGATTCTTCCTCCATTCCTGCGGAGCGGTGATGGACGAAAAGGGACTGCTCTTTGTCGGGCATTCTGAGGCAGGGAAATCGACAACTGCCCGCATGATCATGGCCAGCAACGCGGAGATCCTGTGCGATGACCGGAACATTGTCCGGAGAGAAGACGACGGGTGGAAGGTCTACGGAACCTGGAGCCATGGCGATGTGCCGGATGTCTCCTCCCGTTCAGCACCCCTGCACGCCATACTCTTCATCGAAAAGTCGGAGAAGAACCGCATTATCCGGATGGACGACCGGCGTGAGATCGTGCACCGGCTGCTTGCCACGGTGATCCGCCCGTTCGTGACAAACGACTGGTGGGAAAAGACCCTTACGGTTGTTGAGCAGTTGGCACGCGAAGTGCCGTGCTACCGGATGCAGTTCGACAAGAGCGGGAAGATTGTCGACGAGCTGAAACGTTTATGACGGATCCGGAATATGCCCGGAAGATATCATCCGCCACATTCGATCCGCTGAAGGGAAAACACCCGCCGCTCGGCATGCTTGATATCGAGCTCACCGAACGGTGCAACAACCGGTGTATCCACTGCCTGATCAACCGCCCCGAACACGACACCGGGGCGAAGGAGCGCGAGATGGATACGGCGTTTGTGCTTGACCTCCTCCGGCAGGCTGCAGCGCTGGGGTGCATGACCGTCCGGTTTACCGGTGGCGAGCCCCTCCTGCGGCCGGACTTCGCCGAGCTTTACCTTGCTGCGCGCAGGCTGGGTATGAAGGTGATCCTCTTTACCAACGGCCGCCTGATCACCCCGGATCTCGCAGCGCTCCTTGCCCGGGTGCCGCCCGGAGAAGTTGTGGAGGTTACCGTATACGGGATGCACCCGGAGTCCTACGACGCCGTTGCCGGGGTTAAGGGATCGTTTCAGGAGTTCCGGAGGGGCGTGGGACTCCTGCTTGAACAGAACGTCCGGTTTATTGTCAAGGGAGCGCTTCTTCCCCAGAACCGGCACGAGATGGCGGAGCTTGCGGCATGGGCAGCGACGATACCTGCAATGGATTACATGCCCGCGTACTCGATGAATTTCGACCTCCGCGCCCGCCGGGATGATCCCCGGAAGAACCGGCGGATTGCGGCACTTCGTCTCTCCCCTGAAGAAACTACTGCCCTGCTTGCTGAAAATCCCGGGTATGTGTCCGGCATGCAGGAGTTCTGCAAAAGGTTCATGCATCCTCCTGGCGACAGGCTCTTCTCTTGTGGATCGGGTCATGGCACCTGCGTTGATGCGTACGGCACTGCCCAGATGTGCCTGCCCCTCCGGCATCCGGAAACCGTCTGTGATCTCCGGAAGCATTCACTTGAAGAGGTAATAACGAAGATCTTTCCGGTTTTCCGGGAACGAAAGGCAGAAAATCCTGAGTATCTCCGGCGCTGTGCCCGGTGCTTCCTGAAAGGGCTCTGCGAGCAGTGCCCGGCAAAGTCATGGATGGAGCACGGTACGCTGGATACCCCGGTGGAATATCTCTGTGATGTTGCCCATGCGCAGGCACGGTACTTAGGCCTTATCGGCGAACATGAAAAGGCGTGGGATGTTGTCAACTGGCAGGACCGCATACACCAGTTTACCCATAAAACTGCGTAATTCGCTGTCGTTCATGCGGCATCATTACAGTCATTACCGTCATCGCCCATTGGATTATCGATCATTCCGTTGTTAAAGGCGCTGGCAATGTGCAGCATTCCCGTCGATTAACGTCTGTCCGGAGAATTATTTTTTCTGACAATTCAGACGTTGAATATGTACAGTAAGTATGTAAGCCGGTATGTACTGTTACTGATCATACATTGATTCTGCTGCACAGCAAACCTTTATCTGATTAGACATATCATTCGCCTTTCTATGTCGAAAAAAGGGAAACCCGGGTGGGAAACGCCACATCTTGTTGTACTTGAGAGGAGCAGGCCGGAAGAGGCAGTGCTTACATCCTGCAAACATCCGTCCATGCCGGTTGTTTCGTCATCAACCATCAATGTCGGTTGTAAGGAACTCAAAACCGATGGTGGCGGGGGATGCGGCGCCTGCTGGGAAAACTCATCGTCGTAATAATCTGAAACATACGTGTGTGCAGGAGCCAAGGATTCTCATATTCTACCCTGCCGGCCAATTAATCAAAACATGGTCCTCCTGCCGAAAATATCCCCTTTTTCATCCCCCCTTTCCAATAGGATTAATTCCGGCCGGTATTCCGGACTATTGTATGCCAAATGAGATTGACTCCTTACAGGGCCTGTCCCCGCTCCAGCCGGGATAGGTACCGGTACAAGGAAGGGGTAACGATGACGGATGGCTCCAGTCGCAGGAGGTGCCCCGCGTTACTGTAAGCGGTACCTGCCTGGACCACAACGCCTCCGCTGGATGCAATGCGAAGCCAATGAGCCGGAATGTAAAATACGGGATACACGGTGCAAAGCAAGCTCTTATAAAACCCCGCGGAATAAATGAATTCTATGCCAAAAGATTCCAAAACCGCATGGAAGACTCCGGAACTTGTTGTGCTCGGGCGAAGCCGCCCCGAGGAAGCAGTTCTGACCGTATGCAAACGCAGTGATGATTCCCAGACAGTGACCTCCCAGGTATTCCGAAGGAGGAGACGCCCTCCCACTGATGGACCAATTTACGACTGCTGCATGAACTACGTAAACGATGAAGCTTCAATCAGCTGCTTCCCCTGCGTTACCAACAACAACTCATAATACATTTTGCAATTACCGTCCGGTGCGGGGATAATTCAGGATGACAAGATGTCATCTTCGAATTCATTATATCCGATATTTTTTCCAGCATTTCCTTTTTTTCTGTCTAACCCGTTCGAAACCGTATCGAAGGTGGTGGGCTGCGCAGCGAGATGTCAGCACTAGAACTTTCGACATGCTGTTGAAACGGTGGGGTGGGCCGAAGTTGATCCTGTCATTCCGCAGACCCGGTATCGAAAACCCGGAGACGGAATCTTCCCGCTCAACGATAAGACCGTCACGCTTTTTTATATCATCGTGCCCGGAGGAAAGACCCTCGAAGGCGTGGAATGCCTTCCTGCATCAGTGCATCCCCTTTTTTTCCATGCGGTCGCTGCTTGGGCAGCCAGGAAACTATAAAAACAGTACGCGAAATGTAAAATAAGCAGAACTTTTTGCATTGCATATATTTTTTAAGTAGTAAAATATAGAATGGAGCATGCCCAAAGAAACCAAGGCTGGATGGAAGACGCCCGAACTGATCGTACTCGGGCGCAGCCGCCCCGAAGAGGCGGTATTGACTGCGTGTAAATACATCGGCGCTGAATGCTGTCAGCTCATAGGAGAGGGCGAAGTGCGGGCCGCCTGCGCCGGCGTAAAGATGACGGTTGAACCCCCAATCGGAGAATCTGGAAGATACTGTAGCTGCATCAAACGCTCCTGCGATTGCAACTGTGAAGAACGGTGCAACTCGTAGGTAGCATCAAAAAACGATGAGATACGGATAACCCGGTACGTGAAGATCGGTAAATTCCCATCCATCCCCTTTTTATAATACAATGGTCAACAACAGTTGGTGAGGTTTTTGGAAAAAAATATTAGTCCGGAATCCGTTTGTGTCCCCTCAAATGATGTGGTTTCCCGTGAGATCGAGGGTGAACTGATTATCGTCCCGATAGCATCCGGCATTGGTGAATCCGGCGATGAACTCTTCACGCTCAATGAAACCGGTCGGGCAATCTGGCAGCGGCTTGACGGAAAACGGACGCTAAGTGAGGTTGCAGCTGATCTCGCCGCTGAGTACGATGCGCCGCTCGAGCAGATCATCCGCGACGTGCTGGGGCTCGCAACCGAACTGTTCCGGCGCAGAATAATCAGCTCCAGATAGTCAGAAGGCAGTGAGACCTGGGAGAAACGGGACGAGCCCCTCTCCTGACCCTCAGGGGTGACCGGTAATGGAATGTAACGTCCCGTCGTGTCCGCATCGTCAGCCGGACGATATCGATTGCCCGCTTGGGGGATTCACCGAAGACCCTGAACGACCAGAGCTGAACCCTGAGCATGGACTGGTCGCTGCATCATTGGAACTCGGGCGTCTTCTTGCCGATCATGGGAAGGTCACGTTCCGGGCGCAGGGAACCTGCATGTTTCCCTGTATCCGGCCGGGTGACACCCTGACTATCCGGTCCTGTTCAATCGACCAGGTCCGGGTCGGGGATATCGTGGTTTTCCGCAGGGGAGGCATCCTTTTCGGGCACCGGGCGATAGCGACAGGAACCAGCGATGGCAAATCCTTTGTCGAGACCCGTCCTGACAGGAGCGGTCAGGGTACTGACGGGCCCTCGTATGCGGAGGATGTGCTCGGGATCATCGTTTCAATCAAACGAAATAACGCAGACGTCCCGTTGAGGGCTCACCCGTTAGGTGATCTTGCATCGCTGCAGGTATCCGGGTGGGAATGGTGGCACTGGAAAGCCCGCCCGATCCTGATCGTCTGGATCGGCAGGGTGCAGCGGACTTCCGTGTATCGTCATGTGGCAACGGAGTTGTTGCGGAAAACGGAGCAGCAACGACACTATGTCGTGAAGGTTCCCATGAGTGCCCGCTCGCTCCACGACCTTTACCGCCAGTTCCCTGCTGAACAATTTGAACCATCCCGCCCTCTCTGGAAGGGCAAACCTCCCCTGCGGTGGACCATCAGCGTCCAGTCTGCCAATGGGACGGGAGAACTCGGAGAGGCGACCGTTACCTGGCACCCCAGGGGCTGTCCGCGGGGAGAAGGGTGGAGGATTGAAAAACCAAAGATCCAACCCAGATATCGCGGAGCAGGGCTGGAAGACATTCTCTTTGAGAAGGCTCAGCATATCCTGGCACGGAGCAGAATGACATTACAAAAGGGGCCGGAATGATGCCCGGCCAGCCGGTTACAGACAATGTTTTAAGGTTATTCAACTATCCGGACGTGAGAAAGTATGTCAAACCAAAAACCAATTGTCAGCACAACTGATATCCAGGACATTTCCCTCTGGGATAAGATGGCAGGCAACCGAAAGGTGTTCTCCTTTGACCTCGAGATCACCGCCCGGTGCAATAATGACTGCCCCCACTGCTATATCAACCTCCCGGCAGGAGACCGTACAGCACGGGAAAAAGAACTCACCCCCGCCGAGATCGGAAGGATTGCCGATGAGGCAGTTGCACTTGGTGCAGTCTGGGTCCTCATAACCGGGGGAGAACCCCTGTTACGGGATGATTTTGCTGAAATTTATATGCTCCTGAAACGAAAGGGGCTTCTTGTTACCGTCTTTACGAATGCGACGCTGCTCCGGAAAGAGCATATCGATCTCTTTAAAAAATACCCCCCGCGTGATATCGAGATCAGTGTCTACGGTGCAACTCAGGAGACCTATGAAAAGGTCACCCGGCGCCCCGGTTCATTTAAACCGTTCCTCCACGGGCTCCAGCTCCTCAAGGATGCCGGGATCCGTGTACGGTTCAAAGCAATGGCGCTTCGCGCCAATCTCCATGAGCTGGCCGCGATCTCGGAGTTCTGCAGGGCCCGGACCAAAGATTACTACCGGTTCGATCCGCTCCTCCATATGAGGTTCGATGGCGATACGACCCGTAATGCGGAAATAACTGCGCAGAGGCTGACACCCGATGAGATTGTCACGATTGAACGGGCTGATGACGAAAGATTTGGTTTTCTGGAAAAGAACTGCCCGGTATATATCAATGAGGACTTCTGTAAAACGGGCTGTAATCACCTCTTCCATTGCGGGGCGGGCAATGGCAGTTTTTCCGTCAGCTTTGATGGCAGGTTCCGGCTCTGTGCGTCCCTCTGGGCCCCTGAGACGATGTATGACCTCCGGAAAGGAACGCTGAAAGAGGCGTGGGAGACCGTTCCGGTTGTACGCGATCTCAGGTCAAAAAATCCGGAATTTCTCAACAACTGCCGGAAGTGCCCCATCATTAATCTCTGCCTCTGGTGTCCCGCCCACTCATATCTTGAGACCGGGGCAATGGATTCCCGCGTTGACTATTTCTGTCAGGTTGCATATGCACGTGCAGCTGCGCTCGGGTATAAAAAACCGGAAAAACCCGGTTCCTGATCCTTTTAAATAATTTTTTTATGACATCGTTGCCGGTCCCTCGTTTTCCTGAAGGCTTTCACGACCGGGATCGTCGCTATTTTTCCTGTTCGTCAGCCAGGCTCCTCAAATCTTCCGGGATTGCACTTACCTTCTCCTCTCATTAAACCAGATATAGATTCCAAGCAGGCCAAATCCCGCGGCAAGCACAACGGCAGTCGTGTTCTTCACCACGAAGTTTACGATAATATTCGCGGGATAGAGGTCAAGAACCGTTATCCCTATTTCAGGATCCAGCTGCCGCGCTGTATCATAACTCTGCCCGGATCCGGCAAAGTCCCCTGCAGTTTTCTGGATGGTCCCCTTGGCGTACCAAAGGTAGGCATCACCGGGATCAAGGAGAATTGCAGCATCAATCTTTTCTACGGCATCCTCGTATTTCTTCATGTAGACGAGGACAACTGCGTGATTATATAAAATTGAAGTATCATTTGGCAGGATCCTGTGAGCCGCATCAAAAGACTCCACGGCACAGGTATAATTCCCGGCATAGGAGCACCTGACTCCCTTGTTCATCAGATCGTATGCCAGTTTTTCGGTTTCTGTTGTATTTGCAACGGGTAAACTTGTTTCACTCTTGATGCTTTCATCGCCGGATACATTCTCAAACCCTCCCGTTTCCTGTGCAGCGGCGAAGGGAAGAACGCACAAGGACAGCAACAAAACGAATACAATCGACAAAATCCTGAACCCGGATGAGGAACGGCAGAAATGGCGAAGAATATCGGCAATATCGGAAAACCGAAGTTGCATCATCGTAAAAATCAAGGCATTGGAGAATATTTAACATATCCTGAGAACTTCCGCGCACAGAATTGAGGCATCATCTCCCAACCGATCCCCCGCAAGCGTTTTTTTTATTTATGAACCACGAAGGCCCCGCTCTGGAAAACAAAACCCATAATTGTATCCACGATAGATAACCACTAACGTGGCTCAGCATTCTGTCAACAGGGATCAGCCTCCCGTTAATGCCGTCATGGTCCTTCCTGCGGCTGATGCGTTCCGAAATTACCATCGTGATCTCCCGCTGGTCGGGGATCCGCTCAAAAATCCTCTCACGCTGACGGATGACCTCCTGTTGTATCTCGTCGCCGCGGTGCGAAATATCCCGCGCGAACCGCCGGTTATCACGACTGCGGATTGGGATCACTTCATCCACACGCTGCGCCCTCACGGGATACTCCCCTTCATCAGATCGCACATCCGATCATGGCCGGTCTCGTGCCAGCCGCCTCCTGAGATTACCTCGCTTCTTGATGCGATGTTCCTACGGAGCGCGGCACGAAATCTTCTCATCGGGCGGCAGCTGGAGTCCGTTCTTGCTGCGATGCAGGGTGCAGGAATTCCCGTCGTCCTCCTGAAAGGACAGGCGCTCGGCTATACCATTTATGGGGATCCGGCAGTACGGTTATCGCTGGATATCGACCTTCTCGTCAAGCCGGGAGATGTTGATGGCTGTGACGCCGTTTTACGGGGTCTTGGCTACTCATGCCCGGTGCGTCATTTCACCCGTTCGCAATCCGAGGTCCACCATGACAGTTATTCCCCTTCCGGGCCCGGAGTAAAAATCGAACTGCACTGGACACCCTCCTTTACGTTCCCCATGTTCCCCGGAGATTGGCTCGATAAGGCCTTTGAACGGAAGATATCCATCCGGGAAGGGGGATTTTCCTGGTTCACGCTTGATCCTGTGGACCATCTGATCTACCTGATTTTTCATAACATCGTCCAGCATTTTTCCCTCAGGATCGACTGGATTTGCGATATGGCGTTTCTCATGGACTCGCTCCGGGTGCCGCAGGACTGGGAACGACTCCGGGAGCAGTGTATCGCATTGCACCTCTTAATCCCCCTCCAGCACGCACTGACTGCAGCAGACCTCTGGTGCGGTGTAGAAATGCCGGCAGGATCGTATGGCGTAACACCGTTGCCCCCGCCCTCAGAACAGGATACCCGGATTTGGGAGAATGTAACGAATCGACGGCAGAATCTCAGATCTTCCTTATCTCTCAAAATGCGGGGGATACCTGGCATACAGAAGAAACTACAGTTTCTCTGGCATTTTATTTTCCCGCCTGCAGAGAGACTGCAGCGGTACAGGAAATCATCATCTCAGGTGGATATTCCTCTGGCACATCTCCGGCGATGGTGTAGTATCCTGAGATTCCTGTGATCCTCTATAGAACGGGAAATGATTACCGGGAATAGGGATCTGCCTGCGCATGGAACATCTTTGCGTACCTCCCGTTCTGTGCCATTAAATCAGCATGACTCCCATGCTCGGCGATACGCCCATTTTCGAGTACATAGATGTGGTCAGCCATGAGCACGGTTGAGAACCGGTGACTGATCAGGATCGCCGACCGCCCCTGAATGATTGTCTTGAACTTACCGAAGATATCCGCTTCGGCGAGGGCGTCCAGGGAACTTGCCGGTTCGTCAAGGATCACAATCTCCGCATCGCGGAAAAATGCACGGGCGAGCGCTACTTTCTGCCATTCCCCGATACTCAACTCATGTCCGTTGTTAAAATAATACCCAAGCGTTGTCTGGTAGCCGGCAGGGAGCCGCCGGATAACACTATCTGCATCGGACTGTTGTGCTGCATGTTCAACTCTTGATACATCAGATATCCGTTTCACATCTGCGAGTCCGATATTTTCCTGTGCCGTAAGGTAGTAGTGTACATAGTCCTGAAAAAGGATGGCAATCTTTTTCTGCCATTCCTGCGGATCCGCTTTGGCAAGGTCAATTCCATCTACCATTATCCTCCCTCTGTCGGGTTCGTACAATCGGCAGAAGAGTTTGATGAGCGTACTCTTGCCGGCGCCATTCTCACCTACCAGGGCAATGACTTCCCCCGCATGCAGGGTTATCGAGATGTCGTTTAAGACAGTCTTTTTCTTATCTGCATACGTGAAGGAAATGCCTTCCATACGGATCTCACGGTGGATCGGTGCCGGAAGCGGGATCGGTTTTTCCGGTGCTGCGAGTCGGGGTTTGAGATCGAAAAATTCGAAGAGGTTGCGCAGGAAGAGCTGGTCCTCGTACAGGGAGTTCAGTCCCCCGAAGATATTCTGGGTGTAACTGATACACATCTGGAACCCCATGAAATACATCACCATATCGCCCGGCGTGATTGATCCTTCAATCGTCATGAACGCGATGACGGAAAACGATCCGAATATTGCAACCGTAACAAATCCCTGGGCGGTGATGTCCCAGCCGGCACGCGAGCGGGAGAGAGCGAGACGGGCTGCACGAATCTCCTCCTGGATGTGGCTGAATCGTTCCTGGAAAAACGGCCCCAGCCCGTACAGACGAATCTCTTTGGCGGAGGCTGAATCTGTCAGAAGCCAATGGTAATACCAGCCCCTCCGCTGCGCCTCTGTCTGCTTCAGCCGGAGAGCATAGAGCTTTTTTGAGTACCAGACCCTGACGAGAGCAGCGGGGATAGCTGCGCAGACGAGCACAAGCCCGATCACCGGTGAAAATGAGATAATCAGTGCCCCGATGGCGGTGATTGAGATGCAGCTTTGGGCAATTCGTACAAGATCATTTACAATCATGCCCGGGCGGGAGGGGCCTTCGGCCTGTGCACGGTGGAGCGTGTTGTAATAGGCCGGGTTTTCATAGTATTGCAGATCCAGTGCAAGGGAATGGGTCTGGATCAATGCGGTGATCCGGTCGGACATGACCAGGGACTGGACTTCATTGACATAGGAGGTTAATGCATTCAAGATCGCAGTGAACACTGCAATACCCGCCGCGGCAAGGATGAGCATGGTCAGATTGCCGGTAACCAGGGTCCGGTCTGATGCAGTGACCCCGGATGTCACCGTATCAACCAGGAGTTTCATCACATAAAGGGAAGCAAGCGGGAGAACCCCGAGAATGAACACGAGCACGATACTTGCAACGGTCCAGCGGGGTGTATACGAAAAGACAAGGCGGATTGCCCGGTAAATATCAGACCTCATCGATACGAGACCCCGAATACGATCAGAATATCCGGGTGCTTGATTCATTGGATCTCCATCCTCTGTCCGCAATAGGGCGGGTCGCTTGTATCTACGGCTGTTTCAACCTCTGGAATTATCAGAATATCCGTTCAAATGGCATACGTGTCCATGGGCAATTATTATACCAGAGATGAGGCGGCATATGTTTTAATTGAAACGGATAGATAAACGATCTGTTGTTTTTCGTCCACAAGGATCTGTACGTTGCCCTTGTGTTGAATGAATCATGTTTTTTATGAAAAAAATGAGAAGAGGCGATAATGATTCGACGTATATCATACCGGTATGGCGTATGTTATCGACGGGATTGCATCTACATCATAATACATGAACTCTTTCCCGTCCGTAAACGAGACGCTCGTCACATCCGGTGAGAAGTCCGGCAGGATGAACCGGGCGATCTCCGTGTAGTCCTCCAGCATGTCGCCGGCCACGTCGAATGAGATGGCGGGGGTCCGGTAGGTCGTTTCTGTCATGCCTTTTGAGACGGAGGCGAAGTGATCGAGCGCGAGAGACGAACTACCAGAACCGACCTTGACATCCGATACTCTGACCTTCGGGTACTTGCTCCCGATCGCCGCCGTGACGATCTGTTCCTTTCCAGGGACCACGAAATACAATGCCTGCTCCGCTAAGTTGAGCTCGTAAGCGAAGGAGACTTCCGCGTTTCCATTCGTATCAATTACAATATCGAGACTCTTTGCAGTAAATGCAGAGGCCGGCAGTGCGGTGAATGAAACAATCAGAACAATCGAAAGGAAAAAAACCCTGTAATTCATGGTATGCACATCTTTACATTTTTTAGGGCAGGATAAATAGGTTTTTAAACGGCCTATGCCGGGATCGCATCCTCTGATATACGTCAGGCGCATGCTACAGAGCGGGACTAAAAAGGTATATGCCTAATTTTCAGTTGGAATTTCAATCTTCACGACAAGGTATGATCATTGGCAGATATTTCCGTCTATGTCGGTTCTGATACCAACGGAAAAAAAAGTTTTTCCACCAGACCGTGATCCTATGAAATATCATACCTTTGGCGCCGCTCCCGGGTTCGGGGTCTGGGCAGCGGTCCTGGCGGTCGGGAGCCTCCTCGCCCTGTCATGGCACCAGAGACCATAAGCGTCTCTTTTTTCACACCCTTGACGAATGGTCAGGATTAACGAGGCCAGTCCCGGATCATTCTCCCGGAACCCGCCGATCAGCCTTCGCCATTTGAACCTTTCCCCGTAGGAAAAAATCTGAAACCACCCCCGTCCTTCAAAATCTGAAAAATGACCGCGGTTATAAGTGATCTCAGGATAATGGGGAGTGTGCCTCAGGGAGGCCAGTGCCAGAATGCAGAGGGGGAT
>ERZ795054.790-NODE-790-length-34877-cov-7.630521_pt1 | contig 34877 bp, 31 predicted proteins | sample MGYA00375138_ERZ795054 | MGnify/ENA primary metagenome ERZ795054 (study PRJEB30183, sample SAMN05720215) | anaerobic digester metagenome | isolation source: active sludge of municipal wastewater-treating anaerobic digesters | place: USA | collected 2014-12-23 ... | reverse complement strand
ATGGTGTTGTAATCCTTGTGGTCGATGCTGTCTTTCATGTTCGCGTTGAAACGGATGTTCATCGCGTTGGGCCCGCCGGTGATGAATATCGAGGGCAGGTCGAGCCTGGCCGCGGCCATGAGCATGCCGGGGATGATCTTGTCGCAACTGGCTATGAAGACCAATCCGTCATAAAGCATGCTCCGCGCGTGGGTCTCGGTGATGTCGGCGATGAGGTCGCGTTGGGCCAGTACGAAGCGCATCCCCTCGTGTCCCTCGGTCATGCCGTCGCAGGGCGCAGGCACGTTGAATTCATAGGGGAGCCCCCCGGCGGCGTGTACGCCCTCCTTGACCCGCTGCGCGATGATGTTGAGGTGCGCGTGCCCGGCATTTATTTCTGTATATGAATTCACGATCCCGATGATCGGTTTTTGGTCAGCTTCCTCGATATCGACCCCGGTGCCTGAAAACAGCTGTTTCCTGACAACACTCACAGGGAAATCACTGTTATCAAACATGGGCTTACTTTTTGGCTTCTTCATTGCAACCTCCGGAAAATATGTTCGACATTATCGTACAATATACTGCATTGACATACTACAGTTGCATTAATGATACGTCAATACAATTATCATCGAGATGGGAAGGATTATATGGGGTGGATAGCCGGGAGCTGCTCTGAGCAAGGGGAAATGAGTGCCACAGATTGCTCAGAGCAACCTTCATTGGTTGTCGTACTTGAGCACCTCGCCCGAGATATATTCGAGCGCCACGCCCGCCTGCCTGAACATTTCCTCGGATTCGGCCCCGGCATGATAACGCTTCTCGCATACGACGCGCCGTATTCCCGAATTGATGATCAGCATTGCGCATGTCCGGCAGGGAGTCATGCGGCAGTACAGTGTCGCTCCGTCGATCGATATGCCGCGCTTCGCGGCCTGGCATATTGCGTTCTGCTCTGCATGCACGGTGCGCACACAATGCTGGGTCACGTGCCCGTCCTCGTGCACGACCTTCTTCATCTGGTGGCCGACATCATCGCAATGCGGGAGACCGACCGGCGAACCGACATACCCGGTAACCAGGAGCTGGTTATCGCGCGCGATCACGCACCCGCTCCTGCCGCGGTCGCATGTCGCTCTTTTAGAGATCGCGTGCGCGACCTCGATGAAATAATCGTCCCATGAAGGGCGATGATATTTTCCGTTCTCTTCCATTCGATTTCCTCAGGGGGGATATTAAACTTCGCGCTCCCGGAATACGGCGCGCGACGGCATCCACCGATTACCATATGGGCCACGACCGGTCAAGCCGAATATAATGGCAGACATCTCTTCGCCGAAACAGGGCCGAAGTCGAATTCGGCTTGACCCCGGCTTACAACGAAGATAAATATTCCCACATAGCAGGTAAATCGGAGATAACGCCTATGCCGGTACTGGTCATACTCGCACACCCAAATAGCGGAAGCTTCAACCACGCCATCGCAGACACGGTCGTGCGCACGCTCAAAGAATGCGGACATGAAGTCATCCTGCACGACCTCTACCGCGAGGAATTTGATCCCGTACTTCCCGGAAGCGAGATCCCAAAAAACGCTCCTGTCGCCGCGGCGGTCGAGGAGCACTGCCGGCAGATCATGGCATGCAGCGGTATGGTGATCGTGCACCCGAACTGGTGGGGCCAGCCTCCCGCAGTACTGACCGGGTGGATAGACCGAGTATTGAGGCCGGGCATGGCGTACGAATTCGACGAGGACGACAGCGGCGAAGGCGTGCCGCGCGGCCTTCTGACCGGAAAGACCGCCGTTGTGTTCAACACATCCAACACCGCCGAACAACGCGAAAAGGATTTCTTCGGCGACCCGCTCGATCTCATCTGGAAAAAATGCGTGTTCGAGTTCTGCGGTATCGAAACATATCTGAGAAGAACATTTTCCGTTGTCGTGACCAGCTCTCCTGACCTGAGAAAACAGTGGCTCGACGAAGTTTCTTCCGTGGTCGTCAAATATTTCACCCCGCATCGAAAGTAAACGAGAACATCCGGGATGGATGAAAATTGAATTGAAAATTTCGCCCGGACATGTCATACTGTTGACATGAAAAGTATCATTAAATTCATCTTCGCAATCCTGTTGTGCGAGACCGCGGGCCTGATCGGTTCACAGTTTACCCGGATGTCGCTCGCGCCCTGGTACGCCGGACTCGCCAAGCCGTTCTTCACCCCGCCGGCATGGGTGTTCGCGCCGGTGTGGACGCTGCTTTACGCAATCATGGGCGTCGCGGCATTCCTGGTATGGAACAGCGGCCAATACAGGCCCGAGGTAAAAAGACCGCTGGCTCTCTTCGTCATCCACCTGTGCGTGAACATCGCATGGTCCGTCGTCTTTTTCGGCATGCGCTCTCCAGAAGGCGGCGTCGCGGTCATCCTGCTCCTCTGGGGGATGATACTCGCGCTCACGATCATGTTCATGCGTATTACCCGCGCGGCGGGCTGGCTCATGGTTCCCTACCTGGCATGGGTCACGTTCGCCTCGGCGCTCAATATCGGCGTGGCAGTGATGAACTGACAAAATTTTTCTGTTACATTCAGGCAGAGTAAAATACACACATGGGTGACGGGTATTTCGTGTCAGCCCGGGGTACACCCCATAAACAACCTATTAAACAAAAAAATGCAACCGGTCTAATTTTCAGGGAATATATATATACGGTTCAAGGATAGTGTGAATTCATGCTCGACAGAATAAAAAAATTCGTACAAAACGTGGCCTCAATCAATGATACTCCCGAGAGCCTTTCACGCGGAATAGCCATAGGTTTTTTCTTCGGGGTTAGCATTTTCTGGGGACTACAGATTATACTCGCCCTTCTGTTTGCACAGTTGCTGAAGGGGAACAAAAAAGCAGCTGCAATCATGACAGCTGTCAGCAACCCCCTTACAACACCCGTCATATATCCGGCATGTTACAAAATCGGCCATTTTATCGTGAATGATCCCGAAAAAAACATTGACTACTCGGCGATCTCCACGCTCGTGGACATCATAAACATGGGACTCCCGTTTATCGAAGCAATGCTTGCCGGGACATTCATTGCAGGTTCTGCAGGAGCCCTTGCATGTTATATCGCCTCGAAAAATTATTTGATGCACAGAAAACGTCATAACGCCGCATCGATGGCGGGAATAAAAGATATGGATGGTATTTCATGATCTGGCACATTACCGACGTAAAAGAAGTACTGCAATCGATGAATTCCAATGCTCAGACCGGCCTTGCCGCTTCAGACGCGGCGGATAGAACGGCCAGGATTGGAGCAAATGAACTCGTCGAACGCGGTGGAAGGACTCCCTTGAGGATTATCTGGGAACAGGTTACGGCGACGATGGTCCTGATCCTCATAGCAGCGGCAATTGTATCGGCCGTCATGGGGGATGTAAAGAACACTACCGCCATTCTCTCCATCGTCGTGCTGTTCGTAATCCTCGGATTCGTTCAGGAATACCGCGCCGAAAAGGCCATAGCGGCTTTGAAAAAAATGTCGGTCCCGAACGTACGGGTCCTGCGCGACGGTATTCTTTCGGAAATCTCGGCCAGGAACCTGGTGCCGGGCGACATCGTACAGATCGAGACCGGCAACATAATACCGGCAGACATGAGGCTCATCGAGGCCGTAAACCTGCGGATACAGGAATCGGCCCTGACCGGGGAGTCGGAATCCATCGAAAAAAATTGTGCGGCCCTGGAGAACGAGAACCTGCAGATAGGCGACCGTGTGAACATGGCCTACATGGGGACCGTTGTGACCCAGGGCCGGGGATCGGCGGTGGTGACGGACACGGGGATGCAGACCGAGCTCGGTAAAATCGCCGGGCTGATACAGGGTGTCGGCCAGGAACCGACACCCCTGCAGAAACGCCTCGATTCCCTCGGTAAAAACCTCGCCCTCATCGGCACGGGAATTTCGGTCCTCATCTTCGCTCTCGGCGTCTGGAGGGGCGACGAGGTCAGGCACATGCTTCTTACCGCGGTGAGCGTAGCCGTGGCCATCGTCCCGGAAGGATTGCCGGCAGTCGTGACCATCACCCTCGCCCTCGGCGCTCAGCGGATGCTGAAAAAAAACGCGCTCATACGGAAACTCCCCGCGGTAGAAACGCTCGGATCGGTCACCGTGATATGCTCCGACAAGACCGGCACGCTCACCGAAAACCGCATGACGGTGGTCGTGCTTGATGTCGCGGGACACACCCTCGATCTTTCGGTCGATACCGGCGGCAAAGACCGTCTGCTGACCATGGCAGTCAAAGGCCTGCCGGTGCAATCCTCGCTCACGCTTGCAGCCGCCGGAGGCGCGCTGTGCAACGACGCGATGCTGGTCGACAGGGGAGACGACGCGTACCATGTGCTCGGCGACCCGACCGAAACTGCGATCGTTTCCGCGGCGCTGAGGATGGGTTACCTGAAAACCGAGCTCGACAGGGGATTTCCCCGCGTTGCAGAAGTCCCCTTCGACTCGGAGCGCAAGCGCATGACCACGGTGCACGAGGTGCATACCGCTGGGAAAATCCTGTTGCCCGGGATTTTTACTGAAACAAAAAAATATATCGCCTTCGCCAAGGGAGGCATCGACGGGCTTCTCGGTGTCGCTACCGGCATATGGTCCGATGGAGAAACCAGGCCGATCGATGATGAATGGAGATACAGGATCACCAAAACGAATGAACAACTCGCCGGCAAGGGAATGAGGGTGCTGGGAGTGGCCTTCAGGCCCCTTGACTCCATCCCCGAAAATGCGTCGATAGAGAAGGACCTGACGATCGTCGGCCTTTTCGGGATGATCGATCCGCCGAGAAAAGAGGTTAAAGCCGCGGTCGAGACCTGCAGGGCTGCAGGCATACGCCCTGTCATGATAACGGGAGACCATCCTCTCACGGCAGTGGAAATTGCGCGCCAGCTTGGTATCGCGGAAAATGACAAAGCCCTGACCGGCGCCGAAATCGAGAACATGGGCCCGGATGAACTGAAAAAGGCCGTCGGCGTCACCAGCGTTTTCGCGCGTGTCGCACCGGAACACAAGCTGAAGATCGTGCAGGCGCTCCAGGAAAACGGCGAGATCGTCTCAATGACAGGAGACGGGGTGAATGACGCGCCGGCGCTGCGCAGGGCCGATATCGGCGTCGCAATGGGCATCACCGGGACCGATGTATCCAAGGAGGCCGCGGACCTCGTACTGCTCGACGACAATTTCACCACCATAGTCTCCGCGGTAAAACAGGGCAGGACCATTTATGACAACATCAGGAAGTTTGTGAAATTCAGCGTCGCGGGCAATATCGGCAAGGTGCTGGTAATGTTCCTCGCTCCCTTCATCGGCAAACCGATACCCCTGCTGCCGCTGCAGCTGCTCTGGCTCAACCTGCTCACCGACGGGCTCCTGGGCCTGGGGATGGGGGTCGAGAACCCGGAACGCGACGCCATGAGCAGAAAACCCTATCATCCCCGGGAAGGCGTATTCTCCCGCGGCGGGGGATTCCTCACCCTCTTCGTCGGGATTCTTATCGGCGCGCTTGCGCTCGGGATCGGTTCATGGTACTATTATTCAGGGAGGAGCGAATGGAGGACCATGATTTTCACATCCCTGGCATTCATGCAGGTCTTCCAGGTTCTTGCATCCCGCTCGGCCAGGGATTCCCTTTTCACCATCGGAGTGCTGGGAAACCGGCTTCTGCTGCTCATGGTCGTACTGGTAATCGGGCTTCAGTGCCTCGTTATATACACGCCGGTGGTGCAGGATTTTTTCAGTGTGGCGCCGCTGTCGTTGTCTGATTTCGCTGTTGCCGTTGCATCCGGAATAATCGTCTTTATCGCCATTGAAATTGCAAAAAAAATGCTTCGAATGAGTGGTTCGAATCCATGAAAAAAACATGTAATAGCTTGACAACAGAATTATCCAAATAATAATTTGATGAAACAATGGCCATCGTAGTTATACTTACCATTCACAATTATCGATGATCAAGGAGGAACGAAATGCTGACAAAAAGCGGACAAAAGCTGGCAGAAGTCATCAAAAAGGCGATCGATGATCACGTGGTTACGAACGCAGAATATGAAGAAATCTTCAACCTTGCTCTTCAGGACGGGGTCCTGGACAAACATGAGAAGGTGCTTCTTGCTGAATTCAAGGACATGATTGCTGATAAAACCATCAAGAGAGTCCCGTGATTTCTTCATTACAATGCGGTATAATCATTTTATGAGGGGCTTAATAAGAAGCCCCTTTTTCATGCACATTTAATGTTTTGAAACACGTTTATATCATGATCATACAATTGAGATATTCAAGCAGTCACCCGAAATAATCCACCGGTCAAAACCGCTGCCAAGAATAAAATTCTTGCCTTTTGCATCGCCCCGGGGGATACTTACGAATCAATCTTCCGGTGGACAGACATGGTCAAAAAAACCCTCCTGAAAAGCCTGAATGACTGGACCGCTACCGGCATCATCACCGGCGCGCAAAAAGACACGATCATTTCCTTCGAGGAGAAAAAATCGGGCGGCGCCAGGTCCCGCTGGGCGCTGTACGGGTTCCTCGTTCTCGGCGTGAGCATCATCGGCATCGGCCTGATTTCGATCATCGCAGCCAACTGGGAAGAGATTCCGGGCGGGATAAAGCTCTTCATGGATTTTATCCTGCTCATGGCCGTTGCAGCCGGGGTGCTGGCGCTTGACCGGAAAGAACGCGGCATCCTGTACGATGCGGCCGCCTCTTTCTTCGCGCTATTCGTGCTGGCCTCGATCGGACTCATCTCGCAGGTATTCCATACCGGCGGGGAGCTGCATCAGGCGCTCTTCTTCTGGGCAGCGATCATATTTCCCCTGAGCCTGTTCACAAAGAAAGGATTCATTCCCTATCTCTGGGTTGCCGGCTTTCTCGGCGCGACCGCGGCCTGGGCCGTGTCGGACGCGTTCATCTGGAGCGAGTACACCAATGACGATGAGGTCATCCTGGCGCTGGGAATGGCGCTGCCCTTCCTGTGCCTGTTCGCCGGAAGCCTCATGAGCAGGGCAAAAGTCCTGGGGCGCCACAGCACGGCTTTCATCCAGTGGGCGCTGGTCTTCATGCTCGGCGCAATCATAATCACCGACATAAATATCTCGACCGGTGAATTCGACGTCCCGGCGAAGATAATGCTTCCCGCGGCGGTGTTCGCGCTCCTGGCGCTGGCCTCGCTGTTTGCCGACTCGAAGGTCAGGATAAAAGAAAAATTGATCATCCTTATAATGATCTTGATCACCGCGCTCCCGTATATCCCCCTGCTCTTTCCCCCGGACCCCGAGGCCATCCGCACCGGAAACGAGTTCCTCGGCGCCCTTTACACGATCTCGATGCTGATTTTATTGAGCATGCTCTTCGTGGTCAGGGACAGCAAGCGGCTGTTCAACGTCGCCACGCTCCTGGCAGGGCTGCGCTTTCTCGTGGTCTATTTCCAGGTATTCAAGGACCTCGCAGCCACGGGCTTCGGCCTGATATTCTCGGGGTTATTGATCATCGGAGTTTCGCTCCTGTGGTTCAGGCAGCGCGACAGACTGCTGGGTTTATTACGAAGCGTTATCGGAGACAAAGACAATGGCGACACTGAATAAAAAGCTGGCGGCGGCTCTGGCCATGCCCATCATCTTCCTGGCCCTGCTGTGCGCATACAAGTCATTCAAGGTCATGGCCGGCAGGAAGATCATCGTCCCAATCACCGGGTTCGACCCCAGGGACATTCTCTCGGGCCATTACCTGACCTACCGGCTCAAGCTCGATGCGGGAGACGCATGCCAGGGCACCGACTGGGACAGGGACAATATATCGTTGTGCCTCGCGCTTGACGGAGGCGGCACCGTCATCGGTTCGGTGCCGATGTACCACGACGATGATGAAAACCTCTGTGACGCGCTCCTGTCCGGAAAGTGCTCCGGCGGAAGTTTCGTTGCAGGCATCGAGCGATTCTACATTCCAGAAAACGAGAGCGCGGCCCTCGACAGGGCGGTGAGGTCGGGCGAGGGCTCCCTTGTGGTCAGTGTCGACCGGAAAGGCAAGGCGGCGGTCAAGGAGTTGCTGATCAACGGCAGGCCCTGGCGCGAAGCGGTCAGGCATATGAAGAGCCGCGAATAACAGCCGACCCTTACTCAGTCTGAATCAACCCTGAAAACCATAACATAACGATTCACGGGAGGAACGCCATGAGCGACGTCAAAAACAGAAAGAAAGTCCTTATTCTTCTCGGCAGCCCCAGGAAAAACGGCAACAGCGCCGCCCTGGCAGAACGCATCGCAGCCGGAGCCGAATCCGCCGGAGCCGAAGTCGAGTCACTTTTCATTCTGGGCATGGACATCAAACCCTGCCGGGCCTGCTGGTCATGCCAGAATCCCGATGCTCCGGGATGCGTCATAAAAGACGACATGCAGGCTGTTTTCCCGAAGCTCGCGGAAGCCGACGCGTGGGTGATCGCCACGCCGGTCCACTGGTTCAACATGTCTGCGCAGACCAAGCTTTGGATGGACCGCTGTTTCGCCCTGCCGCGCTACGGCAAAAATCCTTTCAGAAAGAAAATCGGTGTCGCCATAAGTTACGGCGACACCGACGCGGTGGCCTCGGGCGCGGTCAACGCCATCCGCTGTTTCCAGGACTCATTTAAATATGTCGGGGCCGATATCGCAGGCATGGTTTACGGAAGCGCTCTCGAAGCAGGAGACATCCGCAGGAATGAAGAGCTGATGGCCGCGGCTGAAGCGCTGGGAAGGCAACTTGCCTTATAAGACAACGGAGAAAATAGTTGACAGGGAAAGACGATAATATATCGTCAAATAATTCAATTACATTATGAGGAGGTCCTGGCCATGAGAAATCATACTGCTGTGCTTTCCGGCCTGATTATCATTGCCCTGACATTCTGCGGTTGCGATGCGACTCTTTCAGGGGCGGCATATCACGGAAAATACGAACTTGCCCAGGAGCTTGTGAATAAAGGGCATGATGTCAATGCCTACGACAAATGGGGATGGACGCCCCTCATGTGGGCCGCCTGCTACAACCAGTACAGCATTGCCCGGCTCCTCCTTGAAAAAGGAGCTGACCCCAATAAAAAATCGGTCAAGGAATACAAATCGCTTGCGATTGGATCGACTCCGCTGATGGTTGCTGCATATTACGGCAATACGATCATCATCAAGGAAATGCTGAAATACAAAGCCGACCCGGAAATCAAGGACACCCAGGGAAATACTGCGATGACCTATGCCGAACAGTTCCATGGAGAAAGCGCCCTGAACGTATTCAAGGCAAAGAATTAATATTTCCCATACTTCGCGGTATCGGGTCCGTGAAAACAATTGAGTCAAGATTCAGCGGATTTGCAGTACGCTAAAATCTCATGCCGCACGAGGCCATGAACACGTTCTTGCCGAGGTGATCCGGCAGGACGTTGAGCGAAAAGGATATCCGGCCCGCCCGTCTCTCCCTCTCAAGGCGGTAAACCTCATACGAAGGCTCGATAAGATAAGCGCAGACAATTTCAATCGCCTTGACAATCGCCAGCGCGCCGAAAGCGTATCCGTAATCCGACCCGTCGCCTGTCGAATACGCCCCGAACCCGGCAAGGGCCATCTCGGCGAAATAGAAAGACCATCCCGCGATCCGGTAGCCCTTGTAGAAAAGCCCTCCCCCGGGGACCAGCAGAGAGAGAAATGCCGCGGCCTGGTCACGGTGCGTGAAAAACGGAGGAAGCTTGCGGGTCAGTTCGTACTGGTACGCGAGCTGGTCCAGGAAGGACGCGGCGTAGGTCGTGAGCAGCGTCGACCAGCAGAATATCTGGAGGTTCTGAACCGCCGCAGTCTTGTCGCTGTCACGTATCCAGGGCGCGAAATTGGTCTTGAAACCGGTCATCATCCCAGTAAGGGTGAACTGGGTGAAGACCAGCAGCGGGGTGAGCACCGCGTTCGCGATCGACACCTGCTGCTTCACCCCGAGATAGCCGCAGGCAAGGTACGATCCGTATCCGGGCAGTATCAGGCTCGCGCCGTTGTTTATGAGGCAGAAGGCCTTGGCAAAACGCTTTCCCGGATCGTCACCCTTCAACTGTTCCACGGTCATCGAAGATGCGAAAATGGTGTTCCTGTCAATCGCCTCGTCGAGTTCATGCACCGCCTCTTTCCACGCTGGATAAATTTCAATGGCCAGACCACCGGCATCCCCGAGAGACTCGCATGCCGCGATCGACGAATTGCGCGAGGTCTTGAGCACATCGATCTTTCCGCGGTCGGTCGAATAGCTTCCCGGTTTCAGGCCGTGCCATTCGCCGGCCCCGATCAGTGTCTCGCCGCCGCTTGTACCGATTACCGGGGCATACAGCCCGAGGTCCCTGTGCAGCCAGGCGATCTCCCTGGCGACCTTCAGAGGGATATTGTTGATTATGCGGCTTCTCACCGTTGTCTGAGTTTCCAGGTTTTTATAGCGGCCGTCAAGCGCCGAGACCCTGAGCACGGCCAGGTACATGTCGCCGGCGCGCTCCAGGTAAACCACGCAGCAGACGGCGGCTCCGAGATCCCTGGCGATGCCGGTATAATCGCCGGCGGATGCGGATCCCGATACGGCGCTGCCTGTCGAATCACGGTCAACGGGATAGAACCGGCCCAGACGCGTGAAGACCTCGGCGGTCTCCACCACGGTCTTCATGCCGATGGCGTTGAGCTCCATGCTGAGCCCTGCCTGATAGAAAATCGCGGCCTTCGCTCCGAAATTCTCACCGAGGGATTCCGATCCGGACGAGGTTCCGGGCCCTGCCTCGGACCGGGCGATAAAAATGAAAAGAAGCATCAGCGCCGAGATAATTATGTTTATTTTTTTCATCCGCATGACCCGCTAAAACCGGTAATTGCACTGCAATCCCACGCTCACCCCGTTCTCGCCGGGATACAGCACCGGTTCGAAAGAGGCCGAATCCTCAACGACATCCCCTCCCCGTATCCGGTCCTTGATCAGCACCGCGTGGACCACCTCGGCGATCTTGAGGGCGCAGAAAACTCCGGCATACGCGTATCCCCTGGTCTCGTTTATCCCTTCCCTGACATAACGGTCCCTGTCGCGGTCGTATCTCTCTCCGGGAGAAAACTCGTTTATGATGAGATACAGCAGCGCGTTGTTGAGATGGAAGTAGAAATATCCCCAGAGGCGATGGCCGCGGTAAAAATGCCCCGCGCCGCCGGAAACCAGCGCCAGGTATGCGGCGCACAGGGGATTGCCCATGAAACGCCTTCTTTCAAGATAGTTGGTCGCCGTTTTGAGATAATCGTTCGCGAACGCGTCCACGAAAAGCGCCGCGCCGCCGGCGAAAGCGAAATACCAGGCGAAATGCCACTGCGCCATGGTCTGCCTGGATATATTCTTATGCCTGTCCCGATACTGGCCGGGATAATGGACAAAACCGTTGATTTCAAAATACAGGTACGGAGCGACGTTGAGGGCCCACAGCGCGAGCCCGGTCCAGTCTGCAGTCCGGTAGTACCCAAAGATCGGGGCGACAACCGGCATCAGCGCGCTCGCCGGTCCGGTGAGCAGCAGCATATAAAGCGCGTCCTGGTACGCAGGGGGTTCAAAGATCACCTCCTTTTTTCTGCCATAGTAGAAATCCTTCAGAAAACGGGATTTGTCTTCGTATCGCAGAAGGATGAAATCCCCAGCCCGAATATCTTTATCATGCCCGGCGACGACCGCGCCCGCAGAAACAACGGTCTTGCCGACCGCATAAAACCGCCGAAGCGATCCTTCGTTTGCGCCGGCGATCCGGTACACATCGTATGAGCCCGAGACCCCTTCGGAGACTGACTGCCCGTTACCGAAATAAACCGGCCGGCGATAGGCCGACATCAATCCCGCAAGAAAGTGTCCGGCCTGCTCCTCGCAGATATAGCTGAACTCCGTCACCGTATATTTGGCGTACAGCGGCACCTCGACCGAATAGCGGTACACTGCCTTGTCGTCATACGGAACATCGGGGGAATGGGCCCTGATCGAGAACAGAAGATGATCGCCGAGGTCCCTGACCGATCCGGATATGACGACGTTGATGCCGGCGTCGCGGGAGAACTCGAGAATGCAGCTTTCGTCACGGCATCCGAATTTCGCCATCTGGTCTCGCAGCAGGGCGCTGTTAACCAGGTCGAAGACCCCGATCGAGCGCGCGATATTGTCGAGGTGCAGCTCGAGCATCTGAGCCAGCTGCCCCTCGCGTGGAGACAGGGCGCCGAAGCCTGCAACGCCCAGTATAGGTTTGGCTGCTTGGGCCCCCCGGCATACAAGCAGGAGGAGGATGAGGACCGCGGCTCGTTTCATCTGCTACTCTTCGATTCCCCTGCGGGCAGGCACACCCCTGCTGTAGTAATGCTTGACCTCAACCATCTCGGTGACCAGGTCTGCGCGCGCGATGAGGGCTTCGGTCGCCCCCCTGCCGGTGAGGACCAGCTCTGTTTCGGGCCGCTTCAGCCCGATAAGCCCGAGAAGCGCGTCTTCGCTGAGAAGGCCGGCCTTCATCGCGGTGATGATTTCATCGAGCACCACGACGGAATAATTTCCTTCGGAAAGAGCGGCCCTGGCCCGGTCGTACCCGTCCCGGGCGAACTCGCGGTGCTCGTCCCGGTTCTCGCCCGGCATGCAGAAATCCCTGCTGCCGTACTGCTCGACAAAGACCAGATCATGAAGCCTGGCCAGGGCGCGCAGTTCGCTGTACTCCCTGCCCTTCATGAACTGGATCATCAGGCATCTCATCCCTGCGCCGGCGGCGCGCAGGACAAGCCCCAGGGCGGCGCTCGTCTTGCCCTTGCCGTTTCCCGTGTAAATGTGAACATAACCCTGTGATTGATTCATGTAAGCCGCCGACCGGGAGCGCGGTGAAATTCCGTGCGCCGGTTGCCATTCATGGTACATTTCATCCGAAAGGTCAAGCCTCAAAATGTCCCGGCTGCTGGATTATTTTTTTTCAGGGCCGGAACCTGCCGAAGCGAGTCCGGGTCTTATGCGGATGTCCGGAAGGAGAAAAAAAATGAAAAGGATCGCACTTGCACTCATGATGTTGCCGGCGGCGCCGGAACTTGTTACGGCCCAGTGGAGCAACTCCTGCGCCTACGGCGCGCCCGGGCCTGACGGATTCCACGGATTTGCCGGAGGGAACATCATGTGGCTGATCACCGTCGCGATTCTGGGCGTGCTTATTTTTTGCGGGACACGGTTTCTCGATAACGGCCGCAGCGACGGGAACGCGCCGATGACAATCCTGAAGGAGCGCTATGCCAGGGGAGATATTACCAGAGAAAAATACTACTCGATGAAAAAAGACCTTGCCTGATCATCCTTTCAACGAATCGCAGATAAAAATCATATGAACGGAATTCCCGGGGGCCGGCTTAAAACCGGTACCGGGACCTTTTCTTGAGATCGTCCAGATGGGAAAAAATATAACAGCCCGCGTAAATGCTTATGCCGATACCGAAAACTATGTTCAGGGGAACGAGAAGCCTGGCGCCGAAATGGCCGGTAAGCCACGAGAAAGAATCGCTGAACGTGATCAGCATGATGCTCAGCCAGATGACCAGGCCGGTAAACGCCCACCTGAGGGTGGATATGGTGTGGCCGTAACGGCAGCCGAGCAGCTGAATGCGCTCCATGACTTCACCAGAAAGTCCGGCCGGAACTTCATACGGCCCGTCATGCTTCAGCTTTTCGAGCGTTGACCGCAGCGCCGATATTTCCTTCCTGAATCTGGGTGAAATGATCATATACGCCCTTACCGAAAGCGGGATCCTCGCGTTGTTGTCGAGCTCGAGAAAGCGCATGAACATTTTTTCATATCTCATGATAATCCTCCGCGATCGTGCCCTTCAGGGAATCCCGCAGTATCTGCTTCGCCCTGAGCACATCGGACTTTATGGTGTTTACCGGCACGCCGGTAATTTCATTGATTTCCTTGTATGTCAGCCCCATAAAAAAATAAAGGTCAACCGACAGCCGGTAACGCTCGGGAAGCCCGTCAATGGCGTCCCTCAAAAGAACCCGGACCTCCTCTGTCAGGTGGGATTCCTCGGGAGAACTTTCCCTTGCCGGAACCACGCAGCAGGACACATCGCTTTCCGGCTTCGTCCCCTGTATCTGATTGATCCCGAAATTATAAGCGATCCGGGTCAGCCAGTGCTTGAAAGGAGCGCTTCCCTTGAACGTTTTCAGGTTATTGTAGGCCCTGATGAAAACCTCCTGAACGAAATCGCAGGAATCCTCATAATTTTTGAAAAACCTCATCCCTATGCCGTAAATCTGCTTCTGGTAGCGCTCGACGATTTCCCTGTAGGATGATGTTTCGCCCAGGATAACCTGCTTTATCAGAATTTCATCAGGCACCTGGTCTTTTTTCATCATTCTTCTTCTTTATAAGCATTCTCACCGAGAAATATATGATGAGCCCGATTCCCGTGGCAAGGGGAATGAGCCCGCTGAGCACGCCATAGCTGAATCCCTGCATGACAAAAAAGAACAGGAGAAGGCTCGCGCCGATGCACGTCAGGAGCAGGCCGGCAAAAAGGCTGAACGCGTCAAGATCGAAATCGGCTTTTTTGTACAGCCCCTTTTCTATGAGGAGTACTTTCTGCTTGTGGTTCCAGAACAAGAAGAAAAAAATCACGAGGCACCCGAAAACAATCCCCACAATGGGAATGATCGTCACGATGATCTGGGCGGCAGTTGAAGGCATGCATTCCTCCTTATCACAATTACAGATGACTGCTTCACAGGGTCCGCGACCCTTACAGCATTTTCGCTTGCGACCTGTTTTAAGTAAATCACTTTTTACCGGCCCCTTTACGCGGCCATGCCCGACGCATCCCTCGTCCTCGCCGAGTAATCCATCGTAATCGAACGGCACGCCTTTACCGCCGCGCGATATCTCTGCTTCACCATGACCCGGGACTCCCTGCACAGTGTCAGATAGCATCTCCTCATCGCAAAAATGTATTTTCTTCCGGTTCTTTTAATCGCGAACGCTGAATCATGCCTTTTCAGGCGCGATATCTCGGCGAACCTGCGGCACAGGTCGGCCTCGCAGTTCTCGACCATGTTCAGGAATACGCCCATACTGGTTATTTCAGCGGTAATTTTAAAAAAATGGTGGCCCTTGACGGCCAGATTGACAGCGTCGACAAACCGGCCGGGTGCGACGCAGAGCGATCTTGCAAGGTATTTCAGATACTGAAACCCGTATCCGGAAAATGTCTGCGTGACCAGGGAAAGCAGGAAGGCGCGCACATATGACAAGCGGATTCTTTCATGAGAGGAACGCCCGGGCAGCCGCTTGAGAAGATCGATGCAGCGGCTGAAATAATTGCCGGGGCTGTAGATTGCGGATATGACCCTCCTGTACCCGGCTATCAACCTGCTCGGGGGCATTGCGGTGCGGAAATTCGTCTCGAGCACATGGGTATTGTTGCCCGAGCTCTCCCCGATAATGCGGCCTTCGAGCTCGAGCCTCCGGTAAAGCCGTGTTCCGGGCAGCGCGATCAGAATCCCGACCATGGCCAGCGGGATTGCCGCGCACTGGATGAAGTCGATCTGCCGCTGGAAGATGTCATTTCTGTCGCTGTCAAATCCGAGTATGAAACCGCCCATGACCTCGATTCCCCTGCGTTGTATTCTCATCACCGATTCGAGCAGGTCTTCTCCGACGTTCTGCGACTTGCCGGCCTCCTTCAGGGAATCGACTTCCGGAGTTTCGATGCCGATGAACACCATGTCGATCCCGGCCGCGCACATGAGGTTCATCAGCTCTTCGTCACCGGCGAGATTGATGCTCGCCTCGGTGAAAAATGAAAACGGGCGGCCCCTTGCGTTCTGCCACGAAATAAGCGCCCTGAGGAGCTCTTTTACGGCCGTTTTATTTCCGATGAAATTGTCGTCAACGATGAATACCGGGCCGCGATAGCCCATGACGTACATGGCGTCAAGCTCGGCCAAAAAGCGATCCGGGCTTTTATAACGCGGCACTCTGCCGAACATCTCGATAATGTCGCAGAACTCGCACTTGAACGGACACCCGCGGGACGTCTGGACCGCCATCGAGCCGTAGGCATTCATGTCAAGCAGGTCGAAACGCGGAACAGGCGACGATGAGAGATCGGGCTTCACCGGGCTTGAATACACCTTCCCGGCACAACCGGCCTCGTAGTCTTTTATAAAGGAAGACAGCGTGATCTCCGCCTCGTTGAGGATGAAGTGATCGACGCCCCTGATAGATTCATGGCTTGAGGTGGGATACGGCCCGCCGGCGGCCACGGGGGTCCCGGCCCTGGCGCACATTTCCACGACTTCCGTAAATGATTTTTTCTGCACTATCATTGCGGACACCATGACCAGGTCGGCCCACTCGATCTCGGCCTGTTTCAACGGCCGTATGTTCATGTCGACCAGCCTGACCGCGTACCCGGCCGGCAGCATGGCGGCAACCGTGAGCAGGCCGAGCGGCGGCATCAGTGAGCGTCGGCCCACGAACTTCAATGCATGATCGAAGCTCCAGTAAGTCACCGGTATTTCCGGATACACGAGCAGGATATTTCTTTTTGCGGTCATGACTGCCTCCCTGCACGATTTCCTGCGGGCGCAGTTTCCGGGCGGACCGTCATTCCCGGCGCCATTCTTGCCGCAGCGATCCGATTCGCTTTTTCAGAGCTGTCGATTTGGGGAAGAGAGTTCGTCCGCATGGGATTATCCTGATTGTAAAAAAAGAGGATTACAAAACAAAAAGACAGCGAGATACACCGATGAGTTGCAAAAACTTATGGATTTTGAGTTGCAGGTTGCGGCCGGACGGTTTAATCGGCGTACATTGCGTCGATGATGTCAGCGTATTTATCCTCGACGACCTTTCTTCGTATCCTCTGGGTAACGGTTATCTCCCCGTTTTCCACTGTGAGCGGATCGGGAATAAGGGAAAACCTTTTTATCTTTTCAAAACGCGCGAAAAGCGCGGTGCAGTGCTCGATGCGTGCGGCGTACAGGTCGACGATTTCTTTGCGTGCGAGAAGGTCTTTCAATTCGGTGTATTCTATCTTGTTTTCCCGGGCGAATTCCCTAAGAGCCGAATAATCGGGGACAATCAGCGCCGAAACGTATTTCCTGCCATCGCCGCAAACGACCGACTGTTCGATGAACCTGTCCCTGTTCAGCGCGCCCTCGATGTTCTGCGGGGCGATATACTTGCCCCCGGACGTTTTCATGATCTCCTTTATCCTGTCCGTTATGCGAAGCTCGCCGTTCTCGTCGAAGATCCCCCCGTCTCCCGTTTTCAGGAATCCGTCGCCGGTGAAGGCGGCTGCGGTCTCCGCCGGCTTGCGGTAGTATCCCTTCATGATGTTGCCACCGCGTACGAGTATCTCCCCGCTCTCGTCGTCGATCCTTATTTCAACGCCGGAAAGTGGCTTGCCCACGGTCCCGAACTTGAAATGACGGAATTCGTGGCACGTCGCCGTTGCGGACGACTCGGTCAGGCCGTATCCATGAAGGATGAATACCCCGATCGAATAAAAGAACTCCTCGACTTCCTGCGCCAGGGGCGCGCCTGCGCACGGCATGAATTTGATCCTGCCGCCGGTGAGCATCCTCATTTTACGAAGCACCACGCTTTCGGCAATGCGGTAGCGCAAGCTCAACAAGGGCGAAACGAAGCGCTCATCCTTTATCCTGAGGTGATAGTCCCTGCCGGACTTTATTGAAAAGGCAAATATCTTCTTTTCAATCGACGAAGCTTCCTCGAGGCGCTTGTGTATGACGGCGTAGATCTTCTCTGCAAAGCGCGGAACGATGCACATGACCGTGGGCTTGACTTCCTGAATATAGTCGACGATCTTGGAAGGGTCGTCGAGATAAAAAAACCTGAGCCCCCGGTGCATGCAGTACAGTGTCCACATCCGCTCGAGCACATGGGAAAGCGGAAGATAGCAGAGCGATACATCGTCCTCGGTCAGGTCAGGCAGTCTGAGATCGTGCGCGCGCGCCTGGAAAGCCATGTTGGAAAAAGTGAGCATCACGCCCTTGGGCTCACCCGTGGTGCCCGAGGTATAGATCAGGGTCATGAGATCGTCCATGGACATCCGCGCCATGCGTTCCTGGATTTCCTTTTCGTGGCTGCTTCTCCTGCCGGCCTCGAGAAAATCCGAAAAATACACGATCTTCTCGGACTTTTCGATCTTGACGCGCTCGTTGAATACGATGACCTTGATGATACGGGGGGAGCGGGCCATTATATCCATGATAATGTCATACTGCTCCTGGTCGCCCACGAAAATGGTCCGGATCTCGGCGTCGTTGAGGATGTACTCCACGTGCCTGGAGCTCTCGTTGGGATATATCGTGGCCGATACCGCACCGGCCCTCTGAGTGCCCAGATCGGCTATCGTCCATTCGGGCCTGTTCTGCGAAAAGATGCCGATGTTTTCCTGCTCGGCCACTCCAAGCTCGACGAGAGCCCCGGCCAGAGCATGCACTTTCTCGCCGGCCTGCGCCCACGAAAGCTCGACCCATTTCCCTCCATCCAGGTAATTCATGAAGTTCCTGGCGCCATATTTCCTCACCTGCTCTTCAAAAACACGGACGAGGTGCACGTTTTTCATATAAACACTCCCGGGAAGCGTTGCTCTTCAGTACCCGAAGGCGTGATGATGCCATTTTTTCACAGGTGGGGCATTTAATGCAAGAACATTACCCTCAGGCGATCAATGAAAAGAATTGACAAAGAAAAAAAATAATTGCTAAAATACGACAGTTGCAACCCTGATGATAGCATCGATATTCCGAACTTCGCCGCAGAACTCCTTAACGACGGCAGGGGTGACCGGAACCGTTCGATATGGAAGAGGATGAGATCTGGTGGTCTTCGCGGTCTTCAAAACCGTAGGCTGTAATTTATTGCAGCGGCAGGTTCGATTCCTGCCCCTTCCGAATTAATATCACGGCGTTTCAACTTACATCAACCCGGCATAAAATGACAGACACGGCGAACATCCTCAGGAGCATCCCCCAGGTCGAGAAGCTCCTTCAGAACGACGATATCGCGGGCTATATTCCCGTGATCGGCCGCGGCATCACGGTAAAAATCATCAGGCAGGAGACCGATAAGCTCAGAAGAAACATCGCCGAAGGAAAGACAGCCGATGCCGATTCGCTTCTGCCGGCGATCCTGCGCAGATGCGGCGAAAAACGGCTCGAGAAGCTCCAGAAGGTCATCAACGGCACCGGAATCATGATCCACACGAACCTGGGAAGGTCGCCGCTTTCACCGGAAGCCCTGCGGGGCCTCGCGCATGAATTGTCGGGTTACTGCAACCTCGAGCTGCACCTGCCCTCCCAAAGGCGGGGCCGCAGGGGCGGATTCGCCGAGGAGCTGATCTGCGAGCTCACCGGCGCGGAGGACGCCCTCATCGTCAACAACAACGCATCGAGCGTTTTCCTCATTCTCAACTGCCTTGCTCGCGGAAAAGAGGTGCTCGTGTCCAGGGGCGAGCTCGTACAGATCGGCGGCGGATTCAGGATACCGGACATAATGAAGGAGACCGGGGCCGAACTCGTCGAGGTCGGCACGACAAACATAACCAGCCTTCAGGATTTCCGTTCAGCCATATCGGAGCGCACGGCCATGATCTTTTCCGCGCACCAGTCGAACTTCCGCATCCGGGGATTCACCGAATCGCCGGACCTCGCCGGGCTCGCCTCGCTTAAGAACGGGAGGCTCCTTGTTGTGCGCGACCTCGGAAGCGGCAATCTCACCGACGCAGGCCTCCCCCGGCCGGCCGAACCGACCGTGGCCTGGGAGCTTTCACAGGGCATGGACCTGGTGTGCTTCAGCGGCGATAAGCTGCTCGGCGGGCCCCAGGCCGGAATAATTGCCGGGAGTTCGAACCTGATCTCGGCGCTCAGGGCGCACCCGCTCATGCGGATGATACGGGTCGACAAGGTCACCTATTACCTGCTGCAGGAAACCCTGCTGAAATACTCCCAGGACAGGGAGGACCAGGTCCCCCTGCGCAACATCATCCGCAACTGCCGGAAAGACGCTCCATGCAGGCTATCGAGGCTCATGAAAAAAATCGGCCACCCGTCGAAAAAAGACCTGCTGAAAAAAGTACGGTCGGGATCCGCCTTCGGCGGCGGGTCCATGCCCGATGTCGAGATCGAGAGCGTGGCGCTGAAATTCGACATCCCCGGTGCGAGGCCCGATGACATCTACTCGTTTTTCATACGAGAGAAGACCCCCGTGGTGGGCGCCATAACCCGCGACTCGTTCACGATAGATTTTTCGACCGTGCTCGACGGCGACCTGACCGATCTGGCGCGCTCGATAGATTCCTGCCTGCGGCATTTCTGCGGTTAGAAGCATGTACATAGTAGGCACATCCGGACATATCGACCACGGGAAAACATCGCTCATCCAGGCGCTGACCGGAACGAACTGCGACCGGCTGCCCGAGGAAAAAGAGCGGGAAATGACGATCGATATCGGATTCGCGAGCATCGATTATCCCCGCTTCGGGACCGTGAGCATTATCGACGTGCCGGGACACGAAAGGTTCATCCGGAACATGGTCGCGGGCGCCTGGGGGATCGACCTGGGACTGCTCGTGGTCGCGGCCGACGACGGCTGGATGCCCCAGACCGAGGACCATTTCAGGGTGCTCCAGCTCCTCGGCATCGAGCGCCTGATCGCGGTCATCAACAAGACCGATCTGGCGGACGCCGAAATGGCCGACCTGGTCGAGGAGGAAATCCGTCAGAAGCTCGAGGGAACGCCATACGCCGGTTCCGACATCGCGAAAGTATCGTCGAGGACGATGGACGGCATCGACAACCTCAAAAACCTCATAGTCGAAAATCTGCGAAGGCTCAGGAAGGCCTCGGATGCGGGGAAGCCGTACCTGTATGTCGACCGGGTCTTCGCATCCAGGGGCCACGGCACCGTGGTGACCGGCACCCTGAAAAACGGCGCGTTCAGGGAGGACGACGACGTGACCGTTCTGCCGGGCCGCAAGGGCGCGCGGATCAAAAAAATCGAAAGCCATTACCACGAGCAGAACGAGGGAAGCCCCTCGCAGCGCACCGGCCTCAATCTTCCAGGCATAGGAACCGACGAGGTCCGCAGGGGAAGCATCGTGGTCAGGGACAATTTTTTCGCCGAATCCGGCGACATCATCGCAGAGCTGAAGCTCCTTGAACGCAGGAAAGAAATCAAGAACAACCTCGGCATCGAAATTCTCGTCGGAACCGCGTCGGTCAAGGGAAAGCTCATTTTAATGGATGAGGAATACTCCGGCCAGGAATCATTCGCCGCACGCGTCAGGCTCGACGAGCCCTGGTTCTTCTATCCCGGCGAAAAATTCATCCTCACCAGCCCCGGCGGATTCCGCGTACTGGGCGGCGGCACCGTGCTTCTTCCCGGATACGACAGCCGGCGCTACAAAAAAATAATCAGGGAGGCTCTGGCCGAAAGGAAATCCGGGGACGCGGCCGGAATGATGGAATTCATCCTGTCGGTCAACGGCTGGGCCAAACGCGATGAACTCGTCGCGGGGTTCCCGCTGGGAACGAAAAAACTCGAGAAAACCGCGGATGAGCTCATCACCGCCGGCCGCGCAGTGGCCCTCGGCCCCTTCATGGTCACACCCGCTTTTTTCGAATCCGCGGCGCGCGCAATCGCCGGCGAGATCGAATCCAGGGTAGGGCCGAACCTCAAGGAAATATCCGACCTGACCGGAATCCCCCTTGAAGTATGCAGGAGCATGATGTCCCGGGTCATGGAAAAAACCGCTGTCATAGAAAAAGAAGGACGCTATTTCTCCGGTTCGAGCGTCACCGAGGACAACCTCCCCGCGGCCAAAAGAAAAATACTGACCGACATCGAGGCTGCCGGCGCCGAAGGGGCCGAGCTCGATAAAATAGCCGACAAAAGCCTGAAGCATGAAATCGGCGAGCTCATCAAGCTCAACTTCCTGGTGAGCCTCGACGGCAACATCATATACCACAAGAAAACCTACGAAGCCATGACCGGGGCAGTGATGAAGCTCTTCGACACGAGGGAAAAGATCACGCTCCAGGAGGCGAGGGACGCGTCGGGCCTTTCCAGAAAATACCTCCTGCCGCTGCTCAACCGCATCGAGCGCGACGGCCTGGTCAGAAGGCTCGGGGATTTCAGGATCAAGACATAGGCGGCGACATGATCCTGGGTTTCGACATCGGCAACACCAACACCCTGATGGGGATCTACCGAGAAGAGGAAACCGTCCCCCATCATACGTTCCTTTTCGGGACGCAGAAAGACGTCACATCCGAAAACCTGGGCACACTCATCGAGGGATACCTCGACGACTACCGCGCCGAAACCGGGTCAACCGACAGGGTCTCCGGATTCATTTTTTCGAGCGTGGCGCCCGAAATCAACGCCCGGTACGTCGACGCGGCCATGACATTCTTCAATGCGGGAGCGATCGAAATCAGCCACAAGAGCAAGCTGACCGTAAAAATAAACTATGACGATCCCTCGGAGCTGGGCATCGACCGCATCGTAAACGCAGAGGCTGTTTACAGGGAATACGGCGGGAACGCGATCATCATCGACCTGGGCACTGCCGCCACGTTCTGCGTGCTCCTCGAGGACGGCACCTTCGACGGCGGGCTGATCGCACCGGGCATAGGCACCACGATAAGGGCCCTGTCGCAGCGCACTTCCCGGCTCCCCGAGGTATTGTTTGAAAAGCCGAAAAGCCTGGTGTGCAGGGACACGGTCAACGCGGTGAAGTCGGGATTCTTCTACGGGTGGATTTCGATGATCGAGGGCATCATCGACCTGCTGCTCAAAGAATACGGGCGCGACATGAAGATAATCCTGACCGGCGGATCAGGAGAAACCATTTCCAGGAACATCAGACACGCGAACATCCATGACGACATGCTCACCATGAAAGGCATCAAGTACATATACGACATGAACCGCAGGCGCAGCTACAAATCTCCGTCCATGCGGGGGCCGAAGCCTTCCAAAAAATAATCACAGTCTGTGAACATACTTGAAAGCGCGCCGCGTCTGCACGCCGTCGATTTCGCCTTTTTCGACCAGATACTGCAGAGACAGCTCTACCCATCCGCGCGCCATCATGTGCTTCACCAGGTTCACTCCGGGGTAAATTTCGGACACGATGTTTTTCAGTGTCACGCCCATGCTGCCGTATTTTTTGACGATCATGCGGACCTGGTCAAGGCGTTCGATGCGCCACTTGATGATCTCGCGGATTCGCTTTTTCGGATCGGCCACCGGGCTGCCGTGCGCCGCGAGTATCAGTTCGAGCCTGGGCAGGGCGAGAATGAAATTGAGGGAATCGAGGTAGGCCTCCAGGTCAGATTTGGGCGGCCCGAGCCATGGAGTTATGCTCCTCAGGACATTATCGCCGGCGAACAGGATTCCCCTTCTGGGATCATACAGGGATATGTGCTCGCCCGCATGGCCCGGAGAAGGGAAGACGCGCCATTTCTCGCCGTTTATCTCAATCGCACAATCCTCGTCGATGATGGCGTCCGGGTCGGCGAGAAAATCAATACCGTACAGCATGCCGTAAAACCTGTCGCCGGCTTTCTTGATCAGGGGAACGACGTACTTTGTATACAGAGGGTTAGACCAGCTATCGGTGAAAAGCCTTTCATTGTCGTATGAGGCTATATACCCTTGCCGGGATGAGATAAGCCGGGCCATTTTATCGGTCAGTACTACCGAAAGCCCCAGGCGCTCCCTGATTTTCGCAAGCCCCGAGAAATGATCCGGATGCATGTGCGACGGCAAGACCCTGTCAACATTGAACCCCGATCCCCGCGACCGGCACACATCGCCTATTGAATTGAATTCGCGGACAAAAAAATCGATATCGCTCCGTTTCCCGTAACCCGCGTCGAAAAGAAGGCCCCTCTTTCCGGTGATGACATAGAGGTTGACCGGCGGCCTGAGCCCTCCGAGCCTTCCCTTTTCGGTTACCATGAAAATCCCGGGGTAAACTTCCCTCATCGCGCCTCTTTACATCCTGATACCGCCCGGCATCCCACACCCTTCAGAATTTCAGGCAACGCTTCACCTGCGGGCATTGGGATGTACAGGTCGGTGATTCCCTCAAAAGCGTGCTCCCTGGGGTTGATCTCCACGATGAATGCGCCGTCCTTTCGCGCCCTGTACGGGATCGACGAGGCGGGGTAGACCATGCCGGATGTTCCGAGGACCAGCATGACATCGCAGTCTTTCGCGGCCTGTATCGCCTCGAAAAGGCCCTGTACCGGCTCGCCGAACATCACCACGTCGGGCCTCATCAGGCCGCCGCATTTTGCGCAGCGCGGGGCCAGGGACACCAGTCCCGCCAACGAATAATCGCGAAGGGAGTTGAGCCTGTCCCGGATATCCCTGAGGAAGGGTTTTCTGTCCATTGAGACCGCGACGCCGCAGGACAGGCACTTCATCCTGAAAAAATTGCCGTGCAGCTCGATTATTTTTCTGCTCCCGGCCTCCCGGTGCATGTTGTCGCCATTCTGGGTTATAACTGATTCTATAAAACCGTTTTCTTCGAGAGCGGCGAGGGCCCGATGGCCCGGGTTGGCGTCGGCATTTATGAAAGCCTCAAGCAGGTTCTGAAAAAACGGCAGCAGTTTCCCGGCGTCGCGCTCAAGGGTCCTGAGAAGTCCGTTTACGGTTCCCATTTCCGATACATCGATCTGGCCCCATATCCCGCCCTCGTCCCTGAAAGTCTGAATCCCGCTTTCGGCGGAAAGACCGGCGCCGCAAAGCGCAACACCGCGTTTCGCCCCGGACAGGGCCCTGCAAGCCTCTCGTATCATATCAGCGCTCAAAAGACCTCACCTCGACTCTGTCCGAGAATAGAAAAATGCTTTTCTTCTGGCAAGTGGAAAAAATCTGACCATACGCAGATTGATTTATTTCTTGACCCTTGTCTTCAACAGAGCTCAGGTGGATTATTAAAAACCTTTTGCCTGAAAACGTTACAATGACGGTCACAACGAGATTTAAAACGGATGTCAATCGCCATGGTTGAAACTTTATCCCTCAGGCTGGTCCTCGATCGGCCGAAGATGATGACAGATCTCCGCATCAGAAGCGGGAGTTCCGACCGTCATGCATTCAACAGACTGGCGGACCGGGCCGAATCCGCCGCCATTCCCAGGGCTTTAATCATGGACAGCACGCTTGCAGAAACCCCCGAGGACGGGCTTACAATAGACGGAACGCCGTTTTCAATCGAAAAGATCCGGAGTCTCACGGAAATCCCCTGCCGGGTATTTCCCTTTCTCGCGACCTGCGGCAGAGAACTCAATACTATAAAAGAAGGCGGCAGCATTATTGAATCCTTCTGGCTCCACGAAATAATGATAAAAGCCCTGGAAGGGGCCGTCAATGCTGCGATCCGGTTTGCACAGAGGGCTTCCGCTCTTGATGCCGTTTCACTGGTATCCCCCGGATCATTCCCAGGATGGGACATACATGAACAAAATAAAATATTTGCTCTTTTTGAGGGGCATGCGGAACACGAGGGAATAAACCTCAACAGCGCCATGATGCTGGTTCCCGAGCATTCCCTTGCCGGGCTTCTGGTTCCCTGCCGGGAACAGCATGATCTGTGCGCCCTTTGCGGCAGCGTCACATGCCCGCGGAGAAAGACATCCCGCATGGACCTATAATTGCACTCAAAAAAAAGTGTTACTGAATTATAAACCTGCAAGTTGCTGAATCATGAATCCGGATGACAACATAGCCCTTTCATGGTTATTATCAAGTCAACCTGTTTTCAATTGTTGTATCTACTGAGTCGGATTATACGCGCATATACTCCGTACTCACTATCTCCTAAAAACCGGGTAACCCTGCTTCTCCAGCAGGGTTTCCTATTTTTAAGCGGGTCCACATCCTTCCGATGAGAAAAATTAATTGTAAATTCGACGACTTGCATTATACTGGATTTATTCCTTAATCTGGCAGGAAACTATCATGATTAAATCAAGGGCCGCCCTGACAATCCCGCTGATGCTGCTTACCCTGGTGTTGTGCTGCGGGCATGCATCCCAGTTCAACAAAAAAGACTACGACAGGGTGCTGGCCGGGGATCGCGACCTGAAGGCCCTGAACCTGAGATATAGCAGCCTCAAAGGAATCACGCTTGAAAATGCGGACTTTCGATCAACCGACCTTACCGGCGCCGACCTCAGGGACGCCGTCATTATCAATTCGGATTTTACAGGATCGAACCTTACCGACGCGGACTGCACGGGCGTAAAAATCACGGGATGCAGATTCACAAAGGCGAACATCAAGGGGGCAAAGCTCAAAAAAGCTTCCATCTCCGGAGCGAATTTTTCGGGCTGCGATTTCAGACAATGCGATATGAGGGAAGCCTCGATTAAGGACTCGGATTTCAGGGAAACCGGCTTTTACGGGTCGAGCATGAACAATTCGGCGTTCACAGGCTGCGATTTCACGGGAGCCGACATCATGCGCGCCGATTTTTCGGGCTGCGACCTGACCGGATGCCGGTTTATCCAGGCATACGGGGGTGGGGCCTTCATGGGCAAGGCGAAACTCGACAGGGCCGACCTCACGGGGGCCGATTTTTTCGGGGCCGATATGAGCGGCTGCAGCTTCAAGGGTGCGACAATAAGCGGGACCAAAATGTATAATACCAGCCTCAGAAGCGCCGATTTGAGCGGCCTCGTGATCGACCAGGCGGAGCTGACCGGCGCCGACCTCGCCGGCGTCAACCTCGACGAGGCCAGGCTCAACGATGCGAACCTGATGGGAAGCCTCCTGAACTACGCGCACATGAACAAGACAGAGCTGCGCAGGGCCAATCTCCGCGGGGCCGACCTGACCGAGGCCAGCCTGTACTACGCGAACCTCGAAGAGGCAGACATGACCTCCGCGGTACTGCAGAAAGTCAACATTCGCGGCGCGTTTCTGAAAGGGGCGAAGATAAGCAGGCGCTATCTGAACCTCATTCAGGTCCAGAACGCAACCCATCCGTCGATAATCTGGGTCGACTAACCGATGAAAAATCTTTGCATTCTCGCTTTGCTCCTATCCGTCATTTTCCATTCCGCCGTGGCGTTCGGGAATGAAAAACCGCTGTCGAAGGCCATTGAAGAATTTGCGAGCGGGAAAAAAGGGACACGCATCGCGGTGCTCGATTTTTCAAGCAGTGGCTCCCGGAATTACGACATGTATGTCGCAGACATCATAATCACCGAGTTGAGTAAATATCCGGTCACGCTACTTGAAAGGAAGAGGCTGCAACTGCTGCTCAACGAACAGGCGCTCGGGCAGACCGGGGTCGTCGACGCCGACCAGGCTAAAAAACTCGGGACGCTGCTGCCGGTCGACGTTGTCGTCTCAGGATCGTACACCGAACTGAACGGGAAGCTCGTCATCAACGCGCGCTTCATACACGTTGTCACCGGCGAAATCCTCTATGCATTCGCATCCTCGCTGCCGATCTCCGCGGCTGCCGATGCGCCAACCGACGAGGAGCGCGAAAACTCACAATGCCTGAAAAAACAGGCGGCAGTCAGAAAATCGCTGGAGGACCTGACGACCTCGGATGCCGTTTCAAACGCCGTCAACTGCGCCTCGGCGGTCCCGTTCGAAGGAGATTGCGGGCGCATCCATTACGAGGTCATGGGTATTTTCGTCAGGTATAAAATTTATCCCGAAAAATATTCCTCCTTTCTCGCTGCCGTATTGAAATCCATCGACACTCCCACGAACGACCCGCGCGCCAACGATATAATCCGCTATTTCGTGTCGGACGGTAAAATAGACGCGCAGGAATGGGCCGCATCGTTCGATGCGCTTTCAAGGATGGGCCCCTTCGCGCTGCACATCCCCCTCAATTACATGCTCAACAACTCAAACGAGGACAACGATCTGGTTCTCGACCGGGTCGACCAGATAATGAAACTGGCCGCGTCGAAAAAACTCGGCAGGCCTGTCGCGGTCCCGGAAGAAACTGTCCTCTTCGCCGTTCTGCACGCGGTCAAGCCGCGAGACAGGGACAAAAAAAAGGGGATAACCGGCGACATCTTCGCCAGATACCGTCATCTGGTTCCGGACACCGACCGGCACAGCAAGGAGGCCGTAGAAATACTGCAGAACGCCTACTTCGAGGAAAAATCCCGGCCGACGCGCCGGCAGATACTCATGGTTCTTGTGGATTTCTATGGGAGCAGGCCTGATTCCGAAGAGCTTGCCGAAAAGGCGGCAGATCTGATCCGCACCATGAATTCGAAGATCGAAAGAGACTATTCCGGAGAGCCCGCCGAAAAGGCTGCGTTCGCCGAAGACCTGAAAACGATCAATCGTTCCCTGCAGAACCAGTACTGTCTGTCGCTCGAACTGGCCCGCAAAAAGGGCTACCACTACATAGTGGACGACCGCGTGGAATACATCCTCGGCAACGGCATGAAATGCGCCCAGGCGCCATCAATTGCCGACCTGGAAGCGGCTATGAAGGCAGGCGACTGGGGCAAGAGGCTCAAGGCGGCCGAGACACTGTCAAAAATCGGTGCAGCCGCAGCTCCAGCGGAAAAAACCCTGGTCGCCTGTCTCGCATGGAAAGGACTCGGGTCAGAGGGAGGCAGGATGCGCGCACTGTGCGCGAAAACCCTCGGCAATATAGGCGGCGTCGGCCCTGAAGCGATCACCATGCTTATCAGCTCATTCCCGGATTACGACAACGGCGTGTCATACGAAGCTGAAGAGGCGATAGCCAAGATCGGCCCTGCCGCGATACAGCACCTCGTCAGGGGCCTCGAGCACGAGCACCATGCGGTCAGACTGCGGTGCGCGACGGCGCTGGGAAGGCTTGGAAAGAAGGCACGGCAGGCGCTGGCGGTTCTGAAAAAAACCGCCGAGAAGGACGCCGACCCCTACGTACGCAAAGAGGCGGCCGGCGCGGTCCAGATGATCGAAAACGAACCGTGATCAGGATCGGACGCAGCTCGTGAATCCCATCTCCATCATCTTGATGTCGATATGTGGCGTCGATATGTATTCAAGCGGGGGATAGATGAAACGGTCCGCGTTGCGGCAGTCGACAGTCTTGATGTATGACTTGCATTTATCGCACACGTCAACGCGGTGCTCCTGCTCGTTGTCGAAGGAATAGTATTTCAACGTTTTATCGTCCGCGTTCTCGCAGTTGTTGCAGAATATCCGCCGTGTCGGCCACTTGTGCCAGCAGAAGCTGCAGCACAGAAATCTCTTGCCGTCCTTTTCGAACAGGGACAGGGATGCCGGGGACCCGCAAATCGGGCAGTAGCCCTTCAGCCACTCGGTGTTCGGGTCCAGGTACCTTGAAATCGTTTCCGCAAAAAGGACAAGGGAAGGTTTCGCGCTGTTGTATATGAAAAAAGCGAGCCCGCTTTTATCGACTCCGATGCTTTCAGAAGCCTTATCGAAATAGTGCTCATTTTCACATAGAAAAGCGCTGTACAGGCCCGCATAATCGAGCGCGCCCCTGGATATTGCGTCAAGCACCAAACCCGCGGCTTCGGAATAATCGTTCCCGCTACCGCGCAGACTGCCGCATATCTCTTCGAGAAGAGCGGCGGCCGAATCTACATCGACGGTGAAATCCGATAAATTCGCCAGGGGGAATTTTTCGCTTACCTTTTTCTTCAGTGTCTCTTCGGGTATATCGACAGCCGGGACTTTTGTGACCATCTTCGATTTTTCCTGTGCGACGAAAATCTTTTCATAAAGATCGAGCAGCGATTCGTATCCCGGCCTGATGCTGTTGAGCTGCCGTACGGCCTTGCTGATCTGCGCGGGTATCATTTTATCTTCATCTGACATTACTGGCTCCGTTATGTTGAAATACAAAAAAAGGGCGGTGAGAACCGCTTTTCGGTTATTTCCCACCGCCCTTTCGTTTAATTCAAGGATAAAACTTTTTAGACTCTGAAAAAATTCCTGAACGACTGGCCCATCTTCGCCAGCGCCTCTTTCCTGGTCACATCGAATGTGCCGGGTTTCGCGGCTGCTGTCTTGAAGTACGTCTCAGGCTTGTACGCTACGAGATAAAGCACCCGTACGGCTTCCTCGTCGATGATCTGGGCCTCGGGGAACTCTTTCTTGACGATTCCCAGCCTCTTTTTGGCCAGGTCGATCATGTCTTCCCTTTCGCCGAAATTCATCGTGCCGGTCGGACATGCCTTCACGCACATGGGCACCAGGCCCTCTTTCACGCGTTCGACGCACATGTCGCACTTGTTGATAACGCCCGTCTTTTCGTCCCTTCTGGGGATGTTGTACGGGCAGAAATCAAGCATCTGCTGGAATACATCTTTCGGCATATCCCTGCATGCGTCGGTGTAAATGACCGCACCGGTCTCCTCGTCGAGAATGACCAGGCCCTTCTTGTACTCGTCAGCCGGGTACTTGCACGACGGATCAACGCAGTGCCGGCACTGGTCCGGAAAGAAATTCCAGGCGACCCTGTCTTTGAGCTTCTGCTCGGAGAAACGCACGACCTTGTAGTTTTTCGGGTTGAGGTCGGGCGGATTCTGATGGCTGCCCCAGCCGACCTGTTTGGTCTGGTTGCCTTCGAATCCCTGCCATTCCTTGCACGCCACCTGGCAGCCCCTGCACGCCGTGCACCTCGTGGTGTCTATAAAAAATGTCTTAGACATGGTTGCCTCCTGTCATCTCGTTCTCGGACGTCACGCCGTCGACCGCCAGCTCCGTCACCTTGTCGGCCTTCCTGATGTTCACGCAGCAGGCCTTGTATTCCGGGATCGCAGTGTTCGGGTCTCCGGCAGATACGGTGATCCTGTTGGTCGAATCGCCGACGCCTTTCTTCGTCCATCCGAACGCAAACGGCATACCGATAAGATGCACAGTCCTGCCCTGGACTTTCAGTGGAGTCATGCGCACTGTTACCATCGCGGCTGCCTCGACGGCCCCGCGAGCGCTTTCAACGATGACTACATCGCCGTTCTTGATGCCTTTTTCGGCAGCAAGCTCAACGCTCATCTCAACATAGAGCTGAGGCTCTGCTTCGAGGAGCGCTGGGTGGTTCCTGGTCTCGCTTCCGCTGCACCAGTGCTCGGTCAGGCTGTATGTCGTTAGGACAATCGGATACTTCGGGTCACCCGGAAGCGCACGCTTGTCCATCTCGCCATACATGATCTTGGCGCACGGATTGTGGATCTGACCGGAGAAACTGTTCGTTTTTAACGGCGTCTCGATCGGCTCGTAATGCTCGGGCAGCGGCCCGTCCACCATGCCGGGACCGAAAATATTGCCCACGCCGGCCGCGGTCATGATAAAGGGCAGCTTACCTTTTTCCATGCCCAGGGGAGGAGCTCCTCCGTCTGCCACGTCGCCGATCCACTTGCCATCTTCCCACTTGATAACGACGCGGTCGGGATCCCAGGGCTTGCCGTTCTTGTCGACCGAGCACCTGTTGTAGATGATTCTCCTGTTCATCGGCCATGCAAAGGAGAAATTCGGGAACATCCCGAGCTTTGCCTGGAGCGGTGTCTGAGAAAGATCGCGGCGTTTCATCAGGTTGCCGTCCTCGGTGAAGCTGCCGCAATAGAGCCAGTTCAGGGATACCGTCGAGCCGTCGTCGGCGAGGTCGGGGAATCCGGCGACCTGCTTGCCCTTGTTGGGCCCGCTGACATAGTAGCCGTTGATCTTTTTCGAGACTTTTTCGGCGTCATACTTGCCGAAGAAGTCCATGTTCACGATCGGATCCGGGAAAGTCCCGCCTTTCTTGTACAGGCTCTTCACCTCGTTCATGATGTCGACCATGATTTCACCCATGGATTTCGAATCCCCTCGGGGAGAGGTCGCCTGCTGGTGCCACAGTGCCCAGCGTCCGCTGTTGCTCACGCTGCCGTCTTTCTCGGCGCGGTGGCATGACGGGAACAGGAACACCTCGGTCTTGACCTTTTTGGGGTCCATACCCGGTCCATGCCAGAAATCTGTGGTCTCATTGTTGAAGATGTCGGCGCAGTACAGCCAGTCGAGGTTGGCCATGGCCTTCCTGACCTTGTTCGCGTTCGCGAAGCTCTGGCACGGGTTCATTCCGAAAACGGAACCGCCCTTGATTTGGCCATTGTACATTTTATCGAAGAAGAAAAACATGGAAGCGTCGCCCTTCTCCCAGCTCTTTGCCGGGTCGAGTTTGGGCAGCCAGTTGTATCCGAAACCGTTTTCCTTGGTCGCAGCATCGCCGAACCATCCCTTGAGCAGGCTCACCACGTACTTGGGCCTGTTCTGGTACCAGTTGACGCTCTTCGGGTCCTTGCTGACCGTGGTCACTTTCTTGATAAAATCATCGAAGGTGGCCACATCGGCGCGCGGCATGGGGATGTATCCTGAAAGAATATTGTACAACAGTGCGTGGTCGGTCGAACCCTGCACATTGGGCTCGCCGCGCAGAGCGTTGATCCCGCCGCCTGCGATGCCCATGTTTCCAAGCAAGAGCTGTACGATCGCGCTTGAGCGGATATTCTGCGCGCCGACAGTGTGCTGCGTCCAGCCCAGGGCGTACAGGATCGTCCCTGCCTTGTCGGGTCTGCCGGTCGCTGCATAGGATTCGTAGACTTTGGTCAGGTTGGCGACTGAAACCCCGGTCACCTCTGAAACCTTGGCCATGTTGTAGCGCGAGTAATGGTTTTTCAGTATCTGGAAAACGCAGCGGGGATTGGAAAGGGTCATGTCCCTCTTGGGCAGACCATTTTCATCCATTTCGAGTTTCCAGTTGCTTTTGTCATATATTTTGTTCTTTGCATCATATCCGGTGAACAGGCCGTTGCTGAAACCATATTTGCCTCCCACGATGAACGAGGCGTTCGTGTATTCAACAACGTATTCCTTGAAATACTTGTTGTTCGCCAGAATGTAGTTGATCATGCCGCCCATGAATGCGATGTCGGTTCCGGACCTCAGGGGAACATGGAAATCCGACCTGGCGGATGTTCTGGAGAATTTGGGGTCGACATGTATTATCTTCGCGCCCCTTTCTTCTTTTGCCTTGAGCACCCATTTAAAACAGATGGGATGATGCTCGGCGGCGTTGCTTCCGATTATTAAACAGCAGTCAGTATTCTTGATATCGATCCAGTGGTTGGTCATTGACCCGCGTCCAAACGACTCTGCCAGAGCCGCAACTGTGGGGCTGTGTCAGACACGCGCCTGGTGATCGATATGGACGACCCCCATCGTCCTCATTGCCTGGCCTGTCACGGCGAGCTCCTCGTTGTCCATCTGGGACGATCCCAGGTGGAAGATCTCGTCGATGCGGTTCACCGTCTGCCCGGCTTCATTCTTTTCTTTAAAGTGTTTGTCCCTTGTTTCCTTGATTTTCTGGGCAACTCTGTCGACCATCCATCCATAGCTCTTCTCTTCCCACTTGTCGCTGAAGGGAGCGCGATAAAGGCAGTTGAGCACCCTCTTGTTATCGTTGATCTGCGAAAGCATCGCAGAACCTTTGGCGCACAGCGCGCCCTGGCTCACGGGATATCCCGGATCGCCCTCGGTGCTGACGACCTTGCCGTCTTTCACATGCGCGATAAAATGGCAGCACACCGAGCAGTACGGGCATATGGAAATCACTTCCCGTGCTCCCTTGATCTTGAGCTGTTTCGAATAGCCCTGGGCGCTGGCGCTGCTGCACCCGATATTGCCGAGGGTTATCGTCGCGGCGCCAAGACCGGTGGCCTTGATAAAATTCCGTCGCGTGATATTCATTAAAAACCTCCATGGGTTCTGCCTCTGAAAGGTATGGAAAAAAATAAACCAGCCCTGCAAGGCAGTGGTGTTGAATATAAATCATTAATAATTAAGAATATTAATAATTCTTTTAGACCATGGGGTATTGTCAATTATTTTTTAATAATCGCATGCTTTCTGTTATATGTTAGTATTAACATATAACAGAAAATTATGTTATACGAAGCATAAAAACTTGATTAAATCAAAGAATAATCCGACCAGCTAAAATTATGCAGGGGACGATTTGATTTTCACTTAACGTCCCCTGCCTTAATTCAACAATAAATCTCGTTAGACTCTGAAAAAATTCCTGAACGACTGGCCCATCTTCGCCAGCGCCTCTTTCCTGGTCACATCGAATGCGCCCGGCTTCGCGGCTGCCGTCTTGAAATACATCTCGGGCTTGTATGCCAGGAGGTAAATGGCCCGCACAGCCTCCTCATCAACGAGCTGCGCTTCCGGAAACTCCTTCTTTACAATGCCAAGCCTTTTCTTCGCCAGGTCGATCATATCTTCCCTTTCGCCGAAATTCATCGCGCCGGTGATACAGGTCTTGACGCACATCGGCACCAGACCCGCCTTGACGCGGTCGACGCACATGTCGCATTTGTTTATAACGCCTGTCTTTTCGTCTCTTCTGGGGATGTTGTACGGGCAGAAATCAAGCATCTGCTGGAATATGTCTTTCGGCATATCCCTGCACGCGTCGGTATAAATGACCGCCCCGGTCTCGTCGTCGAGAATGGCCAGGCCCTTCTTGTACTCGTCCGCCGGGTACTTGCAGGAAGGATCAACGCAGTGCCTGCACTGGTCCGGAAAGAAATTCCAGGCGACCCTGTCTTTCAGCTTGTGCTCCGAGAAACGCACGATCTTGTAATTTTTCGGGTTGAGGTCGGGCGGGTTCTGGTGGCTGCCCCATCCGATTTGTTTTGTCTGGTTGCCCTCGAAGCCCTGCCATTCCTTGCACGCCACCTGGCAGCCCCTGCACGCCGTGCACCTCGTGG
>ERZ795054.788-NODE-788-length-34939-cov-6.449834_pt1 | contig 34939 bp, 35 predicted proteins | sample MGYA00375138_ERZ795054 | MGnify/ENA primary metagenome ERZ795054 (study PRJEB30183, sample SAMN05720215) | anaerobic digester metagenome | isolation source: active sludge of municipal wastewater-treating anaerobic digesters | place: USA | collected 2014-12-23 ... | reverse complement strand
ATTTGTTCCCACATATTTTTAACAGTATTTAGTCTTGTTTTGTCTCCCTTGTTATAGCTTTCACTCATATTAATCAATAATATCAATTGTTATGCATCGTGCATACATATATTTCCAGTTGTATTATGATCTGTAGAAATTGGCAGTTCGAATCCTGTCGGGATCGCAAAACAGCAAGAGTGTGGGTATTGAGCAACAGTGAGATACCACGCATTTTTTCTTATGTGCTCCATGGCAGGGTTAGTAGTTTGTCAGATGGGATTTACCCTTTGCCATCTTTTCGGATCAATGGTACTGGTGTCACAAGGAAGATAAATTACCAGGAAAGGGGTGATATCTATCGACTTTTTGATGGAGTACGCCGGAGGAGAAGAATCCACAGCACCACAACCGAATTCCCGCTGGCAAATGCTAATTGATATGTGCTTCTTATGCTTCATTAAAACTTTTTCCGTCGACCAACTGCACATACTGATGAAAAGAGTTAAGCTGAACAACCAGGTAACCAATAGGGATACGAGTAGGGTTACAAATATTTTAATTGCCGAAATAAACAGGTTATCCTGGTCAGAAAAGATTCTCTGGAAAACCAGAATCATCGCAAAGAAAACCATGAAAACTTTTACATACAATAAGTTATCCGCCAACTTCCTGTCATTGACTTCAATAATTCCTGCAAAGCCAAGAATGGTTGAAAGAAACACAAATGCAAGGATTAACCAGCCAAGTCTGAAAAGCATTCTTTGAATCTTAACCAGAAGCTTCATTCGAGACCCTTTGGTATAGGCAATATTGCTTTCAGTTGAAGGATCCGTTGACATTTTAAACAGAAATTTGTGGTTGTTCTCTTTTTACTAACTCAGCCTTCGCCATTTGTATTAAAGGCTCTGGCAAATGGGTTTTCCCGGCTGCAATTAGTTCCAATTCCTCCCGAGTCTTGCGTGTAAGGATCAAATCCCACTGGTAATTCCCCAGATCAATGATCGGTTGCCTTAAGCTTCTGTAAAAGAAGATCCTATGTCTGAAATAGGATATTAAAGTCCAAAGAAGCCATATTCCAAAAATGCTAAGCGTAATGATTACCAAACCCTGGAAGTCCTCGTATGCAGCTCCTGCGGGTCCAAGGAGCAGGATAATAAAAAGCCAGTAGATAAGTAACAAGATTCCTGATCGGGAGTAATCTGCCCAATACCCAACTGTTATGCTATTACCAGGCAACTTTTCCTGAATTGTGATCATTGCTTTTCGAATGGATATCCATAGATTCCAATTTAAATCATGAGGAATTCGGAAGCGATCATTGGTAATGGCAATCGAATTATCATCAACCTGCTTAAATTCATCACAATAGGTATCCTTCAGCCTCTGCATGAACCGGGCAATCATCTCCTCCCTGGATACCCCTGTAACCTCTTTGCTGAATCTGAACCGAAAGGGCGATTTCATCAAGATCGGTTTTAGCTAATGATTTTTCCAAAGGGTGCCAGCGCCAGGGCGGCCAGCTTGAAATGCTGCCTCGCAAAGGGGATTCCGATGATGGTGATGGCCAGCAGAATGCCGAAAGCGACGTGCGACAGTGCGATCCAGATTCCCCCGATCAGCAGCCAGATGATGTTCATCAGGATACTGAGGCAACCTGAATCTGCCGGTCTGGAGGTAATCTTTGCCCCGAAAGGCCATAGGGCGACAGATGCCAGTTTCAGGGTCTGGATCCCGAACGGAATCCCTATGATGGTGATCATCAGCAGGATGCTGGAGACAAAATACTCAATGGCGGTCACCAGTCCGCCAAAAATCAGCCAGAGGATGTTTCCAAGGAGTTTCATGATGGGGATCAACGATTTAAACCGTCGGAATGATCTCCTCCGGTTGTTCATTTCGGATACGAATGTAAGAAATTCCTGAATCACATGAGAATCTGACGGTTGAAAAAAAATTCCTCAAACACTTCGGATTCATGCAATTTCATCCTATATTTATAGTCCCGTTTCAGATAAGTCATTATCCTCATATAGGATAATATAATACACACGAACCAAAATTCTGAGACCATGAAAAAAATTGTACTGCTTGCTGCAACAATGCTGATGGCTACGGCATTATCAGCCCAGATCACCACCCGGGAAGATGCCCCTTCGGTGCTGCGTTTCGGGACCCGGCCCATGGCCGGGAACTATGGTGTATTCATTGGCCCATCCATCTTCGGGATCGTTGATCTGGTGAAATCCACGGAAAACGTGGGGCAAAACACCTTCTTGCTGGGCCTACCGATGATCAACGTAAAGTATTACAAAACAGATGATGTGGAATGGCGCCTGGGCATCCAGATGGCGAATGAAAAGACCCGTCTCGTGGGCGAACCCGACACCACGCTTCCCATCATTGGCAACCAGAAGGAGGTGCTGTCAGAATCGGTATTCCGGCTCACACCTGCCATCACCAGACACTTCAGCCGGAAAAACATCATGGATGTGTACATGGGGGGTGGCGTGATGCTGGGATTGAACGGCTACCGCGATGTGGTTGAATTCAACAACCTGAATTCCAGGGCTATAAGCCAGACTGTATTTGTGGGCGGCTTCAGCTTCATCATGGGTATGCAAGCCTTTATTGCCGATCTTCCCGTTGCTATCGGTATCGAATACGGGATTTCGGCCATGGGGCATTGCGGAATGCAGTACAAAGTGTCTGAGATGATCGGAGGGACGGAGCAACTGTATTACATGAATGACCTCAACGACCTGAATCAGTATTATAAACTGAGAGTAAAAAACTTTATGATGGGAAATGATATCAGGCTCACCCTGAGTTATTTCTTCTTCAGGTAAAGGGTGTTGCTGAACCTGAAATTTCATTTTGTTGAACCTTAAAACGTACTGACATGTCACTGCCGCATCATAAAATAGGTTTGATTACAGGACTCACAGCGCTGATGTTCTTCTCATCCTGTGCAGTCAGAAATGCAACCTCCATCGATAAGGAGAACTCCACCCTTACCCCCAACCGGGTTGAGGTGCACCTCACCCCCGACAACCTGGTATATCTGGGAGAAGTCAGCTTCGACGTTGATTACAGGATTTACCTGGGGTTTATCCGGCATATCGACAGCATCAACAGCATTCCTTACAACCGCCGGGAATCGATACGGGTAGCCCTTTCAGGCCCCACGGGGCTGAACCTGCCCCCTGTTCTTGAACAGGCATCCTATAAGCTCTACGAGAAATACCCGGATGCCGATTACTACATCATCAACCGGAACACCCGTTTCACCAGGCACATGTTCATGGGGATGTTTATCCATCAGGAAGCCACCGTAAAAGCCTTTAAAATCAAATACAGCCACTAAAGCATTATTATACATGGGTTTTTATCACCACCTGCCCGGAACCGCTACCCGGATCGTTATTCCCGTATTTCTTCTGCTCGGTTTGTGGTCGTGCCGTAAAGACCAGACTCCTCTGGCTGTTAAAATCACTGAAGCATCAGAGATTTGGGCTGTTTCAGGGGAATACCTCCCCTACCATATCGAATTCATCTGCGACGAGAAGGTGGATCACCTCAGGATTGAGCAATTCAACCCGAAGTACGGAACGGTGGTTGTGCTGGACACAACGCCTCCGGGCGGCATCTTCACCTGGTATTACCTGGTGCCATTCTGGGATGATGCTGCAGAGGCAACCCTCACTTTCACAGCTACTTCGGCCAGCTTCACCAACTCGGTGACCAGAACGGTGGTGGTTGTAAACCAGGAGGTCCCGCTCACAGAGGTCGCCGGAAACGCTTTCCATTCCAACCTGTCGGGGAAGCCCAATGCATTCCTGCTGCAGGGCTTCCAGGCAGTTTTTTACGACCAGCAATCGACCCAGAAACCCGACTTTGCCGATAACAGTACGGACAGTGTACACCACAACACCTTGTCGCGGGAATGGGTCTCCCCATCCGGACTCCTGTTCTGCAGGCTTAACGATTTCAACTACCCCCAGGCAACGGAAACCAGTGTGCAGTCGGCCTGGTCTATTGCTGCCAAACACGTTAAAATCAGCAATCTGACCAATGATGACATCCTGATTTTCGGAACCGCCACAAAAGCCAGGGGTGCTATCCGTTTTTCCCAGATCATTGATATGGACTCGACGCTGGACGACCGCTACATGTTCAACATCAAGATAGTGGAGTGAGATTGGAAGAAGAAATTAAAATTAAAAATTGGAATCAGAGTTGCTGCCAGGAGCTCTTTACCACATAGGCACATAGATAATTTCGGATCATAGGTTTCCCTCAAATGCTTGTATTCCTATCTGTTTCTATGTGGCAAAAAACCGAAATACAATACATTGCACGGGGTCGAATTGCAGTTTTATCCTCCGGCTGACCGGCCAGGTGAATCGCAGCGGCGAGCATGCATTTATTACCACCATTGCTTTTATTTCTTTTCTAATTCTTTAACCTGCTCTATTGCGTATTGTCTGGTGTGCTCGTCTCCGTGTTTAATTGTCAGTTCGTAATACTTTATGGCATTTTTTGTGTCGCCTTTTAGGTTGTATGCTTGTGCAATATTGCTTAAAACAATGTAGTCTTCCGGATTTATTTTTTCCGCCTTCAATAATTGCTCTAATGCTTTGTCATATTGATTTTGAAGCATGAGTACTACTGAAAGATTTGATAAACTCTCTATATGGTCGGGATAGTATTTAAGAACTGTCTCGGCAATTCTTTTCATGTTGTCAAGCAGGTCGTCATTTTCGGTATCGTAAAGTTGAATTTGATAATCCTGAATAGAATTAAGCATGAAGTTTTTCGGGTCGTTAAGTGGCTTACTGTCAGACCAGGTCCATTTGTTTTTGTTTATTTCTGAGAAGTCAATGGTTTTGATAATCTCCTTTGTAAAGTTCTCATAATCTTCAATCTGTCCAAACATGTAAATTTTCCCAAATCGCATATCAAGTCGGTTCGGATGTTTTTCAATTCCTTTGTTTATCCAGTCGAATCCTTTGCTTAAAAGGTCAGGATTATAGTATGTGTCACTATAGATAAACCCAACGGGTTCTTTTTTGGTTGTATCCTGGTCCATAATCTGCAGAACGTCCTTTCCTTCGGGATTCTGTCCAAGGGTAATGATTTCATTCCTGCTTAGATTTACATAATAGTTGAAGTAGGCGACATAAAGTTCCGGGTCGTTATTGTCTGTCTTTTCCCAATTCTGCAAAAGTTCTTTTTGTCCAACGGTATCATTTTTAGAATCCAGGTCACTGAATTGTTGCTTAAATGTCTGTCCATTCGCTTGATTAAAAATCAAAGCCAAACCGAAGATTAACATTGTTGTCTGTTTTTTCATCGTCGTCTTTTTTAGTATAGGTGGTAACGTGTTCATTTCTGTAACTCTATTTCTTCCAGATAGGTGGTGTACTGTGCCAATTCAGAAGAAAAAATAAACCATAGAATGTTTCCAAGGAGTTTCATAATGATCTGATGAGTTTAGACTATATCAAACATTCTGTTTCAGAATTCAGAGCATAAGAATACTTTAAAGCACGAATATAATGATTTATGCGAACTTTGCCTTTCTGATGTATATTTTGCCCTAAAATTGAATAATCTGCCATAAAGATGATCCAGGAGATACACCCCCATCGTTTCAATAACCATTATCAGCCGGGAAAACAACCGGAAGATCATGATTTTGTGCTATACTATCAGGACAAAACAGTTTTATTGAAGGATAAAGGACTCGAAGCAGAACTTCCCCGAACAAGGGATTTTGCTGAGATTCCCCCGGAACAGGAATTCATTTTTCTATTTACCCTTGACGAAACGCCTTGCTTCCTGACGTGGAACCTGCCGGACGGCATTGGCACTGGTCTGGTATTCAGAGATATTCATTTCTTCCGAAACACCTGGCAGAAAGAGATTGCGTGGGCCTGTCTGGCCGGGCTACATCTCAGGGACTGGTACTTTGCAAACCGGTACTGCGGGCAATGTGGCACTGCTACCTGCCATAAACCAGACGAAAGGGCCCTGGTGTGCCCGGCTTGCGGCGCCATTGCATATCCAAAGATTTCTCCGGCCATCATTGTGGCAATCCTTTGCGGCGACCATATCCTGCTGGCCCGGGGCAATGATTTTCCCGGTGCCTGGTATTCGCTGATTGCCGGTTATGCCGATATCGGCGAATCGCTGGAGGAGGCCCTTGTTCGTGAAGTAAGGGAAGAAACCGGGCTGGACGTGTGGAATATCCGTTATTACGGCAGCCAGCCATGGCCTCTGTCGGGATCGATGATGATTGGATTTACGGCAGAAGCGGATGACCGGCAAACCCTGCAAATCGACCACAAAGAACTGGCAGATGCTGCCTGGTTCCAAAAGGATGCCCTGCCCCACCACCCACCGGCGCTTAGCATCGCTGGCGAGATGATTGAAAAGTTTGAGCGGGGAAAATTATAATCAAACCGCAGCAATATGGAGGTTTACGGCTTGTGTTAGTTGAGATTGTTTTTTGCAATTTTGTCCTCAGATTGTCATTCACCTCACCCCCAACCCCTCTCCTAAAGGAGAGGGGAGTAACACCCTGAATCACAATATTTTCCCCTTCTCCTTGAGGAGAAGGGGAAAGGGGATGAGGTGCTTTGTGAAGTCATACAACCTTTAGCCAATTTGTTTAGCCCCATTTACCTGGGTCTTGGATCTGCGGGAAATAAAAAAAGTGATTCTCGGAGGGAGCTCAACTTTTGCCGGTTAAACCTGAAACCATGGGCACAGCATCACTCTATAATCCATTTCAGAGTTTTGGTGTATTCATTGAAAACACAACGGACAAAATAGACCCCCTTTGGGAGGGATTCTCCAGGTATAATTCCCTGGTTGGTACCTGCTTCCAAAGAGAGGGTCTGGGTAGAAATGATTCTCCCCTGACAATCCATTATTTGCAAAGAGGCTTGTACAGCGCATTGGGAATGAATGAGATAGTTGGCTGTGCCAGAAGACGGGTTAGGAAAGATCCTGCAACTGTAATCTTGCGTATCGCCAATTCCTTCCAATCCAATATTCCCGCAGTATTCATAGGCCCCGGCATCTGGTGGGCCGTTGAGGCATCGCTGGGTAAATCCGGCAGGATGAACATATACCAGATCCGGCACCAGCGAAATGGTTCCCAGGGAGCCGGGGGCCAGCGCCATATTGATGGCTGCCAGGCTCTGGGCCGTTAACCGGAAGTCGTACATCGCAGGATCGGAAAAAGCAAAATCCTGTATGCTGCTTGTGATGTTGGCTACAGTATCGGTGTTGGCCGGAAGGGTACCGGTATTGAAGTTTCCCACCCCCGCCAGGAGGTTGTTACGGGCTTTGAACAGATCAGCTGATGCATTGATGCTGAAGAAGTTGCAGACAGAGCGCTCATTTACCAGGGTATTGCTCACCACAACACACTGGTGCGGTGCGTTGTTGGAAAGATCTTCAGAACCGAATCCCACCATATTGTTGTTGGTAGCCGCAGGCCCCTGGTGAATCACATTGCCCATCAGCAGGGCGGTACCGCCGTTGGGCAGGTCGATGCAGCGGCTGGCAGTACCGGTAGCTTCGTTGGAGAAACGGTTATACAGGATCAGGTTCACATGGGCGCGGCTTTTCAGCTCATGCCCCACCAGCGCATGATGGCTGTAATTGTATTGAAAGATCAGTGTATCCACGTGGTTTATATACAGGTTGTGGGAGTAGCCATCACCGAATCCGTTCCAGGCAAACTCAGAATGTTCGATGCGGATTTTCTGTGTGGAGAGGGTGGATGTCAGAATTCCGTTTTCGTTGTGATGAAAGTAACACCGGATGATAGTCAGCCCCTGCCCCTCGAGACGGATGCCGGCACCATTCTGATCGGGCACAGTGCACCCGGAAAACTCCATATCTTCGACCACGCAGTTGTTGCCCGCGATCACCCAGATGGCTTTCTGCCCCCACGCATTTCCGTTTGCCTGCAGGTGCGCCATCCCTCCTACCCCTCGCAGGGTCAGGTTGTGGGTAGTCCAGCCGGCCACATCTCCCGGATAGGTTCCTGCATCAATCTCAACGGTATCACCAGAGCTCACCAGCCCTGCCACCAGACTGGGAATTGTGTAGCATCGCGATGGCCCTACCTGCCAGAGAGTGGCGAAAGTAGGGGTAGCAAGCAAAAAAACGAGGATCCAGGTCAGGGCAAAATGGCAATTTTTCACAGGCAATAATGTTGACTTGTTGATGGGAGGTTCAAAGATAGGCAAATAGGAACATTAGGGGACAGGGGACAGGAATACAGTGTGAGGAACAGTGTGAGTATTGAGGGGACAGGGGACAGGGGACAGTAGACAGTGAAGAGCAGAATCAGGATATTTGTGGATAGATCATTTTGAGATTCAAGCAGCGATCGGTACATTTGTAAGGACTAAGCAGCAAAGATGCATAGCAACTTAAAAACACCAGACATGAAAGCTACTGTTCTTCTGGCATTTTCGCTTATTTTGCTGAATACGCTGTTGTTTTCTCAGGAAAAGAATTACTCTGTGCTGAAAAGGAACGGCTTATATGCTGAAGTGTACTTGATCAGGCACGATTTCAGCTCCGGATGGGCATCCCTGAATTATGAAAGGAGTTTGGGAGAAAAAAGAAGACTTCATTTTCGCGTTGGAGTTTATCCGGATTTTAAGTCAACTGTATCTTTTCCGCTCACCATTTCCTGGATTACCACACCCCTGTGCCAGCATCATGTTGAATTTGGGATCGGTGCAGTATACAGAGTGGAGCATTACATTGATCCTTATGGGTACACAGAAAGAGAATGGTTTCACGACATGCCGGCTGTTATGATTCCTTTGATGTACCGGTACCAGAAAGCAGCCGGTTTTTATGCCAGGGCAGGCGTCAATCTGTTTGTGAGCTGGCCAACCATTCTATCTCCCTCTGTGAGTGCAGGTTGCAGATTCTGAGGAAAACTTACCCTTGAACATTAAAGCACCAGCTCCGCGATGACGATATTGTGGTCCGACACCAGGACCCCGTTTTGCTCAGGGCATAATGTCCTGTATCGCTTCACTTTAAATTGGCCGGTGACAAAAATGTAATCGATCAGGCAATACTGGTCGGTGGGTATTTTTCTGAATCCCTGGTAAGTGTACGGAACGGCATTCACCTTACGGGCGATGGTTCTGGAATCGGTGAAGCTTTGGGTCATGATCGCATACGCCTCGGAGGTAGGGGTTGCGTTAAAATCACCGGTGATGATCACCGGGCAGTTTACAGCTTTTTGCAGGGCTTTTTGCACCAGCAGTTCGGCACTTTTTTGATGCGCCACTTTTCCGATATGGTCGAAGTGGGTATTGAAAAAGCAGAACCGTGTTTTGGTTTTGATATCCTCCAGCATTACCCAGGTGACAATCCGCGTACAGACGGCATCCCAGCCGAGTGCTCCCACAGCGAGTGTATCGGGTGCGAGTACAAATGTATTGCCTTCAATCAGCGCAAACCGGTCTTTCCGGTAGAAGATGGCCGCATACTCCCCTTTCTCCTCAAAATCCTCACGACCCACACCATAATGGTTATAATCGGGTAAGATCCGTTGAAGATCCAGCAACTGGGTATGTAATACTTCCTGGAACCCGATCACGTCAGGATGTTCAGCTTTCAGGGCCTGTTCTACCAAAGGGACACGGTATTTCCATTCATTCTCCCCGTCGGCACTGGTAGCCATCCTGATGTTGAAAGTGGCGGTTTTAATTTTCTGCGCGGACAATGAGGCAGTGCAAAAAAATATGAGGGCTATGAACAGGGAAGTTTTGATAAGGTATTTCATGATTGCTTGCGGGTTGTGGATTACCTGCGGTGATCCCTGAGGGGGGAGGCGTCCATCTGAAAAACCCTTCGCCACTCACTGCGTTCGTGGCTTGTTTTTTCATTTCCGAAAACCCTGCAAGCAAGCTTGCGGGTTTTCTTCAATGTAAAAAACCCGCTTTCGCGGGCTTTTTCAGCTGGGCGGAGAGAGGGGGATTCGAACCCCCGGTACCCTTACGAGTACGACAGTTTAGCAAACTGTTGGTTTCAGCCACTCACCCATCTCTCCGGGTGATTGATAAAGAGCGTGTTTTGCGTCAGTTTAGCATCCGCCGGTTGGCGGATCAGCCACTCACCCATCTCTTCGGGTGTGCTTCTGAAGCGGTGCAAAAATAAGCACCTTTTAACAACTGTGCAAGACTATTTTACCTACTTTCACCCACCCAAATCAAATCACGATTATGCCTATGTGTAAAAATCTTGTTACCAAATCATTAGTAGTATTATTTTTCATTACCACCCTTGCCGTTCAGGCCCAGAATCCCATTATGCTGAAATCAGGGAACAGGGTTCCTGAGGCAAACCTTGAAAGCTGGGTCAGCAGTTACTCGCTCCAGCACGAAAAGAGCTTTAATGGAGTATTTTTCAAGATATTGCAATTCAATATATTACCCAACCAGACTACCGTTGATGCACTGGCACAGGGAGGTGTCAGGCTGCTGTCGTACCTTTCTGTAAACGGATATATCGTTTCCCTGATGAACGGTGTTAACCCGGGGATTCTCCTTAACCGGGATATCGTTGCCATAACAGACCTGCTTCCTGAGGAGCGCGTTGCCCCAACGATCCTGCAAAAGGAGATCCCTGTTCATGCCTTACGGGGCTCAGACCGGATTGAAGTGGTAATTACCCTTTTCCCGGGCGTTTCGACGATGAACGCCACTGCTGCACTTACGCTGCCCGGCAGGGAGGTGATCCGCATAAGTGGTATGGGCAGATTGATTTATCTGGAGCTACCCCTAGGTGAGGTCACCCTGCTGGCTGAGTACCCGTTCGTACAGTTCATTGAGCCGTGCGATCCGCCAGCAGAACCCGACAACAACAAGGGGCGCACCCTGCACCGTGCCACCAGTTCGTTCAACCCTTCGACAGGGGTAAATGATTACGACGGCACCGATGTAACGGTGATGCTCAACGACGATGGATATATCGGAGATCATATTGATTTTCAGGGACGTATTCCCACCCAATTCACCTATAGCACAGGCGCTGATCATGGCGACCACTGTGCAGGCACCATTCTCGGAGCCGGCAATCTGAATCCGCTGGCCATGGGAATGGCGCCTGCAGCGGAACTGGTGGTGTACAGTGCCACCAATTATCCGGGATTCGACAGTATCTATAATCAGTATCAGACGCTGGGTATCAGGATCACATCCACTTCATACAGCGATGGTTGCAATGCAGGATATACCAACCGTGCGGCCATGCTCGATGAACAGATCCGCACCATGCCGGAGCTGATGCATGTTTTTTCTGCCGGCAACAACGGTACCCAAAACTGCACCTACGGAGCCGGTTCAGGCTGGGGAAATATCACCGGCGGGCACAAGATGGCCAAGAATGCCATTGCCGTAGCCAATCTGAATTACCGGGATGAACTTGCCTCCAGCAGCAGCCGCGGCCCCGCCCACGATGGCAGGATCAAGCCGGATGTAAGTGCACAGGGCACCAATGTGTTTTCAACTTCTGAAAACAACACCTACACCACAAAATCGGGTACTTCCATGGCCTGTCCCGGTGTGGCAGGAACGCTGGCAACCCTTTACGATGCCTACCAGCGGCATCATACCGGCACACCGCATGGTATTCTGATGAAGGGGATTCTAATGAACAGCGCTGACGATTTAGGTGTTGCCGGACCCGATTTTAAGTTTGGCTACGGCAGGATCAACGCCAGGAGGGCAGCTGTCATCATTGAAGACACCCTTTTCAAAACAGATCTGATCAGTACCGGCGACAGCGTGCTGTACACTTTTACAGTACCTGCAGGGACAGCCGAGGCGCGGTTTATGCTCAGCTGGGCCGATTACGAGGCTGCAGTAAATGCCACAAAGACCCTGGTCAATAATCTGGATCTGGTGATCACAGGCCCCGATTCCACCTGGCTCCCCTGGGTGCTGAACCATCTGCCGAATGCCACCACGCTCAATGCTCCGGCTACCCGCAAGACCGATACCCTCAACAATGCCGAACAGGTTACCATTGCATTTCCCACTCCCGGAACCTATCAGGTAAAAATTTACGGAACGTCGGTACCAATGGGGCCACAGCGGTTTTTCCTGAACTGGATCATCTCGGACAGTGAGTTCATGATGACCTGGCCCCAGGGCGGATCGCAGTTTGTGCCGGGAGACACCACCATCCTTAGGTGGGATGCCACGTCAGGGTCACAGACGTTTTCACTGCACTACACCACCAACGGAGGGTCGACCTGGGATCCCATCAGCACCACCATTCCGGCCGAAAGCCGTTATTTTACCTGGAGCATACCCTCCCTGGCTACCGGCAACGTGAAGGTACGACTCACGAGAGGCACCGAAACCTTTATCACAGATCTGTTCAGCATCATCGGAGTGCCGCAGAACCTGGCTGTTAACTGGGTATGCGCTGATTCCATGAATCTTTCATGGAGTGCCGTTACAGGTGCTACCGGATATACGGTATACAGGCTGGGCAATAAGTACATGGATTCTCTGACCACCATCAGCACCAACAGTGCAGTGCTTGTGGGAATTCCATTCAACACTGCAGAATGGTTTTCTGTAAGTGCCAGAGGTCCCCTGAATGCCCTGGGACGCAGATCCAATGCTCTTTTAAGGAACCCCGGACTGGTGAATTGTGTGTATTCATTCGATGTGGCCGTTCAGGAGATCACAGAACCGAAACCTGTGATTCTGTCTTCCTGCCAGACAGCTCCCGCCATGACGGTAAAATGCATCATCAGAAATTCCGGCGCAACAACGGTAAGCAATATCCCTGTCAGGTACCGGTTAAACCAGGGCAGCATTATCAGTGAAACGTTTACAGGGACCATTAACCCGGGAGGCACCGCCACCCATACCTTTGCCACACCTGTTACTCCTGTCGGCTCAGGTAACCAGAATATCGTTGTCTGGACACAACTTCCGTCTGACCAGCTGAAAGCCAACGATACCCTTACCAGCTCCATAAAGATTGCCTCATTCCCTTCGGTCCAGGTACCCTTTACCGAAACTTTTGAAACCTTCACCCTGTGCACCACAGCCAACAACTGCGAAAACAACTTCTGCACCCTTTCCGCCGGCTGGCTGAATGCCGACAACACTCTTTTCGACCATACCGACTGGCTGGCCTTTCGGGGAACTACCCCTTCGGGCAATACAGGGCCCTCAGGAGACCATACGCTGGGCACTACATCCGGGAAATATCTGTATGTAGAATCCTCCTACTGTTTTCAGAAAACAAGTATGGTGATAACCCCCTGTATTGATCTGACCTCCAATACCTTACCTGTTCTGTCATTTTGGTATCACATGTATGGGACCGGTATGGGTTCTCTTCATGTAGATATTCTGGACAATGGGATCTGGACGGAAAACATCATTTTACCCATACAGGGCAACCAGGGCAGTTCGTGGAGGAATGTGCTGGTACCTCTTGACAGTTACACCGGCAGAATGATCAACATCAGATTCAGAGCCATCACCGGGGCTGACTATATGAGTGATATGTGTTTGGATGATATCGGGGTGGTCGAAACAGTAGGCATGGATGAAACATCCGGAAATGACCTCTTTTCGCTGTATCCTAATCCTGCGATGGATTTGGTGAGAATTACAGGCCTAACCCCGTTAAACGGGGTAGTGGGGGTTGATCTTCTGAATCTCAGCCACCAACTGCTTTACAGCCAATCGGGGTCAATTCCGAAAGGGATATTCAATATTGAATTACCTTTGAACCAGATTGCCCCGGGAATCTACATGATCCGGATCAACCTTCCTGACCGTCAAATCGTTAGGAAGCTTATCGTGAACAGGAAACCTTAATTTGATGCATCCCTTCTGGCCTTTCTAACTTTAACCTAAACAAAATCGCAAAAAAATGAAAATTCCGGCTATGGTTTTGTTGCTCGCAGCCTCTACCCTCCTGTTTTGGGGTTGCCCTCTTGAATCGCCTTATGAGCTTGGCTCAGCCATGCTCGAAACCCATGATGCCAAAGTGCTCGGTAAATGGCAAAACATGACCGACTCTGCAAACAGGGTGCTCCTGGTGCAGAAATATGATGAACCGGAATACAAAGCCTGGGTGCAGGTTGCCGTACTTTCCAAACCGGAACAGCAAGCCTCCGATGCGCTTGATGAAATTTATGACTGCCGCTTTGCCAAGGTAGGAAGCATGAATTACATCATCCTGTATTACGATGATGAAGAACTCACCGACTATGAAGAACACTACTACTATAATTATAAGCTGATCGACAACGATAATGTAGTGTTAAAAGAGGTAAATCCGGATTATACCATGGAAACAAAGCCCACCTCTGATGAAGAGCTCAGGCTGTTTTTCCTGAACAACCAGTCGAAACCGGGGTTCTTCGTAAATGAGAAGAAATATAAAAGAATTAAGGGATAAATGGCATTCGGTCTGGATGCCATTGATCCCTTAATGCTGATGACTGTCAGGTTTCCGGAGTATTATCCGGTTGAAAGCCCGGGGCTTTCAATGCATCCTTTGCCTAAATCCGCTTCCCGAGTTTACTCACAAAACTGATCGTAGGAATAACAAACCGGTTCCAATCGCCAAGGTTGTAACTGATATACACGTTATCTCCCTTGTATTCGGAACCGAGTGCCTCTCTGAACCGCAGGACATAGGTAAGCCCGAATTGCCAGGCACTTACATTTCTGGACTTATTGATAAAACGGAAACCTGACATTCCTGCCACAAAATGGTTATTTAGACTTAAATCCTTCATATAGTCGTACTGCCATGGACTGGGCTCAGTGCCAAAATATGCGGTAGCCGATTCATTCACATTCAGATAGTAGTTCTCCGTTACAAAATAGAGGTAGTCTGACATCCTTGCCATTACGCCCACATTGAACAACGGCTTGCTTACCGGTTTGTCGACACTGCCACCACCAAAGTAGAAATGCCCCAGCCCAATGGTAACATTATTGAACTGATCTCCGTAGGTATAGGTACCATAACCCAGATTCCCGAAGAAATCGGTGCCCCAGGTGCCGATAAAAAACAGGGTTCCGATGGAGACCGCGTGCTTTCCCTTCAATGGAAAGGAATATTTGGGCGTAACGTAAAACGGCAGCAGTGCAGGGGTAGTCCCCATCCCTACCGAGAAGTGGTCTGTGATACCGTACTGGAGATCATGGGTGGCAAAATACACCGTATTGTAGTAGAGTTCACCCCTTCGCAGGTTGAAGGATGAAGGGGAGAAAAAGTACCGGGTAGTGTGATGGTTGAAAGGAACCGTGAACCGGTCATCGGTAAAACGCACATCATCATCGGGGGCACCTGAAACATTTGCCAGTTGGGGGTTTTCGATGATCTCCACAATGGCATACGCAAGCAGGGTTACCCGCTCTTCTTCAGAAAGACTGAAGAATTTACTCAGCCACGACTTGGTGCCGATCACCTTCTTGTTGCAGTCGTAAAGGCTCAGGGTTACCTTGTTCAGATTCCCGTTCAACTCAGCATATACGTAATCGCAACGCTTCTTGTAATCGAGTGTCATTACAATCTCGATATCGCTTGCAGCCAGCTTCGAAATCAACATGGTTTCCCCGGAATTAGAGAGCAGATCCTCGGTATCGTCCCACAACATCAAGGTCTTGTTTTGTGCTGTAGAATACTGGGAAACTGCCACCAGTACTGTGACAGCAGCCATCAACCTGAAAAGTTTCTTCATGGGTTTGTGGTTTTTATTTGTAATTGTAGTACAGTGATTTTAAATAAACAGTGATGATTTGTTATTGTTCAGGGATGCGTCCGGGCTATATTTTCTGCTCAACTATCGCAATTATTTCCTTTTCCAAAGATACAGCCTTTTCAAAGATTTTCTTACCCTCCGACATCGCTTTTTCAATAAACGCGGCATCACTGAATCCGGCGGAATTCACCCTGACATTCAGCCAGGCACCCTGGATAGCAGTTCGGGCACATAAAGCCCCTACACCGGCATCGGTTACCGAGTTTGGATTTCCGTTTTCCACCATTGCCTTAATGATCTCAAATGCTTCAAAAGTGGTCTTCATCACCTGCAGGGGAATTTCAATCGCATATCGGGTAGCATTATCCATGGCAGCTTTCCTGGCAGCCTTCTCAGCGTCACTCCCCTTTGGAAGGCCCATGGCTTCCATGATCCGGTTGAATGCCCTGGTGTCTTCATCCACCAGAAACAGTAACTCATCCTTAATCTTCTGACCTTTTTCCGCCCAGGCCGAAAACTCTTCCCAGCGATGATCCCAACCCCGCTTGTGGGATGAGAGATTAGCGACCATAACCCCAAGGGAGACGCCAAGGGCACCGGTATAGGCAGAAATGGATCCTCCGCCCGGGGCTGGAGATTCACTCGCCGTTTCATTGGCAAAAGCGCGCAGGTCCATGCTCACCAAACGGGGAAAAGAAGTCTCGTCTTCGAGCAGATATTCAATAATCTTTTCCTTCGGATTAAAAGGTTTCAGTTCGTTCAATCCCATACTCAGAACTGCTATTCTGATGATCTCTTCCTCTGATAACCCTGCAGAACGCTGTTGTTTGGCCAGGAAGTACCGTCCTGCATCAAGCATTGCCTTTTTCGGGATCAGCCCCACCAGTTCCGAACCGGTAACCCTGATACCCCGCTCTGCTGCCTTCCTGCATACTTCATCAAACGCCACATGGACCGGAGTAATACTGATATTGGTCAGATTCATGGAGATTTGGGCCACGCCATATTCTTCGATGAACCAGCCGATGGCTTTAACCGATTTAAGGGTCCCCGGCACCGAAACGGGTTCACCATGCTCATCCCTGACAATTTTTCCCGTTACCGGATCCCCTTCCCGCAGAATACGCCCCTTCTCCCGCACATCAAATGCGATGGAGTTGGCGCGTCGCGTGGAAGTGGTGTTGAGGTTGATGTTGAAAGCCACCAGAAAATCCCTTGCACCTACGTTGGTGGCTCCGGTGCGCGGGTTGAATCTGGCCGGGCCGAAATCGGGTTGCCATTCCGGCTTTTTCAGTTTTTCTTCCAATCCCTCATATTCACCGCTGCGGATATTGGCCAGGTTTTTCCGCTCAGGGGTGAAGGCAGCACTTTCGTAACAATAGATTGGAAAGTTAAGCTCATCGCCCAGTCTTTTTGCCAGTTTGCGGGCATACACCACCGTTTCCTCCATCGTGATGTTTGCCACTGGAACCAACGGGCATACATCGGTGGCTCCCATCCTGGGATGCTCACCGGTGTGTTTGCTCATATCGATCAGCTCCGATGCCTTCTTTACCGCCAGGAATGCCGCCTCAAGAACGGGTTCAGGCTCACCGACAAAGGTCACTACTGTACGGTTGGTAGCAGCCCCCGGATCTACGTCCAGCAGCTTCACCCCTTCCACACTTTCAATCTGATCGGTAATCTGTTTGATGATGGCCATATCCCGGCCTTCACTGAAATTGGGTACACATTCGATGATTTGTTGCATATATTTGGTTTTTGGTGAATTCAGAGTTAGGAGTTAGGAGTTAGGAGTTAGGAGTTAGGGGTTTGGAGTTAGAAGTTAGAATTTAGGGATAACAAAAAGTAGAAATTACTTTATTTGTTATTTGTGATGTACTTCATGGTTTTATGGGTTGATCCGGAAAGGATTTTGGAATGGCATCTTTCTTCATGGTTGCAATAATGCTTGCAGTAATTTTTACAAGCTCATTGCAGTCATGCAATAGCGAATCAGCAAGTTTTAGTTCAAGGATATCTGAATCTTTCAGTAACCTTATCCAGTATCTGGTTTCACGAGATTCTTTGTGAGCAATATTAATCTTCATATAGAAATCTTTTCTGCTTTGGGCACCCAACCCCTCCTCAACGTTCGCACCTATAGATGTTCCGCTCCTTAGCAGCTGTCTGGCAATGTCATATTGCTTATTCTCCTTAAGATGCAGAAACAGCTTCACAATCCGTAAAGCGAACAAATATGATTTCTCCTGTAGAATGCTCTTTGACATAAGACTGTTCAAATCACTCTGTAACAATACTTCAACTCCTAACTCCCAACTCCTAACTTATAAGGGTTTTCCAAACCTTGTTATCCCCATAGGCATAGGGCATATAGGCAAGATTAGGGACTGGTTTCGTGATGATGAGGCTGGCTCTTTTGCCCCGGGTTATGGATCCCAGCTCCTGTTCAACTCCCATGGCATAAGCACTGTTGATGGTAATTGCGTTGAATGCCTCATCGGGGGTGAGCCTGAGTTTAATACATCCAAAGGACCAGATGAGCTGCATATTTCCGGAAGGTGAAGAACCCGGATTAAAATCGCTGGCCATGGCTAGCGGGAGCCCTGCTTCGATCATTTTGCGGGCCGGTGGATCTACCATCCCCAGAAAAAATGCTGCCCCGGGCAGCAGGGTGGGCATGGTCCGGCTCCCCCTGAGCGCCCTGATTTCGGCATCACCGGTGTATTCCATGTGGTCAACCGAGAGAGCCTTGTATTTTACACCCGTCTGTATTCCCCCTGAAAAACCGAGCTCATTGGCATGGATCTTTGGGATAAGGCCGTACTTCCCTGCCACACTCAGGATTCTTTCGGTTTGGGGTACCGTGAAGAAACCCTTGTCGCAAAATACATCTACATAGTCTGCGAGATTTTCTTCTGCAACTGCAGGAATCATCTCATTAACAATAACTTCCACATATTTATCAGGGTTTCCCCTGTATTCCTGCGGAATGGCATGCGCCCCCAGGAAGGTAGCCTTAATGGTAAGGGGGCTCATCATTTTCATTTGTTTAATCACCCGCAGCATTTTCAGCTCCGATGCCGTATTCAGGCCGTAACCGCTTTTAATCTCGACTGCACCTGTGCCATAGGATTGAATCAGATCCAGCCTTTCCAGCGACTGCTGCAACAGCTTCTCCCCGCTGATTTCAGCCATGCGGGCAGCTGAATTCAGGATGCCTCCGCCCCTTTTGGCAATCTCTTCATAGCTGAGCCCTTTGATCTTATCCACATATTCAATCTCCCGTGTACCTGCAAATACCAGATGGGTATGGGAGTCGCAGAAAGCGGGCATCACAATCCGTCCGCTGCAGTCTTGCGAAATGGCATCCTCTGGTCGAGGCGGAAGTGAATCCATTGATCCATAATCTGAAATCATTCCGTCTTCCATCAGGAGCCAGGCATTTTCAATTGTATTGACAACCGCCATGGACTCACCTGCAAGAAAGGGTGAACCATCTTCTATAATGCCTGCCAGCAGGCCAATGTGTGTTAAAAGACTCCTGTTTGCCATCTGATCCGGTTTACCCCGCGAAAGTACTAAAATTGGCAGGAGCGGCCAAAGAGTGGCTCCATTTTCAAATAATAGCTACCTTTGTGGTCCAAACATACATCAGTTTAATAAACTTCAGGATTTATGGGCAGAGGCATTCAGCGTGTTTTCGGGATTCTTTCGGTTGTTCTGATCTTTACTTTCACAGTACAGGGGGCCATTGTGGACACAGCCACAGCATCCCGTGTTGCCACGGGATTTTTAAGGGCAGCTTCTCCACATCTCATCCCAGAAAGTGGCAGGCTCACCCTGGAGAAGACCTATTCCGGCTCTGGAAGTCCGGCCATCTATGTTTTTAATGCCGGCACAGCAGGATTTATCCTTTTATCGGCTGAAGACCTTGTGTACCCTGTGCTGGGCTATTCGGGCGAAGGGGCTTTCGATTCGTCTGATATACCTCCGGCACTGAATGAATGGATAGATGGGCTGGTGTCCCAGATTGCGCTCCTGAGGGACAAAGAGCTGCCGGGTGATCCCGTTGCACTTGAAATGTGGAGGGCATTGCGACAGCGATCCAATGAAGGTTTCAGCATGCCGGAATCAGGTTCGGTAGAGCCACTTATCACTGCCCAATGGAATCAGGGGGCGATGTACAATACCTACTGCCCCCCTGACGGTATGGGACCTGCGGGCAGAGCACTGGTGGGTTGTGTTGCCGTTGCCATGGGGCAGGTTTGCCATTACTACCGGTATCCACAAACGGGCACAGGCTCTTCATCCTATAATCATGGCACCTATGGTTATCTCAATGCCAATTATGGCGCCACCACCTACCGATGGGACGAAATGGGAAACACCGCCACCGGAAAAAGCCACCTGGCCATTGCAGAAATGTTGTACCACATGGGGGTATCGGTAGATATGAATTACGGCCCAAACGCCTCCGGTGCCTACAGCTCAGATGCCGCCAGTGCCCTCCGGAATTATTTTGGATATGATCCTTCACTTACCCTGGTGTATAAAGGAAGCTATTCTGACATTGCCTGGAAGAACCTGCTGAAATCCAACCTCGATGCAGGACATCCCATGTATTACCACGGGTATGGGTCAGGAGGGCATGCCTTCAATGTAGACGGTTACCAGAATGATGATTTTTTCCATTTCAACTGGGGATGGGGTGGATCCTACAACGGATATTTCTATCTCACAAGTCTTACACCGGGCGGGAACGACTTCTCGAACGGGCAGGGGGCTATTATCAATTTCAAACCACCTGCTTCTCAGTATCCTTCCTACTGCAATCAGCCAAGGGTGATTACCGGACTTGGGGGCACCCTCGAGGACGGCAGCGGTCCAGTCCTGTCTTACCAGTCACAGACCAGCTGTACCTGGCTGCTTCAACCTGCAGGGCTCATCGACCGGATTACCCTCAGCTGCCTGCGGTTTCAAACGGAAAATGGCAATGACCTCCTGCAGATATTTGACGGCAGCAGTGATGCTGCGCCTTTATTGGCGTCATTTTCGGGGGACACCATCTGGCCTGATGTAACTTCCTCCGGATCAACCCTTTTTCTGAAGTTCACCTCCAATGCCACCGTCAACCAGCAGGGCTGGCTCATTGAATATGAGGCTTTCCCACAGATCTTCTGTACAAATCTGCAGGTATTCAACAGCCCATCCGGCAGTTTCGACGACGGGAGCGGATCCAATCCCTACAACAACGGCTCAAACTGCAAATACCTCATCAGCCCGGGCGGAGGCCTGAAAAACATCACCATCAGCTTTAATTACTTTTCACTGGAAGATGGAGTGGATTTTCTCAGGGTTTATGATCCCACCACCACACCCTCCACATTGCTGGGGATGTACACAGGCAATTCACTGCCACCGGACGTAACCGTATACAACGGTCAGGCAATGCTGATCTTTTTTACGGATCAGAACAACAATGACTTAGGATGGGAGGTGAACTATACCTCCACCATTGGGCTTCAGGAACCGGATCCAGCCGTTATTACCATCTCCCCCAACCCATCCGGCAGCGGGATTGTGGTGCTGTCTCATCCGGGCATTGAAACCCCGGCGCACCTGGAATTGCACGATGCAGCAGGCCGAAGATTCGGGCATATTTCCACGATCAGGCTACAACCTTTTAAAACCATGCTTGACCTTGGTGACATTCCGAACGGGGTATATTTTCTAAAAATATCGTTACAGGACTCGGTAATTACACGTAAGCTTATTCTGAACCGGTAAAGATGTCGGGTAATACCATAGGAAAAATTTTTCGGCTGACTACCTTTGGCGAATCCCATGGACCGGCAACAGGAGGGGTTATTGACGGATGCCCTGCCGGCATTCGACTGGATACAGAAGCCATCTGCCGGGAAGTGGAGAACCGCAGGGCGGTAAAGGCCAGGCACAGCACCAGTCGGCTCGAGGATGACCAGGTGCAGTATTTTTCAGGAATCTTCGAAGGGGTAACCACGGGTGCCCCGATCGGCTTTCTGATTCCCAACCAAAAGCAGGATCCTGATGCCTACAATGCCCTGAAAACCACCTACCGTCCCGGGCATGGTGATTTTTCATGGCACCGGAAGTACGGCATCTATGATTATCGGGGTGGGGGCCGTTACTCTGCGAGGGAAACTCTGGCAAGGGTAGTGGCCGGTGCGATAGCCCGCCAGTTGCTTCAACTGCAGGGTATTGAGATTCAGGGGTGGGTCTCTGCCATCGGAAAAGTAGTGATGGACGGTTTTGGACCCTATCCGAAAGAGGATGTCCTCTCTTCTGAACTAAGGTGCCCAGATCCGGAATATGCCGTAAGGATGTCGCGTGAACTGGCAGAAGCCATTTCCGAAGGTGACACGCTGGGAGGTTCGGTAACGGTAAGGGTTGAAGGGCTGATGGCAGGCCTGGGAGAGCCGGTTTTCGAAAAGATCGAAGCGCTGCTGGCATTTGCTGTCATGAGCATTCCGGCAGTGAAAGCCTTTGAGCTTGGCGACGGATTTACAGGCACCACGCTTCGCGGCTCACAGCAGAATGATCCATTTACCAGACGCAACGAAGGCACAATCGGACTGACCTCGAACCATGCAGGCGGCACCCTGGGCGGCCTTACTTCAGGCAGCCCGCTGGTATTCCGGGTAGGATTCAAACCTGTATCCTCCATAAAAAAACGTCAGCAGACGGTATCTCACGAAGGGGAGCCGGTGGCGCTGGATCTCTCTTCAGGTCGCCATGACGTATGTGTGGTGCCCCGTGCCGTGGCTGTGGTGGAAGCCATGACTGCCATTACCCTGGCCGATCTGTGGCTGCAGAATCGTTGCAGCCGTCTTGCCCCTGAGCAATTCTGACACCATGAGGATTTATCACCTGAGGCTACGGATCTTCGGTATGGCATTGCTGGCAGGCATGACCCTCCTGAACATGAAGGCAGTCAGTGCGCAGGAGTCGTGTTCAGGAACCGAAATCAAGAAAGCGAAAAAGAGCTACGACAAAGCCATGGAGGCCATGCGCGACAGGAAAACTTCCGCTGCTGAAGCGCTGCTCAAAGAAGCCCTGGAACAGGATGATGAATATGCAGACGCGCTGTGGCGGCTGGGCCAGATTTATTACAACCGTAAACAGTCGCGGGAAGCTGAGGAGTATCTTCTGAAGCTGGTGGGCGCATGCCCGGAGTACAATGCCGAATCCTGGCTGATGCTGGGTAAAATCTATTACGGCAGGGAAGATTATCTGAAAGCCATTCCCTATCTTGAAAATTTCACCAAAGACGTGGAAAAGATCAAAAGCGACCGAGATTACGATGACGGCGTATACCTCCTCGATCAGGCGAAGTTTCTGGCCAGGGTGCTTCAAAACCAGGTGCCGTTTGCCCCGTTCAAGGTGATGGACATCTCAACCCCGGACGACGAATATCTGGTTACCATTTCACCTGATGGGGAGATGGCGTTGTTTACGCGCAGGGTGAAATCCGGCACTACCGCCGGTGCTGCCAACTGGGGTTCGGGATCGTACCGGGAGATTTTTATGCAGTCTTTTCTCGCCGGCGATCGTTTCGACAAAGGGGATCCCATGCCCTCCCCCTTTAACCTGTCCGGCAATGAAGGCGGGGCCACGGTAACCGGAAGAAATGACGAGCTGTTTTTTACCATCTGCAGCAATTTCAAAACCGACAGCCTCATTTTCAACAACTGCGATATTTATTATTCCAGGCTGATGTACGATCAGTGGACACCCCTCGAAAAACTGGGGCCGGATATCAATTCCGACCTTAGCTGGGAATCGCAGCCTTCGGTGAGTTCCGACGGAAAAACCCTCTATTTTGCATCCGACAGACCCGGTGGATTTGGAGGCAGTGACCTGTGGATAACCCGAAAGGGCGCCGATGGTCAGTGGAGCCCTCCGGTAAACATGGGCCCACAGATCAACACCCCCGGAAATGAGAAAACCCCGTTTATCCATACCGATAGCCAGACGCTCTATTTCAGTTCCTCCGACAGAACCGAAACGGATAACACCTACTTTCCCGGACACCCGGGATTGGGTGGCTACGACATTTTCTTCTCCCGGGCCAAAGAAGGGGTGTGGGGAAAACCGGTGAATATCGGATATCCCGTCAATTCATCTGCTGATGATCTGGGTTTCTTCGTAAGCACCGATGGATCAACCGGATATTTTTCATCCAACAAAATTGAAGGAAGCGGTGGATACGATTTATATGGATTTGACCTGTATCCTGAAGCCCGGCCCGCAAAAGTACTGTTTATCAAAGGCACTGTCAGCGAAGAACAGAATGAACCCCTTTCGGAGACCCGCATCGAATTGAAGAACGTGGAAACGGGGCAGGTTCAGGAAGTGGAGGTTGACACCCTTAGCGGAAAATATGTAGCCACCACCATTTTTGATTTCGATTACATCCTCACCGTAAAAAAACCGGAACACATTTATCAGAGCAGGTATCTGGCGCGCGACAGCAGTCAGTTTCAGGCACCGGCCACCATCGATATCGAACTCGAAAAGGTGGAAACCGGGAAATCGTATGAACTCCACGATATCTTCTATGCAACCAATTCAGCAGAACTCAGCAGGAATTCACTGTTCATCCTCAGGGAGTTTGTCGGATTTTTGGAGGACAACCCTGAAATACGGGTGGATATTCAGGGGCATACCGATGATATCGGAGAGGAAGGTTTCAATCTGGAGCTTTCACGCCGCAGGGCCATGGCGGTGTATGAATACCTGGTCAGCCAGGGGATCCCGGACAGCCGGTTGTCGTGGCAGGGCTTTGGAGAGACACGGCCGGTTTCGGACAACAGTACCGATGAGGGGAGAGCCAGAAACCGGCGCACCGAATTTGTAATCACAGGCAGCTGATCCGCCTGCCCTGCTGCTATCGGACCTTCCTGAACAGCTTGTCCCAGCGGATCTTACCGTTTAGCCAGCCTTTGTTTTTATCCAGTGATGCCCAAACGAAGACAGCCTTGCCAACCACATGGTCCTCGGGTACAAATCCCCAGTAACGGCTGTCGAGTGAATTGTGACGGTTATCGCCCATCATCCAGTAGTAATTCATTTTAAAGGTATAATGGGTTGCCGGCTGATCATTCAGGTACACCTTCCCGTCACGGCTCTCAAGTTTGTTTCCTTCGTACACCACAATGGCTCTGCGGTACAGGGAGAGGTTCTGCGGTGTGAGTTCAATCCTGTCGCCGGCTTTGGGGATATACAACGGACCAAAGTTATCAAGGCTCCAGTGAAAATTGAGCGTGTCCTGCGGGAAGATGGCATTTCCGGGCTGCTGCGGATACATATCGATACTGCTGATGCCCGGGATTCTGGAGCTCCTGATTTTCTCAGCAATGGCTGGCGTGGTATGCACGATGTAACCGTGCATAAACTGACCAATGTCGGTGATATTGTACTTCTCCCACAACTGGTCGAGATAGGCTGATCCATCCACGGTGATCATATAGCTGTACTGTACACCCTGAGGGGTAGCTGTCTTTACTCCATTGATATAGATCTCCCTGTTTTTGATTTCGAGGGTATCCCCTGCAATGGCAACGCAGCGCTTGATATAATTTTCGCGTTTGTCAACCGGACGGGCGATGATGCGGTCTCCAAACTGCTGGTAGAGCAGCTGGCGTCCCATCCCCGGCTGATATTCGGAGCCAAAACGCGCTTTGGCCATGATCTCGGCATCCATCAGCGCAATATAATAGTTGGTGGCATCTTCCCCAAGGATTACGGTATCGCCTGAGGGATAGTTAAACACCACGGCATCTCCCCGTTTTACCTTGCCAAGGCCCCTGAAACGGTGGTAGGGCAGTTTAATGGCTTCGCTGTACGACTTGCCTCCGATCACCGGCATGGTATGATGGGTAAAGGGAACGGTAAGCGGGGTATTGGGAGCCTTTGGTCCGTAGGCATACTTGCTTACAAACAGGAAATCGCCCACCAGCAGGGAACCTTCCATAGATGACGTGGGGATGGTATATGCCTCAATCAGAAAAGTTCTGATGATCAGAGCAGCTACAACCGCAAAAATGATGGCATCTGCCCATTCGCGGGCTTTGCTTTTCTTGAAGGGTGGAAGCTTGTCGGGATGGGTGTATGCTTCTTTGGTGGATAAGCCCAGGTACGGGATGTATGCGAAAGCCAGCAACACCGCCGCTCCCTGTTCCCACATCCTGTATTTCCTGAAGGTTTTGGCCGTTTCCACGAGCATCAGCATCACCATAAATACACTGATAAACGGAATGGCCAGAAAAACAAACCACCACACCGGCTTTTTAATGATGCGGAGCCATACATAGAGGTTATACACCGGAATCAGCACTGCCCATGAAGGTTTTCCGGCCTTTTTGAAAACGAACCACAGGCCTGCCAGTATACCGGCGGCGTAAATCAGAAGTACAATAGTTGCAGAAAGCATAGTTTTAAGAATTGATGATGCAAAGAAACCGATTTATTCAGGGGGTGAGGCCTCTTCTCCGTTAAAAGTTGTTAATCAGCAATGTGGGCTGTATAAAACATCCTCCATCGTGAAGATCCCTTTCCGTCCGGCGATCCATCGGGCAGCGGTAAGTGCCCCTTCTGCCAGACCGTTCCGGTTAAAAGCTTCATGCCGGATTTCGATCTGGTCCGACGGGCCATTGTACACTATGGAGTGGATACCGGCAACCTCCCCTTCACGTACAGAGGTTACCGGTATCATCTTTTCATCCTTTCCGGTGCCTGCTGTAATCCAACCCTGGTACTCCGGCAATTCCTTCAGCATGGAAGCGGCAAGTGTTTTGGCGGTGCCACTCGGGGCATCGAGTTTATGGATATGGTGCGTTTCAGACAGCGCCGGTTTGTATTCGGGATGGGAATTCATGAGTCTTGCCAGAAAGGCATTGAGGCTGAAAAAGAGGTTCATCCCAATGCTGAAATTGGATGAAACCAGCAGTGCAGAGCCATGGGCTTTCACCTCTTCTTCTACCCAGTTGCGCTCCTTCTCCCATCCGGTTGTGCCACATACCGTTGGTATCCCCATATCAGAGAGGCGGATCAGGTTTCCGGGTGCCACAGCAGGAAAGGTGAACTCTACTGCTGCGTCACAGGTTTTCAGGAGGCTTCCCTTTGTCAGCCAATCATCCTCATTATCAACAACAACCTGCACCTGAAAGCCAAACCCTGAAGCCAGTTCTTCAATTTTCCGGCCCATTTTCCCATACCCTATGATTGCCAGATTCTTCATGATCAATAAGGAATTGTAAGTTTGAATGAAAGCATGGCAACCGGCTGACCTGCACCTTTGGTACAGGAGGGCCTGTACCAAAGTGCCGGTGCAGCCTGCGCAACCATATCCCTTGATACCCTGAAATTATACAGATGCCCGTCGACGGTGGCATCAAGCACCTGCAACAGGTATACTGCCGTGGTAAGAATTACAGACAGCTCCAGATTCCGCCGGTAGCTGTCGCGGTATACCTTGAGTTGTTCCCCGTCCAGATAAGGGAAGTCATCGATTGTTGCCGGGTCATCATCATTGCGGTAAATGTATGCTTTCCGGAATTTTGAATAGTCGCTGTAATTGGTGTGGATCAGATACCCTCCCACAGCCCCTGCCCCATAGATGAGCGGCATCTTCCAGTACTTTTTGTTGTAGAATTGCCCGGCACCCGGCAAACATGCCGACAGCAGGGCTGCTTTTCGCGGGGAATGCAGTGTATCGCGGTCCTTAGAGGCATAAGATGAAAACTCTTTGCTGAAAGCAATGCCGAACCGCTGTGAAGGAGCATAGGCCCCGGATCTGTCAGGGATCAGGCATCCTGTAAGGCAAACCCCGATCATCAGCCACCTGAAAAAATCCATGATCAGCGCTCTCTTTTGAGAATCCCCAGCAAACGTTCAAAATCATCGTCTGATGCAAATGGGATGATGATCGTCCCTTTTCCTTTGTGGTTCCTTTTCAGTTCCACTTTTGCCTGAAAGGCTTCGGCCAGTTGCTGGCGTGCGGCAGAAAAGTGGTCGGGGATGAAGTTGATCTTTTTCCGGGGCCTGGGTTTTTCGGCACCCTGAACCTGGGAATCCCTGGCCATCTCTTCCACATCCCTTACCGACAGGTCATTCTCAATCACCTGCTGCAGGATACTGAGCTGAAGTTCTTTAAGTTCCACATTGATCAGGGCACGTGCATGCCCCATGGTGATCTGCCCGTCGCGCAGTGCAATCTGCAACTCGGCAGGCAGCTTTAACAGCCTTACATAGTTGGCGATGGTAGCCCTTTTTTGCCCCACATGTTCGCTGAGCTGCTCCTGGGTGAGGCTGCATTCGTCCATCAGGCGCTGGTAACTGATGGCCACTTCGATGGGATTGAGGTTGGCGCGCTGGATGTTTTCCACCAGCGCCATCTCGAGCATCTGATGGTCTTTTGCAATGCGGATAAAGGCAGGGATGGTCTGCAGGCCTGCCATCTGTGCAGCCCTGAAGCGGCGTTCGCCGGAGATGAGCTGGTAGCGGCCGTTGTCGAGCCTGCGAACCGTAACGGGCTGAATAATGCCCTGACGGGTTATCGACTCAGCAAGCTCCTGCAGCGACTCAGCCTCAAAATCCTGACGTGGCTGATAAGGATTTGCTTCGATATGTTTCAGGGAGATACTTGCCACCGCTCCGGCCATATACCTGCCAGATTCCACATCCTTGTCAAGCAGGTCCGATTCCGGAGTCTCGAGCAGCGCACTCAGCCCCCGTCCCAGTCCCGATTTCTTTGCATTCATACCTGATCCCCCCTTTGATTCATGATTTCAGGCACCTTCCCATTTCTGATCAGGATCTCCCTGGCCAGGTTCAGGTAATTAATAGCCCCTTTGCTCTCTATATCGTGCATAATGATCGTCTCCCCGAAACTGGGCGCCTCGCTCAGCTTTGTGTTCCGGTGGATGATGGTGTCAAAAACCATCTGCCGGAAATGGGTGCGAACCTCATCCACCACCTGTTTCCCCAACCGGAGGCGGCTGTCGTACATCGTAAGCAGGATCCCTTCAATTTCCAGGGTGGTGTTCAGGCGCGACTGCACAATCCTGATGGTGTTCAGCAACTTCCCCAGGCCTTCCAGGGCAAAATATTCACATTGAACCGGAATGATCACCGAATCGGCTGCGGTAAGGGCATTAACGGTGATGAGTCCGAGTGACGGTGAACAGTCGATCACAATGAATTCATAATCATCCCTAAGCCGCTCGGTAAGCCCGCGCATCATCTGCTCCCTGTCGGGCTCGTTGATCATTTCAATCTCGGCGCCCACCAGATCAATATGGGCCGGGATCAGGTCCATATTCGGCGTGGCTGTGTGGTGTATAATCTCCCTCGGATCGGCATTGCCAATCATACAGTCGTAAATACTGGCATTAACCACCTTCGGATTTTCCCCAACCCCTGATGTGGCATTGGCCTGTGGGTCGGCATCTATCAGCAATGTTTTAAATTCAAGTACTGCCAGAGCTGCACATAAATTGATGGCAGTTGTGGTCTTCCCCACTCCACCCTTCTGATTGGCAATGGCTATCACCTTTCCCATATCTCACTATCTCCTGATTTTTCAGTCCGGAGAACCCCCTGCTGATGGTGTATCCAACTACACAGGTGTACCGGCAATGGTTGTTACAAAGCCTGTCGTGTTAATCCCTGTGCGGGGCCGGCTCTTCACCCCCGAGGTCATCAAAAAAAGTGTCAGCATCGTCGTCATAGCTCCTGGGAATCCGCTCTTCCACATGCTGCTCATTCCGGATATAGGAAATGGCATCACTGAGCCCCTCCATGAACTTCTCAAAATCCTCCTTGTACAGGAAAAGCTTGTGCTTCTCGTACGAGAATTTTCCGTCGTCGTTCTGAAACCTGCGCTTGCTCTCGGTGATGGTCAGATAATAGTCATCACCCCTGGTCGATTTCACATCAAAGAAGTAGGTACGCTTCCCCGCACGCACTGCTTTCGAGTAAATTTCATTTCTTTCAAAACTATCTTCCATTATTCCCACAGTTGGTTTTTTGCCCTAAACATCAACAGGCAAATGTATGAAATATTTTTTTTGTGATACAACAGCAAGAGAAGTTAACAATTCGGGAACCTGTTTGTAAAATCGCTACCTTTGCAGCGCTAAGTTCTTATACCAACCGATTGATATGCTCACCAGAAGAGACATCAGGATTAAAGTAATGCAGGCGCTTTACGCCTTCTATCTTTCTGAAAACAACAGGCCCGACCAGGGGGAAAAGCAGCTCGCAGATTCTCTTGAAAAAATCTATCAGCTCTATATCCGGCAGCTCTCCTTTTTGGATGAGGTTGTTAAGTTTGCCGAAAAGCGTATCGACGAGAACCGGCAGAAACTCCTCCCTACTCCCGAGGATCTGAACCCCAATACACGGTTTGTGGAAAATAAAATCATCGACTCCCTCCGTGCAAACCGTGATTATCAGAATTTTTCCGAAAAAATCAGGATCAACTGGTCGCTGCAGGAAGAGATGATCCGCAAGTTTTACAATGAGCTGCGGAGCACGGATGAATTCAGGAAGTATATGGAAAAAGCTTCCGTTACCTTTGATGATGACCGGGAATTGCTGCTTTTTATGGTAAGGAACATGATGGTATCCTTCGAGATCCTTCAGTACCATTATGAGGAGATGAATATCCACTGGGTGGATGATTACGACACGGTGCTGCAGATGCTGGAAAGAACCCTGAAGGGGTGGAAAGAGAAGCAGGACCCGACCACACACCTGCCTGCCTTGTACAAGCAGGTACTGGAAGGGGAAGATGACGATTACCGCTTCGCCATGGACCTGTTTAGAAAAGTGCTGCTTCATTCTTCAAAATATGATGCCATCATTGAAAAGAAAATCAGCAACTGGGAATTCGACCGGGTTGCCAAAGTGGATATCCTGCTCCTGAGAATGGCCGTATGCGAGTTCCTGGAGTTCCCCACCATCCCGGTGAAGGTAACCATCAATGAGTATATCGATATCTCCAAGATATTCAGTTCGCCCAAAAGCAAGCTTTTTATCAACGGCATGCTTGATAAGCTTGCGCTCCATTTCAGGGAAGAGGGCACCCTGAAAAAGAGCGGAAGAGGTTTGATAGACAACTGACCGGACTATGGGAAAAACTGTTATCTTTGGCACCTGTTTTCAACAGAATGTAAAACCTTAAGATGTACGCTGAAAAATGAATAGCAAACATCACGTTTCAACGATCCTGTGGTCTGTAATGATCATTCTGGTCATCCTCTCAGGTTCATGCAAACGGAACAGCAAAGACGGGAATTCCCTGCTTCCGTCGGATCTGATCACAAACCCCGGCAGCGGAGAGGAAGGCCGCAGCAGGATGCCTGAGATCTCTTTCGTAAAGACCGAACACGACTTCGGCACCATCAAGGAGGGGCAGAAGGTGTTCTGGAACTTCCGGTTTAAAAATACCGGCAATGCCGACCTTATCCTCAACCGGGTCAAGGCCGACTGCGGATGCACCGTTCCTGAGTACCCCAAAACACCGATTGCCCCGGGAGAGGAAGGGAAAATAAAGGTTACCTTCGACGCCAAAGGGAGAATGGGAACCCAGGTAAAAAACGTAACCGTGCTCTCAAACAGCGAAAGATCAACCATCGTGCTTACCATCACGGCCCTTGTGGAAAAAAGTAATTGATATCTATTCATCTAATAACCAACAACATGAACCTATTATTCTTATTGCTCCAGGCAGCACAGCAGAAAAAACCGGGCGGCGGTTACGAAACCATTCTGATGTTTGCCCTTCTGATTGTGGTATTCTACTTTTTCTTTATCCGCCCGCAGACCAGGAAGAACAAAGAGATGCGCAAGTACCGCGAGTCGATCCAGAAAGGCGACAAAGTGGTTACCATCGGTGGAATTCATGGCAAAATCAATGAGATCAGGGAAACCACCTTTGTTCTGGAGATGATCGACAAGACCCATATTGAGGTTGAAAAATCGGCCATCACCAACGACTCGGCTGCCGGCCGGGAACAGATGGCGCAAAAGAAGTAAAAGGGTGCTTCGGCCATAGCTCTCATGGGCTCCCCATCGGTACGCATCACATCCAGAAGAATCCTGCTCTATATCAAACGGAATCGCAGGCAGGTGCTCAGTTTTCTGATGTTCCTGGCACTGAGTGCATTGCTGTGGTTCAGCATTAAGCTCAACCGGCAGTATGTGCATACGGTAACGTATGAAGTGAATTTCAACGGTATGGATGCACGGGATGAGATCGTAGCTTTGCAGCCACCGCTCATCAAGCTCGAAATCAACACCCACGGGTACGAGATCCTGTTTTTCCGTTTCTCCAGGACCCCGGTGGTAACCCTCGACCTCGACCAGACGATTCTTAGAGAGACCGCACAGCCGGGGGTCTTCTACCTCACGGCTCAATCGCTTGTGGCCAGGATTTCGAGTCAGCTTCCGCTTTCATCCTCGGTATTGTCCGTAAAGCCTGATACGCTCTTTTTCAGGATCTCCAGGATTCAGTCGCGTATGGTGCCTGTAGTTCCCGTGCTTTCCTCCGGTTTTAAACCCGCCACTGACCTCCACGACACCCTGCATATTACACCCGACTCAGTGCTGATCAGCGGCGATGAGGCCCGTATAGGTCAAACCTCTTTCATCAAAACCTCCCCTGTAACCCTTCCAACTGGAGAGGGCGCATTCCGGGTAACAGCTGCCCTTATAAATCCGTACCCTGAACACCTCCGGCTGGAGACCGACCGGGTGGAGATTTCAGGGGCTGTATCGAAGTTCGTGGAAAAGAGTTTTATGGCACAGGTAATCACCTCCGATACCGTGATCACGGCAGGCGTATTGAAAAACCAGACGGTAGAGGTGCATTGCCAGATCCCGGCCGAAGAGATCTCCGTTTTCAATCCGCTGTCGGTTGAAGTAGTTGCCGCCAGGCTGGTGAAGGAGGGGAGTTCCCTTTTTGCCATTCTCGAAGCCCGTGGCCCTGCCTACGTAAAAAAAATCAGGCTGATACCGGAAAGGATCCTGGTGGAACCCGTTTCCGATTAGGGTCCGCAGCCAAAACCTCCTTCAAAGACCCGGGCATGAAAACCATCGGAATCACAGGCAATATCGGATCGGGTAAAAGCTATGTGGCTGCCATTATTGAAAAAATGGGGTATCCGGTATATAAGGCTGATAAGGAAGCCAACAGGCTGATGCAGGATCCGGAGGTGATCATGCAGCTGGCAGACCGGTTTGGGATGGATATTTTAACCCCCGATGGCCTCCCCGACCGAAAAAAGATCGCTGCGCTGGTATTCAGCAACCCCGACATCCTGCAATGGCTCAACCGCCTGATCCACCCCAGGGTGATGCAGGACTGGCAAAAATGGCTCGGGAAGCATGCAACCTCCCCTTTATGTTTTATGGAATCGGCCATTCTCTTTGAACACGATCTGCATCAGCATTTCGATTTCATGGTGATGGTCACTGCTCCGGAACCGATGAGAATCAGGCGGGTTATGGATCGCGACGGCGTGGATGCGGCTTCTGTACAACGAAGGATGGAACACCAATGGCCCGAAGAAAAGAAGGTGGCGATGGCTGACTTTGTGGTTATGAATGATGATCATTCGATGCTGCTGCCACAGGTGGTTCAACTGATGAACTTTCTACAGAAGGAACCTGTCTGAGAAAAGAATTGGCACCTTGATCCAGGCTTTATAAATCCGTAACCACTTCCCAGCCTCCAGACCAAAAAAAAAGAGGGCGCCATTTGAGTACGCCCTGCTTTTATTGAAGAAAAACTTTCAGTTTAATTCTTGATGCATCTCACGGAGAGCCCTGAACCCTGGTTGAAAATGTCGCGGTACATCGCCGGGAATGCCGTTGACATCCCACGGATCCATGCCATATCGGTACCTTCAGGACTTGCAGTCCACCAGTACCCGTCATCGCCCAGGAAGATGCATGTCTCGTCGTATGAACGGAATCCGCCCGGCAGTGCAGTAAATCCGGTGGTGTTGGTTCCGTTGCCCGATCCCCAGCCTGATGTGCTCTTGAGCTGAGACCCCTGATCGGTTCCCCGCCAGGTCTTGTTATTTGCATCAGCATCGGTCATACCCAGGAATTTTTCGAGCGTTTTCCAGTCATCATCGGTAGGCACCCGCCACCCTGAGGGGCAAAGCTTTCCGGAAGTGACTGCCACATAGTTGTAAAGAGCGCCATAAGTTTTCTTATAGGTCTCGTTGTTGTCGTACCACCCATGTCCGGCGGTTAAGGTCTCGCCTCAGGAACCGGTAAGGGGCGGTGGGAAGCCCGGGATCGTTGTCCCATCCGTAAACTTGGTTGTGCGCAGGTTTTCAGCCATCCAGGTCTGTGTGCCGATTTTTACAGTCTTGTAACTGTTTCCATCCACATCACTGACAGGGTCACTCTCATCCACGCCGTCCTTTTTACAGGAACTGAGCATGAGCAGCAAACTGCCTGCAGCCACCATAAATAACATCAGATAGTTTCTCTTCATATAGCTTGGTTTGGGTTCTTGCAAAACCGATTTAGCCAATTAGACGTGCAATATACAAATAAGTTTAATACCGTGAGCAATTTCTGCTGTTTTTTTTCTAACAATGAATTCCGGGTCCCTAACAATTAGTTATTCCCGCAGAATCCGGAAACATAAGTGCTTATGATATAATTAAATAGCTAACAGATCCTGAATTAGTTAGATAGAAAATCTCTCGCGGAAATCCGCCGAAAGTACGCTGAAATCCGCAGAATCCTCTTTCAGCGCCCTTCAGCGAAATTTCAGCGCTTTTCTGCGAGAAAGTTTTTTTCAGAATCCAGGAACATAAGTGCATATACTAAAACAAGATAGCTGAAGATCGAGAATTTTTCAGACCGAATTGACGCAGCAAATGATCAGATTAAGTGCAGCGATATATATCTGCGGGAATCTGAAAGAAGATTGTTTCCGGAGTGACCTCTTTATAAAAATCTTTCGTGTATCTTTGTCTTCGGTGGTGTAAACGCCACAAACCTTCAAGAGAGAACGGAACTGGTGTTTCATCCGGTCTTCAAAACCGGAAGCAGACGGATAAAACCGGCTGTGGCAGGTTCGATTCCTGC
>ERZ795054.787-NODE-787-length-35023-cov-102.360615_pt1 | contig 35023 bp, 33 predicted proteins | sample MGYA00375138_ERZ795054 | MGnify/ENA primary metagenome ERZ795054 (study PRJEB30183, sample SAMN05720215) | anaerobic digester metagenome | isolation source: active sludge of municipal wastewater-treating anaerobic digesters | place: USA | collected 2014-12-23 ... | reverse complement strand
GCGCCTCGCCAATGGCCATGCGGCCCGAAGCCGGGGCGTCGAACACGGCGAGCGGGGTGCGCTCGCCCATAGCGAAGGCTTCGCCGAGGTAACCCTGGTAACCCATGGTCGTCACGGCGACGTCGGCCACCGGCACCTGCCATGGGCCGACCATCTGGTCGCGGGCGGTCATACCGCCAACCGAGCGGTCGCCGATGGAGATCAGGAAGGTCTTGTCGGCGATGGTCGGCAGACGCATCAGGCGATAGGCGGCATCCTTGAGTTCGATGGCGGTGGCGTCGAAGGAGACGTAGGTTTCCGGCTCGTGCTTGACGTCGCGCGTCATGCGCGGCGGCTTGCCGAGCAGCGCTTCCATTTCCATATCGACCGGATTGACGCCGAAATGGGCGTCGGTCACGGTCAGGTGGCCGTCGCCGGTCGCTTCGCCGACCACAGCGAAGGGGCAGCGCTCGCGCTCGCACATGGCCTGGAACTCGGCGATGCGGTTCGGCGGAATGGCCAGCACATAGCGTTCCTGCGATTCGTTGGACCAGATTTCGGCCGGCGACATGCCCGGCTCCTCGGTCGGCACCTTGCGCAGATCGAACACCGCGCCAACGCCGCCCGAGTGGGCCAGTTCCGGCAGGGCGTTGGAGACGCCGCCGGCGCCGACGTCATGCACCGACAAAATCGGATTGTTCTTGCCCATCTGCCAGCAACGATCAATGACTTCCTGCGCGCGGCGCTGGATTTCCGGATTGCCGCGCTGAACCGAAGCGAAATCGAGGTCTTCGGCATTGGAACCAGCCGTCATCGACGAGGCGGCACCACCGCCCAGACCGATCAGCATGCCGGGGCCGCCCAGTTGAATAAATTTCGTGCCGACCGGGAAGGTTTCTTCCTTGAACGACTGCCCGGCCTGAATGGAACCCAGACCGCCGGCGATCATGATCGGCTTGTGGTAGCCGCGCACCGTGCCGGCCACGTCCTGCTCATAGGTGCGGAAATAGCCGGTCAGGTTCGGGCGGCCGAATTCGTTGTTGAAGGCGGCGGCACCGATCGGGCCTTCGATCATGATGTCGAGCGCCGAAGCGATGCGCGACGGGCGGCCGTAGGCTTTTTCCCAGGGCTGCGGTGCATCCGGCAGGTTCAGGTTGGACACCGAGAAACCGCAGAGGCCGGCCTTCGGCTTGGAACCCTTGCCGGTGGCGCCTTCGTCGCGGATTTCGCCGCCGCTACCGGTCGACGCGCCCGGGAAGGGCGAAATGGCGGTCGGGTGGTTGTGCGTCTCGACCTTGGTCAGGATGTGGGTCAGCTCTTCCTTGTAGCTGTAGCCGCGGTCGGCATCCGGGTAGAAGCGCTGGATGGTGGCGCCTTCGATGATCGAGGCGTTGTCGGCGTAGGCCATGACCGTGCCCTGCGGCGCGGCGGCATGCGTTTCGCGGATCATGCCGAACAGCGTCTTGTTCTTGGCCTCGCCGTCGATGACCCACGAGGCGTTGAAGATCTTGTGGCGGCAGTGTTCGGAATTGGCCTGGGCGAACATCATCAGTTCGACGTCGGTCGGGTTGCGGCCGGCCTTGGTGAACACGTCGAGCAGGTAATCGATTTCGTCGTCGGACAGCGCCAGGCCGAGCGAGCCGTTGGCGTCGACCAGTGCGGTTTTGCCCCCTTGCAGCACGTCGACCGTAGCCAGCGGTTTCGGCGCGAAATGGCGGAACAGTTCGCCCGCTTCGGCAAAGCCGGAAAGCACCGATTCGGTCATGCGGTCGTGCAACAGGCCGGCGACTGTCTTCTTCTCTGCTGCGGTCAGCGCGCGGTTTTGCTTCAAAACCACATGGAAGGCGATGACACGCTCGATGCGCTCAACGGCGTCGAGATCGCAGTTCCAGGCGATGTCGGTGGCCTTGGAAGACCACGGCGAAATGGTGCCAATGCGCGGGGCGACCAGGAAAAGTTCGCCGGTTTCGGCACCGGCCGTCTTCTCTTCCAGCAGCGTCGCCAGTTTGGCGCGCTCGTCAGCATCCAGGGCGCGCTTCTGCGCCACGACATGCCAGTAATCGGCACCTACCCGTTCGATATCCGAGACCGCCGCCGTCAGGCGATTGGTCAGGCGTTGCAGGCGAAAGGCGGAAAAGGCGGCGTCGCCCTTGAGGCAAAGAATGTCGGCCATGGGGAGGTAGTTTCGCGTTAGGCGGGGAGGCCGGCATTATACCTGAGCCAGGCGTGACGGGCGGCCGGCTATACTTGCGCTTCGCCAGCCGGAACCCATCATGGATCAACCTACCGACCAGTTCATTCTCGCGCTCGACCAGGGCACGACCAGCGCCCGCGCCATCCTGTTCGACCGCCGGGGCGGCATCCACGGCATCGCGCAGCAGGAGATCACCCAGCATTTTCCACAGCCCGGCTGGGTCGAGCACGACGCCAATGAAATCTGGCAGGCGCAGCTTGCCGTGGCGCAGGCCGTGCTGCGCGACAACGGCATTGCGGCGACGCAAATTGCCGCCATCGGCATCACCAACCAGCGCGAAACGACGGTGCTCTGGGATCGCGCCAGCGGAGAACCGCTGCACCGCGCCATCGTCTGGCAGGACAGGCGCACCGCCGCGATCTGCGACGACCTGACCACGGCCGGCCATGCCGACCTGTTCCGCCAGCGCACCGGCCTCGTCGTAGACGCCTATTTTTCCGGCACCAAGCTCAAGTGGCTGCTCGACCATATCCCCGGCGCCCGCGCCCGGGCCGAGCGCGGCGAGCTGGCCTTCGGCACCATCGACTGCTGGCTGGCCTGGAATCTCTCGGGCCGGAAAGCCCACGTCACCGACCCGTCGAACGCCTCGCGCACGCTGCTCTTCGACATCCACCGCCGCTGCTGGGACGACGAATTGCTGGCCCTGCTCGACATTCCGCCAGCCCTGCTGCCGCGCATCGTCGACAGCAGCGAGCCGATTACAACCGTCGATCCTGCCTTACTGGGTGCCGCGATTCCGCTCAGCGGCATGGCCGGCGACCAGCAGGCAGCGACCTTCGGGCAGGCCTGCCTGAAACACGGCATGGCAAAAAACACCTACGGCACCGGCTGTTTCCTGCTGATGAATACCGGCGCGCAGCCGATGGCTTCCCGCCACCAGTTGCTTACCACCGTCGGCTGGCAGCGCCAGGGCCGCACCGCCTACCTGCTCGAAGGCAGCGTCTTCATGGGCGGCGCCACCGTGCAATGGCTGCGCGATGGCCTCGGGCTGATCAGCAGTGCGCGCGAAGTCGAGGCGCTGGCGGCCAGCGTTGCCGACAACGGCGGCGTCTATCTGGTGCCGGCCCACACCGGCCTCGGCGCACCCTACTGGGATCCGTTTGCCCGCGGCGCCCTGTTCGGCATGACGCGCGGCACGACCCGCGCCCACATCGCGCGCGCCGCGCTCGAAGCCATCGCCTTCCAGAGCGCCGAATTGCTGAAGGCGATGGAACGTGACGCCGGCCATCGCCTGAGCGAATTGCGCGTCGACGGCGGCGCCGCCCACAACGACCTGCTGATGCAGTTCCAGGCCGATCTGCTCGGCGTGCCCGTGGTGCGCCCGCAGGTCACCGAAACCACCGCCCTCGGTGCCGCGTATCTGGCCGGACTGGCGGTCGGCTTCTGGCAGGACGAAGCCGAAATCGCCGCACTGTGGCAAGCCGATCGCCGTTTCGAGCCGGCCATGCCCGAGACCCGGCGCGCGGCGCTTTTCGGCGACTGGCAGCGCGCCGTCGAGCGAACCCTGAACTGGGCCAAACCTGACGCACCGCTCGCCAGCATCACCTGAAAACCCTGAGCCGTAACACGTCCAGCGCTCCGCAAGCATCACCTCTCGCAGCACAACCGCTTTTCCCCTCACCCTGGAAAGGGAAAAGCGGTAAAAACGAATTCGGCAGCCGGATTTTGATTTTTGCCCTTTTTTCGCCGTCGACCGCAACAGGCCAACCCAAGGCAAAGCGCTTGCACCGCGACGCCTTTCGGGCCCCTTGGGAGGTGCCGAGCAACGCAGGGGCTGGCGGACAAAGGGCGAGGACTGTCTGAGGGCGAAGCCCGAGTTCCGCAGCCCCCGCCAGCGCCGAGTAGCGCAGGGAACCGGCGCAGCCGGCACCGACCCAGGGTCGCCTTTTCTTTGCTTACTTTCTTTTGGCGAAGCAAAAGAAAGTAAGACGCCGGTCAACGGCGGAAACCAACGCCTCAGAAAAGACAACCACGCCTCAGACGCAGAACCTAGCGCATCAACCAATAACGACGAACAAACAATAAAATGGCCCGGCAAAATCCCCGGGCCACCATTGCCATACTCAGAGCCAAAGCCCATCAGCTCATGTAATTCCCGCCGTTGCTGGCGAAATTGGCACCTGTGGTAAACCCGGCCTGCGACGAAGCCAGCCAGGAAACCAGCGAAGCGATTTCTTCCGGCTCGCCCAGGCGCTTGACCGGGATCGTCGCGACGATCTTTTCCAGCACATCCTCGCGAATGGCGCGCACCATGTCGGTACCGATATAGCCCGGGGAAACCGTGTTGACCGTCACGCCCTTGGCGGCGACTTCCTGGGCCAGGGCCATCGTGAAGCCGTGCATGCCGGCCTTGGCGGCGGAATAGTTGGTCTGTCCGAACTGGCCGCGCTGGCCGTTCATCGAGGAAATGTTGATGATGCGGCCCCAGCCGCGATCCAGCATGCCGTCGACAACCTGCTTGGTAACGAAAAACAGCGAGTTCAGGTTGGTATCGATGACCGCCATCCAGTCCTGCGCAGTCATCCTGCGGAACTGGCCGTCCTTGGTGATGCCGGCGTTATTGACCAGCACATCGATTTCGCCGACTTCCGCCTTGACCTTGTCGAACGCCGCCTTGGTGCTATCCCAGTCGGACACGTTGCCTTCCGAGGCGATGAAGTCGAACCCGAGCGCCTTCTGCTCCGCCAGCCAGCGATCCTTGCGCGGCGAATTCGGGCCGCAGCCGGCCACCACGGTAAAGCCATCCTGGGCCAGACGCTGGCAGATCGCCGTGCCGATGCCGCCCATGCCCCCGGTTACGTAAGCTACTTTTTTACTCATGAACCTTTCTCCTCTACTGTAATTATGAATTACGGCTGGTAACTATATCAAATAATTACAATTTGGTTAATGGCTTCATTTATTTACAACTTTGCATCTGCCACGACGGCGTTTGCGCATTCCGGAATGCGCTACCGGCGCTTCATCGCCAATCTGCAGCCGGCCAAGGCATCGCGCCCAATCACCCCGCTGGTCGGTGCGTTATCGCAGATCGGCCACAAACCGGCTTGGGCACGAGGCGCATCCGCCGTATCCTGTTGTCCGCATCCCCTTGAACCCCTCCTCCAAGCCTCCGTCAATGCGCCTCCTTCACACTTCCGACTGGCATCTCGGCCAGCATTTCATGGGCAAAAGCCGGCAGGCCGAGCATCAGGCGCTGATCGACTGGCTGCTGCTACAGGTTGAAGAACACGCAGTGGATGCCGTGCTGATCGCCGGCGACATCTTCGACACCGGCACCCCGCCCAGCTATGCCCGCGAGCTGTACAACCAGTTGGTCGGGCAACTGTACAAGGCCGGCGTGCCGCTGCTGGTGCTCGGCGGCAACCACGATTCACCGGCCACGCTGGGCGAAAGCCGCGAACTGCTGGCCCATCTCGGCACCACCGTCATTGGCGCGACGCACGCCGACCCGGCCACGCAGGTTATCGTTCTGCCGCAGCGCAACGGCGAACCGGGTTGCATCGTCTGCGCCATTCCCTTCATCCGCCCGCGCGACGTGCTGCAAAGCCAGGCCGGGCAAAGCGCCGAAGACAAACAGTTGTCGCTGCAAACAGCCATCCAGGCCCATTACAGCACCGTGTTCGCCGCCGCCGTTGAACGCCAGCAGGCGCTGGCCGCCGAACTCGGCCCGAATTTCGGGCGCCCCTTGCCTATCCTCGCCACCGGCCACCTGGCGACCGTCGGCGCCAGCACTAGCGAATCGGTGCGCGAAATCTATGTCGGCGCGCTCGAAGCCTTTCCCACCGCTGCCTTTCCGCCGGCCGACTACATCGCCCTCGGCCACATCCACCGGCCGCAGAAAGTCGGCGGGCTGGAACATATCCGCTACTGCGGCTCGCCCATCCCGCTTGGCTTCGACGAAGCGAAGCAGCAAAAGGAAATGCTGCTCGTCGATCTCGGCAGCGACGGATTGAAAGCCGTCACCGCGCTGCCGGTGCCGCGCTTCCAGGCATTGGTCGCCGTCAGTGGCAATCTCGACACGCTGGCCGGCGCCATCGGTGCCGCAGCCGCCGAAGGCACGCGCGAACGACCGGCCTGGCTGGAAGTCACCGTCGCCGAAGACGATTACCTGGCCGACCTGCCGGCGCGCATCGAAGCGCTGACCGAAGGCTGGCCGGTCGAGGTGCTGCGCACACTCAAAGCCCGGAGCAATGTAACGGCCCGGCTGGCGTCAGAAGCCCGCGAAACCCTGGATGAACTTAGCCCGCACGATGTCTTCGCCCGCCGTCTGCAACAGGAACAACTCAGCGACGAACTGCAAGCGGCGCTCATTGAACGCTACCGCACCGTCATCACCAGCCTGCAAGGCGAAGAAGCATGAAGATCCTCAGCCTGCGCCTGAAAAACCTCAATTCGCTCAAAGGCGAATGGCGCATCGACTTCACCCAGCCGCCCTTCACCGACAACTGCCTGTTCGCCATCACCGGCCCGACCGGCGCCGGCAAATCGACGCTGCTCGACGCCATCTGCCTCGCGCTCTACCACCAGACGCCGCGCCTGAAGACCATTTCGGCTTCCGACAACGACATCATGACGCGGCACACCGCCGACTGCCTGGCAGAGGTAGAATTCGAGGTCAAGGGCGCCGTCTACCGCGCCTTCTGGAGCCAGCGCCGCGCCCGTGACAAGATCGACGGCGCTTTGCAGGCGCCCAAAGTCGAACTGGCCGCAGTGGTCAGCAATGGCGACGGCACCATCCTCAGCACCCAAACCAACGACAAACTCAAGCGCGTTGCCGACATCACCGGCCTCGATTTCCCGCGCTTCACCAAGTCCATGCTGCTCGCCCAGGGCGGCTTCGCGGCCTTCCTCAACGCCAGCGCCAACGAGCGCGCCGAACTGCTCGAAGAACTGACCGGCACCGAGATTTACGGCGAGATTTCGCGCAAGGTTTTCGAACAGGCGCGCGAGGCCAAAACCCAGCTCGACCAACTGAAAGCCCGCGCCGACGGCATGGAACTGCTGAGCGACGAACAACGCGCCGCGATGCAAACGGAAGTCGCCCGCCTCGACACGCAACTCGCCGATGTCCAGCGCCGCCACCAGCAAACCCAAGCCCAGCGCCAGTGGCGCCTCGATCTGGCGCAAGGCGAACAGGAAGTCAAAAGCGCCGAAAGCAAGCAACAGGAAACCGACGCCGCGCTGACCGCCGCCGCGCCCGAACTGAAAAAACTCGCCGCCAGCGAACCGGCCGAAACCCTCAAGCCCCTGCACCAGCAATGGCAACAAGCCGACGCCGCCTGCCGGCAAAGCGCAGCCGAACTGAAAGCCCTGCACGCCGAACGCGAAACCCTGCAAGCCGAACAACTCGCCCAACACCAATCCGCCAGCCAACTCAGCGCCCAGCTCGCCGCCCAGACGCAGCAAGCACAGCAAATCAGCCAGCGCGAAGCCAAGGAACTCGACGACTTCCACGCCGCCCACCCGCAACACGCCCAACTCGGCGAACGCCTCGGCATCTGGCGCCAGCAGTTCGAACAGCAGGCCAAGCTAAATCGCGACCTCGCCGCCCAGCAGCAGGCGCAACAAAAACTCGCCCAGGCACTCGCCGAAACCACCCGCCAGCTCGAAAAGCAGGCTGTTGCGGTCGACCGCGAAAAAGAGGCAAAAACCAAAGCCGACGCCGCGCTGGAAAAAACCCAGACCGAGCAGAACCAACGCCTGGCCGGCCAGACCCTGGCCGAACTGCGCCAACACTGGCAACACGAACAAGCCGCCTTTAATCGCTGGCAACAACGCGAAGCCCTCGCCCAGCGCCGCCGCGAACTGGCCGCGCTGCAAACGACACAAACCACGCAACTACAACAGATTCAGGAAAAGATCGCCGCCCAGGAAAAGGCGCTGGTCGCCTTGCGCGAACAGCACAAGGAACTCGCCGCCCAGGTCGCCGACAAGCAAAAGCTGCTCGAACAGGAACGCCGCATCCAGAGCCTCGAAGCACATCGCCGCCAACTCCAGCCCGGCGCAGCCTGCCCGCTGTGCGGCGCGCACGACCACCCGGCCATCGCCGACTACGCCGCGCTCGACGTTTCCGCCACCGAAACCGCCCTCAAGGAAAAACAGGCGGCGCTCGACGCGCTCGTCCAGAAAGGCCAGCAAGCCAAGGCCGAACAAGCCGCCACGCAGGCCACACAAAAGGAATGGCTGGCCCAGCAAGCCAAGGCTACACAGGAAGCCGCCCGCCTGCAAACCGAATGGGCCGAACTGCTCGCCGGCCTCGCCAGCACCACGCCGCTGGCCGACGACACCTGGCAGGAACCCGAAACCCTCGCCACCGCCCGCAGCGCCGCCGAACAGGCACTCGCCCAACTCGCCCAGCGCCTGCAAGCCGCCGACCAGGGCGAACAAGCCCTGAACGCCGCCCGCAAAACCGCCGCCGACGCCGCCCAAACCCTGCTCAACGCCGGCAACCAGCTCAATCTGCTGCAACAGACCGCGCAAACCACCCGGCAACGCCAGGCCGAATTCACCAAAGCTGCGCAGGCACTGGCTCAGGAACAAACCGAACTCGACCAAAAGCTGCGCACCACGCTAAGCGCCGCCCACTACGAAACCCCCGCCGAACCCGCCGCCTGGCTACAGGCGCGCGACGGCGAATGGCAGCACTGGCAGCAAACCCAGAAACGCCGCCACGCACTGGCCGAAATCCTCGTCAAACAACAGGAACAATGCAACGCGGCCCAGGCCCAAGCAACGCACTGGTCGGAACAACTGGCCAAGCACCGCCTGTTACGGTCAACCGGCAAAAACGGCCAAAATTCAAATCCGGAATTGCTCGCCGACGATCCGGCAAGTGCCCTCGCCCGCTGCGCCGAAAGCATCGCCGAACTCACCCGGCAACTCGCCGCCCAGCAAGGCCGCCAGACGCAACTTGAAACCAGCCTCGCGCAACAGCAAAAAGCCCACGCCGAGGCGGCACGCAACTGGCAAACCGCCCTCGCTGCCAGCCCCTTCGCCGACCTCGCCGCCTACAGTGCCGCGCTGCTGCCCGCCGAAGAACGCCAGCGCCTGCTGCAATTGAAGGAAGCCCGGCAACTGGCGCAGCAACAGGCCGCCGCCGTGCTCAAAGCCGCCAGCGAGAAGCTGCTGCGCCTGCAAACCACACCACCGCCGCTCGACTCAAACGAAAATTCGATCCCGCCGCTACCCGAACTCGACGCCGCCCTCGCCCAACTCGACACCACTCGCCGCGAACTCAGCGAACAACTCGGCGCCCAGCGCGCCCTGCTCAGCCGCGACCAACAAGCCCGCCAAAGCCAGCAAACCCTGTTCGCCCAGATCGCCGCGCAAACCGCCGAAAGCGACCTCTGGCAACGCCTCGACAGCCTGATCGGCTCGGCGCGCGGCGACAAATACCGCAAATTCGCCCAAGGCCTGACCCTCGACCACCTGCTCCACCTCGCCAACACCCACCTCGCCCGCCTGCACGGCCGCTACCTGCTGCGCCGCAAAACCACCGGCGAACTCGAACTCGACATCGTCGACAGCTGGCAAGGCGAAGTCGCCCGCGACACCCGCACGCTCTCCGGCGGCGAAAGCTTCCTCGTCAGCCTGGCGCTGGCGCTCGCCCTCTCCGACCTGGTCAGCCACAAAACCAGCATCGACTCCCTCTTCCTCGACGAAGGCTTCGGCACCCTCGACGCCGACACCCTCGAAATCGCCCTCAACGCCCTGGATACCCTCAACGCCAGCGGCAAAATGATCGGCGTCATCAGCCACGTCGAAGGCATGAAGGAACGGATTCCGGCGCAGATTCGGGTGGAAAAGGGAGGTGGAGTAGGTTATTCGCGGTTGAGGATTTAGGAAATGCTGCTTCTTTCGAATCGGAAAACAGAGCATTCTCTCTACCAATCGCAATTATTCAATTGCACCGAAGATATTTTTTATTTTAGAAAAACTCTGACCCGTTTGACCATTACGACAGACGCCACGTTTCGTGCTTATAACGCAAAAGCAACAAAGGGAATCGACGCACCGGCAGTGCAGTTGGCAACCGAAGCGCGAAAACGTGTTCCGGTTTGCAGCGAGCCGGTATCTGCCTTGCGGGAAATATCTAGCGCCACTTCGCAAGGAATGTTGGTCATCTCAAGGATATTGAGAACATTGGCCGGGAAACCGCCTACCTGAGCGCTTCCATCGTTACTCGCAATCAGCCGTATCGCTCCGAAGCGGGTAGTCAGACCACTTGCCGGGTTGCCACGGATAAGCGCCGCACGAATCAGGTGTTCCGAAGCGCAGGCCGATTCGGCATCCGATATGCGCCCGTTGCCATCGCCCGCGCCACTACCGCCGATCCGGCATGTCGTACTGACGCCGGCTATTTCCGGGCTCGCCTGGTCGACCGGAAAATCGCCGGGAAGGTAGCGATAGCGTTCCTTGAACACCTGCACTGCGGCGCCGATGTCCTTCGCCGATGCCAGCAAGTCTTGCGTCTCCGCCCCGCGAATCAGCGCTTGACCACCGATGACGGCGGTGGCGAGAAAGCCGATGATGACCACGACGATGGCGATCTCGATCAAGGTGAATCCGCTATTGCGCTGTTTCCACATCTCCTATTCTCCGCGCAAATCTGATTCCTGCCGAAGCGCAGCGATGAACAGCACGACCGCGTATGCGGCGCCGAAGGACATTACGTAGGCCCATCCGAGAAGCAGGGGGATGCCGTAGATCGAGAACAGCGTGCTCGACGATAAGGTGAGCGTCCAGATTGCGGGCAGAAAGAAGGCCAGCGATAGAAGCAGTGTGAGCTTGAGTCGGGCAATGGCGGTTTTCATGGTTTCTCAAGGGCAAGCAGTCGTTGGAATCCACGAACGAACTTGGGCAAAGCTCGCATCAAGCCCGCTTGGCAATGCCCGATCGTCATTGCTCCCGTTGTTGTTGGTTCGATCCGGGCCATATGACCAGACCCGAAAGGCAGGGGTGGTCGCTGGAGACGGTGGATTGGTGGGTGTAAGCGTTATCGCGGTGGCGGTACTACTGTAGGCAATCGGCTGGCCCCAAGGGTCGATAGCGGTGCCAGATACGACAGCGACCGGTTTGCAGGCGTTGCCAAGCAATTGGGCAACGGCCATCCCTTTCACGGCAAGTAGTGCCTCTTGTACTTGAGCTTCCGCCGACCTGATCGCGCCATCTTTGATAAGCGGTTGCAGCAAGTCATTGGGACGAATTGCCAAAACGATGTCGTCGAAGGTATCCGAGCGATCCCTGGAAGCGAGCGCTGCCACGCCGGGCGCGGGTAATGTTGGCGGTAGCGTCGCGACGGTCGATGGCGGATTCCACGAGCTGGGTAGGGTTGCTGCATCGGGCGCATTCGTCCGCTCCTCTGCACCCGATGCTGGTAATTCATTTCTGGTGCCCTTGATCGTGTAGGCACCCAATCCGTTCTTGCCGTGTGAGGCGAATGCCGCCACGGCAAGGTTGGCCGAAAGGGTGGTAGCCACTCCGTTATCCGTAATGCCGAAGCGCCCAGGATTGCCGACGCTGAAACCGGGCACAGAAGCGCTTTTTTGCGTAAGCGTCCAATCCGGTTCGGCAGTCGATTGAGCGCTAGAAATGAAGTAGGTGAAAAGATTACCGAAGCCATCGATAGCGGTATCACGGGGCAACCCGAGCGTGGTGTAAGGAACCGTTCCCCAGTAGGAAGCACACGACGTCGTGGGGTCGCCTGCCGATTGTCGTGTTTCCTGCCCCGTTGGCGCCATGCCGCCCAAAGCCGAGGTTTCGGGGCACGGCAGGCGCTTGTTGTCCCGCAAGTAAGCGATCAGGGCATCCTTGAGGATTTCCTGATTCTTTCTTGTGCCAGATGAGGCCGCACTGCTTAATTGCGCATCGAAGACGGCCATTCCAAGCGTCATCAGTATGCCCATCAAAACGACAACGATTGTCATCTCGACTAAGGTGAATCCCTTGTCGTTACGTCCATCCCGGGGCGGGCGAATTCCTGGTGCGGCCATGCGGCGAGTTCTCGGTATCAACATATATGTTGCCTAGTGTATCAACATAACAACCCCTTCTTAAACCAGTCGTACCCAACCACTCTGTTGAAGATGAAGACAACAGCAATGGTTGATGGCAAAAGAGAGTCCGGCGAACTGGGCCTGAACCTCGGCAAACGGGTTGCGGCGCGGCGCAAATCGCTCGGCTGGACTCAAGACGAACTTGCCGAACGCATGAGCGTCGATGCCGAGACGATTTCACGTTTTGAGCGTGGCGCGCATCTACCTTCCCTGCCGACGCTCGAACGGTTGGCTAATGCCCTGCGTTTGGAAATCGGGGAATTGCTGTCAACGACCGAGCTTGGCGAGACCGACGATCTCGCCGCGTTGGCGGCGTGGATGGAAGGGTTGTCTCCAGAAGACCGCAAATTCGTTCTTGCGGTGGCTCGAAACTGCTGTGAGCATCTGCGAAACAGCAGTTCTCGGAACGCCCCACGCTTCTCGCCATCCACCGCCCCCTTTTCTGGCCAAAAAAGCTAAATGCCCACCAACACCCCTCTCATCCACCACCACCCCGCCCGCCAATCAAGCACCAATCCACCCCTGCTTTTCATCCACGGCGGTTACAGCAACGCCGCGCTGTGGTGCGTGCGGTTCATTCCGTATTTTCAGGATCAGGGTTACGACTGCTACGCGCTGGAGCTTTCCGGCCACGGCAGCCGGGCGGCGGATCGGGCGCATCTGGACGATTTCGGTATCGACGATTATGTCGCCGATCTGGCGGCGGCCGTGGCCAGCCTGCCTGCGGCGCCGGTGCTGATTGCGCACTCGATGGGCTGCCTGGTTTGCCAGCGTTTTTTCGAACGGGGCACGGCGCGTGGCGTGGCTTTTCTGGCGCCGGTGCCGCTGACCGGCACGGGGGGCACGGCCAGCCGTTTTGCGCTGACGATGCCGGATTTCTTTGCCGAGTTGCCGAATGCAGTCAACGGCACGGCCAGCGAAAAAACCATGCGCACGATGGCCAGTGTCTATTTTTCGCCAAGCATGGCGCCGGAAGAAACCGTCCAGTATCTACCGCTGATCCAGCCGGAATCGGAAAAGGCGGTTGCCGAAATGCTGACCGCCCCCTTGCGCATCGCCCGTGGCCGGGCGCGCATTCCGGCGCTGGTGATGGGCGGTTCGGCCGACCAGGTTTTCCCGGCTTCCATGCTTTTCTTCACCGCTGCGTCGTGGCATGCCAAAACACTGGTGATCGAAGGGGCTGGCCACATGCTGATGCTCGACCCGCAATGGCCGGATGCTGCCGGAAAGCTGAAGGAATGGCTGGAGAGCCTTGCCTGAAGCAGTTCTCGGCTAAACTTGGCCGGCTAGCCATTTTCTCCACACCCGCATCGTTCCCGTATGTTTTTCGCCCTCATTTTTCTGATCCTGACGGCCCTTGGCGCCTACCTCTTCCCGGAATGGTCGTGGGCTGCGATTCTCGGCTCCTCCTTCGGATGCGTCGTCACGCTGCGGCTGTTGCTGTTTTTCACGGAGCGCTCAGGCAAAGGCCCGGGCACGACGACTGACGCCTGATCCTTGGCGCGCCAGATCACCTGTTGCGGTCAACCCGAAAAAATGGCCGATTTTCAAATCGGCCGTGAGCAAAAGAATCGCCGATAGCGATCACGCTTCCTTGTGATGCGCCAAACGGTTCAGACTGAGTGTCGAGATTGCCATCCAAAAAATTGACCAGCCGTAATCGAACGACTACACTTTGCTCATGTACTCAATCAAGCCACTTCCCGAATTCACGGCATGGCTAAACGGCCTCAAGGACGGCCTGACTCACCGTCGTCTGGCGCGCCGCCTGGAGAAAGCCCAGAAGGGCAATCTTGGTGACGTGAAGCCGGTTGGTGATGGCGTGTTTGAGATGCGGGAACACTTCGGGCCGGGTTGGCGCATGTACTACGTGCAACGCGGCGAGGTGCTGATTGTGATGCTGGGCGGTGGCGACAAGTCCACGCAGAGCGCCGATATTGCCAAGGCCATCAAGTTGGCGGCCTTGCTGGAGGATTGAACGATGAGCAAGAAAATCAAAATCGCCGACCTGCCCGAATTCGACATGGCGGAGCATTTGCCGGACGAACAGGCGGTGGCTGAATACCTGACCGTGGTGCTGGAAGAAAATGATCCGGCGGCGCTGGCGGATGCGCTGGGCACCATTGCGCGAGCGCGCGGCATGACTGACATTGCCAAGGCCTCCGGGATTACCCGCGAGGCACTCTACAAGGCGCTGCGCCCCGATGCCAGTCCGCGTTTTGAAACGATCAGCAAGGTTTGCGCGGCGCTCGGTGTTCGCCTGGTGGCGCAGCCGATTCACAACCCGTCGTAAGCGACAGATTCCTGCGGACACATCGTCAGGCTCTGCCTGTTGCGGTCAACCCGAAAAAAAGGCCAATTTTCAAATCGCCCGTGAGCAACAGGATCGCCAAGGGCGATTACGCTCCGTTGTGACGCGCCGCGCTCAGTTTTTCGCACACGAACTCGCCCAGCGCCGGAAATTTCGCCTTCATGTTGAAGCGCATATCGCCATAGAATCCGCCCTGTAGCCAATCAACGCAGGGAGTTGTAGTGCCATCAGCCAACGCCATCCAGGACAACCCCACGGTTCGCCTGCTGCACGCCAGCCTGATGTGGCCGCTGCAACTGACCCCGCTGCCCGGCAACGCGGAAGGACGGCACTGGGAAGTTTTCGAGGCCAGGCAGGCCGACCATCCCTGGCAGCGCATCGACGACGAATTCACCGACGACCCGAGCCAGTTCAAGGAGCGCCATTACCGCGAGTTCGTCTCCTTCCTGCCCTACGTCCAGCGTTTCCTGTACGGCGAAGGCCGCTCGCGCCATTCTTCGCCGGACGACCCGCCCGGCAACTCGCCGATGCATGTCTTCCGCCGCCACGACATCGCCAGCCTGCGCCTGACGCTGCGCAAGGGCCAGACCCCGATCGAGCTGCACATCGTCCACCTCGACATGTATTTCTTCCACGACCTCGACCTGATCCAGCTCAACCTCGAGGTGCGCGCCAGGGATCTGCCGCTGGCCACGGTACGCGACCTGCTCTTTCGTTTCGGCCGCGCCTACCCCTCGGGCTGGGAAGAAAGCGGCGAAGGGCTGCACAACGTCTATCTGGCCGAATGGATCGGCCACGACGGCCAAGTGATCGCCCGTTCCGACACCGAACGCCGCGAAAAGTATCTTGGCTACGTCTGCGAGCACCGCAGCCCCTGCGTTTCCGAGCACTGGGCCAGCCTGCTGCGGCCGCTGGTGATCGAGCATTCCGACGAACCCGGCGACCTGCGTTACCGCCTCATCGAATACCAGCGCATGCCGATCATGGCTTTCCTGGCGCTCGACCGGCCGCGCTCGCTCAGCCGCGAAGACTGGGTGCGCATCGGCCTGGCCAGCATGCTGCACCCGGACGAAACGCTGCCGATCAACGAGCCGAACGTCATCGAATTCGAGCAGCGCTTCTGCCAGGATCGCTTCTGGACCGACTGCGAGGCCGGCCCCAACACCCGCTTCATGTGCACCGGCAACACCTTCACCGTGGTCGGCGATGCCGCCGTGCCCTTCTTCACCGATGGCGAACGCGGCGTGCTGGCGCAGTTCCGCCACCAGTACTTCCTGATCTTCCTGATCGCCCACCTGCACCGCGCCGCGCTGCTGGTATTTTCGGAAGTGCTGGTCGATGCCGTGAACGACCTCGACATCCGCGACGACAATTCGGTGCGCCGCTTCAAGCGCCGCATCCGCGCCAATTTCGAGACCTTCCTGCGCTTCACGCACCGCTACTGGTTCCACGAGCTGTCGGAGCGCCCGCACGTGCAGGCCATGTACCGGCTATGCGCCAACCACCTGCACAACGACGCCATCTACGACGACGTGCGCGACGAAATCCGCGAAATGAGCCACTACCTGGACAGCGACTCGCAACGCCGGCAATCGAACACCGTCGTCCGCCTCACCGTCATCACCATCCTCGGCCTGATCGCCACCGTCACCACCGGCTACTTCGGCATGAACATCATCGCCTTCGGCGAAGGCTCGCTCACCGAACGCGCGCTGCACGGCCTCGTCGCCAGCGTCGTCTTCATCGCCCTGGTGCTGTTCGCCGTCGCCCGCTCGAAACGCCTGTCGGATTTCCTTGAAGCGCTGTCGGATGAACGGCTGACGCTGGGCGGCAAGTTCCGAGCGCTATGGGGCGTGATGCACAAGACGGAACGGTGATGCGAGATTGCAGGCAGTTGGCTACCGAGTTACATCTGAATTTATAGGAACTGCGCGACTTTATCGCGCAGTGTTCCCTAAAGTGAAGTGTGTTGCCTCATGGCCTATAAAAGATGGCATCCAACATCGCAGCTCTACCATCCCACACCGTACCAGCCTGAGCGTTTCTGGGGCGAGGCTCGTTCCACCATGCTGAATCTGTGATGCGCTCGATAATTTCTTCCCAATAGCGCTCGTAGTCCATTCCAGTCTGCTTTATCTCAAAGTCTTGGCAAAGTTCTTTCTTGTTCTTTGAATCAAAGCAGACAAAGTAATCCGGCCGCTTTAACGCTAGTAAGCGACTAGCAATTCCAATGCCATGCCTTCCATTTGGGAATGCTTGAACAAATTCTGCAAGATAGGCTTCGTAATGTTCCCGCGACACTGGGCCGTTTAGCGGAATTTCATCTAACGCCGCCGAAATATGAGGATTGTTTTCGTTCACCGCCTGATGATAGTAGCCAGCGCCACTCATACTTCCGAACCAGCCCCAGTGTTCATTAAAGTCGGTGGGTAGCCCGGCAATGGTTTTCCGTAGACCAAGCTCCATTTCTTGAAAGTGGCTGGAAGTTTCAAATGCCGTCCTTACTAGCCTTAGCAGGTCACAACGCTTTTCAAATCCATGATGCGCGTCCTTTTGAACGGAAGAAAAAAACTGCGTCCACGACATTGCCATCACTGCCGACTCGGCCGGGGCCTTGCTTTTGGTGGTTTGACCATATTGGCCTGATAGTCGCCGTAAAGCGGGCTGTTGTTTTGTCCAAAGCGCACGGTAGGATAGTGCAGCAGCTTTGCTAACTGAACGGGCTTCATCCCAGTAGTTGTCTATTAGCGTTACAACATCTTCCTTGAGCGACGAGGCGGTTTGATCGCTATCGGAAATCAAAACCATCGCCTCGGCGTTATTGGTTAAAGCGCCAGCGGTCAAGTTTGCGCTGCCCATCAATACCTCCCAGTGTTTCTGGTTCCAGAAGATGTAAATCTTTGGGTGAAATACGCCTCTAGGTTGAAGTATGAAGCGGACGTTATTCGACCCTGCGAACGCATCTAAAACATCAGGATGTGTCTGATAGAAATGCGTGCCGATAACTGCTTTGTGTATGCGATTCCGATTTGCGCTTAACTCTCCGAATATCTCAGTCCCCGCAGATGCCCATGCGACTGCAAACGAAATATTTTCGTATTTCTTCGTAAGCCGAGAAAGATTGGTTCTTAAGTCGGCATTCGTAATGATGAGCTTCATCTCAAGCGCGCTCCTTAGGCAGAGGAATCAAAGCGGAATCAAAAGGGCCAGGCTCACACTTTCGCTAGCAGCCGGGTTAATAAACGCCAACAGCATACCCGTAGCGCTGCCGATTGTCTGCCTCTGGACAAGTTAACCAATTGCCAGTCGTGGCCGGTTGCCGTCCAATGCATTCTGGTCATGATCGGCGCTCCCAAGCAGCCTGTTGCGGTCGACTGCCATTTTTGGGCAAATTTCAAATACGCGAGCGCCCTCAGCGCAGGGCCGAGGCGTAGCCCTCTTCAGCCAGCACCTGGCGCACCGCGGGGCGCGTCAGCATGCGGCGGTAGTGCGCCGCGCAGTTTTCCGGCAGCGGTATGCCGATGCGCACGGCCCAGAATTCCACGTAGAACAGCGCCGCATCGGCGATGCCGAAGCGGTCGGCGACATACTCGCGCCCGGCCAGTTCGCGGTCGACGATGGCGAAGCCCTTGTCGATGATCTGCCGGCCCTGCGCCTTGACCGATTCCTGCTCGGCGGCGCTGGACGAGAAGCGTTCGGAGGTGAAGATGCGCGCGAAACCTTGCGTGTGCAGCGTATGCACCGCGTAATTCATGATGCCCAGCACGCGCACTTCGCCTTCGATGCTGTCCGGCAGCAGCTGGCGCTTGGGGTAGCTGCGCGCCAGCCACCAGGCGATGGCGGAAAACTCGGTGAGCGCGCTGCCGTCGTCGAGCACCAGCGCCGGGATGCTGCCCTTGGGGTTGATCGCCAGGTAATCCTTCTTGTACTGGTCGCCGGCCAGCAGGTCGACGATGTAGGCCTCGAAGACCAGCCCGCATTCTTCGAGCAGGATGTGGATGCCGGTCGAACAGGAACCGGGCGTCATGTAGAACTTCTTGGTCATGCCGCTTCGCTTTCCTCTTCCGGCACCTCGGCCAGCAAGCCTTGCTGGCGGATCATGGCCTTGAATTCCTTCATCACCGGGCGCGAGATTGTCGTTTCAGCCAGCACGCGCTTTTCGTAGATGAAATTTTTCAGCGCCTCGTTGGCATGGCGGCGGGCGGCGCCGATCAGCCGGTGAAACTCCTCGCCAAGCAGATGGCCGGGGAAGCATTTCACCTGATCGTAAAGCTGCTCCATGACCACTTTCTCGCCCGCCCGCATCTTGCACTTGCCGTCGAGAATCTTGAGCATGACGGCGGTCGCGCAATCGACGTGGATCGGCGACAGGGGATGCGCCCGCACCCAACGAAATACGTGATCGTCGATCATGCCGCAACGCCAGCGGCGAGCGCCACCGCCAGCGGCTCGTAGCCGCCATCGACGCTGAATACCCGCGTGTAGCGGAAATCGATAAACATCTGGGCGAACGTCTTGCTCGCATTGCCGTGGTAGCAATAGATCACCACCGGCGTTTCCTTCGGCAGGCGGCGCATCCAGGCCAGCAGGCGATCCTCCGACAAATGCGCGGCGCCCTCGACATGCGCCTTTTGATAGCTCGCCATGTCGCGCACATCGAAAACGGTGGCCGTTGGCTCGTTGCGAATCAGTTCGGCGGCAGCGCTTGCCGGCAGGCAGCGGAAGGTCGGTTTTTCGGCGTTTGTCATGGTGGATTTGCAGGGCGGAAAGCAGCAACGAGCATGGCAACGCAAAAGCGATGCCAAGCAGGAGATCGGCGGCAAACCGGCCCCCGCCGTCCCGCCGCCCGGATTCCCGCAGCTTCGCTTGTCGACTTTGCGACAAGCCGAACGCTGGCTCATGCTTGACACTCTGCAAAACAGAGTTATAAACTCTGCAAAACAGAGCAAATGGAATTCCGCGATGAACACACCTGCCGCCCAACAACTCAGCGCCATCCACGCCATGCTTTCGGCGGGGCATCGCAATCTGCGCGTCGAACGGCACAGCCTGCTGCTCTGGGGCATCCCGGCCGGCTTGCTGTTCGCGCTCTCGGAATCGATCCTGACCCCGGCGCAAATCCCCGACCTGACCCAGCGCGCCCTCGCCTGGCTGGCCTTGCTGGCCGCCGTGCTGGTCGCCACCGCCACCGTCGACTGGCGCTGGACGCGCTCGGTCAAGCAGACGCGCGACGAAGCCTGGTCCTTCATTCACCGCCAGGTGCTCAAGGTCTGGTGGCTGATGATGGGGCTGGCGGCGCTGACCACTTTCGCCACCTTTTTCTATGGCGGCGGCTACATGGTCTGCGCCGTCTGGCTGGTCTTTCTCGGCCTCAGCCTCTACGTGCATGGCCTGTTTTCGGAGGAACTGCTCGAATGGGCCGGTCTGCTGACCATGCTGATCGGCATCAGCAGCCTGTTTGCCAAGCTGCCTTTCGAAACGATGCGCTGGGTCGCCGCCGCCGTTTTCGGCATCGGCCTGCCGCTGCTGGCGGCGATGCTCGACCGGGGCCGCCATCGCCCGTCCTACGTCCGCCTGCTGCAGATGCTGGGCTGGCTGGGCGCCGTGCTGATCGTGCCGATCTGGCTGGAGCAGCGCACCCACGAGCAAGCCTTGCCGGAGATGGCCGCCCAGCCCTTGTCCGAATTCCTGAGCGGCGCCCGCTACGGTGGCGAATCCGTCGTCGCGCTGCCGGCCGGGACGCGCGTGCCGGTCGAAATCGAGATCGGCGGCGACCTCTTCGACAACGACCAAAAAGCGGTGCTGTCGCTGACGCTCGCCCATCCCATCGAAGTCCTGCTGCGCGATGGGCAACTCACCGGCGACACCCGTTTCCCCGGCGAATCCTGGAAACAGTCGCGCCAGATGCGCTGGATCAGCATTCCCTGGGTCAAGGCCGAACTGACGCCGGAACGCGGCCCGCTCGTCACCAGCAATCTGATCGTGCAACTACGCCCGAAATAACCCACCACCCGGAGCCTCTCCATGAAAACCCCCATCCTGCTTGCCTTCTCAGCCTTCGCCCTGAGCGCCTGCGCCGGCCTGTCCGGCCCTTCCGCCGACGAAATCGCCCGCCTGCCCGTCGTTCGCTACGGCCAGGTGGCGCCGGCCGACGGGAATTTCGTGCTGCTCTATCCGGCGGGCGCCAATCTGCCGGTCAATGCCAAGGTCGTCGGCACCCTGTTTGAAAAAGAGGATGAGGCGACCCTGAACGTTCGCCTCAAGCAGGACATTTATATGTACCGCGATCAGATCAGCTTCGACGGCAAGAACTGGAGCAACGGACAAGGCAAGGTCGGCGGCAAGATCTGGCTCGCCCTGCCCGGCGACAAGGAAGGCAAGCGCGATGCGCGAAGCCCGGGCGAACTGGGCGCCGAGTTCAACCTGAAGTAGTCATCGCTTTGCCAGCGAACCCGCCAAGGAAAACCAAAGTCATGGAAGAACTCGACGCCCTGCTCCACCAGCCGCTGCGAACGCAACTGGTGGCCTTTCTCGCCGGTGCCGGCGAGCAGACCTTCAGCGATCTCAAGCGCCAGCTTGCGGTTTCCGACGGCAATCTCGATGCCCATCTGAAAAAGCTGCTGGCTGCCGATTATGTGGCGGTGCGCAAGGAATCCGGCAACGGCCGGCCGCAGTCCTACTTCGTGCTCACCGACCGCGGGCTGGCCGCCTTGCAAGCCTACGTTCTGGCCTTGCAGCGCCTGCTGCCGATCGGCCCGGAGGCTTCACATGCTCCCGCAATTATCGAGCCCCGGCTGGCCGATTGAAGCGGCGCGCGGGCAGCGCAGCCTGCGCCGCTTCATCGTCATTTCGCTACTGGCGCACACTTTGGCCGTGGCGCTATGGCCCCATTTTCGGCCTTTTTCGGCAGTCGACCGCAACAGGCCGCCGCTGGCGATCGATTTTCGCCCGGTCGCACCGCCCGCTGCCCTTACGCCATCGATTCCGCACGACTTGATGCCGGCGCCGGGCAGCAGCGAAGCGGGCCGCACCCGGCCGCGTCTGGCGTCGCCAGCGCCCGCCGGCGCTTCGTCGTTTGTCGAAATCATTCCACCAGGCACACGGCAGCCCGATGCCCACGACATGATCGAACGCGGCAAGGCCGAGATCGACGCCACCAGCCGCCGCCAGATGCTCGACCCGATGTTTTCGCCGCCCGCGCCCTACCGGCCGCCGGCATCGCCGCTCGAACGCGCCACTGCCAAACGCGACGTCAAAGTCGAGATGATTCGCGACGACACCCTGCGCCATACCAACGCCGACGGCCGCAGCTATTGCCTGCAAAAGCCGCCGGATGCCGCCACCCGCGACGGGCCGGTACCGATCACGCTGGTGCCCATGTATTGTCCGTGAGTTGCCCACCGGAAAACGCTATCATCGGCGCCCGACCTCGATTCACCCAGCCATGCGCCCCCTCGCCTTCGTCGACCTCGAAACCACCGGCGCCACCGCCACCAGCGACCGCATCACCGAAATCGGCATCGTCGAAGTCGATGCCGACGGCGCCGTGCGCGAGTGGCAGCAACTGGTCAATCCCGGCACGCGCATCCCGCCCTTCATCGAGCAACTGACCGGCATCAGCAACGACATGGTCGCCGACGCACCGCCGTTCGCAACCGTCGCCGCCGACACCCTGCGCCGGCTGGAAGGCCGGCTGTTCATCGCGCACAACGCGCGTTTCGACTACGGCTTTTTGAAGAACGAATTCAAGCGTCTCGGCATCACCTTCCGCGCGCCGGTGCTGTGCACCGTCAAGCTGTCGCGCACGCTCTACCCGCAATTTCACCGCCACAACCTGGACAGCCTGATCGAACGCCACGGCCTGCACGCCGACGCCCGCCACCGCGCGCTGGCCGACGCGCAACTGATCCACCAATTTTGGCAAAAAATCCACGTCGACCGCAGCAGCGACGAAATCGAGGCCGCGCTCAACAAACTCAACGCCCGCCCCAGCCTGCCGCCGCATCTCGACGCTTCTCTGATCGACGACCTGCCCGACACGCCGGGCGTTTATCTTTTCTACGGCGAAAAGAGCGAAAACGGCGACCTGCCGCTCTACATCGGCAAGGCCAAGGACATCCGCCAGCGCGTGCTGTCGCACTTCGCCGCCGACCACAGTTCGGCGAAAGAAATGGCGCTCGCCCAGCAAGTCCGGCGCATCGACTGGATCGAAACCGCCGGCGAGATTGGCGCCCTGCTCAAGGAAGCGAGGCTGGTCAAGCAACTGCAACCGACGCACAACCGGCAATTGCGCAAGAACGACGACCTATGCACCTGGATGTTGGTCGACGAGGGCGAAGGCTGGCTGCGCCCGCAGCTCGCCTCGGCGCACGACCTCGACTTCGGCTTGTCCACCTCCGGCTACGGTTTGTTCAAGAACACGCGCGAAGCCAACGAGGTGCTACGGGCGCTGGCCGCCGAACACAACCTGTGCGACGTGCTGCTCGGGCTGCAGAAGGCGCCGCCGGGCAAACCCTGCTTCGGCCTCCAGATCAAGCGCTGCAAGGGCGCCTGCATCGGCAAGGAACCCCTGGCCAAGCACACGCTGCGCCTGGTCGGCGCCCTCGTCAGGCTCAAGCTGGTTTCATGGCCGCTGGCCGGCCCGGCGCTCATCCGCGAGGGCGAAGAAGCCCACCTGATCGACGGCTGGCGCTACCTCGGCACAGTCACCCACGATGACGAGGCCGCCGAACTGCTGGCCGCCGAACGACCGCCATTCGACCGCGACATCTACAAACTGCTGGCAAAATATGCTGGCAAGATGCAAGCACTGCCTCCCGCCCGAGAAAGGACAACCGAATGACACCCACCGCCCCCAACGATGCCGGCACACCGCGCCGCAGGATCGCCATCGCCTGCCAGGGCGGCGGCAGCCACACGGCATTCACCGGCGGCGTGCTGCAGTCGCTGCTTGAGGGGCTGGACACCTCGCGCTATCAGCTGCACGGCCTTTCCGGCACCTCGGGCGGTGCGCTGTGCGCGGCCATCGCCTGGTACAGCCTGCTGCTTGGCGACCCCGAGCGAGGCAGCCAGTTGCTCGCATCGTTCTGGCAACAGATGTCGGCGACCAATCCGCCCGACGCAATTTCGAACCAGTTCCTTGTCTGGCTGGAGCGGAGCAAGAACTACTTGCCGACGCCGGAACTGAGCCCCTACCAGTTGCCCACCGCCGGCCAGGACTTCCTCGCCTCCATCCTCAAGGAACACATCGATTTCGCGCAGCTGCCGGCACTCGTCAAAGCGCATTCGCCGACCCTGATGGCCGGCGCCGTCAATGTCCTGACCGGCGAATTCACCGTCTTTCATTCCCATCACCCGCATCCGGAAAAACGGATTTCCGTCGACGCCCTGCTCGCTTCGGCGGCGATTCCCGAGCTCTTTCGTGCCGTGCATATCGGCAAGGGCGTGTATTGGGACGGCCTGTTCTCCGAAAATCCGCCGATCCGCAGCTTCCTTTCCGGCCATGGCAGCCGCGACGCCAAACCCGACGAGATCTGGATCATCCAGATCAACCCCGAACGCCAGCGGCGCGAACCGCAGTCGATCAGCGAGATCGGCGACCGCCGCAACGAACTGGCGGGCAACCTCTCGCTCAACCAGGAACTGTTCTTCGTGCGCCAGACCAACGACTGGCTGGCCAAGGGCTGGCTGAGCGCCGACCACATGAAACATGTCGAATTGCGCTTCATTCCGCTGGAAACCGAACTCGACTACCCGTCCAAACTCGACCGGCGCCCGGACTTCATCGACGAACTGATGGCCCAGGGTCGCCAACAGGGCAAGGAATTTCTCCGGAACCTCCCATGAAAGCCAGGCCAGCAATGACCCCAAGCCGTATTGCCCCGCTCGCCGCCGCCCTGGCGCTGTCGGCATGCCTGCCCGTCGGTGCCGAGGAAATCGGCTGCGCCACGACCACCTGGAAGCTGATCGGCGCCAACCACCGGGTCTGCGTCTATGCCTACGACGACCCGAAGATTCCGGGCGTCACCTGCCACGTCAGCCAGGCGCGCACCGGCGGCGTCAAGGGCAGCTTCGGGCTGGCCGAAGACCCGTCGCAGTTCTCGCTCGCCTGCCGCCAGGTCGGCCCGATCGCCCTGCCCGCCAAGATGCCGGAAAACGAGGTCGTGTTCAGCGAAAACACCTCGCTGATGTTCAAGGAAACCAACATCCACCGGTTTTTCGACAGCAAACGCAATGTGCTGGTCTATCTGGCCATCAGCCGCCGGGTCATCGAGGGCGCGCCGGCCAATGCCATCTCGACGGTGCCGATCCAGCCCTGGGGCGACAAGTGAGCACGAAAACCGCCGCCGGCGACACCCTCCCCTACATCACCAAGGACGGCTCGGAAATCCGCGAATTACTGCACCCCAACAGCCACGCCATACGCAACCAGAGCTTGGCCGAGGCGATCATCCCGCCCGGCACGAAAACCCTGCTACACCGGCACTGGAAGAGCGAGGAGATTTACCACGTGAGCAGCGGCATGGGCCTGATGACGCTGGCCGGCGAGACTTTCGCGATCGCCGCCGACGACAGCATCCCGATTCCGCCGGGAACGCCCCACTGCGTCGAGAATACGGGAATGACAGCGTTAAAAATCCTGTGTTGTTGCGCGCCGGCTTATGCGCACGACGACACGGAACTGCTCTGAACGGGCGAAATGCGGGAGTGAGCTAGCTCAGGCGAAGCGGTCGCGGTGCGCCTGCACGGCCTTCGCACGCGCCTCGGCAAGACGCTGGCTGACCGAATCCGACAGCGCTTCGTCACCATCCGCGGCATGCTCCGGCCAGAGCATCGCATGCGCCTCGACCGCCCGCATGCGCGCCAGCGTCAGGCGCAGCTTGACGGCAGGCGAAAAGCCCTGCGCTTCGTCATCCAGATCCTGATCGACAAGCTTGGCCACCCGGGGGCGAGCGAACGAGCGATGCATATCGAGGTCATCGAGACCGGGGGCATCGTCATCGTTGTCGGAAAGATCGTGCAGAACACGTGTTTCGCCCGAGGTCTTGCTGGTCAGGAGCGCGACCTGACGGCGCTCCGTGCGCGACAGCATCGACTTGGCCTGGACGGCGACACTCTTGGCGGCCACCTTGATCTTCTTGGCCGGCCGCATCGCGCTTGCCGACAATTCGGTGACCTGGGCCGGCATTGGAATCGGCGTGACGATCACCGCCTGTTCGCCGGCAGGCTCTTCTGCCTGTACCTGGGCCGACACCGACCCCGAGCCAAGCATGCCCGATGAACAGAAGACAGTTACTGCCGCGAATACCAACCAACGCACGTCGACTACCCTATAAAAATGTTCCGAATGCTGTCTTAACGCACTTAGAACGATTTGGTTGTCACGATATTCAATTTTTTTTCACTCTGAAAATTCCATGGTCAATCTTTTCCGCAAATTCAGCGGCGCGCCGGGTGCGATTTGACCGCCCAACGGTAGAAAGCGCGCTTCGCCAGTTCGACGATACAAAGATACGCCACCACCATGCCGCCGAGAATCACGTAGAACGCGGGCGGTGGCGGAACGAAGCCGAAATGCACCCCCAGCGGTGTCAGCGGAAGCACTGCGGCAAGCGCGACGACGGCCAGCGAGGTCGCCGCCAGCAGCGGGTGCGGGCGGCTTTTCAGGGGACTTCCCCGCGTTCTAATGACAAAAATCACCAGCACCTGGGTGCACAGCGATTCGATGAACCAGCCGGTCTGGAATAGACGCTCGCTTGCTTGCAGCACGACGAGCAGCACGTAGAAGGTCAGGAAGTCGAACAGCGAACTGACCGGCCCGATGACCAGCATGAAATTGCGGATGAAATTCATATCGAGCGCACGCGGGGTACGAATTTCCACGGCATCAACCTGATCCAGCGGAATCGGCGTCTCCGAGACGTCGTACAGGATGTTGTTGAGCAGGATCTGCGTCGGCAGCATGGGCAGGAAAGGCAGGAACAGCGCGGCGCCGGCCATGCTGAACATGTTGCCGAAGTTGGAGCTGGTGCCCATCATCAGATATTTCATGATGTTGCCGAAGGTGCGCCGCCCCTCGACGACACCGGCCTGTAGCACATGCAGGTCGTGCTTGAGCAGGATGATGTCGGCGGCTTCCTTCGCCACATCCACCGCGGTATCGACCGACAGCCCGACATCCGCCGAATGCAGCGAGGGCGCGTCGTTGATCCCGTCACCCAGGTAACCGACGACATGGCCGCGCGCCTTGAGCGCCTGGATGACCCGGTTTTTCTGCGCCGGATTGACCCGGCAGAAGAGATTGGTGGTTTCGACCCGCGCACGCAGCGCCTGGTCGCCGAGTTGGGCGATTTCCTTGCCGGTCAGCACCCCGGTCACGGGAATTTTCAACTGGGCGCAGACATGCCTGGTGACCAGATCGCTATCGCCGGTCACGATCTTGATCGCCACGCCGGCCCGCTTGAGGGCGAGGAGCGCCGGCGCCGCGCTTTCCTTCGGCGGATCGAGAAAGGCGGCGAAGCCGGCCAGCACCAGTTCCGACTCGTCGCCCACCACCGCATGCGAATGTTCCATCGGCACCTGCCGCCAGGCGATACCGAGCACCCGGAAACCCTCTTCTTCTAGCGCATGTTGCTGCCCCGCAATGGCCTGCAATGCCGCCGCGTCGAGCGTCCTGCCGCCATCGCCCTCATATCGGGTACACAGCCCGACAATGTCGTCGGGAGCGCCCTTGACCACCAGCCAGCGTGTCTCGCCGTTGTCGACCAGCACCGAAACCCGGCGCCGCTCGAAGTCGAAAGGCACTTCGTCGATTTTTTTCCAGGCGCCGATCTCGATATGGCTGTGGGCGAGGATGGCCTCGTCGAGCGGGCTTTTCAGGCCGGTCTCGAAAAAGCTGTTCAGATAGGCCAGTTCTAGTACCCGCTCGCTAGGCCGCCCGCTGGGGTCGACATGCTTTTCGAGGCGAATTCTGGCTTCGGTCAGGGTGCCGGTCTTGTCGGTGCACAAAACATCCATCGAGCCCAGATCCTGGATCGCCGACAGGCGCTTGACGATCATGCGCTGTTTGGCCATGCGCAAGGCGCCGCGCGACAGCGTCACCGAAACGACCATCGGCAGCAGTTCCGGCGTCAGGCCGACAGCCAGCGCCACCGCGAACAGGAAGGATTCCAGCCAGGGCTTGTGGAAGAAGGCATTGACCAGCAGCACGAACATCACCATGAGCACCGTCAGGCGCATGATCAGCATGCCGAAGTGCCGGGTACCCTGCTCGAAAGCGGTCGGCTCGGCGGGCAAGGCCAGGCTGTCGGCGATCTCGCCGATGGCGGTGGCGGCACCGGTCTTGACCACCAGCATGCGGGCGCTGCCGCTGATCGCCGTGCTGCCCATGAACAGCGCGTTGGTCGCTTCCTGCAATTCGCTCGCCGTTTCAGCCAGCGTTCCCGGTCGTTTTTCGACAGGGTATGACTCACCGGTCAGCAAGGCCTGCATGACGAAGAAGTCGCGCGCTTCGAGCACCCGCCCGTCGGCCGGCACCAGGTCGCCAGCGGACAACAGAACGACATCGCCCGGCACCACCTCCTTGACCGGAATGCTCACCGGCTGGCCGTCGCGCATGACCAGCGCGCGCAGGGAAACCGATTGTTTCAAGCGCTCGGCCGCGCTGTTGGCGCGGTATTCCTGAACGAAATCGAGCGTGACGCTGAGCAGGACGATGACGCTGATGATCAGGAAATTGGCGACCTCGCCGGTAAAAGCCGATACCGCGCTGGCCACCAGCAGGATCACGACCAGCGGATTCCGGAAGCGTGAAAGGTACTGGCGCAACAGGGATCTACGTGGACGCTCGCGGAACAGGTTGGGGCCGAAACCGGTCAGCCGTTCGCGCGCCTCGCTGCTCGACAGGCCTGGCGCTTCATTACCCGCCGCCAGGTCTTGCGGCAAGGGCGCAAGCCACCAGGGGCCGGTTCCATTCGCGGGCATTTTCCTTCACTTGTTTGGCAATACAACCGGTATCAGTATAGGCCCGGTTAGCCGGATAGGTGCGGGTTCGACGCAACTGTCACGCCGGCCGCGCAGAATCCCCGAGACACGCGACATCAAGCTGCCCGATCGCTTCCCGCAGCGTGCCGACAACCACCGTGGCCGGCACCGCCAGCATCAGGTTGAGCGGCAGACCGAAATCCTCGACATGCAGCCCGTCGCGGTCGACCGGCCGGCCGGCACGAATTTCGAGCGGCTGGCCAGTGAACCGGGCAACGCGGGCGACTGTCGTCTCGTTGCTGTCCAGGTAGCCGATCACCGGCTTGCCCAGCGCCAACGCGAAACCGACCTCGACACAGGTGCCGGAATCCGGCTCGCAGCCGCGAAACGGGTTCAGGTTGGCGAGCACGGCGTCGGCCTCATGGATCAGCGCGATGTTGGCCTGGTAGATACCGGGCGCCGTGGTTTCGACACCGTCCAGCGGCACCAGCGCAGCATGGCCGGCGGCGGCGCACAGCCGGTGTGCCTCTTCGGCCCAAGCCAGGGCATCCGGGCGGAACACGTCGGGCCCGGCCAGGTAGAGCTTCATCGCCCCAGTGAAATCAGTTCAATTTTTCGGGTCGACCGCAACACTGCTTGTATTTGCGCCCGCTGCCGCAGGGGCACGGGTCGTTGCGGCCGGATTTCGGCGCTTCGTGGCGAACCGTCGCACCGGGCCGCTTGTTGCGCCAGAAGTTGTAGAGGGTCTGCACGATCAGCGGCAGGTTTTCCTGGATGTCGGCCACCAAGCGGGCCTCCTCGGCCGGCGAGAACCAGCGTTCGCCGGCCTTTTCGACATCTTCCTTGAGCATGCCGTTGAGCAGGAACATCGGTTCCAGCAGTTCGGAAAGGTCGTCGGCATGCTTGCCGGCCAGTTCGAACCAGTCGCCGGCCAGCCCGGCGCCGAAGACGTAGGTGTCGGCCCAGGCCAGGTAATCGTATTCGTCGCCGCTTTCGTCGAGCGGATAGAGGATGGGCGCGATCGTTTCGTCTTCCAGCAAGGCGGCAGCGAGATCGTTGTTGAGGCGCATCAGCAGTTCCAGCGTCTCGACGACCAGCGGATCGTTGGCGCTTTCCAGCCCCTTGCCCAAGGCTTCCGGCAACCAAACCGAGGGAAGCACTGGCACCGGCCCGCTGACGATGGCACAGAGCATGGCCTGGATTTCGTCGAGGCGCATCGCGTCGCCCTGAAATACATCGGTTTCGAGAAGCTGTTCGAGGCGGTCGAGATCGCTGTCGCTGAGAGGATTGGGGTTCATTCGCGGTATCCTGAAAAATCTCCTTGAATCATAGCCGAATCCGCCGGTCTTAGCCGGCTGAACCTGACGAGAACCGCCATGCCGAAAATCGAGAAATCCGACGCCGAGTGGCGTGCCCAGCTGACCCCGACCGAGTACCGCGTCACCCGCGAAAAAGGCACCGAGCCCGCCTTCACCGGCAAATATTGGGACACCCACAGCGACGGCACCTACCGCTGCATCTGCTGCGGCGCCCCGCTCTTCCGTTCCGAAACCAAGTTCGACTCGGGCTGCGGCTGGCCGAGCTTCCACACGCCGAACGACGAAAAACTGATCGACGAACACGTCGACAAGAGCTTCGGCATGCTGCGCACCGAAGTCACCTGCCACGACTGCGGCGCCCACCTCGGCCACGTCTTCCCCGACGGCCCGGCGCCGACCGGCCTGCGCTACTGCATCAACTCGGCGTCACTGAAACTCGAAAGCGACGAAAGCTGAACGCGCCAAACGCTACAAACCCCGCGCCCACGCCGGACGCAGCCTGGCCTCGCCCGACACGGCGATGGCCTGGCGCACCTGGGCCAGCAGCCGCTCTTTATCGGCGCCCAGCGTGCCCTTGAGAACCAGCCAGTTGGAAGCGTGATCGCTGCGGAAGACGGTGCGCTTGAGTTCCAGCCGCGATAGGAATTGCTCCATTTCGACGAACAGTTCGTGCTGGTCGAGCGGCTCCCATTCGGGAAAACTGGCGCGCAGGCGCTGCTCGCCTTGCGGAAAGCTGACAACCAGCGTCGCCAGGTATTCCGGCTGCGTGGCGTTGGCGAGGCGGGCCGAATTTTCGGCATGCTGGCGGCTGTAAATCCTGCCGCCGAGGCCGTTCAAGATCATCACCGAGCGGGTGATGCCGGCGGCCCCGAGCTTGTTCAGTGCCTCGACCGTGGTGTCGAAGCTTTCGCCCTTGTTGACCGCGGTCAATACCGCGTCATCGCCCGATTCGGCGCCGACATAGACCATGCTTAGGCCGGCGGCGGCAAGTTCGTCGATTTCCTGCTGCGATTTCTTGCGCAGGTTGCGCGGCAGGCAATAGCTGGATATGCGGCGCACCGCCGGCATGTGAGCGCGGATCGCTTCAAGCACGGTCAACAGCCGCCGGGTCGGCAAAACCAGGGCATCGCCGTCGGCGAGGAAGACGCGGCGCACCCGGTCGCCGTAGCGCTGGCCGGTCAGGCGGATGCTTTCGATGATTTCCGCTTCGTCGCGCGCCCGGAACTGTTTTTGCGGCGCGGTGTACATCTCGCAAAACGTGCATTTGTTCCACGAACAACCGTCGGTCACCGGCAAAATCAGCGATTCCGCCTCGCTCGGCGGGCGGAAGACGGGCTCGACGTAGCGGATCGGAATCATGTTCAGGCACTCACCTTGGCGATGAAGGCCGGCGGTACCGCAGTTGCCCGGCGCGCCGCGTAGTTGAAGAAGATGATGCCCGTCTTGCCGCGCGCCACTTCGCGGCCACTGGCCTTGTCGGCGATGCGCCAGACCAGGTCGCAGCCGTACTTGTTGAAGTCGTCGGCCGCCATGTCGAACACCATCACTTCGCCGTGGAAGGCTTCGGAACGATATTGCGCCGCAACGTCGGCAACGACGATGCCGACGCCTTCGACATCGAGTTCGCTATAGCCGAGCGCCTTGAAGAAGCGCACCCGGGCCTCCGACACCAGCGCGATCAGCGCCGCGTTGTCGAGATGGTTGCCGTAGTTGATGTAGCTGATGTAAATGGGGATTTCAGTCGAGAAACTGAAACGTTCGGGTAGCGAAATCTGGATTCTGGCCAAGGCGATCACCGGGAAAAGAGTGGAAAACTGGCCCGGCAAGGCGCCGGGCCAGCCAATCTATAGCCACTCGCCGGGCGATGCAAGCGCCGCCCTGGCCTCGCCTCAGTCGCCTGCCCGGGTGAGCACGGCCGGCGGGTTGAAGAACGATTCCCATTGATGCACCGTCAGGCCGAGCAAGATCGTGGCGGTGCCCAGGCCGAGCCGCAGTCCGATGTGCTCGCCGTTCAGCAGATGCCCGAGCAACAAAGCCAGCGCCGGTGTCACCAGCGTAATCAGTGCCACTTTCGAGGCTTCGAGGTGCTTGATTACGTAGTAATAAAGCGCAAAGCCGATCACCGAGCCGAAGACGCCCAGATAGACGATGGCAGCGCCCGAGCGGGTCGGGACTTCCGCCGGCACGTGGCCGTCGGTGAGCAACCAGACCAGCGCAAAAAGCGGCAGCGACACACTCAGCGTGCCGACCGTCGTGGCCAGCGGCGGGCTGTCGTCGGCGATGCGCTTGAGCCAGACCAGCGAAGCGGAATAAATGAACACGGCCAGCAGCAAGGCGAGCAGCCCGGCCAGCGCATGCTCGCCGCCGAGGCTGTCGCCGTGGAAGAAGATGACTGCCAGCCCGCCGGCCCCGAGCGCCATCCCGGCGAGCTTGAGAGGCGTCAGCGCACGTTCGCCCAGCCACAGCGCCGCCAGCACGCCGGCCATCAGCGGCGACAGGCCGAACAGCACCGACACCAGCCCGGAATGTACGTAACGGGCGCCCCAGTAGGTCAGCGCCATCGCCCCGAACAGCCCGAGGCCGCCGACCAGATAGGCGCGTCGCGCCCGCGCATGCAGCGGCAGGCCGATGCGCCAGACGGCCAGCAGCAGCGCGGCGACGACGACGCCGATCAGCATGCGGGCGAGCACGGCGAAGGCGAAGCCGGTACCCTGGGTGCTCCACTGGATGGCCAGCGGCGTGGTGGACCAGATCAGGACGATGCCGAGATAGGCGGCGGGAATGGACATGGCGAACTCCGGATCAACTTGCTTGTGGCGACGGCGGATGCAGGAGCGCGTGCGCCCCCTGCTCGGCTTCGATAAAGGCGGCAATCATGGTGCGCCAGGTGGCCGCGACGACCACGGGATCGGCACCGAGCTCGTGCGCCAGCGCAGCGACCCGCGCCAGCACCTGGGCCACCCGTTGCGGCGCGGGTACTTCCGCCGCCGTTTTCTTGAGCCCTGCGGCCTGGCGAACGTAGTTGCCGCGCTCGGCGACCAGGGCAACCAGTTCGCGGTCGACGCGGTCGATCTGCTGGCGCACCTCGTCGAGCGAGGCGCATTGGACAAAGCGGGTCATGGCATTTCCTTTCTGCGCGATACAAAAACAAAAAGGCCGCAGGATTCATTCGCTGCGGCCTTGAAAAATTCGGGTGAAAAATCAGTCTAATCCACGCCCGGCCCCAGACAAGCGAAAACGCGCCATGCGCGCGGCAGGCGGCGCAGGTTCATTACGGGGATCAGGCAAGCGGCGTAAGTCATGGGGCTATTCTGAAGGCGGATCGTGCGGCTGGTCAAGCCCCCGGGCAGAGCGGCTCGCCACCCTGTTGCGGTCGACCGCCAAAAACGCCCGAAAATGACGCCGCCACGGCAGGCCCTGCCCTCACCTTAGCCCGCCCTCTTCCCGGCAACAAACCGTATGCCTTATTTTTAGGCAGGGCAGGCAGCTTGCAACAACGGTGCCTATTCGAGGCCACTACCAACTGGCTGCCCACAGACTTATCCACAGAAAATGTGGAAACACTGGTTGCGCTGCAACATATCCGAAACGAGCCTGAAAGGCTCCCTGCCCATGTCTTTTCCCGAACCAGCCGCCCGCTGGCCGGGCGGATTGGAAACTTGCGGCTAAATGACCTCGCGCGCCTCGGCGAAGCGCAGGTTGGGGTATTTTTCCTTGACCATGTTCAGGTAGACGTTGTTCGGCGCCAGGTAAACCGGGTCGTCGGCACCGTCGAGCGCGACGTTGGCGCTGTAGCGGTCGGAAAGCTGGCGCAGTTCGGCCGGGTCGCCGTGAATCCAGCGCGCCGTCGAGCAGTTGTAGTTTTCGAAGATGACCTGCACGCCGTATTCGTTCTCCAGCCGGCTGGCCACCACGTCGAACTGTAGCGTACCGACGGCGCCGAGGATCAGGTCGGTACCTGACAAGGGCCGGAAAAGCTGCGTCGCCCCTTCCTCAGCCAATTGCTGAAGACCTTTCTGCAATTGCTTGATTTTAAGTGGGTTGGCGATCCGCGCCAGACGGAAGTGCTCGGGTGCGAAGGAGGGAATGCCGGTAAAGCGCAGGTCTTCGCCCTCGGTGAAGGTTTCGCCGAGGCGGATGGTGCCGTGGTTGGGAATGCCGATGATGTCGCCGGGGAAGGCCTCGTCGGTGGTGCTGCGGTCGCGCGCCATGAAGGTGATGGCGTTATTGACCGCCAGCAGCTTGCCGCCGGCGCCCTGCCTGACCTTCATGCCGCGCTCGAAGCGGCCCGAGCAGACACGCAGGAAGGCGATGCGGTCGCGGTGCTTGGGATCCATGTTGGCCTGGATCTTGAACACGAAACCGGAGAATTTCGCCTCGTTCGGCGCGACTTTGCGCGTCACCGCCGGGCGGGCAATCGGCGCCGGCGACAGCTCAACCACGGCATCGAGCAGACTCTGCACGCCGAAGTTGTTGACCGCCGAGCCGAAGAACACCGGGCACTGCTTGCCGCTCAGGTAGGCATCGGCGTCGAAGGGGTGCGAAGCGCCGCGCACCAGTTCGATGTCGGAACGCAATTCGTCGGCCTGCGAGCCGATCAGCTCGTCGAGGCGCGGGTTGTCCAGGCCCGGGATGATCTCGGCGGTGCCCTTCTCGGCCTGCGGGTCGAAGAAGGCGATGGTGTCGTCGTAGAGGTGATAGACGCCGCGGAAACGCTTGCCCATGCCGATCGGCCAGGTCATCGGCGCGCACTGGATGCCGAGCACCGACTCGATTTCGTCGAGCAGGTCGATCGGCTCCTTGCCTTCGCGGTCGAGCTTGTTGATGAAAGTCAGGATCGGCGTGTCGCGCATGCGGCAGACGTTGAGCAGCTTGATCGTCTGCGCTTCGACACCATTGACCGAGTCGATGACCATGACCGCCGAGTCGACGGCGGTCAGCGTGCGGTAGGTGTCTTCCGAGAAGTCCTCGTGGCCCGGCGTGTCGAGCAGGTTGATCATGCACTCGCGGTAGGGGAACTGCATGACCGACGAGGTCACCGAGATGCCGCGCTGCTTTTCCAGCTCCATCCAGTCCGAGGTCGCATGGCGGCTGGCCTTGCGGGCCCGCACTTCGCCGG
>ERZ795054.786-NODE-786-length-35067-cov-63.930310_pt1 | contig 35067 bp, 26 predicted proteins | sample MGYA00375138_ERZ795054 | MGnify/ENA primary metagenome ERZ795054 (study PRJEB30183, sample SAMN05720215) | anaerobic digester metagenome | isolation source: active sludge of municipal wastewater-treating anaerobic digesters | place: USA | collected 2014-12-23 ... | reverse complement strand
GACGCTGCACCTGACGCTGCGCAACCCCGAGGACATCGGCGGCGAGGAGGAGCGGATGCGGGCCACCATCGAGACGCTGCTGACCGGCGAGCGCATCAAGGCCCTCGGGGACAAGCGCAAGCAGCTCCTGGTCGTGCTGAAGGGCTCGGCCGGCTCCGGCGGCAGCGCGCGCTAGCATCCACCCCCGGCCTGCGTTACGCTGCCCCCCGGCGGGGCGCGTGCCCGCCGGAGGGGAGCCGATGAGCGAAGCCAAGCCTTCCCAGACCCTGGTCCTGCCGGCCCTGCGGGCCGACCGGGCCATGCGCGTCCTGGCGCTGAACTGCGGCAGCCTGTCGCTGCGCTGGGACCTGTTCGACACCGAGCGCCTGGACCAGCGCTGGTCGGGCCGGGTGGACGGCCTGGGGCAGCCCCGCGCGCGCCACCGGGCGCGCGGCCCCGGCCTGGAGCACGAGGCGGAGGTCAGCGCGCCCGATCCGCGCACGGCCGTGGATCAAGTGCTCGATCTGCTCGCCCAGGCGCCCGGCCCGGGCCGCGGGCTCGCGGGCATCTCGGCCGTGGGCCACCGCGTGCTCTTCGGCGGGGACGGCCAGACCAGCGCCGAGCCGGTCACCCCCACGCTGCTGGCCTCGCTCGCCCAGGCCGGGCTCGACCCCTGGCGCCAGGCCGAGCGCGTGCAGGCCCTGGCGCGCTGCCTGGAGCGCCTGCCCGGCATCTCCCAGGTGGCCGTCTTCGACAGCGCCTTCTTCCGCACGCTGCCGGAGGAGGCCCGCGCCTACGCCCTGCCGCGGGAGCTTGAGGCGCGCCACGCGCTCAGGCGCCAGGGGTTCCAGGGCCTGAGCCACAAGCACGCGGCGCTGCGGGCGGCCGAGCTGCTCGAGCGGCCGCTCCAGCACCTCAAGCTGGTCAGCGTGCACCTGGGTCACGGCGCCTCCGCCTGCGCCATCGACCACGGCCGCGCGGTGGACACCACCATGGGCGCCACGCCGCTCGAGGGCCTGCCAGGCGGGCTGCGCTCGGGCGACGTGGACCCGGGCCTGGTGCTCCACCTGATGAAGGCGGAGGGGCTGAGCCCGGAGCGCATGGTCACGCTGCTGGAGCGCGAGGGCGGGCTCCGGGGGCTCTCGGGCCTGTCCCCCGAGCTCGTGGCCATCGAGGCGGCCGCGTCCGCCGGCGAGGCCCGGGCCCAGCAGGCCATCCAGGTGTACTGCCACCGGGTGCGCAAGGCCGTCGGCGCCATGGCCGCGGTGCTGGACGGCCTGGACGCGCTGGTGTTCACCGGCGGCATCGGCGAGGGCTCGAGCGGGGTGCGCGCGCGCGTCTGCCAGAGCCTGGGCCACCTCGGCCTGGTGCTGGACGAGGCGCGCAACCGCGAGGGTCTGCCGGCGGGGTCGGACGCCGCCAGCCTGGCCCACCCCGCCTCGCGCGTGGCCGTGCTGGCGGTGCGCTCGGACGAGGCCCGCATGATCGCCCGCGAGACGCTGCGGGCGCTGGGCCGCGAGGCCGCCAACCAGGAGCTGCGCGCCCAGCACGACCAGCCGGTCTACATCGGCGTCTCGGCCCACCACGTGCACCTCTGCCAGGCCCACGTGGAGGCGCTCTTCGGCCCCGGCCGGCAGCTCACCCCGAAGACCCCGCTCAGGCAGCCGGGCCAGTTCGCGGCCGAGGAGCGCGTCAACCTGATCGGCCCGCGCGGGCGCGTGGACCGCGTGCGCGTGCTCGGGCCCACCCGGCCGCGCACCCAGGTGGAGATCTCGCGCACGGAGGAGTTCGAGCTGGGCATCGACGCGCCCATCCGCGACTCGGGCGATCTCGACGGCTCGCCCGGCCTGACCCTGGAGGGACGGGCCGGGACGGTCGTGCTGCAGGAGGGGGTCATCTGCGCCCACCGGCACGTGCACATGAGCCCCCAGGACGCGGTCGCCTTCGGGGTGCGCGACAAGGACGTGGTCCAGGTCGAGGTGCAGGGCGAGCGCCCTCTCGTCTTCGGCGACGTGCTGGTGCGGGTCAAGCCCGACTACCTGCTCGAGATGCACGTGGACACCGACGAGGCCAACGCCGCCGAGCTCTCCACGGGCGCCCTGGGACGCCTGATCGGCCTCCAGTCGCGGCCCGCCTGAGCCCGGCTCCCGGGGTAGAAACGGTTGACAGGGCCGTCGAATCGGGTTGAACTCCGCAGCGATCCCAACCCTCCCGAGGAGGACCCATGGCGCTCGACTACGACCTGAACGAGGAGCAGCAGATCCTGCGCGAGAGCGTGCGCAAGTTCGCCGAGGCCGAGATCAAGCCGGTGGCCCGCGAGCTGGACGAGAAGGAGCAGTTCTCCGTCCCGCTGACCCGCAAGATGGCCGAGATGGGCCTGTTCGGCATGTTCGTCAGCCCGGACCACGAGGGCCAGGGGCTGGACTACGTCTCCTACATCATCGCGGTCGAGGAGATCGCCCGCGTGGACGGCTCGCAGGCCGCCACCGTCGCGGCCGGCAACTCGCTGGGCATCGGGCCGCTGCACTACTACGGCAGCGAGGCCCAGAAGCGCCGCTACCTGCCCAAGCTGTGCCGGGGCGAGGGGCTGTGGGGCTTCGGGCTGACGGAGCCGAACGCGGGCTCGGACGCCGGCGGCTCCAAGACCAAGGCCGTGCTGGACGGCAACGAGTGGGTCATCAACGGCTCGAAGATCTTCATCACCAACGCGGCCAACCCCCTGAGCCTGGGCGTCACCGTGCAGGCCATCACCGGCAAGCGCGACGACGGCCGCCCGGAGTACTCCTGCATCCTGGTCGAGCACGGCACGCGCGGCTTCCAGGCCAAGGAGATGCACGGCAAGTACATGTGGCGCGCGTCCAACACGGCCGAGCTGTACTTCGAGGACTGCCGCGTGCCCAAGGACAACCTGCTGGGCAAGCGCGGGGACGGTTTCCACCAGATGCTGGCGACCCTCGACGGCGGCCGGTTGAGCATCGGCGCCATGGGCCTGGGCTGCGCCCAGGGGGCGTTCGAGGCCGGGCTGCGCTACGCCCAGGAGCGGGTGCAGTTCGGCAAGCCGCTGTGCAAGTTTCAGGCGAACGCCTTCAAGCTGGCCGACATGGCGACCGAGATCGAGCTCGCCCGCAACCTCATGTACAAGGCCTGCTGGCTGCGCGACCGGAAGCGGCCCTTCGGCCGCGAGGCCGCCATGGCCAAGCTGTACTGCTCCGAGGTGGCCCACCGGGTGTCCAACCACGCGGTCCAGCTCCACGGCGGCTACGGGCTGATGAAGGAGTACGACGTGGAGCGCTACCTCCGCGACGCGAAGCTGCTGGAGATCGGCGAGGGCACCAGCGAGGTGCAGCGCATCGTCATCTCCCGCCACATCGGCTGCTGAGCCCCGGGGGTCCGCCACCCGAGCAAAAACGTTTGACAATCCGCGGACGGCGTGGGTATCGTCCGCTTGCCCGGGGTCCCTCGCGAGGGACCCGGAAACCCACGGGAGCGTCGATGAACAAGATCGTGGCGACCGCGTTGCTGCTGACCTTCTCCCTGGCCGGGTTGCCTGCGCTGGCGGAGGAGCCCGCGTCCGACAGCGCCCCCACCCCCACCCTCGTGCGCCTGCCCGACAGCGAGCTGGCCGAGGCGCCGGCCGGGGACAAGGACCCGGGCGGTCCCCACCGCGTGGTGACCGACTTCCCGCGCCGCAGCCCCTGGCTGGCCGGCGCCATGTCGCTGGTGGCGCCCGGCACCGGGCAGATCTACAACGAGCACTACGTGCTCGGCAGCCTGTGGCTGGCGGCCGAGGTGGGCCTGTACGTGGGCGCGTTCGCCTACTCGGGCGCCTTCAGCTCGACCGAGCGGTTCCAGTTCGACCAGATGAAGGTCGAGTCGGTGTTCATGCTGGTGCTGGCCGTCGGCCTGCACGTGTTCTCGGTCTACGACGCGGTCAACGAGGCGGCGCACACCAACCAGGCCATCGACCGCTGGAACGTGGCCTACGACCCCAAGGACGACACGGTGACGGTCGGCTACTCGATCCCCTGGTCCTGGTGAGGCCGGCTCGCCAGCCAGCCCCGCTCCCTCAAGACCTCTTCCTCCCGAGCAGGCCGCGCCGCAGGCGGATGGCTGACTCCGGGCAGATCTCCTGGCAGCAGTAGCAGCGGACGCAGGCCTCGCGGTCGAGGGCGACCCGCTTGCCCGAGGGGTGACCTCCGTCCCTGCCCCAGGACAGCGCGCGGGAGTGGCACAGCTCCAGGCACTGGCCGCAGCGGGTGCAGCGGCGCCGGTCGAAGCGCGGCGCGGGCGAGGCCCCCGCCCGCAGGAGGTCGAAGAAGAACCGGCCCAGCCTGCCCCGCGGCCCGGTGGCCGCCTGGGCGCCCGCGCGTCGCGGCAGCCGCCTGGGGAGCTCCCAGCCCTCGGGCCGGAAGCTCGCCAGGGGCTCGCCCCGCACCTCCAGGTCCGCCAGGTCCGGATCCCCGTCCGGCCCGAAGGTCAGCACCTGATCCTCCGCCACCCCCAGCAGCCTGGCCAGGGCCCGGTCCAGCAAGAACGGATCGGCCCCGGCGGCTAGAAAGCCGAGCGCCCTCGCCCGTCCACCGCTCGGCCCGTTGCCGTCCATGCCGATCACCCCGTCGACCAGGGACAGAGCCGGTCGCACCACCCGGCAGACCTCGACCAGCATGCCGGCGAAGGCGGCCGCGTCCCGGCCCGTCCGGGCGTGCCAGGCGGCCTTGTCCGTCCCCACCACCGCCCCGAAGCAGTTCTTGACCGCCAGGGTCAGCCCGCACAGGCCGTGGGTCTTGCACTTGGCCAGGTTGAGCACGACCTCGGCCTCGAGCACCTTGCGCGACAGGGACAGGGCCGGGTAGCGGCTCCCGGGCCGTCGGACCTCGACCGGGTCGTCCAGCTCCTCCACCTCCACCCCGAGCGGCGCGAGCAGCGCGGTCAACCCGAGCTTCCCGGCCACCCTCCGGCCCGGCCCGAACGAGGGGGAATCCGCCACCACCAGCCTGCGCGCACCCGCCGCCAGGGCGGCCACGGCCACGGCCCGGATCACCTGGGGGTGGGTGTTCACCGCCCGCTCGGCCGCGCGTGGCACCAGGAAGTTCGGCTTCAGCAACACGGCCTTGCCCGCCACCAGGGCAGCCAGCCCCCCCAGGTGCCCGACCAGCTCTCCCACCGCCCGCTCCACCTCGGCCTGCCCGTACCCTTGGCAGCGGACCAGGGCGATCGCTGGACCTCTTCGAAAATCCTGGCGTTGGCCCATGTGCATCTCTATAATCCGCGCGTGCCGACGAGGGCAACAGCGCCGTTCTTCGCCCGCCTCGGGCCTGCCAGCGTGGTCAACCTGGTCATGGCCACGGCGCTGACCGCCATCGGACTGATGGACGTCCTGACCCAGCCCTTCAGCACCTGGAAGGCAGGCGAGGTGGCTCCGGTCACCTACCGCGTACCCGCCGGGAAACGATGCGCTTTCGACACGCTACTGAGCGTCGGCAACCAGGCCAACGGGGAGGAGCGCTTCCTTTCGCGCAAGGGCCATCCCGTCAGCCAGGAGGTGCTCGAGGACCTCCACCAGCAGATCCCGGAGCGGGCCCAACTCGACCCGGTCCGGGCCCTCGGCGCGCTGGCCTTCTACTTCCTGGCGCTGACCTTCTTCACCCTGCTGCTGATGCGCTCGGGCCAGCACCTGCTGCTGCGCCTGCGGGCGGTGGCCAGCCTGTACCTGGTGCTGCTGCTCGGCACCCTGGCCGCCAAGCTGCTGTTCGACCAGACCTCCCTCAGCGTGTACGCCGCCCCTGCCGCCCTGGCCGTGTTGCTGTTCGCCCCCCTGGTCAACCAGGCCGTCGCCCTCTCGCTGCACCTGCTGGCGGTGGCGCTGCTGGCCCCGATGATGGGTTTCTCCCCGGGCATGGTGCTGCTGCCGCTGGTGACCGGCTGGTCGGCGGTGATCCTGCTCCGCCAGGGCGCGGGCGTGGCGCGGGTGCTGCTCGCCGCGCTGCTCGGGGCGCTGCTCGGGTCGGTCTCCATGCTGGGCCTCGACCTCTTCGCCCCGCACCGCTTCGACTACAGCCTGCGGCTCGAGGGCGACCTGGTCGGTCTGGTCCTGGGCACGCTGGGCACCGGGCTCCTGGCCGCCCTGCTGGCCTCCCCCGCCGCCCGGCTGTTCGGGGCCGTGCCGCGCGCCCGGCTGGGCAGGCTGCAGAACCTGGATCACCCGGTGCTGCGCGACCTGGCGGAGAAGGCGCCTGGCACCTTCCAGCACACGTTGGCCGTGGCCAACATGGCCGAGAAGGTGGCCGACGACATCGGGGCGGACGCGACGCTGACCCGGGTGGGGGCGTACTTCCACGACATCGGCAAGATGAGCGGCCCGGAGTTCTTCTCGGAGAACCAGCAGGGCGACAACCCCCACGAGCGCCTCAGCCCGGACGCCAGCGCCGAGCGGCTGCGCGTCCACATCCAGGCCGGGCTGACCATCGCCGGGGGGGCCGACCTGCCCAGCCGGGTGGAGGACTTCATCGTCGAGCACCACGGCTCGTCGGTCATGGAGTACTTCCTGGACAAGGCCAGCCGGCTCGAGGGGCGGCAGCCCGATCCGGTGCGCTTCTCCTACCAGGGCCGGAACCCCACCAGCCGGGAGACGGCCGTGCTCATGCTGGTGGACTCCGTCGAGGCCGCCTCCCGCACCCTGCAGCAGCCCGACCGGGAGAAGATCGAGGATCTGGTCCGGCGCATCATCTTCGGCAAGCTGCTCAAGGGCTACCTGGACGACTCCGGTCTCACCTCCCGGGATCTCAAGAAGATCGGCATGAGCCTGATGCGGATCCTGGAGTCCCAGTTCCACGTGCGGGTGGAGTACCCCTGGCAGCGCCGGGACACCCCGCCGCCTGCCGTGGCCGTCGAGCCGCCCCGACGGCCGCTGACCGATCCCGCCATGCGGGTGGTGCAGGCCGTGCCGCCGGGCGAACCCGGCCCGGAGTCGCCGGCCGGGCCGGAGCCGCCCGCAGCCCAGCCGACCGCCGAGCCCAACGCGGGGCCGGGCGGGCCTCCCGCCACGCCCACCCCGGGGAGCGCGAACGACCATGACCGATGAAGATCCTCTCAAGGGGTACCGGGGCAAGGCGCGCGCGCGCCTCATCGATCTCGGCCTGCGGGTGTGGGACGACCTCGAGCTGAAGACCTCCCGTGGCGCCTTCGTCGGCATCCTGCTGCCTCGCTCGGAGCAGGCCGACGACCAGCACCTGGTGCTCAAGCTCCGCAACGGCTACAACGTCGGCGTCCTGGTGGACGTGGTCGAGAGCGCGGTCGTGCACGACCACAAGGAGGCGCACTACAAGATCCCCGAGGGGACCTTCCCGATGGATCCTGCCAAGCCGAACGTGACGCTGCTCGGCACCGGCGGCACCATCGCCAGCCGGCTGGACTACCGCACCGGCGCGGTCATCCCCGCCTTCACCCCCGGGGAGCTGTACGGGGCGGTGCCGGATCTCGCCGACGTCTGCAACCTGACCACCAAGAAGCTGTTCGGCATCTTCTCCGAGAACATGGGCCGGGAGCAGTGGCTGACGCTGGCCCGCGAGGCGGCCGCGGCCATCGAGGGCGGGGCCGACGGCATCGTGGTGGGCCACGGCACCGACACCATGCACCACACCGCGGCGGTGATGACCTTCATGCTGCAGGACCTGCCGGTGCCGGTGGTGATCGTCGGCAGCCAGCGCTCCAGCGATCGCCCCTCCTCCGACGCGGCGCTCAACCTCATCCACGCCTGCACCAGCGCCGGGCTGGGGCCCGTGGCCGAGGTGCTGGTGTGCATGTTCGGGCCGACCTCCGACGTGTTCGGGCTGCTGCACAGCGGGACCCGGGTGCGCAAGATGCACTCCTCCTACCGCAGCACCTTCCGCACCATCGGCGAGACCCCGGTCGCCATGGTCAGCCGCGACGGGGTCAAGCCCATCCGGCAGAAGTTCCGCGCGCGCGACCGCTCGCGCAAGGTCAAGCTGGTGGACACCTGGGACGATCGCGTCTCCATCGTCTACTACTACCCGAACATGAAGGGCGACGTGATCGACAGCCTGGTCGAGCGGGGCTACAAGGGCGTCGTCATCGCCGGCACCGGGCTGGGGCACGTGAACCGGCCGCTGTACGAGCCGCTGCGCAGGGCGGTCGCGGCCGGGCTGCACGTCTACATGACCGTGCAGACCCTGTGGGGCTTCGCCCAGATGTACGTGTACGACACCGGGCGCGACCTGCTGGAGATCGGCGTGGTGCCGCTGTCGAACATGCTGCCGGAGGTGGCCTACATGAAGCTCGGCTGGGCGCTCGGCCAGAGCCAGGAGCGCGAGGAGGTGAAGCGCATCATGCTCACCCCGATCGCGGACGAGATCACCGAGCGCGAGCCGCCCAACGGCTACGTCGTGCTGCAGGGCGGCATCCCCGAGGTGGACGAGTTCCTGGCCCGCGGCTACCGCTGAGCCTCGGCCGCTGCCTCGAGCCTGGTCTGCGCCGCCTGGAGGGCCTCCGTGGCCACCGGCGCCAGGCGGTCCCGGATCTCGGGCTCCAGCCACGCCACCTCCTGCAACGCCCGCACCAGCGCCTCGAGATCGAGGAACAGCAGGACCACCTGGGACCTGTCCGCCGGATCCTCCCAGGACTCCACGAGACGGGCGTGCTCTTCCAGGGGGAACTGGGCCGAGGACTGGAGGTCCGCCAGGATGACGGCGCGACGCCCAGGGCCGACCCCGGGCGCGGCGCGCGCGATCAGCTCCTCGAGGAAAGGCGCGAGGAGCCGGACCAGCTCCTTCCGGGCGCGCTGCTCGGAGAGGGCCTTGGCCCGGGTCCGGTCCGAGAGTCCGCCCTGCGAGTAGACGCCATAGAATCCGGCGCCTGCGTCCCCCTGGTAACCCGTCCCCCGCTGCATCCAGGGAGGGAACCACCGGGTGCCTGTCGCGTTGGGCCTGGGCTCCGAGGAGCCCGCGCAGGCCGGAAGCCACAGGGCGCAGACCAGGGCGATCCGCGCGCCGAGGGCTCGTCGGCTCATTCCGCACCTCCTGGACCGGCCTCGTCGGTGGACAGCACCAAGTCAGTGAAGCCCGCCTCGCGCAGCGAGTCCATCAGCTCCACCACGCGGGCGTAGGGCAGTTCCGGGGCCACGCTCAGGACCGCCTGGCCGGGCTCCCCGCCCGCGGCGCGCACCGCCTCGCGCGCCCGGGCCAGGTCCGCAGCGCCAGGCCGGGCAGGCAACTCCAGATTGCGCACCACCGCCTCGTCCCGCACCACGCTGACCAGGATCCGCTCCGGCCCCACCCTCACAAGCAGGCGTGGGCCCTCCGGAAGCTGCACCCGCGCCTCCGGCAGGCGCACCGAGTACACCTCGTAGGCACTGGACAGGAGCGCCATGCCGACCTGCAGACGCGCGGCCCGCTGCGCGCCGAGATCGCGCTGCAGGATGGCCGAGAGCAGCTCGCGCCAGACCTCCGCCCGCGCCTCGACCGCGTCCGGCACCGCCTGCGCGGTGCACAGGCCCGGCCGCGGCTCGGACAGCAGGGGGCAGTAAGCCTGGCGACAGGCCTCGACAAGCGAGGTCGCCCGCGCCTCGGGGCTCACCTGTCCCAGCCGCGCCCAGGCCTGGCGGCAGCCAGGCTCGCGGAACACGCCCTGGCAGGCGGCCGCCAGGAACGTCGAGCGCTCCTCTGGCGGCTGGGCGCTCACCGCTGCCAGCCCGGCCAGGCAGCCGGCCACGGCCTGCTCCTGGACCTCGACCGGCACCTCCCGCTGGGCGCAAGCCCAAGGCCCGGCCGCCAGGCACAGCCCCACCCCGAGAATGGCGCCGATCGCGGGTCGCACACTCCCTCCCCTCCGGCCCCGACGGGCGTGGCTCACTCCGGCTCGCGCTCGGGATCCACGAGCGCCACCAGGCCCTGCATGAGCAGGTGGATGGTGTCGAGATCGGTGCAGCTCAGGGACACGAAGTGCACGCCCATGCCGTTCTTGCGCGGGTCGGGGCCGTTCTCCACCCGGGCCACCTTGCCGCGCAGCACCACCCGGTGGCGGCCCTGCTCGCGGGGGATCTCCAGCACCAGATCGAGCTCGGTGCCCACCGGCGGGGGCATGAAGGTGCGCAGGAAGATGCCGTGGGGCGAGACATCGGCCGCCAGGTTGCCGTACTCCTGCCCCCCCATGCGGTAGGTGATCATGGCCTGCAGGGGCACGCGGTCGCTCGAACGCCGAAAGTCGCCATCGCCCATCTTCTTGTCACTCGCCATGCGCCGATGGTACCCACGCCGGCCCGGGTCTGGCAAGGGCCGCTCGCTCAGAGCAGCGGGAGCTGGCGATCCCGCCTGCGGCGGGCCGGCAGGCGCGCGTCGCTCGCCTCGGTCAGCGCCCGGTCGATGGGCGCCAGGAACGGCGAAGGCCTCATGGCGCGCGGCTTGCCGCGCAGCGCCCGGCGCTCGGCCCGGCACAGGATCAGGCGCTCCGCCGCCCGGGTCATGCCCACGTAGAACAGCCGCCGCTCCTCCTCGAGCTCGGCCGCGCCCAGGGGACCGAAGCGCAGCGGCAGCAACCCGTCCTCGCAGCCCACCACGAACACCACCCGGAACTCCAGCCCCTTGGCCGCGTGCAGGGTGAGCAGGTGCACCCGGTCCGCGCGCTCGTCGAACTCGTCCCCGCCCAGCGCGTCGGCCAGCCGCGCGTGGCTGCGGCGCCGGAAGGGGATCCCGGAGCGCGCCAGGGCCTCGACCAGCGGCTCGGCCAGCGCGTCCAGGCGGTAGAGCACGGCAACGTCCGAGTAGGCCAGCCCCTCGAGGGCCGGCCCGGCCTGTCCCCGGCCGCTGTCCAGCGAGAAGAAGCTGTGCCCGCCGAAGAGCGCCTCGAGGGAGGCCACCACGAACTCGGCCTCGGCCCGCTCGGTGGGCGCCCGGTGGAGCGTCACCCGCGCCCGCCCCGGCCCCAGGGCCTGCACCCCCGCGCGGCCCGCCCCGCGCGCCAGGGCCTGCCCGGCCGCGTCGGCGATCACCTGGTTCGAGCGGTAGTTGCGGCCCAGGCGCACCCAGCGCGCGCCCGGGTGGGCGGCCGCGAAGCGCTCGAAGGCCCCGGCGGTCGCCCCGCGGAAGCCGTAGATGGACTGGTCCGGATCGCCGACCAGCGAGAGCTCGCCGTCCTCGGGCGCGAGCAGCTCGACCAGGCGCGCCTGGAGCGCGTCCACGTCCTGGTACTCGTCGACCAGCAGCGCCCGCGCGCGCACGCGCTCCTCCGCCGCCAGCGCGGGCGAGGCCTCGAGCAGCGCCACGGCCAGGGACACGAGCTGCTCGAAGTCCACCCGGCCCGCCTCGTGGAGCAGCCGCCGGTAGGTGCGCTCGTCCTGCTCCAGCCCGGCCGGCCAGTCCGTGCGCGGGGCGTGCGCCCAGCGGCTCAGGCGCCCCAGCAGGCGGCGCGCCCGGGTCTCGCTGAGCCCGGCCTGCTCCCGCAGGAGCGCCACCCGCTCCTCCTCCTCGGCCAGCGCGAAGCCGGGCGCGAGTCCGACCAGGCGCTCGGCCTCGCCGGGGTGGCGCTGGAGCAGCGCCAGGCACAGGGCGTGGAAGGTGGACACCTGCGCCCGCTCCCCCTGGCCGGGCAGCAGCGCGCACACCCGGGCGCGCAGCTCGTCCGCGGCCCGGCGGGTGAAGGTGAGCACCAGGCAGGCCTCGGGCGCGAACCCGCGGGCCGTCACCAGGTGCGCGAGCCGCTCGGTCAGGGTCCGGGTCTTGCCCGAGCCCGGCCCGGCCACCACCAGCAGCGGGCCGCCGCTGTGCAGGATGGCGGCCTGCTGATCGGGATCCGGGGGGAGGGGCCCTGGGGACGGCTGGGACGCAGATCGCGGCCGCTCGTCCCTGTCGTCCCTTTCGTCCTTCACGTCCTTGTCGTCCTCGTCGTCCTCGACCTCCTCCTCCAGGAAGAGCGCCCTCTGGCTCTTCCGCAGCCCCGGCTCCAGCTCCCCCGGGGCGAACAGCCGGATGCGGCCGTACTCGCCGTCGTAGCCGGCCTCCCGGAGCACCTGCCCCCGCCGCAGACGCGCCAGCCCCTCCCCCAGCGGGCCAGGGGCCACGCGGGCCACCTCCTCCAGCGGCGCGCGGGCCAGCAGCTCGAGCTCGGGCCCCAGCCTCGCCAGCAGGACCGCCAGGGCGGCCTGGACCGCGTGGCTCTTCGGCCCCACGCCCAGCACCTCGCCCAGGATCTCCTCGAGCGGCACCAGGCTCTCGACCTGGCCCGCGCCCGGCGGTCGGTAGCCCTCCGGGCGATCGGCCAGCTCCTCCACCCGGTGCATCACCCCCACGGTGATGGCCTCGCCGCAGGTCGGGCAGCGCCCGCCCACGGCGCGGGTCTCGGCCGGCGTCAGGCGCGCGCCGCACTTGCGGTGGCCGTCCAGGTGGTACTTGCCCTCCTCGGGGAAGAACTCCACCGTGCCCACGTAGCCCAGCCCGGTCCGGAGCGCCGCGAGCAGCGCCGGGTAGGAGCGCTCGCCCGAGAGGCACACGGCCTCGCGGCCCAGCCGGGACGGGGAGTGGGCGTCGGAGGAGGAGATCAGCCGGAAGCGGTCCAGCCCCGAGACGCGCCAGTTCATAGGCGGATCGGACGACAGGCCGGTCTCCACGGCGAACAGCTCGCCGGCCAGATCGGCGTAGCACGCGTCCACCGAGTCGAAGCCCGACCTGGAGCCCAGGGCCGAGAACCACGGGGTCCACACGTGGGCCGGGATCAGGCAGCAGCCGGGCCCAGACTCCAGCACCAGCTCGAGCAGGTCGCGCGAGCCGAGCCCCAGGATGGGCCGCCCGTCCGCGCACAGGTTCCCCACCCGCCCCAGGCGGGCGGACAGGCGCTCGGCGGCCTCGAGCCCCGGGGCCAGCACCACGTGGTGCACCTTGCGGGTGCGCTCGGCCTGCTTGTAGATGGTGGCGATCTCCGCGCTCAGCAGGAAACGCGGCTCGCGCTCCTCCGCCGCGCAGGCCCGCGGCACCCGTCCACGCAGCCCGGCCGCCAGCGCGGGGCGCAGCCGGTAGAGCCCCTCCTCGGCCGGCTCGAGCTGGGCGGCCAGCTCGGCGCGCCAGGCGGGGTGGGTGAAGTCGCCCGTGCCGAGCAGCGCGAGCCCCTTCTGGCGGGCGGACAGCCACAGGTGGGGCAGATCACAGTCCCGCGAGGTGGCCCGCGAGAAGCGGGAGTGCAGGTGCAGGTCGGCGTACCAGCGGGGGCTCATCACGCGTCGGCCAGGGCGCGCTCGGCCGCCGCCGCGGCCGCCAGCAGGAGCGCGTCGCCGCCCCGCGGGCCCACGAGCTGGAGGCCCACGGGCAGGCCGTCCACCTGGCCCATGGGCAGGCTCACGGCCGGCTGCCCGGAGAGGTTGAAGGCGCAGGTGTAGAGCAGGTACGTGTGCGGTCGGGGAGAGCCGAACGGGCGGGCGGGGTGCGGGGTGGTCGGCAGCACCAGCAGATCGGCCCCCGCCAGGGCGGCCTCCAGGGCCAGGGCGAGCTCCCCCCGCCGCGCCTGGGCCTGGGCCAGCTTCTCCGGCGGCGCCGCCCGGCCGCGCTCGAGGTCGGCGCGCACCTCGGGCGACAGGTCCTCGGGCGGCCCGGCCAGCAGCGCCGTGTGGGCCGCGGCCATCTCGGGGGCGTAGATGCCCGACATGACCGCCAGCGCCCGCTCGAAGCCCGCGACCCGCACGGGCCGCTGCCCGAAGCCAGCCCGCCCGAGCCGCGCCAGGGCCTCCGCGAACACCGCCGCCACCCCGAGGTCGGGCCCGGTCCCGGTCTCGCCCAGCCCCTCGAGCACCCCGAGGCGGAGCACGCCCCGCGGCGCGCGGGCCGCGGCGGCCAGCCCCTGCCCGGCCGGACCGGCCAGCGCCTCGGCCACGAGCCCGGCCCCGGCCACGTTGCCCGTCAGCACCCCCAGGTGGTCCAGGCTCGTGGACAGGGGCACCACCCCGGCCGTGGGCAGCAGGCCGTGGCTCGGCTTGAAGCCGACCACGCCGCACAGGCTGGCCGGGATGCGCACCGAGCCGCCCGTGTCCGTCCCCAGGGCCGCCGGCACCAGCCCGGCGCCCACCGCCGCGGCCGAGCCGCCGCTGGAGCCGCCCGGGTGGAAGCCGAGCCGGCAGGGGTTGTGCACCGGGCCCGTCCAGGGGTTCTCGCTGGTCACCCCGTCGGCCAGCTCGTGCATGCCCGTGCGCCCCACGATCACCGCCCCGGCCGCGCGCAGGCGGCGGACCGCCTCGGCGTCCTCGCCCGGCACCCGGGCGCGGTAGGCCCGGCAGCCGGCCGCGCAGGGCTGGCCGGCCTCGTCCAGGTTGTCCTTGACCGCCACGGCCAGCCCGAACAGCGGGCCCGGCTCGGCGCCGGCCTGCCGGGCGCGGTCGAGCGCCGCGGCCTCCGCCCGGGCCCGCTCGGAGTACACCCGCACGAAGGCGTTCAACGGCGAGCGCCCGATGTCCGCCAGGCAGGCAGCCACGTGCTCCTCGGCCCCCAGCGCGCCGCGGCGCAGCCGGACCAGGACCTCGGGCAGCCTCGCGTTGGGCAGACGCATGCCCGACCTCAGGCGCCGGCCCGCGGGCCCGCGCCGGCCGCCGCGCGCCGCGACTCCCGCCGCGCGCGCCAGAACTCCACGGCGATGGGGATCATGGAGATGAGGATGATCACCGCGATGACGATGTGGAACTGATCCTTGACCACCGGCAGGTCGGCGAAGAAGAAGCCGGCCAGCAGGAAGGCGAGCACCCAGGCCACCCCGCCGGTCACGTTGAAGCTGGCGAAGCGCAGGTAGCGCATCCGGCCGATGCCAGCCACGAAGGGCGCGAAGGTGCGGATGATGGGCACGAAGCGGGCCAGGATGATGGTCTTGCCGCCGTGGCGCTCGTAGAAGCGCTGCGCGCGCTCGAGGTGCTTCCTGTTCAACCAGCGCGACCTCTCCTTGCTGAAGACCTTCGGCCCCACCCACTTGCCGATGCTGTAGTTGACCGCGTCGCCGCCCACGGCCGCCGCGCACAGCAGCACCGCCATCAGCCACAGCTCGATCGGCGAACCGGACCGGGTGGACAGGGCGCCGATGGCGAACAGCAGCGAGTCGCCGGGCAGGAAGGGGGTCACCACCAGGCCGGTCTCGCAGAAGATGATGGCGAACAGCAGCACGTACAGCCACGGCCCCATGGCCCCGGCCCACGCGTTCAGGTGCACGTCGATGTGCACGAAGATGTCCCAGACGGTCTGGATGAGCTCGAGCATGCTGCACCTCGCGATTCGGCCGAGGGTAAGGGCCAGGCGCCCAGCGTGGCAAGAGTTTTCGCCCTACTGGCAGTCAGGTCGCGGGCAGCCCTGCGCCGCCTCGCAGGCCGGCGAGGTGCACTCGAAGGCGCCGATGTCGGGCCCGCAGCCCGTGCTGGTCCCGTCGGCCACCCCGTTCACGTCCAGCCCGAGCTCCAGGCCGCAGTCGACCATGGGGCAGTCGGGGCTCACGGGGATGAGGGAGTTCCCGTGGAAGGCGCAGCTCACCTCCGCGAGCGGCATGACGCGGTTGCCGGCGGCGTCGGGCGGGCAGACGCCCTCGCACAGGGCGGCGAAGTTGATGATCAGGTTCGAGGAGAGCTCGAGCAGCTCCGCGGTGGTTCCCGAGACCAGCGCGGGGGTCGCCTTGGGCGGATCGAAGTCCGCGACCAGGCAGTTCTCGAGCCTCAGCCCGGCGCCCGGGCCGACCTGGATCCAGCCCTGGCCGAACGCCCCCAGCAGGCTGAGCTGCACCAGCTCGACCTGGCTGTCGCCACCCGCGATCTCGATCCCGAAGGGGGGCGGGGCCTCCTGCGGGTAGACCCGCTGGAGCTGGGCCCCGCGGACCCACACCCCGGCCCGGGCGTTCCGCACCACCAGGGCCGGCGCGCCGTCGGTGTGGATCAGGTTCAGCGAGGAGGCCCCGAACCCGGCGGCCCCGGCCGGCGGGCCGTAGGAGACCGGCGCGCTGTTGCCCTCCACCCGCAGCCCGAAGCCGCGGTTCTCGTCCCACGGGGTCATGACCGGGGTGTCCCCGATCTGCGTGCACTCCAGGGCGATGTCACCGCCGCCCTGGATGGAGACGCCGCCCTGGGCGTTGCGGCCCACGGCCACGCAGCCGGGCCGGAAGTCCTGGTCCCCGCCGGCCTCGCCGGGCCTGAGGTGCCTGGGCCCCACGCTCGCGCCGAGGACGTTCTCGAGCCGGATGCCGACCCCTCCGTTGCCGAGCTGCCAGTTGCCCTGCCCGAGGTCGCCCAGGGTGTCGAAGCCGATCCAGGTCCCCTCGATCCACAGGTCGTGCACTCCGCTCGCCTCGATCCCGTGGCCGCTGTTGGCGGTGATCACGTTGACGTCCCAGTCCGGGACCGCGCTGGGTGGATCCTCCATGGGCCACTGCATCCAGGCGCCGCACTCGAGCTCCCGGCCGCGGCCGAGCGTCACCCCACGCGCGCCGGGCTCGATGCCCAGCCCCACGCCGTTGGGGGCGCCGGGCTCGCCCAGGCGCAGGCCGTAGAGGTGCACGTCCGCGCTGTTGCCCTCGATCAGGACGCCGTGCCCGGGGAAGCCCACCAGGCGAAGGTTGGAGAGGATCACCCCGGTGCCGGCCACCGTCAGCCCGCGGACGGCGCCGTCTCCCCGCAGGGTGAAGCCGGCGTCGCCGCCGTCGATGAAGGTCAGCGAGGTCACCGCGGGCAGGTCCTCGGTGAGCTGCAGCTCGCCGCCCAGGGCCGGATCGAAGATGACGCCGTGCGGGCCGATCGTGCCGGAGAACATCGTCAGCACGTCCCGGAGCTCGGTGGCGTCGTGCACCGTCCAGGTCGGCCCGAGGCACGACAGGTCCTGCAGCTCGTCGTTGCAGTAGGCCACGTTGGGATCGCTGTCGGGCGGCACGCACACCCGGCCCTGGCAGGCGCAGCCGATCGGGCACACCGTGCCGGCCTCGCAGCTCGGCGGGGGCTCCCCGCAGCTCCCGTCCAGGCAGCAGGCCGGCGAGAGGGAAGTGTCCACGGGCACGCAGATCTCCTCGGCCAGGCACACGCAGGCCGCCGGGCATCCGGCCGCGCACGGCAGGTAGCCCTCGAAGCCGGGCGCGAAGTCGCAGCCCGCGGGCAGGCCCAGGCAGGCGAGCGAGGTGGCCAGCAGGCGCTGGAGCGCGGGGGTTCGCATGGCTCCCCGATGCTAACACAGCCGGCCCCCACCTCCGCCGCTGCCTGGTTTCGCCTGCCCAACCCTGCCCTTCCCTCGGCTCCTGGCTTTTGCTAGCCTGGTTGCTCTCGAGTGGAGGCAGCCCATGCTGAGACGATTCGAGTACACCCAGGCCCGCAGCGTGGAGGAGGCCCTGGCCCTGTGGCAGGGCAGCCCGGACAGCCGCTACCTGGCCGGCGGCACGGACCTCATCCCGCGGGCCCGCGCCACGGGCCGCGCGCCGGCCCGCCTGGTGGACGTGAAGGCCGTCCCGGAGCTCGACCAGGTGCGGGCGCTGCCCGACGGCGGCCTGTCCATCGGCGCCGCCGCCAGCGTGGCGCGCGTGGCGACCGCGCCCGAGGTGCGGCAGCGCTTCCCGGTGCTGGCCACCTGCTGCCAGGCGCTGGGCTCCTACCCGCTCCGGCAGCGGGCCACGGTGGCCGGCAACATCTGCAACGCCTCGCCCTGCGCGGACACGGCCGCGGCGCTGCTCGATCTGGACGCCGTGGTGGTGGCCTCCGGGCCGAGGGGAGTGCGGCGTGTGTCCATCCACGAGCTGTTCGTGGGCCCGGGCCAGACCAGCCTGGAGCGGGGCGAGCTGGTGACCGCCATCGAGCTGCCGGCCGCGAGCGCCGGCGCCCGCGGGCAGCTCGGCCGGCTCACCCGCAGGCAGGGCGTGGACATCGCCACGGTGGCGGTCCTGGTGACCGTCCTGCCCGCGGGCTCGCTGCGCCACCGGGTGGCGCTGCTGAGCGTCTCCCCCACCCCCATGCGGGTGGCGGAGGCCGAGAACCTGCTGGACCAGAAGGGCCCGGACGGCGCGGCCGAGGCGGCGGCCATCGCCCGGGCCGCCTGCCGGCCGATCGACGACGTGCGCGGCTCGGCCAGCTACCGCCGCGACATGGTCGGGGTGCTGCTGGAGCGCGCGGTGCACGCGCTGGCCGCGGAGCGAGGAGGTCGAGGCGCATGACCATCGCCATCCAGGTCACGGTCAACGGCCAGCTCGAGGCCCTGGAGGTCGAGCCGCACGAGAGTCTGCTCGGCATGCTGCGCGAGCGGCTGGACCTCACCGGCGCCAAGGAGGGCTGCAACGAGGGCGAGTGCGGCGCCTGCGTGGTGCTGCTCGACGGCCGGGCGGTCAACAGCTGCCTGGTGCTGGCGGTCGAGGCGAACGGGCGGGCGGTGACCACCATCGAGGGGCTGGGCCACGCGGGCGCGCTGCACCCGCTGCAGCAGGCCTTCCTCGAGCACAGCGCGGTGCAGTGCGGCTTCTGCTCCCCGGGCATGATCATGACCGCGCTCGGCCTGCTCAACGAGAACCCGACCCCCAGCGAGGCCGACATCCGCCAGGCCCTCAGCGGCAACCTGTGCCGCTGCACGGGCTACCGGCAGATCATCGACGCGGTGCAGGCGGCGGCCGCCGCGCTGGGCGCCGCCGGCCAGGCCGGGAGGAGACCATGAACGCGCGCTGGGTGGGCCAGGACGTGCCCCGCGTGGACGGGCTGGAGAAGGTGACCGGCGCCGCGCGCTACACGGCCGACGTGAAGCTGCCGCGCATGCTGCACGCCAAGGTGGTGCGCTCACCCCACCCCCACGCCAGGGTGCGGGCGGTCGATCTCGGCAAGGCCGCGCGGGCCCCCGGGGTGCGCGCGGTGGCCAGCGGGCAGGACTTCCCCTTCCACGTGGGCATCTACCTGAAGGACCAGACCGTGTTCGCCACCGACCGGGTGCGCTTCGTGGGCGACGCGGTGGCGGCGGTGGCGGCCGAGACGCCCGAGGCGGCCGAGGAGGCCGCGGCGCTGGTGGAGGTGGAGTACGAGCCGTTGCCCGCGCTGCTCGACGTGCGCCAGGGCATCCTGCCTGGCGCCGTGCTGGTGCACCCCCAGCTGGGCAGCTACCAGAAGGTGCCCTGGATCACCCCCGAGGCCGGGACGAACATCTGCAACCACCTCAAGGTGCGCAAGGGCGACTACGAGGCGGCCCTGCGCGGCGCCGCCCACGTCAGCGAGAACACCTTCGTCGTGCCCCAGGTGCAGCACGTGCCCATGGAGGTGCACGTCAGCGCCGCGCGCGTCGACCTGGCCGGCAAGCTCGAGGTGCTCACCTCGGCCCAGAGCCCGTTCACCGTGCGGCACCTGCTGTGCGCCTGCTTCAACCTGTCCCACGGCGACGTGCGGGTCAGCGTGCCCCAGGTGGGGGGCGGCTTCGGCGGCAAGGCCGGCATCAACCTGGAGCCCATCGCCACGGCGCTGGCGCTCAAGATCCCTGGCCGCTGGGTGCGGCTGCTGATCGATCGGGCCGAGGAGTTCTACGCGGCCGTGGTGCGCCAGGGGCTGGTGGCCACGCTGGTCACCGGCGTGGATCGGCAGGGCAAGGTGGTGGCGCAGAAGATGCACTACCTGTGGGACTGCGGGGCCTACGGCGGCTACGGGGTGAACGTGGTGCGGGCCGCCGGCTACACCTGCGGCGGGGCCTACGAGTTCCCCAACGTGTGTGGCGACTCCATCGGGGTGTACACCAACCGCCCGGTCGGCAGCGCCTACCGCGGCTTCGGCATGCAGGAGATCCACTGGGCCCTCGAGCAGCAAATGGACATGGTGGCCCACGAGCTCGGCCAGGACCCGGTGGAGTTCAGGCTGCGCAACTGCCTCGGCCCGGGCAAGCGGACGGTCACCGGCCAGGTGCTGGACGAGCACGCCGGCAGGGTGGACAAGTGCATCCACAAGGTGGCCGAGGCCTTCAGGCGGCCCCTGGAGGAGAAGCCCGGCCTGCTGCGCGGGCGCGGCCTGGCCTGCGCGGTCAAGGCCCCGGCCATGCCCAACGACGCCGCCTCCTCCGTGCTGCTCAAGTTCTGCGAGGACGGCGTGCTCGAGGTGCTGGTCTCGGGCATCGACTACGGCCAGGGCCTGCGCACCGTGGCCGCCCAGTTCGCGGCCGAGGCGCTCGGCCTGCCGCTGCACCAGATCCGGGTGCGCAACCTGCCCGACACCGACCTCTCGCCCTACGACTGGCAGACGGTGGCCTCGCGCCAGACCTGGGCCACCGGCAACGCCGTCCTCAAGGCGGCCGAGAAGTGCAAGGCCCAGTTCTTCGAGATGGCCAGCCAGGTGCTGCATGCGCCGGTCGAGCGCCTGGCGCTCGAGGGCGGCCAGGTGGTGGACCGCGGCGGCCAGGGCAGCGTGCCGCTCACCCGCATGGTCATGGGCTACCAGTTCCCGGACGGGCACACCATCGGCGGTCCGGTCGCGGCCGCGGCCCACCACGTGCCGGAGGGGCTCCTGTTCCTCGACCCGGACACCAGCCAGAGCGCGAAGCCGGTGGCCAAGTGGACCTTCGGCGCCCAGGGGCTGGAGATCAGCGTGGATCCGGGCACGGGGCAGATCCAGGTGGACCGGGTGGTGGCCTGCTACGACGTGGGCAAGGTGGTCAACCCGGGGCTCATCCGCGGCCAGACCTTCGGCGGGGTGGTGCAAGGCCTGGGCACCGGGCTGATGGAGGAGCTGAAGGTCGATGCTCTGACCGGCCGGGTGCGGAACGCCAGCCTGGTCGACTACAAGATCCCCACCAGCGAGGATCTGCCGGGCGAGCTCGAGGCCCACTTCGTGGAGACGCCCCAGGCCGATGGCCCCCTGGGGGCGCGCGGCATCGGCGAGCACACCATGATCCCTACCCCGGCGGCGCTGGCCAACGCGCTCTTCGACGCCTGCGGCGTGCGCATCCTGGACATGCCGCTGACCGCGGAGAAGGTGCTCCGCGCGCTCCAGGCCAAGCGCGCCAAGGAGTGAGCCGGGTTGCCCGCCTCGCCGATCCGCCTGGCGAGCTTCGACGCCCGCCTTCGCTCCCTGCCCTGGCCGGCCCGCGGCCGGGTCGAGGAGGCGCACGCCCACAGCGCGGTGGTCGTCCTCGCGGACGGCGGCGGCCTGGTGCTGCTCGCCGCCGGCCGGCCGCTCGTGCCCTGGGGAGTGCGCCTGCCTGCGGAGGCGCGCCTGCCCGGGCCGGGCAGCGCCGTGCTCCTCGAGGACGGGCGCCTGCGCATCCTCGAGCCAGGCAGAGAACAGGAGCCCTTCTTCTTCGAGGGTGAAGGCCAGGAACTGCACGTGCCCTGCCGCGTGGAGAGGGCCAAGCCCGGGCGCGTGGCCGCCAGCGTGTGGGCCGAGTTGCCGGATCGAACGAGGGCGCTGCTCCGCGGAAGCGCTCCGCCGACCGATCCGACGGATCGGACCGATCGGTCGGATCGGTCCGAGCGTTCGCAGCCCGGCTTCGACCAACTCGAGATTCACCTCCTGACTTTCACCCTCAAAGAAATCCTCTCTTGTGTTCTCCGTCCTGCGGGCCAGCCAGCCATGGCCACCGTCGTGCGCCGGCTGGCCGGCCTGGGGCGGGGCTCGACCCCGGCCGGAGACGACCTGCTCGCCGGCGCAGCGGCCGCGGCGCGGGCCCTGGGCCTACCGGGCGCGCGGGCGCTGTGCGGCTGCCTGGCCGAGCTGCCCGCGGGGCACACCACCCCGGCGGGCGGCGCCATGCTACGGGAGGCGGCGCGCGGGTACTACCCCGCGCCGCTGGCGACGGCCGCCCGGTCGCTGCCCAGGCTCGACCCGGCCCCCTTGCGGGACCTGGCCGGGCTGGGCGCGACGAGCGGCGCGGACATGCTGGCCGGCTTCCTGGCCATGCTGGAGGAACCCCATGCCTGAGAGCGTGCTGGTGCACCGTGGCCGTTACCACGACTCGGCCTTCCTCATGCGCCTGTCGCGCGAGCTCAGCGCGCGCCCCGGTGTCCAGGAGGCCGTGGTGGTGATGGGCACCGAGATGAACCGCGAGCTGCTGCGCGGGGCCGGTTTCCACGCCCCGGCGCTGGACACGGCCGGTCCCATGGACCTCGTGGTGGCCGTGCGGGCCAGCGACGGCAAGGCCATCGAGGGGGCCAGCCGGGAGCTCGAGCGCCTGCTGCAGGCCGCCCCCACGGCCGCCCCCGGCGCCGCGGCCCGGCCCGGCTCGCTGGTGGAGGCCCTGCGGGCCCAGCCGGACGCCGATCTCGTCAGCGTAGCCGTGCCCGGCGAGTACGCCGGCCACGTGGCGCTGGCCGCGCTGCGGGCCGGCCGGCACGTGTTCCTGTTCTCCAACAACGTGCCCCTGGAGGACGAGCTGCGCCTCAAGCGCCTGGCCCGCGAGCGCGGGCTGCTGGTGATGGGCCCGGACTGCGGCACGGCCATCCTGGGTGGGGTGGGGCTGGGTTTCGCCAACCGCGTGCGGCGCGGCCCGGTGGGCCTGGTGGGCGCCTCGGGCACGGGCCTGCAGGAGGTCTCCAGCCTGCTGCACCAGCTCGGCTCGGGGGTGAGCCACGTCCTCGGCACCGGCAGCCGCGACCTCGGCGCCGAGGTGGGTGGGTTGATGACCGAGGCCGGCCTCGAGCTCCTGGCCGGGGACGAGGGCACCCGGGTGATCGGCCTGGTGGCCAAGCACCCCGCGGCGGAGGTGGCCGAGCGGCTGCACCGCGTGCTGGCCCGGCTGGGGAAGCCGGTGGTCGTGCGCTACCTGGGCCAGCCGGCCCGGTCCTCGGCCGACGGGGTGACCTACACGGGCTCGCTGGAGGAGGCGGCCTGCGCCGCGGCAGCGCTGGTGGGGCCGGCGACCGCGCCGGCGCTGGCCACCTGCCCGCTGGAGGACGACGTGCGCGAGCTGCTGAGCCTGCGCCCGCGGGTGGAAGGGCGGCTGGTGGCCCTGTTCGGCGGCGGCTCGCTGGCGGCCGAGGCGGCGCTCGTGCTCCGTGGCCAGGGCCTGGAGGTGGAGGAGCCCGACCGGCCGCTCGGGGCAGGCGCGCCGCTGCCGGGACGGGCCCACCTGGTGGTGGACACGGGCGAGGACTTCTACACCCGCGGCAAGCCCCACCCCATGGTGGACCAGACCGTGCGCTGCGGCCTGGTCCGTGCTCTCGGCGCGGAGCCCGGCGTCGGCCTGCTGCTGCTCGATCTCGTCCTGGGCGACGGCGCCCACCCGGACCCGGCGGCCGAGCTCGGGGCGGCGGTGCGCTCGGCGCGCGCGGCCCGTGAGGCGCGCGGCGCCCCACCGCTCCTGGTGCTGGCCTCGGTGACCGGCACCGAGCTCGATCCCCAGGACGCGAACCGCCAGCGCGGCCTGCTCACCGCCGCGGGAGTGCACTGTCAGGCCTCGGCCTGGCGCGCGGCCGTGGTGGCCAGCGCCCTGCTGACCGGCCCGGGAGGGAAGTGAGCCATGGGAACCACGACTCCTCGTAGCCCGCTCGAGACCCCCCGCGCCGTGGTGCACCTGGGGCTGCGCGAGGTCGCCGACGGCGCGCGCGCGGCCCGGGTGCCGGTCACCGAGGTGGACTTCCAGCCGCCGGCCGGGGGCGACCCGCGCCGCCTCCGCCAGCTCGCCGAGCTCGGCGAGCCGGCCCGCGCGGAGGCCATCGAGGCGGCCAACCGCCTGGCCCTCGAGCGCTTCATGCAGTCGCAGCCGCACCTGGTCGGCGTGGGTCTGGCCCGCGAGGTCGTCCCGGGCATGGCCGACGATCTCTTCCTGCACGCCGGACCGCCCATCGCCTGGGAGCGCATGTCCGGACCGCTGCGCGGCGCGGTGCTGGGAGGGATGCTGCTCGAGGGCAAGGCGCGCGACCCCGAGGAGGCCGCCCGGCTGGCGGCCGGCGGCGCGGTGCGCTTCGAGCCCTGCCACCACCACCAGGCGGTGGGTCCCATGGCCGGGCTGATCACGCCCTCCATGCCAGTGTGGATCCTGGAGGATCGCTCCCCGGCCGGAGGCGGCCGACGCACCTTCTGCACGCTGAACGAGGGGCTGGGCAAGGTGTTGCGCTACGGCGCCTACGGCCCCGAGGTGCTCGAGCGCCTGCGCTTCATGGCCGCCGTGCTGGCCCCGGCGCTCGCGGCCGCGCTCCAGGCCCGCGGGCCGGTCGATCTCAAGATGCTCATGGCCCAGGCCCTGCAGATGGGCGACGAGGGTCACAACCGCAACCGGGCGGGCACCTCGCTGCTCTTCCGCGAGCTCGCCCCGGCCCTGTGCCGCACCGGCCGGAGCCCCGAGGCGACCGCCAGCGTGCTCGAGTTCATCCACAGGAACGATCACTTCTTCCTGAACCTGAGCATGCCCATGGCCAAGATGATGCTCATGGCCACCGAGGGCATCCCGCGCGCCTCGAGCCTGTCGGTCATGGCGCGCAACGGCACCGACTTCGGGATCCAGCTCGCCTGCATGCCCGGGCGCTGGTTCGTCGGCCCGGCCATGCCCGTGCGCGGGCTGTACTTCCCCGGGTTCAAGGAGGCCGACGCCAACCCCGACATCGGCGACAGCGCCATCACCGAGACCTCCGGCATCGGCGGCTTCTGCATGGCCGCGGCGCCGGCCATCGTGCAGTTCGTGGGCGGCAGCCCGGAGGACGCGCTCGAGACCTCCCGGCGCATGGGCGCGATCACCGTCGGGCGCAACCCGGCCTTCGCCATCCCGGCGCTCGGGTTCGCCGGGGCGCCCACGCTCATCGACGTGCAGAAAGTCATCGAGCTCTCCCGGCTGCCCACCATCAACACCGGCATCGCCCACCGCGAGCCGGGCGTGGGTCAGGTGGGCGCCGGGCTGGTCAGCCCGCCCTGGGAGTGTTTCCACCAGGCCTTCGAGGCCTTCGTCGAGCACGCGCGCGGCGCGTGACAAGGAGGATCCCATGCTACCGGTCGAGTTGAGCATCCCGCTGGGCATCGGCACGCCGGCCTGGCCGACCTACGAGCCGCTGCAGATGAAGTACTTCAAGCGCCTGGCGCCCAACGGGGCCAACGGCCAGCTGCTGACGCACTCGAACCACGTGGGCACCCACCTGGACGGCGAGATCCACTTCTACACCCCGGGCCGCGACATCGCCCAGCTCCCGCTGGACTACCTGATGCACGCCGGCGTGGTCGTGGACCTGTCCGACGCGGTCGGGCAGTACGACGTGTACACCTCCAGGATGGTCGAGGACCGGGTGGAGGTGCGAGAGGGTGACATCCTGATCATCCACACCGGCTTCCACCACCACGGCTGGGACCAGCCCACGGCCCAGGAGGTCACCTACATGGTGAAGCACCCGGGGCCGGACCGGGAGTTCGCCCGCTGGGCCAAGCGCAAGAAGCTGCGCTGGATCGGGGTCGACTGCGGCAGCGCCGATCACCCCATGAACACGATCATCCGCAACTGGATGCCGCGCGAGGCCAAGCAGGCCCAGGCCCACTTCCGCAAGAAGTACAAGCAGCCACTGGAGAAGTTCTTCGACGACTCCAAGTACCAGCTCATGCACATCGAGATGTTCGACCACGGCATCATCCACGCTGAGTGCCTGGGCGGCGACATCGACCTGCTGCTCAACAAGCGCGCGGTCATCGGCGCCTTCCCCTGGCGCCTGGTGGATGGCGAGAGCTGCATCTGCCGCATCCTGGCCTTCGTGCCGGAAGACGAGCACGCCCGGCTGATGAAGAAGAAGGCCAAGGCCGAGCTGACGAAGTTCGGCGACATCGCCGGCGCCCGGAACGAGTGGCTGCACGCCGAGGGCCGCGCCCGGGCGGCAGCCCACCGCAAGCGCCGGTCCACCCGCAGGTAGTCCGCTCAGGGACAGACCCCGTCTTCGGCCGCTCAGGCAGGGACAGACCCCGTCTTCAGCGCTGACGGTGGGTTGGCTGGCCTGCGCCGCGACGCATCGAGTTCCAGATGGCCTCATGAGGCGTGGACATCGCCCGGACGAGGTCCGGGGTTCACTCGACGGGCGTGGCGACGCATTCCTCACGCCCACCCGAATCCTCATCGCCCGGTTCGGGCAGAAAGCCACCAAGCAGCGCTGAGGGCTGCAAACTGTCGAGCATCGCGCGAGTTGCCGGGGCACCAGGTCTCGACCGCGGCTCAAGGCGGGTGGCGCTTGGAGAGGAATCCTCGCCTGCGGAGCATGTCCCGCACCCAGCCGATCTCTCCCACGAAGTACCTGCTGGTCATCTCTGGCAGCTTCCGGGCGCCTCGGCCAGGGATCTCCGCGACGAGCTCCTGGTACATCTTCCTCCGCGTCGCAGCCACACCCGACAACCCGAGGTACTCCTGGGCATCATCGATCAAGGGGTCGGGCTCGCCGAACGCATAATGCCGGTAACCGCTCCACCGGTACTCGTGCGCGCTCGCGGTCATGCCTGCCCTCACTGGATTCAGCGACAGATACCGCATGGTCACCAGCAGCCGACGCCCATCCTGCAACACCGGCGTGCGCGCACGCTCCCCAAAGACACGGCCGGACCTCCCATGCAGCTTGTTGACGAAACACGCCAGCGCGCTGAAGGTCCGCTGCATGAACCTCGAAAGCGCCTCGGTGGATGGGACCCACAAGATCAGGTGGATGTGGTTGTCCATGAGCACATAGTCGAAGACGAGAATGCCGAAGATGCTCTTGAGTGACAACAGCAAAGCATAGATGAAACTCTTGACCACCTCCGGGCGAAAGAGAAAGTCGCCATTGTGTGCCCGAATGGACAGATGCACACAGCAGCTCCCATCCCCGAGAACATCTCTGCGTGCTGGTCTTGGCATCCAGCTGGAGTACAGCAAAGCTCGGGCCACCATCGACCACCTGCCGGAACCCACTGAAACTCAAAGGCCCCACCTGCCACTGAGCAGGTCTGTCCCTCTCGGGTTCGCGGTAAGGTGACTGAAAACCGGTCACCCCTCCGGCACCCTCCGGACAACCTTCGAAGACCTTGCAGGCTTGGGTTGGGCTCGCTCGGCCTGGGGTCTGTCCCCGTGCCCGCCCCCCCCCCGCGACCCCGGTACCCGGTGTTCCCGCGCGCGTGGGAAGGCTAGACGTCCTCGGGGACACCCAGGGCGGCTGGCGCGCGTGAGCGGCCGATGAACCCGGCCAGGGCCACCATGGTCAACAGGTAGGGCAGGCTGCGGATCACCTCGGTCGGCAATCCGAGGTCGGCGGCCTGCAGGTGGAGCTGACAGGTTTCGGCGAATCCGAACAGGAGGCACGCCAGCGCCGCCGCCGCAGGCCGCCACTTGCCCATGATGACCGCCGCCAGCGCGATGTAGCCGCGCCCGCCGCTCATCTCCGCCGTGAAACCGTGGTTGTCGAGCGCCAGCCAGGCCCCGCCCAGGCCGGCCAGCACCCCAGACAGGGTCACCGCCGCCCAGCGCACCCGGCCGACCACCACGCCCACGCTCGCGGCCGCTTGGGGGTGCTCACCCGCGGCCCGCAGCCTCAGGCCAAAGCGGGTGCGTGAGAACAGCGGCTGCCACACCACCACCAGTGCCGCGCACGCCCAGAACAGCGGGTTGCCCGCCAGGCCACCCTCGAAGCCCGGGGTGGGCGGAGAGCTGGAGGTCGAGCCGTAGGCCAACTTGAGCAGGTAGCGGGTGAGCCCGAACGCCAGCAAGTTGATGGCCACGCCGACCACGATCTGGTTCGCCCGCCAGCGCAGGACCAGCAGCCCGTACAAGAGCGCCACCAGCGCGCCCGCGGCGGCGCCTGCCAGCGCCCCGAGCCAAGGGCTCTGAGACAGATCGGCCACCCAGGCCGTGGCGAACGCCCCCACCAGCAGCTTGCCCTCGAGCGCCAGGTCGATCACACCGGAACGCTCGGATGTCGCGCCGCCCAACGCGGCCAGGACGTAGGGCACGCTGATACGCAGCACCTGCACCCAGAAAGCGAACCCCACCAGGCTCTCGAGGAAGCCACTCACTGCCCCGCCCTCCCCGCGCCGCGGTCCAGAGCCGCCGAGCTGGCCGCCACCGCCAGGATGATGACCGCCTGGAGCACGTCCACCAGCTCCTTGGGCACCAGCGCGTTGACGGCCATGCCACCGTGAGACAGGGTGCCTAGCAGGAGGGCCGCCAGCACCACGCCCAGCGGGTGGCCCCGGCCGAGCAGCGCCACGGCGATGCCCATGAAACCGGCCCCGCGGCCCATGCCCTCCTCGAAGTAGTGCTTATAGCCCAGCACGAAGTTGCAGCCAACCAGCCCGGCCAGCGCACCCGCGGTCGCCATGGCGGCCACCCAGGTGGCCCGCACGCGCACCCCGGCGTTCTCCGCGGCCCCTGGGCTCAGGCCCACGGCGCGCAGCTCGAAGCCGCGCCTGGCCCGGGCCAGGTAGAACCACACCGCGGCTGCCGCGACGAGCGCCAGGATGAAGCTCAGGTTGGCCGCGCTGCCCGCCAAGCCCAGGGCCGGCAGGCGGGCGCCTTCCACGACCAGCGCCGTGTGGGTGGTCTCGGGCAAGAAGACCTCGTGGCCCAGGCCCAACACGAGGGCGGCGGCCAGGAAGTTGAGCATGATGGTGTTGATCACCTCATGAGCGCCGAAACAGGCTCGCAGCACCCCGGGGATAGCGCCCCACACGGCCCCGGCCAGGGCCGCTGCCAGGACGACCAGAGGCAAGGCCAGGGCCGCCGGGGCACCGGCAGGCAGGCTGGCCCCCACCAGGGCCGCGGCCAGTCCGCCCAGCATGAGCTGGCCCTCGGCCCCGATGTTGAACAGCCCCGCCCGGAAGGCCAGCGCCACCGACAGCCCGGTGAAGATGAGCGGTGTGGACTTGAACAGCACCTGCCCCACCCCGTAGGAGTCGCCCCAGGTGGACCGGAGCAGCAGGCCGTACACGTGGGCCGGGGACTCCCCCAGGGCCAGGATGAGCAGGCTGCCCGCGGCCATGGCGGAGAGCAGCGAGATGCCGAGGACGAGCGCCTCGCGCATGACGGGTGCCCGGGTCACGTCGCGCCTCCCGCACCGGTCATCAGCTCGCCCAGGCGCTCCGCGGCCCCCGGGGCGTCCAGCTCTGCGCCGGCGAGCTGGCCGGCCACCCGCCCCTTGAACATCACCAGGACCCGATCCGACAACGCCAGCAACTCCGGTAAATCGGCAGAGGCGAGCAGCACGCCCACGCCTCGCCCCCGAGCGGCCAGGATGCCGCGGTGGATATGCTCGATCGCCCCGATGTCCACCCCGCGCGTGGGTTGGGCGCACAGCAGCACCCTGGCTGCGGGCCGGGAGAGCTCGCGCGCCATCACCACCTTCTGCTGGTTGCCGCCCGAGAGCGCCCGGGCGCACGCCAGGGGCTCGGCCGGCCGCACATCACCCTCGGCCAGGAGGCGTATGGCCTCGACCCGCAGCCGGCGGCGATCGAGCCCGAACCACCCGCAGAACTCACCCTGCCGACCCAGCGCTAGGTTCTCCTCCAGGCTGAAGTCAAGCACCAGCCCCCGCGCCAGCCTGTCCTCGGGCACATGCCCGAGCCCCGCCGCCAGGCGCTCCCCCACCCCGAGCCGGGAGAGCTCCCGCCCGGCCAGCGAGATGCTGCCCGCGGCCTGCGGCCGCAGCCCGACCAGGGCCTCCACCAGCTCGCGTTGTCCGTTGCCCTCCACGCCGGCGAGGCCGACGATTTCACCAGCCTTCACCACCAGCGAGAGGTCCGAGACGGCGTCTGTCCCCTCGCCGCGTGTCACCCGCAGCCCGTCCACGCGCAGGAGCGTCGCGGCGCCGGGCGGGGCGCCGCGCGGTCCCCGCTCGACCCGCAGCAGCACCTCGCGGCCCACCATGGCGCGCGCGATGGTGGCGGCCGAGACGACGCGTCCGTCCAGCTCATCGACCACCCGGCCCTGGCGCATCACGGTCACCCGCTCGGCCAGCGCGCATACCTCGTCCAGCTTGTGGGTAATCAGCACCACGGCCAGACCGCTGGCGGCCATGTCCGCCAGCACCCCGAACAGGCGGCGCACCTCGGCCGGGGCCAGGACCGCGGTCGGCTCGTCTAGGATGAGCACGTCGCAGCCCTGCCACAGCACCCTGAGGATCTCTACCCGCTGCCGCTCCCCGACCGACAACTCCTCGACACGTGCGCGGGGCTCGACCTCCAGCCCGAAGCGTCGACTCAACTCCCGGAGCGCGCCGGCTGGGCCCGCAAGATCGAGCAGCCCGCGTCGCAGGGGCTCGCGACCTAGCACCACGTTCTCGACCACGCTCAGGGTCGGGACCAGCATGAAGTGCTGGTGCACCATGCCGACCCCGCGGCGGATGGCCTCCCGGGGCGAGTGGCGCTCCCGCGGGATGAGCTCGCCCTTCAGGCGGATCTCGCCCCCGTCGGCCCGCAGCTCGCCGTAGGCCACACGCATGAGGGTGGACTTGCCCGCGCCGTTCTCGCCGACCAGCGCGTGCACATGGCCGCGGGTCACGCGCAGATCGACCCGGTCGTTGGCCAGCACAGCACCGAAGGCCCGGCTCACGCCGCTGAGCGCGAGCACCGCGTCGTCCGTAGTGCTCATGTGCCTGGCACCCGGATGATGCCCTGGATGATCTGCCGCTCGAGCTCACCCACCCGCGAGAGCACGGGCGCGCTCAGCCGCTCCCGGTTGTTGTCGTCCAGCACAAAACCGACCTGGCCCTCGGCCAGGCCGGCCTCCCGCACCCCGCCCTGGAAGCGTCCCGCGGCCTGCGCCCGTACCGTCTCCAGCACCGCCAGGTCCACGCGCTTGACCATGCTGGTCAGCACGCAGCAGGGCGCCTCTCTGTACTGATCGCTGTCCACGCCGATGGCCCAGCGGTTGACAGACCGAGCTGCGTTGAACACCCCGCCGCCGGTCTTGCCCGCGGCGTGGTAGATGACGTCTGCGCCGCGGCCGTACTGGGTCAACGCCAGCTCCTTGCCGGTCACCGGGTCGGAGAACGCCCGGGGGTCCGTGCCCGCATAGGCAGACAGCACCTGGCAGTCTGGACAGACGTGCTTGACCCCGGCCGCATAGCCCGCCTCGAACTTCCGTATGAGCGGGATCTGCATGCCGCCCACGAAGCCCACGACGCGGCTCCTGGTCACCAGCCCGGCGATGGCCCCGACCAGGAAGGAGCCCTCCTGCTCGCGGAAGCGCAAGCCTGCCAGGTTGGGCGGGGTGGGCTCGCCTGGCGCGCCCGAGAAGTCGATGCCGGCGAAGTGCGTGCCGGGGAATTCCGCCGCCAGCTTGCGCAGATCATCGCTGTAGATGAAACCCACCCCGAACACGAGCTGGTAGCCCTGCGAGGCCAGCTCCCGCAGTGCGCTCTCCCTGTCGCTGCCGTCGCCGGGCTCGATGAAACGCACCACGGCGCCGAGCTCCCGCTGGGCGCGCATCAGGCCCAGGTAGGCCGCGTCATTGAACGACTTGTCTCCCAGGCCCCCCACGTCAAACACCAGGCCCACGCACAGCTTCTGCAGGCAGCGGCTGTCCGGCTCCACCCCGCTCCCCACCAGGAGCAAGCCGACATTGAGCGCCGCCAGGCCGGCCAGCCAGATCAGGTACTTGCGCACGGCCCACAAGTAATAAATCCGGAACAAAAATACAAGGTTGCTATGGGGACAGACCCGTGGTCGGCGATGGGGACAGACCCGTGGTCGGACCCCGGGTTGGCGGTGCCAGGGAACGGACGTGAGCCCCCGTCGAGCGAGAATGCCGGGCGAACCGGGGAACGGACCTACCGGCGCCGGAGCCGGGCCAGGGCCACCAGGCCCAGTGCGAGCCCGAGCAGGCTCAGCTCGCTGCCCTGGAAGGAGGCCGAAGCCGCGCACCCGCAGCCGCCGCCGTCTTCCTCGACACAGTACTCGCTCCCCAGGCAGTCGGGATCCGAGCAGTCCACCGTGGCGTCCCCGTCGTCGTCCAGGCCGTTGTAGCAGTTCTCGGGATGCACCTGGCAGATGGACAGCGCCGTGCACTCCGTGTCATCGCAGTCCACCTGGCCATCGCTGTCATCGTCCAGGCCGTTGTTGCAGATCTCCGCAGGCACCAGGCAGTTGTGCGCTTGGGCGCAGTCCGCGTCGTCGCAGTCGACCTGACCGTCGCCGTCGTCGTCCAGGCCGTTGGCGCACTGCTCGACGCCTGCCTGGCAGGCGGGCGCGCTCGAACAGTCCGCGTCCAGGCAGTCCACCTGCCCGTCCCCGTCATCATCCAGGCCGTTGTTGCACTGCTCGACGCCAGGCTGGCAACCCGGGTCGTTCGCGCAGTCCGAGTCCAGGCAATCCAGGTGGCCGTCGCCGTCGTCGTCCTGGTTGTTGTCGCAGATCTCGGCCACCGGCTGGCAGCTGGCCGCGTTGGCGCAGTCGCTGTCGTCGCAGTCCGCCTGCCCGTCCCCGTCGTCGTCCACGCCGTTGTCGCAGCTCTCCGCCACCGGCTGGCAGTTCGGCGCCGCCTCGCAGTCCGTGTCGTCGCAGTCCGCCTGCCCGTCCCCGTCGTCGTCCTGGTTGTTGTCGCAGATCTCGGCCACCGGCTGGCAGTTGGCCGCGTCTGCGCAGTCGCTGTCGTCGCAGTCCGCCTGCCCGTCCCCGTCGTCGTCCGCGCCGTTGTCGCAGATCTCCGCCACCGGCTGGCAGTTGGCCGCGTCTGCGCAGTCGCTGTCGTCGCAGTCCGCCTGCCCGTCCCCGTCGTCGTCCGCGCCGTTGTCGCAGATCTCCGCCACCGGCTGGCAGTTGGCCGCGTCTGCGCAGTCGCTGTCGTCGCAGTCCGCCTGCCCGTCCCCGTCGTCGTCCGCGACGTTGTCGCAGATCTCCGCCACCGGCTGGCAGTTGGCCGCGTCGGTGCAGTCGCTGTCGTCGCAGTCCGCCTGCCCGTCCCCGTCGTCGTCCGCGACGTTGTCGCAGATCTCCGCCACGGGGCTGCAGCCAGGCTCGCCCGCGCAGTCCAGGTCGTCGCAGTCGACGTCACCGTCGCCGTCGTCGTCGAAGGTGTTGTCGCAGTCCTCGCTGGCGTTCTGGCAGGTCACGCTGAAGGTGAAGTTGCTGGTGTTATCCCAGGTCTCGACCACGGCGTAGGCGCCGCCCGCGGGCATGGTGAACACGATCTGCTCGGCGCTCGACTGCGACCCGGCGCTCACGTCGAGGCAGGCGTCCGGATCACAGGCCCCTCCGAGCAGGAACAGGTCCAGGTCGTTCTGCCCTGTGGTCGGGTCCATGGTCACCGTGACTCGTGCGCCCACCGGCACATCGATGAAGTACGCCCTCTCCGGCCCCGTCCAGGTGGACTGGTTGTCGCAGGAGAAGCTGGTGAACACATCGCTGCCACCCGAGGTGGTGGAGGACAGGCTCGACCCGCACCCGACCGTGACCGCCGCATTGCAGGCGTTGGGCACGCAGGTCCAGTGACTCGCACAACCCGAGTCGTCACAGTCGACGGCGCCGTCCCCGTCGTCATCGACCCCGTTGGTGCAGTTCTCCTCGTCGAGGTAGTCGGCGATGAACGCCTCGAAGGCCGAGACCGTGGTGCTCACCCCGTAGTCCGTGCACTGCTGGTCCCCGTACGAGGTCACGCCAGCCACGTACTCGACCCCGTCGCGCACGACGAAGGCCGGGCCGCCCGAGTCACCCGAACAGGGCCCGCCGATCGAGCCGGCCTGGCTGTAGGCGAAGGACATGGCCACGACGTCGTTGCCCGAGTAGGTGCAGTCGGCCGGGCCGGCGCACACCAGGGCGATGGTCCCGTCCACGTGCAGTTTCACCCCGTCGGTGTCGTTCTCGGTCAGGCCGAACCCGGAGAAGTCCACCGTGGTGGTGTTGTTGTCGGCGCTGGTCAGGCCGAGGGCCTCGGGCAGGGCCAGAATGGGGGCGATGCCGGCGGGCGCCGCGCTGCTCATGCGGATGAGCGCGATGTCGTTCAGCCAGCCATCGTACTGGGGGTGGGGCTCGAGGTCGCTCACCGACCGGTACTGGCCGCCGGCGGGCTGGTAGGCGTTGGCGCCGAAGAAGATGTCCGTGCCCGCGGCGGTCTCGCCCTGGAGGCAGTGGGCCGCGGTCAGCACGACGTCAGGCGCGATCAGGGTGCCCGAGCAGTAGTAGCCAGTGCCGGAGCCGTTGGTGATCGCCACCACCGCGGTGTGGGAAGCCACGTTGTCCGTCGTCCCGTAGAAGATGGGGCGCCCTTGGGTCCCATAGTCGCTGGGGACGCGCTCGTCAGAACACGCTGTCCCGAGTGCCAACAGCAGCAACCCAGTCCACACCGAAGATCGCCCGATTCTCGCCTGCGTTACCATGGGAACCTCTCCTCTTTCGCCCCTCTGGATCCACCCTGACCAGATTCATGGGTCAGCACCCTCCAGGAGTCAACCTCTCCCGGAGCACTCCCCTTCAACCCGCTGGCGTGCCGCCCGGGCAAATCCCGAGCAATTCCGAAGAAGTGGATGTAAGGCAAAAGGAGCCAAGGTGGGATGACTAGGTCCTCGAGACAGGGGACAGACCCTCATGGCTGGACCAGGGTGGCCTGGGGACAGACCCCATCCATCCACCCGAGTCGTCAACAGAAAAGCGAAGGGCTCAGCGACGGCGGCGGATGAGGATCAGCAGGCCCAGACCCAGGGCAGCCAGGCCAAGCTCGCCAGCCTGGCCTGCGCCGGAGGCAGAGCAACCGCAACCCGCGCCCGAGGCGGTCGAACAGATCTCGCTCGCCGCGCAGTCCGCGTCGTCGCAGTCCGCCTGCCCGTCCCCGTCGTCGTCCGCGCCGTTGTCGCAGATCTCCGCCACCGGCTGGCAGTTCGGCGCCGCCGCGCAGTCCGCGTCGTCGCAGTCCGCCTGCCCGTCCCCGTCGTCGTCCGCGCCGTTGTCGCAGATCTCCGCCACCGGCTGGCAGTTCGGCGCCGCCGCGCAGTCCGTGTCGTCGCAGTCCGCCTGCCCGTCCCCGTCGTCGTCCGCGCCGTTGTCGCAGATCTCCGCCACCGGCTGGCAGTTCGGCGCCGCCGCGCAGTCCGTGTCGTCGCAGTCCGCCTGCCCGTCCCCGTCGTCGTCCGCGCCGTTGTCGCAGATCTCCGCCACCGGCTGGCAGTTCGGCGCCGCCGCGCAGTCCGTGTCGTCGCAGTCCGCCTGCCCGTCCCCGTCGTCGTCCGCGCCGTTGTCGCAGATCTCCGCCACCGGCTGGCAGTTCGGCGCCGCCGCGCAGTCCG
>ERZ795054.783-NODE-783-length-35120-cov-6.317610_pt1 | contig 35120 bp, 42 predicted proteins | sample MGYA00375138_ERZ795054 | MGnify/ENA primary metagenome ERZ795054 (study PRJEB30183, sample SAMN05720215) | anaerobic digester metagenome | isolation source: active sludge of municipal wastewater-treating anaerobic digesters | place: USA | collected 2014-12-23 ... | reverse complement strand
CTGATGCAACGAAGTTGCGTCTGGTTGCGCCAGGGGTGGGCATGCGCCCACCCCGAGGGGGAGACGGTTGCGGCCGGGGTGGCCGTATGGCCACCCCTATCGACAGGAACGCAATTTCGTGTGGGTGGGAGCGGCGTCCAGCCTGATGCAACGAAGTTGCGTCTGGTTGCGCCAGGGGTGGGCATGCGCCCACCCCGGGGGGGACGGGGTGGCCGTATGGCCACCCCTATCGGCACAAACGCAATTTCGTGTGGGTGGGAACGGCGTCCAGCCTGATGCAACGGAGTTGCGTCTGGTTGCGCCAGGGGTGGGCATGCGCCCACCCCAGAGGGGATGCTGTTACTGCGCTGCCAGCCGGGTATCCGTCATCCGGCGCCGCCGGAGGGGCGACGCCCGTTGAAGGTAGATCGTCGCGGCGCCCGAACCGCTGATCCGGTCCGCGACCGGGAGCACAATTTGGCCGACGGAGGTCCCGGCGTCGTCCACCAGGCTGAAGGTGGGAATTGGGCTGTCTGTGGCGAGCATGACCATCGGGGCCTCCTTTCCAGGTTCACTCTCTTTGATGCCCTCCGCCCCGAGAAGGTTGCAGAACGGGACTGACCCATCCGGGGACGCGGATTAGATTCCCGGCATGCGGACTCCCCACACCTCCCGGCTCGCCTCCCTCGGCGCCCTGCTCCTGGCGGCCGGATGCGGCGGCCGAGAGGCGCCCCCACCAGACATCGCGCTCACCGGCGCGGCCGACACCATCCAGACCACCCTGTTCGAGGCCACCGCCGGCGCCTGGCTCGGCGGCGACCGCTGGGCCGTGCTTTCTCCGGCCGACAAGCGGGTCGTCATCCTCGATTTCTCCGACCGCTCCCTCGTCGACCTCGGCGAGGGGATGAAGCAGCCGTTCGAAGGGCCCTTCTCCCTTTTCACCATGGGTGACGGCCTCTACGTTGGCGACTGGGCACTCCGCCAGCTGACTGTCTGGAGCTTGAACGGGCAGTACGCCGCCGCGGTGCGGACGCCGGAGATCACCAACGGCACCCTGCCCCGCGCCCGCGACGGCCAGGGCAACTGGTACGTGCAATTCAATCCGCCGCCCGGCCCGGACGGGGGCGGCAAGCGCGACTCCGCCGTGGTCGTTCGCTTTCCGCTCGACTTTTCCCGGGGTGACACGATCCTCCGGCTCTCCCCGCTCGACCTGGCCGAAGTGGATGGCGACGCCGGCCGCCGCTACGAGCGCCGGGTGTTCAGTGGCGAGGACCAGTGGGGCGTGCTGGCGGACGGGAGCGTCTGGGTGGCGCGAGTCTACCCCAACCGGGTGGACTGGCTCACACCGGACGGCAAGCTCCAGAAGGGGCAGAAGCTCCCCGACCGCGTGTTTACCATCACGGTGTCGGACCGCGAGGCGTTCCTCCGCAAATTTCCGCCGGAGCTTCGCTCCGCCGCGGAAAAGGTCCCCTTCAGCCCCGTCAAGCCGCCCTTCGACGCGGCGTTCACCGGCGGCGACGGCAACGTCTGGCTGGAAAAGAGCCGCGTCATCCCCGACACCGTGCGCCGGTACCAGGTGATCGGACGGAACGGACGGCTGCTCCAGGCCATCGCCTTCAACGGATACGGCTACGCTTTGGCCACGAGCCCGGATGCGGTGCTCGTCAAGGAGGTCCAGCCCGAGGGGTGGCGCTTCCTGCGATACCGGCGCCCGCCCTCTTAGATTTCCCGGCAACCCTGAACCGGAGGCACGATGTCGAAGAAAGAGGACCAGCGGATCGCACGCCTGGCCCAGAAGAACGCCGCCAAGATCAAGCCGCCGGTGGCGGAGCGCGCCGCCCAGTACGACTCCACGCTCCGGCAGAAGCCCGAGGAAATGGACTCCGAGACCAGACGGCTCTTCAAGGAAATGAAGAAGCGGGAATTCTGAGGTGTTCGTCCCCGTGAGGGCACCCCAGCCGACCCCTCCGTCCGCGCGGGCACAGGACCTGGCCCGCCGGCTGAAGGAAGAGGTGGACAAGTTCGAGCGGCAGTACCCCGGCACCAGCCGGGAGGACCTGCGCGCCGCCGCTGCCATCGCCATCGGCGAGGAATCGGTGACTGTCCCGCCCCGCCGGAAGGCGGCCGCGATGGTCGTCGCGGTGATCACCGCCATGGGCATCCTGGGCCTGGTGATGGAGCTCACCACTCGAGAGGACTCGGGTGCGGCCGCGGCACCGTGGCCCATGATCGCCGTGTCCATCGCGATCGCCTGCCTGGCCGTGGTGGCTGCGGTCATCCGGCGCACGCGGCAGTAGGCGCCTGCACGGCCCGGCGCTGGCGCAGCCCGGGTTCGCGCCGTAGTATGGGGCAATCCCCACACAGGAGCGCGCCGATGGCCACCGTCCGCGACCTGCTCGCTCGCAAGAGCGGCGAAGTGCTCTCGATCGCCCCCTCCGATACTGTACTCGCCGCAGCGCAAGTCATGAATCAGCACGGCATCGGTGGCCTCGTCGTCCTTGACGAGGGCAAGCTGCTGGGCGTCTTCACGGAACGGGACATCCTGCGGCGGGTGGTGGCGGCGGGGCGGAGCCCGGCGGATACGCGAGTGCGCGAGGTGATGACCTCCCCCGTCATCACCTGTCTTCCCGAGACCAGCATCGAGGAGTGCGGGGCCATCATGAGCGGCAAGCGGATCCGGCACCTGCCGGTCACCGATGCGCGCGGCCTGATCGGGCTCGTCACCAGCGGCGACCTGCTGGCCTTCCAGGTGGCGGAGCACACCGCCACCATCCAGTACCTCAACAGCTACATGTTCGACGTCAGGTAAGTAGGCGGGGAAGCGGGGAAGCGGGGCAGGAAGATAGACCCCCTCTCCCGGAGGGAGAGGGGGTCAGGGGGTGAGGGGTGGGCTAGACCTCCGGGGGCTTGGGATCGGTCGAGCGGGTCCGCGCGGTCCGGCGGCGGCGTCCCTCCTCGTACCACCGGCGGGTGATCTCACCCGCCAACGCGGTGTTCCCGATCCCGAACGCGAGGCCGGCGCCGAGCGCCACCGCGCCCAGGATGAGCGTGAACGCCGTGGTGACGATGTCCTCCGCCACGCCCACCTGCTGCACTGCCATGAAAACCGCGATCATCACCACGAGGAACTTCGAGACCCGCGCGAGCGTGGGCACGCCCTCCACGCCGCCAGCTGACGCAACGATCAGCCCGCGCACGAACTCCCCGACGACGATTCCGAGGATGACGATGACGATGGCGCTGATGAGGGTCGGGAGGAAGCCGAGCATCAGGCCGAACATCTCGTTGATGCTCTCGAGACCGAGCGCGGTGCTCGCGAGGAGGATGACGACGAGCATCACCAGCCAGAACGCCAGCTTGCCCACCGCGTGCACCGGGTCGAGTGACGGTTCCGCCCGCTCCAGTCCGTCCGCGAGGCCCCCTTCCTTGGCGACGCGGTTGAAGTCGAGCTTGGCGAGCGTCCGGTCCACCCATTTCTCGATCTGCCGGGCCACGAAGTAACCCGCCAGCAGGAGCACCCCCGCGCCAACGATGGCCGGGAGAAAGAAGCTGAGCTGCTCCATGCCGTACGAGAGCCGCTCCCACAGGTCGCTCATGGTGCCACCTCGATCACGAGTTTGCCGAACTGTGCGCCATCGGCCATGCGATGAAAGGCCTCTCGGCCCTCCGCCAGCGGAACCACAGAATCCACCACCGGCCAGAACCGCCCCTCGAAGGCGTGCCGAGCCACCTCCTGGTACTCGCGGTCGCCGCCCATGGTGCTGCCGAGAATATCCCACTGGTACCAGAACAGCTTCCGGACATCGGTCGTCACCATCGGGCCGGTAGTGCCGCCGCAGGTGACGAGCCGTCCGCCTCGGCCGAGCGCGCGGAGCGACTTCTGCCAGGTGGCCTCGCCGACGTTGTCCACCACCACGTCGGCGTTGCGGCCGCCGGTGAGGGCGCGGACCGCCCTCGGCACATCCTCGCGCGCGTGATTGAGCAGGTGGTCGGCGCCCAGCGCGCGGGCCCGCTCGAGCTTGTCGTCGGAGGAGCTGGTCACGATGACCGTGGCCCCGAGCATCTTGGCGATCTGCAGACAGGACTGCGCCACGCCGCCGCCGATGCCCCAAATCAACACCGTCTCGCCGGCGCGGACGCGAGCGCGCCCGGTCATCATCCGCCACGAGGTCAACGCGGCGAGCGAAAACCCGGCGGCCTCGGCCCACGGCATTGCCTGGGGGACGCGGGCCAGGTTGGTCGCGGGCACCACGACGTACTCGCCGACGGTGCCGGGGACGTGCTCGCCGAGCAGGGCGTAGCGCAGGCAAAGCGGCTGCTGGTCGGCGGCGCAGAGGTCGCACGCGTTGCAGCCGATGCCGGGGTTCATCATGACCCGGTCGCCGACCGCCCAGCCCGTCACCTCCGCGCCCACTGACTCGATGGTCCCCGCGGCGTCGCTGCCGACGATGTGCGGAAAGGCGTAGGTGATGCCGGGAAGCCCGCCGAGGATGAAGAGGTCGAGGTGATTGATGCCGGCGGTGTGCACCCGCACCCGCACCTCGTTCGGCCGGCGAATCTCGGGCGCCGGCACATCCGCCACCACCAGGTCCTGCCATCCGCCGAGCTTCGGGAGGACGAGCGCCTTCACCGGGTCCCCTGGAAGGAGGCGGAGAGCACCTCGCCGACGATGTTGAGCACGACAGGCGGATGGTCAGGCGAGAGGGATTTGAGCCGGAACGACTGCACCGGCGGCACGTTCTTGACCACGGCGGGCTCAGAGAGGCCGAAGGCCAGGGTGCTGCCGTCACCCGAGATCGCGAGCGACGTGACGCGGCCGGCCATGGACTGCAGCATGATCCGCTGGCCGTCGCCGGCGCGGATGCGGAGGATGTCGCCGCGTCCCGGACGCTCCACCGTCACCGCCAGGTCGCCGTCGGGGAAGTAGGCGGGAAATGCCTCCGTCTCCGGCGTCCGGGTGATGGCGCGCGGATCGGCGCCCTCGTTGCCCATCTCGAAGAGGTCGGCGGTGCCGTCGCGAGTGGAGATGAACGCGATGATCTGTCCGTCGGGGCGGAAGGCGGGTGCCGAATTGGCGCCGGTGCCGGTGGTCAGCTGCCGCACGCCGGTGCCGTCGGCGTTCATCGCCCAGATCTGCGGGCTCCCGGTCCGGAGCGAGGTGAAGGCAATGGTCCCGCCGTCTGGCGACCACGTCGGCTCCTGGTCCGCCTCGAGCGCCTCGGTGATCCGGGCAGCGTTCTTCCCGTCGGCGTCGGCCACGTAGACGTCGGTGTTGCCGCCGACGGTGGCGGCGAAGGCGATGCGGGTCCCATCCGGTGACCACACCGCCTGGGTGTTGGCCTGGCCGTCGGCCACGAGGGGCACGAGCGAGCCGGCGTCCGCTGGATCGAGCTGGATGAGGTCGGTTCCGGCGCCCCGCTTCACGCTGATGAGCAGATCTTCGGTCACGAAGAGGCGGGCGCTGGCCGCTGTACCCCACGGCGTCCGGGCGGTGACCACGGCCGAGCCGACGGCGACGGCGGTCACGACCCCGGCGGCGTCCACCGTCGCGACCTCCGTCCGGTTGACGCTGAACTCCACGCCGCTCGGCGGCCCGACGGTGCGACCCTCGGCATCGACGAGGGAGACGATCAGGGAGTCGCGTTCACGGGGTGCGAGGCGGAACCGTGGCCGCTGGAACGCGAGCCCACCGGCCACCACCTCGACCTCCCACACCGTCGGTTCGAATCCATAGGTGGACATCGTGAGGGTCGTCCGCCCGATGCCGAGCGCGGTAAGCCGGCGCGCGGCAGGGTCGAAGGCCGCCACGGTGGTGTCGCCCACCTGCCAGCGATAACCCGCGTCGGCAATGGGCAGCGAATCGGCGGCCAGCGCCTCGAGCACGAAAGAGACGGCGGCACCCGGCGTGAGCCGGAGCGGTGCACCGGGGGAAGGGGCCAGTCTGAGCCGCGCGATGGGCGGGTGAACGGTCACTCGCACGGCGCGCTGCTGGCCATAGCCCATCACGAGCATGTACGCCTCGCCCGGCGCCACGCCCCTGGCGACTCCCGTGCGGCTCACCCGGACAATGGTGGAGTCGCTGCTCCGCCAGACCAGTCCGGTGCTAAGCGACCGTCCGCCCTGGCCCGGAACGAACACACGAACTGAGTCGGCACCCGCGACCGGCAGCATGAGCCGATCGGGCGCTACTGCGAGTGAGTCTTCGCGCACTTCGACATTGATGGAGGCGGTCAGCCCGCCCGGTCCCGTCGCCACCAGCTGCGCCTCGCCGAGCTGCAGCGCAGTGACCTCTCCGATGTCGTTGACCGCGGCGACGACCGGAGCGGTCGAGCGCCAGGTCACGTGCACCTGCCCGAGCCCGGTCCCATCCGGTGTCAGGAGCCGCATGGTCGGCCGTGCCGTCTCGAGGCGCAGCATCTTCAATGACTCGGGACTCGGAACGAGCCGGGCGCCGGCGGGAAGGACGGGGACGGGCTCCGGTTCCGCTGGCGGAACTGGTGCCGGCGCACCGGTCACCGTGACGGGCACCGTCACCTTGCCGGTGCCGGAGCGGACCTCGATGCGCACGCTGCCCGCGGCCAGACCCGCGACGGTGCCGTCCTTATCTACACGCACCACGCCGTCCTGCGATACGGTAAAGCTGAACGCCGGCTCGCCGAGGAGATTGCCGTCGGAGTCGTACGCGCTGAGGAAGAGCCGCTCCTGCTGTCCCACCTTGAGCCGGAGCTGGGCCGGGGTGACCTGCACCTCGACCGCCGCCTGCGCCTGGAGGAGCGCGGACGGCACGAGCAGGAGTGCGGCGAGGAAGGACGGGAGCAACGCCCGGGGATGGATCACGGGGGGAAGGTAAAGGAGAGGTCGGGGGATTGTCGAGGAGAACGGGGAACAAGACTCAGGACTGGGGACTGCGGACTAAGGACTGAGGAAGCTGCACCAAGACTGACGACATACACGCGTAAAACGATGCATTTAAATGACTTAGCGCGACTATCGCGCCTGGGGTCAACCATGGACTACGACCCGGAACGCCGGTCTATCCACCCACCTGGCTCGTCCGCGCTTGCAGAAGCCGCGAATAAGTGCGAGTAATTAGGGAGGAAACTACGCCCGCGCGGCTAGCGCGGTCCGGCGACGGGGGGCGTCGCACCAGCAGGCGGAGGAACACTCGATGAGCGATCTGGAGATGGGCTGGTCCGGGGCGGGCTGGATGGATCCCATGCCGATGTCACCCGAGAAGGTAGCGACGCCTGCACCGCCTCCGCCGCCACCCCCAGCCCCGGCTCCGATGGCGGCGAAGCCGCCCGCAGCCAAGAAGAAGGCCGCGAAGAAGCCAGCGAAGAAGAAGGCTCCTGCGAAGAAGAAGGCCGCCAAGAAGCCAGCCAAGAAGAAAGCCGCCAAGAAGAAGGCGCCCGCCAGGAAGAAGGCGGTGAAGAAGGCCGCCAAGAAGAAGGCCCCGGCGAAGAAGAAGGCGGTGAAGAAGGCCGCGAAGAAGAAGGCCGCGAAGAAGAAGGCGCCGGCCAAGAAGCGAGGGAAGTAGCCTCCCCGAGCGCCCCGGTCCCCCGGGGCGCTTTGCCTCCATCCTCCACTCCCCTGAGCTTCATGACCTTGCGCGCGACGATGATGATGGGAACCGCGGCGCTCGGCCTCCTCCTCGGCGCGTGCGCCGAGCCGGGCCCGCCGCGCACCGCCCTCATGGGTGCCACGATCCTCGACGGACGGGGCGGCACGCCGCTTCGCAACGGCGTCGTGCTGATTCGCGGAGGCACCATCGAGGCGATCGGAGCGCGCGAGGACATCCCGCTTCCTCGCGGGACGAAGCAGGTGGACGTGGCGGGGAGCTGGATCATCCCCGGCCTCATCGACGCCCACGCGCACGTGGCCCGCTGGGCCCTGCCGCGGTACGTGGCCTACGGGGTCACCGCCGTGCGCGACGTGCACAACGAGCCCGACAGCATCTTCGCGATGTCGGAGGCCGCGGACCTCGGCTCCGCCTTGAGCCCCCGCATCTACGCCGCAGGCGCCATGATCGACGGCGCCCCCGCCACCTACCCCAACGCCACCGAAGTCACCGACACCCGCTCGGCGCGGCAGGCGGTGGACCGACTCTCCGTGTCGGGCGCGCACCTCATCAAGGCCTATACCCGGATCACGCCCCCGCTGATGGAGGCCATCGTCGACGAGGCGAAGACCTTCCGCATTCCGGTGGCCGCCCACCTCGGCCTTACCGACGCGCTGACGGCGGGCAAGATGGGCGTCACGTCCATCGAGCACCTGAGCGGCGTGCCGGAAGCGGCGGGCCGCGCTGATCCACTCTTTGCAGCGGCGCAGGACGGGTTCTTCGCCGGGTGGACCGCCTTCGAGAAGAGCTGGGCCACGCTCGATTCCGTCACCCTGACCCGCCTGGCGGGGCAGTTGGCGGAGACGGGGGTGACGATGGTCCCGACGCTGGTGCTGCACGAGGTGTTCAGCCGGCTCGACGACTCGACCGCCATGACGAACCCCGACCTGCTCGCGCTTCCCCAGAACCAGATGACCGCGTGGAACGTGCCCGGCATGATCGAGCGCGCCGGCTGGACCACGGCCGATTTCGAGGCGTTCCGTCGGGGGCGTCCGATGCAGGACCTCTTCGTCCGGGCGTTCCAGAAGGCGGGGGGGAAGGTGGTGACGGGGACGGACGCCGCCAACCAGATGCTCGTGCCCGGCGCCAGCGAGCACACCGAGCTCGAGTTGCTGGTCGGCGCCGGTCTGACGCCCGCCCAGGCGCTCCGCGCCGCCACGCGCGACGCCGCCGAACTGCTCGGCGCCGATTCACTCGGCACCCTGGTGCCCGGCAAGGCGGCCGACCTCGTGGTGTTGAGCAAGGATCCGCTCGCGGACATCCGGAACACCCGCTCGGTGACGCGCGTGATGATCCGGGGTCAGCTCGTGCTTGCGGACTCGATCCGCCGGCGCTGGTAACGGCGGATGGCACTCACCCGGATCGTGCTCGGATGGCTGGCCACCTGGCTGCTCTTCCTCCTGTGGGAGGCGGTGGAGGGCAAGGTGGCTGGCGGGCCCCGTGAACCGGGGCGCACGGTCCTGCGCCGGGCGCCGGGCGCCTATTTCATCGAGTCGCTATTCCTCGCGTTGATCGCCGGACTCTGGTTCGCGAGCCTGGGCCATGGTGGATGGTGGCTGCTCTTCGGGCTGATCGGCCTGCTGGTCGAGTGGGCCGGATGGATGCGGATCGCCAACATGGACGACACCCCCTTCCCTCCCCTCCTCCACGTTCTCCTCGGCGGCCTCCGCGGAGCCGCCGCGGGCGGCGTGCTCTCGCTCATCCTCGCATGAGGCACCCTCCCGCCACCGCGGCGCTCGAGCGGCTGGAGGAGTTCTTCGCGCCTCGCAGTTCCCGCGCGGCCATCCTGGCGCGCGAGGCGCTCGGCCACCCCGCGCCGGGGGATGCCGCGGCCCGCGAGGCGGTCATCGCGAGCCTCCAGAAAGGACTCCGACCCGACGGCAGCGTGGGGGGCGCCGCGCTCCCCACGATCTGGCGGGCCATCGAGCTGATGGAGCTGGGGCACTCCGGACAGGAAGCGACCACCGGCAAACTCATCGCGTGGGTCCTGGCGCTGGCGGGGCAGCCGGGTGCGTTCGGGGAGGGGTGCCATCCGGCGCGGCACGAGCAGAAGGCGTGCGAGCACTACCTGGCGGGGTTCTTCGCGCCGGCACCCGCCACCGAACGGCTGGCGCCGATCACGATGCCGTGCGGCAAGACCTTCCGGGCGGAGGCGCAGGCACGGTTCGCGGTAAGCTGCCTGGGGCTCCGGGCGGTGCTGATGGCGGGACTCGCGGGCCGGGCGAGCGTCAAGAAGCACCTGACCAGCCTGTCCCTCCTGGCGGAGGTCTGGAACGACTGGGGCGGCTACTACGCACCCGACCTGGTCGCATCGGCGCTGCACCCGCTGGCCATCGCGCCGCCGGTGCACCGCGGAGCCACCCTCCGCGCCGCGTCGTTCATTGCGGAGAACCAGCAGGAGGACGGCACCTGGAGCAACGCCGACCTCTTCCACACGCTGGAGTCGCTGCTGGCCGCCAACACCCCGCCGGCCCGGAAGGCGGTGGCGCGCGCGGTGCCGGCCCTGATTGCGCTCCAGCGGAAGGACGGCTCGTTCGGGCCGACGGCGCAGGAGGAGCGGGCGTTGATCGGGGTGAGGGCGCTGATGGGTGGGGCTGCGAGCTAGCTACCCCACCGCCCTCCAGATCCACCACACCCCCACCACGATGCTGCCGATACCCGCGAAGCGCCCGATCGCGCGGCCCCAGCGGAGCGACGTCTCCGACGCCTTCCGGAACGCCGCCGCGGCCACCAGCGCATACGCCGTCATCGCGATGATGGTCCCCAGCCCGAACGCCACCAGGTAACCCAGCCCCACGTACCACTGGCTCATCAACGTCACCGGTACCAGCGCCACCACGGCGCTGGTGCCCGCCAACCCGTGCATCAGCCCCACTGCGGTGATGCCGTGCTTGGCGTGATCGTGATCGTGGTGATGATGCCCCTCCGGAAAATGCGCCGGCACATGGGCCGGGTGGTCGTGGTGCTGGTGGGCGTGCGCGGCCGCCGCCGCGCGATGCGCGTGCAGGTGGGCGTGGTCCCCGTGTCCCTCCGGGGTGTGGAGATGTAACTTGCGGGCCCGGCGCATGGCCCAGACGCCGACCGTCACGAGGAGCACGCCCACTAGCGCCTCCCCCCACGCGTCGTACCGCTCGGGCCAGCGCAGGCCGGTGGCGATGAGGATGCCGCCGGCCACGAACACCGCGATCGAGTGCCCCAGCCCCCAGCGGAGCCCGAACCCCGCGGCGGAGCGGAGGGCAGGCCGGGTGCTCACGAACGCCGTGACGGCGATCATGTGGTCCACCTCGATGGCGTGGGCCAGCCCGAGGAGGAACGCCGTGGCAAGCGCGACCGCTGGACTCACGTGATAACTCCGTTTCGATGAATGGACGAATGATCGACCTGCAGGCCACGCACCCACCCCGGATCCGGCTGACGGCGCTCTCGCACGGCGCCGGCTGCGCCTGCAAACTCGGCAGCGTCGAGCTCTCGGAGGTCCTGCGCCACCTGCCGGGCGTAACCGACCCCCGGGTGCTGGTGGACGCCGCCTCGCGCGACGACGCGGCGGTGTTCCTGCTCACTCCCGACCGCGCGCTGGTCGCCACCACCGACTTCTTCACGCCGATCGTGGACGACGCCCGGAGCTGGGGCGCCATCGCCGCCGCCAACGCCCTGAGCGACGTGTACGCCATGGGCGGCACTCCGCTCTTTGCCCTCAACCTGGTGGCCTGGCCCCGCACCGGACTCCCCTTAGACCTGCTGGGCGAGGTGATGGCCGGCGCCGCCGAGGTGGCCCGTGAAGCGGGCTGCCTCCTCCTCGGCGGACACTCGATCGACGACGCCGAGCCGAAGTTCGGGCTCGCCGTGACCGGCGAGGTCCACCCCGATCACCTCATGACCAACGCCGCGGGCAGGGCGGGAGACTTCCTCGTCCTCACCAAGCCGCTCGGCACCGGGCTCCTGACCACGGCGCTCAAGCGCGACCGGCTGACGGAAGCGGAAATTGCGCCGGCCGTCGCCTCGATGCGAACCCTCAACGCCGGCGCCGCCCGCGCGGCCCGCACTGCCGGGATTCGCTGCGCCACCGACATCACCGGCTTCGGGCTCCTAGGCCACCTCGGCAACATTCTCCGGGGGAGCTCGCTCTCGGCCGAACTCTGGATGGAGAATCTGCCCGTACTCGAACAGGCGCGCCAGATGGCGGACGAAGGACTGGTGCCGGGCGGCACCGCGCGGAACCTCGCGGCGGCCGAGCCGCTCACGACCTACAGCGTGGATGTGACCTCCGCCGAGCGTATCTTGCTGGCGGACGCGCAGACCTCGGGCGGGTTGCTGCTGGCCGTGAATCCGGAGCGGCTCGGCGAGTTGCTCGCGGCGCTTGAAGCGGAGCGCACCCTCGCGCGCGCCGTCGTCGGGCGGCTTGTAGAGGGCGAGGCGGGCGCGGTGAGGGTGTCGGTTTCATGAGCGCCCCGCTCGGGATGGTCTTCCCGGGGCCGCGGTTCGCACCCCCTCCGAGCCATGGTCTCTGTGGGGGATGCGAACCGATGCCCCGTCCAGACCATTCCCTTCGCTGGGCGCAACGCAGAGCCTGGCCATGAGGTGGTCCGCCGAACGCTACGACCAGCTGGAACATGCCTGCCGGAACGGTCTGCGAGTCGTGGTGCAGCGCCGAGGCACGGAGTACATCGTGCTGGCCAACCGGGTGGCCACCGGGCCCCGCGGCGAGGCTCTTCATGCACGGTTGCCGATGACGGGAGAGATGATGGAGTTCCTGCTCAAGGAGATCGAGTGGTTCCAGGTCCTGAGGAACGAGGGATGACCCAGCCGCTCGCCATCGCCGTGGTGCATCTCGACGAGAGCTGCCTCGGCAACGGGCAGGAAGGCCAGACGCCAGGCGGCGCCGGTGGCCTCATCGAGACCGCCACGCGGGGCGGCGTGCAGCGCCGCGACTTCTTCCTCCACGCCTCCGACACCACCAACAACCGGATGGCGCTGGCCGGCGGTATCGCCGCGCTCCAGCTCCTGGCCGGCAAGGGCCAGCGGATGCGGGTCCTGCTGGTGTCCGACTCGGAATACCTGGTGAAGGGGATGCGCGAGTGGGTGCCGGCATGGAAAGCTCGTGGCTGGACCCGAAAGGGCGGCCCCATCGAGAACCTCCCGCTCTGGCAACAGCTGGTGTCGTCGGCCGGCAAGCACGAGGTCCAGTGGACGTGGGTCCGCGGGCACCAGGGGCACGCCAAGAACGAGTACGCCAACGACCTGGCCGTGGCGGCGGCCACCGAACAGCACACCTCGGATGGCGCCATTCCGTCGGGGTTCGAGTCCTGGATCGCGGCCAGGCGGAGCCGCGGGCAGTATCTCGAGTACGACGCCGATGCAACGTATCAAAGCCTCGCTGATCGGCTCGCCCGCGGGGACGTGATTGAACTCAGAGACGTCGAGTAGCGCGCCCCTCGACTCAGAATGATGTGGTCGTCGGGGTCGTCGGCTCCGGAAGTTCTCTAACCACCCCGCGCCTCTCCCCTGCGAACTTCCTGCGCCGACGATCCCCATCCTCCCACATCATCAACCTTTCGGTTCCCTCGGTGGAGGCCGGCGGAGGGATTGGTCCGGAGGGCCGTCAGTTCGCGACCCCCGGAGCGACCGCGGCGCGGAGGGGGCGCGAACTGCCTTGGCCCGAAGGACCACCCCGAGCCGGCCGAACAGACCGAGTCCGGGGCCATGTCTGGCGGCCCGCGCCCCGGACTGTGAGATTCCAACCGTGAGCACCCTTGAACCGCTCTTCCGGCTCCTCGTCCGCACGCTCTCCGAGCGGCAGCCGGAGCGTGTGCACCAGCCGATGTCCATCAACGAGCTCATGGATTCGATCCTGCCGTACCGCCTGGTCCGGCGCGAGCTCTCGGTAGACTCGGCGGAGGACTATGAGACGCTCATCTTGCGCCTCTGCGCCGGTGAAAGTGAATTCGTACAGGCGGAACCCACCACCCAGGCGGCGCTGGCCGCCGAGCTGAGGAAGCCACTCGCGGACCTGGCGCTCCTCCGCGTGTACGGCGACACCCACGTCGTCCTCCGCGCCGATCCACTTCTCACCGCCATGGACGACCGCCCTGAGGAACGCTACGCCCCGCCCGGCGCTCGGACCTCGCCGCCGCCTGAAGCGCCCGAGGCAGCCGAGGTGGAAACGGACAACGCGGCAGCACCGGTGGCGGACAATCAGGGCGAGCAGGACAACGAACCCGACGACGCGTGGCTACCCGATCCCGTATTCGAGGCCAACGCGAGCGTGGTCACCCCGCGCGCGCCGGATGTCCCTGACGTGCCGCCCGCACAGGCCGACAAGACGCAGGTCCGCTGTCCCTTCTGCGGCGGGCTGCTGCCGCCGAGGATGGCCATCAACTTCTGTCCGCATTGCGGGATGGGCCAGGACGTCGGCAGTTGTCGCGCCTGCGGTGCCGACATGGACGTCGGCTGGCGCTACTGCGTCAGTTGCGGCGAGGAAGCCCAGGGAGGTTTGGCGTGAAGAAGGCCAGGATCGCCATCATCGGCGGCGACGGCATCGGGCCGGAGGTGGTGGACGCGGCGCTGCCGGTCATCGAGGCGGCGGCGCGCACGGAGGGGCTGACGCTCGACACCGAGCGACTCCCCTACTCGGCGGATCACTATCTCCGCACCGGGGAGACGCTGCCCGACGAGGCGTTCGAGCACCTGCGCGACGACGTGGACGGCATCCTCCTCGGCGCGCTCGGCGACCCGCGCGTCCCCGGCAACGAGCACGCGCGTGACATCCTCCTCGGGCTGCGTTTCCGCCTCGACCTGTACATCAATTTCCGGCCGACGCGCCTGTTCCACCCCAAGCTGTCGCCGCTGCGCGCCGACCGCCGCACCGACGGGGGCAGCACGGCCATCGACTTCGTCATCTTCCGCGAGAACACGGAGGGGCAGTACCTCGGCAAGGGCCGCTCGGAAAGCATCGGAACGCCCGACGAGGTGCATGTGTCCGAGGAGATCAACACCCGCAAGGGCGTGGCCCGGATCATCGAGGCGGCCTTCGCGTGGGCGGCCGCGCACGGCAAGACCCGCGTCACCATGAGCGACAAGTCGAACGCCATCCAGTTCCAGCGGATCTGGGGCCGGCTCTTCCAGGAGATCGGCGACCGCTACCCCGACATCCAGCGGGAGCACCGCTACGTGGACGCCCTGGCGCTGGAGCTGGTGCGCGAGCCGGAGCGGTTCCAGGTCATCGTCACCACCAACCTCTACGGCGACATCCTGTCGGACCTGGGGGCCGGGCTGATCGGCGGGCTCGGCATCGCGGCCAGCGCCAACCTGCACCCCGGCCGGCCGGGGCTGTACGAGCCGGTGCACGGCTCGGCGCCGCCGCTGGTCGGCAAGGGCGTCGCCAACCCGATGGCCACGGTGCTGACCGGCGCATTGATGCTGGAGCAACTGGGGTGTGCGGCGGGAGCGATGAAGCTGGAACGAGCGGTGGAGCGGGTGGTGGCGAGCGGCCCGCTCACGCCCGACCTGGGCGGCTCTGGAACCACCCGTGAGGTGGCCCGTGCACTGCTCGATGCGCTGGGGTAGCGGCGCCGCGCTCGTCGCGGCCGTGGTGCTCGCGGCGACTCCCCTGCACGCCCAGGACGCTGATACCGAAGGGCAGGTCTGGTCCCGGCTCAACATCCGGCACGAGTTCCCCTCGGCCGCGAGCGTGTCCGTGTTTGGCCAGCTCAAGGACGGGATCGACTATGGCTACACCCAGTGGGACTTCGGCCTCCAGCTGACGCGCGCCGCCCGGCGCTTCAGGCGTCCGCACGTCCTCAATGTCGACCCTGACCAGGAGCACGCGTTCGTCTTCGGCACCGGGTACGAGTACCTCGAGACTACCGAGTCGGGGGACACGAAATACCAGAGCCGCCTCAACCTGGAGGGCACGTTCCGGGCTCGCCCGTCGAAGACCTTCCGCCTGGCCGACCGCGACCGCTTCGAGTTCCGCTGGATCGACGCCGTCTACTCCACCCGGTACCGCAACCGCCTGACCGCGCAATTCGACCTCACCGCGGGGAAGCAGCGACTCAGTCCCTACGCCTCCGCGGAGTTCTTCTACACATGGGGGACGACCGACCGCTGGAATGAAGCGCGCTATTCCGGTGGGATGACCTGGCAGGGGGGGAAGAGCCTTGCGCTCTCGCTCTACTACCTTCGGCAGGACTGCTGGACTTGCCACCCCGTGCACGTGAACGCCGTCGGGGTGGACCTCAGCTACTTCACCGGCCGGTCGAGCCGGTAGCCGCCGGGGAGGCGAGGAGCTCCGCACCCAGTTCGCGGATGGAATCGAACGTTTCCTGCGCCGCCACCACCATGGGCGCCACATCGGTGGCGGGCAGGTTGAGCGCATCGACAGCCGCCTTGAACTCCTGCCACCGGGCCGGCTGCACGTCTCCGTAGGGATCGAGGTACGCGGAACCCTCGCCGGTGACGGGGAGCTCGTAGGCGGGGCGCACCTTCCGCGCGATGAACTTCGACCCGTTGGTACTCCCCTCCAATACGTAGAAGATCCCGAGCAGGGCCATCGGCTGCTCGGACGCCAGCCGATCCATGCGGGCCACCAGGGCCATGGCGGCCGGCAGGGCCGGCTCGTCCGCAGACGCACCGAGGTAGGCGAGGTCCTTCCGGAGCGGACCGACCTTCCGTCTGCCGTCGTCGAAGACCGTCTTGAGCTGGGGGTTCCGGGTGACGAGCCGGTCGAGGTGCGCCTCCAGGGCGGCATGGATGTGCAACAGCTGCGCAAGCCAGTGGAGGTAGAGCGGCCGCGGCAGCGTGCCGCGCACGAACTGCTGCTGGAACTCGTGCTGCTCGGCGCGGCGATGGTGACTCGCCGTGCTCTCCCGGAGGATGAGCATGGTGCCGGCGGTTTCGGTGTTCACTGGAGCGCCACCAGCAGCGCCGGGATGATGAGCCACATGAGCCCCTTGATCAGGAAGAAGAGGGTGCCGACGAAACCGAGTTTAGCGATGATTGGCGGCAGTCGCATAGATGAGAGTCACTCTCAAATAGTTTGTATTGCGACCAAAGTTGTCCTAATTACCCCTGAGATGTCAATAGTGGCTGCTCCGAACTCGCCGATCCGGGCCGGCGGCATAGATTGAGGACGTCGACCTCGACCCGATTTCGGAGTCCTCCATGCGCAGCTTCTTGATCACCGCCCTCGTCGCCACGGCCGCGTGCAGTTCCGGCAGCCAGGGCACCGCGCCAGCTCCCGCCCCGGCATCCGGCGGCGCCCAGGGGCCGACCGCCACGACCTGCCCGATCGAAGTCGGCAGCAGGGTACTGTCCACGGAGTTCTCGGCGTCCGGCGAGCGAGCGCGGATCACCTTCCGCGCCGGGTGCCTCTACTGGGCCACCACCGACGTGAGCGGCGTGCTCCTCCAACTCCGGCCGCGGAGTTCCGGGACCCAGATGCCCTATATGGGGCAGCTGATGGGCGGCGGCGTCCAGGGCGGCAGCACCTGGGAAATCCGCGCGACGATCGACGGGGAATACGACGTCTGGGCCACCGGCGCGCCGAGCGGCCGCGCGGTGAAGCTCGAGGTGACGGTCCGCGGCGACAACGCCCCGCGCGCCAAGTAGCGATGACCACCGGACGCCTGGAAACCTTCAGCGACGGCGTGCTCGCCATCATCATCACGATCATGGTGCTCGAGATGAAGGTGCCGCACGGCGCCGAGTTCGGTGCCCTGAAGCCGCTGATTCCTGTCCTCCTCAGCTACGTGCTGAGCTTCATCTACCTCGGCATCTACTGGAACAACCACCACCACATGATGCACGTGGTGCACCGGGTGAGCGGCGGCGTCCTCTGGGCCAACCTCCTCCTGCTCTTCTGGCTGTCGCTGGTGCCGTTCGTGACCGGCTGGATGGGGGAGAACCACTTCGCGCCGGCGCCGATGGCGCTCTACGGCGTGGTGCTGCTGATGGCGGCGGTGTCGTACACGCTCCTGGTCCGGGCCACGCTGAAGGTGGAAGGTCCCGACTCGCTCCTGGCCCGGGCCATCGGGCTGGACCGCAAGGGGAAGCTCTCGATGCTCCTCTACGTGGTCGGCATCGGGGCGTCGTTCTACTCTTCCTGGCTGTCCGGCGCGATGTACGTGACGGTGGCGCTGATCTGGCTCATTCCGGACCGGCGGATCGAGCGGGTGCTCGGGGTGCACCCTGCCCGGAACCAGGGACACGTCACTTGACCGCCGGGCCGCCGGACTTCGCTTGACGCACGGCCCGCGACGCCCACCCCGGGTGCCGCGGTTGTCCTCTTCACCGAGGTGATTCCATGGAAACCCAGAGCCTGATCGTATTCCTCATCATCGGCATCCTGGCGGGATTCCTGGCGGGCAAGATCATGAAGGGAGGCGGCTTCGGGCTGGTGGGCGACCTGGTCCTGGGCGTCATCGGCGCCTTCGTCGGCGGCTGGGTCTTCGGAATGCTCGGGCTCCTGCCGGTCGGCCTCCTCGGGACCCTGATCGCGGCGACGGTCGGCGCGATGCTCCTCCTCTTCGTGATACGCCTCATCAAGAAGGCCTAGCCGCGGCAAACCGCCTTCCTTGAACGGGGGGTCGGTCCGGGCCATCTTTCTGGCCTCGACCGACCCTCCTTCAGGAAGGGCACCACGATGAAAACGCAGGGCCAGCAGTCCGACGTCCTCTTCCTGTCCGGATCCCGCACCGGGTTCGGCAGTTTCGGCGGCACCCTCAAGGACTTTACCGCGACCTCCCTCGGCGTCTTCGCCGCCCAGCACGCCCTGGCCAAGGCCGGGATCGAGGCCGCCGCGGTGGACCACGTGGTGTTCGGCAACGCCCTCCAGACCAGCGCCGACGCCATCTACCTGGCACGGCACGTGGCACTCCGTGCAGGCCTCCCCATCGAGACCCCGGCCGTCACCGTCAACCGCCTCTGCGGCTCCGGATTCGAGTCCATCATCCAGGGGGCCCAGCAGATCCTGCTCGGCGAGTCGAAGATCGTCCTGGCGGGGGGCGCCGAGTCGATGAGCCAGGCCCCGCACGTCGTGCGCGGCGCCCGCTGGGGGCTCCGCCTCGGGCCGGCGCCGCCGTTCGAGGACCTGCTCTGGGAGTCGCTCAAGGACCCGCACTGCGGCTTTTCCATGGCGGAGACCGCCGAGAACCTGGCGGACAAGTACAAGATTTCGCGCGCAGAGGTGGACGCCTACGCGCTCACCAGCCAGCAGCGCGCCAAGGCGGGGTGGGACGGCGGCGTCTTTGCCGACGAGCTGGCACCCGTCCCGATCCGGAACCGCAAGACCAAGCAGGACGAGCCCTGGGGCGCCGACGAGCACATGCGGCCCGACACCACCGCCGAGGGGCTGGCCAAGCTGGCGCCCTACTTCAAGAAGGACGGCGTGGTCACGGCGGGGAACGCCTCCGGCATCTGCGACGGCGCCGCGGCGGTCGTGCTGGCCAGCGAGGGGGCGGCCAAGGGGCTCAAGCCCATCGGCCGGCTGGTGTCGTGGGGGGTCGCCGGGGTGGAGCCCAAGTACATGGGCATCGGCCCCGCCCCGGCGGCGCGGAAGGCGCTGGCCAAGGCAGGGCTTACCCTCGACCAGATGGACCTCGTCGAGGTGAACGAGGCCTTCAGCGCGCAGTACGTAGCCGTCGAGAAGGAACTCGGGCTCGACCGCGCACGCACCAACATCCACGGCGGCGCCATCGCCATCGGCCACCCGCTCGCCGCCAGCGGCACGCGGATTTCCCTGCACCTGCTGCACGCGCTCCGGAAGCTCGGCAAGCGCTACGGCCTCGGCAGCGCCTGCATCGGCGGCGGCCAGGGTGCGGCAGTCATCGTCGAAGCCTTCCCGGCCTAGGAGGCCACCCATGCCAGTCATGCTGATGGCTCTTGCCATCGTCGTCGCCTACTCGTTCGCAAGCCTTCGCGTGCTCAAGCAGTATGAGCGGGGCGTCGCGTTCTTCCTCGGCAAGTACTGGGGCACCAAGGGCCCGGGGCTCTTCTTCCTGCCGGCCGGGTTCGCCCAGGTGAAGCGGGTGTCGCTCCGCATCATGGCGCTCGACATTCCGCCGCAGGACGTCATCACCCGGGACAACGTGTCCCTCAAGGTAAACGCCGTGCTCTACATGAAGGTGGCCGACCCGTCCCGGGCGGTCATCGAGATCGAGGACTACCTCTACGCCACGAGCCAGCTGGCGCAGACCACGCTCCGGGCCGTGCTGGGCGAGGTCGAGCTCGACGAGCTGCTCAGCGACCGCGAGAAGATCAACGCCGTGCTCAAGCGGATCATCGACGAGCGCACCGATGCGTGGGGTATCCACGTGTCCGCCGTCGAGGTGAAGGACGTGGACCTGCCGGAGCAGATGAAGCGCGCCATGAGCCGCCAGGCCGAGGCCGAGCGGGAGCGCCGCGCGAAGGTCATCGCCGCGCAGGGTGAACTGCAGGCGTCGGAGACCCTGGCCCAGGCGGCCCGGACGCTGTCGACGGAGCCGAGCGCCATCCAGCTCCGCTACCTGCAGACGGTCACCGAGATCGCCGCCGAGAACAATTCGACGACGATCTTCCCGCTGCCGATCGACCTGATCCGTCCCTTCATGGAGATGGCCGACCTGAAGGTGGCGAGCTTGAAGGCGGCCGCCGGCGCAACGGCGCTGCCGGCGCCCGACCTCCTGGCCGGCCTGCCGCGAATCGAATCCGGCGCCAAGAAGGAAACGACCTAACCGGACATGGCCGACCTTCCCGCGCGGATCGACCGCGCCGCTCTCGACCGGATCATCCAGCGCGCCGCCGAGCTCCAGACGGGCGAGCGCGAGTTGGGTGACGAAATGACCGAGGAGCAGGTCCTGGCTCTCGGTCGGGACGTCGGCATCCCGGCGCGGTACCTCCAGCAGGCGCTCATCGAGGAGCGGGTGCGGACCGAGCCGGTGGAGTCCCGCTGGCTCGACCGGACGGTCGGGGCGGCGACCGTCACCGCCGACCGCGTCGTCATGGGCTCGGCCGACCTGCAGGAGCAGGTGCTGCTCGACTGGATGGACCGGCACGAGCACCTCACGGTGCAGCGGCACCAGGACGGTCGGATTACCTGGGAACAGATGGGCGGGTTTCAGGCGGTGATGCGGGCGGCGGCGTCGCTCGGCGGCGGCGGCCCGCGCCCCATGCTCGGCAAGGCGGGATCGGTGGCGGCCACGATCACCCCGCTCGAGGCCGGCTACTGCCACGTGCAGCTGAGCGCCGAACTCCGCTCGACGCGGGCGGCGTACATCGGCGGCGCGGCGGCCATCGTGTCGGTGGGCGCGGCGGCCACCGCCGTGCTTGCGGTGCTCGCCGCCTTCCCCCCGATCCTCCTGGTGCCGCTGCCCGTGGCGCTGGCGGCGGGATACGCCGCGATGCGCCCCTACGCGGGCGTCGCCGAGCGGACCCGGCTCGGACTCGAGCGGGCGCTCGACCAGCTGCAGCGACGGGGCGACCGTCCGCTCCCACCGCCGCCGCCCAGCATGATCACGTCTCTCGTGCAGGAAGTGCGCAAAGCCCTCAAACCCTGAACCACCGGAAGTCATCATGGCAGAGATCAAGAAGGTCGGCGTGCTCGGATGCGGCCTGATGGGCAGCGGCATCGCCCAGGTGGCCGCCGCCGCCGGCTACGCCACCGTCGTCCGCGACGTGTCCGATGCCGTCATGGCCAAGGGCAAGGCCGGCATCGCCAAGTCGCTGGACAAGTTCGTCGAGAAGGGCAAGCTCGCCGCCGCCGACCGCGACGCCACCCTCGGGCGGTTGTCCTACGTCACCGAAGTGACGGCGCTCAAGGACTGCGACATCGTCATCGAGGCGGTCACCGAGGATCTCGAACTCAAGAACGACCTCTGGAAGCAGCTGGACGCCCTCTGCCCGGCGCACACCCTCTTCGCGAGCAACACCTCGAGCCTGACCATCGCCGCCATGGCCAGCGCCACCGCGCGCGCCGACCGGTTCGTCGGGCTGCACTTCTTCAATCCTGTGCCCCTCATGCAACTGGTCGAGGTGGTCCGCACCGTCACCACCTCGATGGCCACCTTCGACCGCGCGCTGGCCTTCGGGAAGAGCCTCGGCAAGGAAGCGGTGGCGGCCAAGGACAACTCCGGCTTCATCGTCAACCTGCTCCTGGTGCCCTACCTCCTCGACGCCATCCGGGCGCTGGAGCACGGCGTGGCCAGCACGGTGGACATCGACAACGCCATGAAGCTCGGGTGCGGGTACCCGATGGGTCCGCTCACCCTCCTCGATTTCGTCGGGAACGACACGACCTACAAGATCGCGGAGATCATGTTCACCGAGTACCGGGAGACGAGATATGCGCCGCCGCCCCTCCTCAAGCGGATGGTGATGGCGGGCCTGTACGGCCGAAAGAGCGGCAAGGGCTTCTACGACTACGCCGCCAACCCGCCGGTGCCGGTGGACCTGGGGGTCTGACGCAGATGCTCCTCTCCCTGCTCCTCCACGGCGACGCCGCCGCCTCGAGCGGCCTCTTCGGCTATGATGCCCCGCGCCTGCACGCCGTCTTCAATGACTTCCCGCCCGCGCTGCTGGTGGTGGGGGTGCTCCTCGAACTGGCGTATCTGCTCACGAAGCGCGAGAGCCTGCGAAGCGCGTCGTACTGGTCGCTGGTCATCGGCGCGGTGAGCGCCGCCGTCGCACTCTTCTCGGGCCTCCGGGCCGAGGACGCGCTCGAGCATGGGCAGTCGATCCACGAGATCATGCAGGTGCACGAGCGGTTCGCATGGATCACGCTCGGCGTCTTCGGTGTGGTGGCGGTGTGGCGGGTGCTACGGGAATCGAAGATGGGCCGCCGGGAACGGTGGGCGCTCGCGCTGATCGGCGTGCTTGGGCTCGTCCCGCTCACCGTGACCGGCGTGGAGGGCGGCGAACTGGTGTTCGATCACGCCGCCGGGATGTCCACCGAGGCGATGCAGGCGGAAATCACGAACCGCGCGGGCGGGCATGAGCACGCGCCGGGTGAAGAGCACGACGACGCCGCGGCAGTGCCCGGGGCCACCGACAGCATGCCGGAGCACCAGCACGAGGACTCGACCACAGCCGACTCGACCGCCGCGAAGCCGGCGCACACCCACGCGCCGGGCACACCGCCGCACAAGGACTGATGCCACTTCCCCGCTTCCCCGCGTCCCCGCTGGTGGCCCTTCTCCTCGCCTGCCAGCCCTACACCACCCGACCCTCCTTCGGGCCGTTGCCGAGCGCGGCGGAGGCAGTGGTGGACCTGGATGTGGCCAAGGCGACGACGACGCTGGCGGAGCAGTTGAAGTCGGATTCGATCCCGGTGAGTCGGGTGGAGCCGAAGGACGGGTACCTCGAGACACCGTGGTTCAGCGCGGCGACCGGCCAGGAGACCACCGAGCGCGTCCTCGGCGACAGCATCGTCCGGGTACGGGGGTGGGTGAACGCCTACGGAAAGGAACGGGGGTCGATCCGGGTGGAGACGGCGGTGCGTCCGCTCGCGAATCCGTCGTTGCCGCCACGGGAACTCGACCGTCAGGCCCCGCCGGAGAACCCGGCGGCGTTGCGGGTGGCGCGAGTGCTGGGTGACATGGCTCGCCGGTACCCGGTGCCGGGAGCTGAGGCGCCTGCGGCGCCCACGGCGCTCGTGGCGCCCACTCCCGCACCGGACTCGACCACGCCGGCGCCGAAGGACAGCACCGCGGTTGCCAAGCCGGCGCGGCCTCGGCCGCCTGGAGCGAAGTAAGCCTCCTCCTTACTGCCCCCCCGCCCCGCTGCCCCGCGGTCCCGCCTCTTCGACGAAGACCCTCACCCACTTCTCCAGCTGCTCCAGATCCAGCCCCGCATCCTTGCAGGGTCCGGCCGGCAGCGTCATGGTCAGGCCGAGGACGGGTACACGCCCTGCCACGTCGTGCAGTCCACTCACCATGTCACGCTCGCAGGCCACCGCCACGATGGCGCGGGGACGGCGCTCACGGATGACCCGCCGGGCGAGCTGGCCACGCGTCGCCACAAACACCGGCACCTCGTACTTGCCCGACAGTGCCAGGACGCCGTCGATGGCCGGTTTCGAGAGGCAGCGCGGAATGAGGAGGAGGAGCTCCCCCTCGCCCACCTTCTTCGCGCGGCGGAGGGCCAGCGCGTTGTACACCTTCACCGCGGCGTTCTCGACCCAGTCGCGGCGGCCGAACCGGTCCGCCACGCGCGACGTCACGCTCATCAGCCGGAGGAAGGGGCCCTGCTCGGCGAGCTTGGCGGGGAGGAGAGACCGGCCGGTGGCGTAGCTGAGGAGAATCAGGAGCCACCAGAGCCACGACGCGCCGGCGGCGACGCCGAGTCCGAGCCAGAGAATCGCCGGAACGCCGGGGAGCCAGAGCCCGATCCGGGGGCCGAGGAGGTAGAGCGCCAGAGCCACGACCCCGAGCGCCGCCGCGAGTCCCGCCGCCGACCACTGGAAGAAGAGCCGTGGCGGAGAGTCGTAGTTGCCCTGGTTCGGAAGGGGATTGCCGTCCCACTCGTCCCATTCATGGCCGAGTCGGCGGTCCACTTCGATGCGGATCAGCTGGGGGCGAGCGGTCTCTGACATGGGAAACCAAGATAGCAGGCGACTCCGCGGTTCGCTTGGCGGCGGCGGTGCGCGGCCGTACGTTTCGGCCATGCTGAAGGGACCCCGCCTGCAGGGCCAGTTTCGGACGGATGACCGCGCCCGGGCCGCGTACGCGGAGGGGGCGGGCATCTACCGGATCGTGCCGGCCGCGGTGGCGGTGCCCGCGAGCGCGGCCGACCTCCAGCGACTGGTCAGCTGGGCGGCGGTTAGCGGCACGCCGCTCGTGGCGCGCGGCGCCGGGAGTGCCATGGGCGGCGGAAACGTGGGCGAGGGCGTGGTGGTGGACCTCACCGCGCTCGGCCCGGCCCGGCTCGAGGTGCACGCCGCAGACCGGAAGGCGCACGTGTCTACCGGCATCACCGCCGGCGCCCTCGACGCCGCCGCCCGTGCGCACGGCCTCCGATTCCCGCCGATGCCATCGAGCGGCAAGTGGGCCACGCTAGGCGGCATGGCGGCCACCAACGCCGCAGGCGCCTCGGCGGTCCGGAGCGGGAGCGTGCGGAACTGGATCAGCGCGCTGGAGTGGGTGGACGCCGAGGGAGAATTGCACCGGTGGGCGCGGGGTGAGGCCATCGAGCCGAGACGGCGATGGGCCGCGCTCGAGCGGCGCATCCGCCAGGACGAGGCGGTCATCCGCGCGCGCTTCCCCCGGGTCCGGAAGAACTCTTCGGGCTACGCCGTGGACGCTTTCCTCGACTCCGGAGACCTCCTTGACCTGCTCATCGGCTCGGAAGGGACCCTCGGCTTCATCACCGCCCTCGAGTGCCGCCTCGCGCCCCGCCCGGGCGCCACGGCCGGACTCCGCATCGCGCTCCGCTCCCTGGACGATCTGGCAGACGTGGTCAACGCGCTCCTCCCGCTCCGGCCGGCGGCGCTGGAAATGCTCGACAGCACCTTCCTCGAGCTGGTGGCGAGGGAAGGCGGCTGCGTTCCGGCACTGGCCCGCGGCGCCGACGCCATCCTCCTGGTCGAGTTCGAGCGCGCCACCGAGGCAGCGGCCCGCGGCGCCGTGGGCGACGCCGTCCGCGCGGTGAGCGCCTGGACCAGCGAAGTCGAAACCGCCATCACGCCCGAAGATGCCGAGGAGCTCTGGGCCATTCGCCACGCGGCGAGCCCGATCCTGGCGCGGCTTCCGGAAACCCACCGCTCGATGCAGGTCATCGAGGACGGCGTCGTGCCGGTGTCGCGCCTGGCGGAGTACGTCCGCCTGGTCCGGCGCGTCGCCCGGACGCACGACCTCAGCGCGGTGATATTCGGGCACGCCGGCGACGGCAACATCCACGTGAATCTCCTCGTGGACACCACGCAGGCCGGATGGGAGGCGCGGGTAACCTCTGTCCTGCAGGAGGTGTCGGCCGGCACCGTGGCCCTCGGTGGCACCCTGAGCGGCGAGCACGGCGACGGGCGCCTCCGGGCCGATGCCCTGGAATCGGTCTTCGGGCCGGAACTGATCGCCCTCTTCCGCGACATCAAGGCCGCCTTCGACCCGGCGGGGATCCTGAACCCCGGCATCAAGCTGCCCGGCGGCGGCGCTCCCATCGCACGGCTCAAGGTGGGCGCGGCCGCCGTTCCCATCCCTGACGACATCGCCCTGGCGCTCCGCGACATCGAGCGCACCGGCGGCTACGCACGCGCACGCCTGGAGCTGGCCCCATGAAGCCCTACCTGGACCTTCTCTCCCGCATCCTCGACACCGGCGTGGCCAAGTCCGACCGGACCGGCACCGGCACGCGGAGCGTCTTCGGGCACCAGATGCGGTTCGACCTTGCGGCAGGTTTTCCGCTGGTGACCACCAAGAAGCTCCACATGAAGTCCATCGTGTACGAGCTCCTCTGGTTCCTCCGCGGCGAGACCAACGTCCGCTACCTGCAGGAGCACGGCGTGAGCATCTGGGATGACTGGGCCGACGCGGCCGGTGAGCTCGGCCCGGTGTACGGACACCAGTGGCGCTCCTGGCCCACGCCGGGCGGCGGCCACATCGACCAGATCAGCCAAGTCCTGGACGAGATCCGCCGGAACCCCGACTCCCGGCGGCTGATGGTGAGCGCCTGGAACGTGGCCGACATCCCGCGGATGGCGCTCGCCCCCTGCCACGCCCTCTTCCAGTTCTACGTGGCGGACGGCCGCCTCTCCTGCCAGCTCTACCAGAGGAGCGCCGATGCCTTCCTCGGCGTCCCGTTCAACATCGCGTCCTACGCCCTGCTTACCCTGATGGTAGCGCAGGTGACCGGATATCAGCCAGGTGAGTTCATCCACACCTTCGGCGACGCCCACCTCTACACCAACCACCTCGACGCCGCCCGCCTCCAGCTGACGCGCGAGCCGCGACCGCTCCCGACGATCCGGCTCAACCCCGCCGTCACCTCCCTCTTCGATTTCACCTACGAGGACTTCGAGGTGCTGGGCTACGACCCCCATCCCCACATACCGGGGAAGGTGGCGGTGTGACGATCTCCCTCGTGGTGGCGGTCGCCGAGAACGGCGTGATCGGACGGGAGAACGCCCTGCCGTGGCGGCTCTCGGCCGACCTGCGCCGGTTCAAGGAGCTCACCATGGGGCACACCGTCATCATGGGACGGAAGACCTTCGAATCCATCGGGAAGGGGCTGACCGGGCGGCGGAATCTGGTCGTGAGCCGGAATCCCGAGTTCCGCCCGGCGGGCGCGACCCGGGTGCCGAGCCTGGAGGCGGCGTTCGAGGCAGCGGGGCCGACGGGGGAGGTCTTTGTCATCGGCGGCTCCGACATCTACCGCCAGGCACTGCCCCTCGCCGAGAAGATCTTCCTGACCCTCGTGCACGCCGCCCCCGAGGGAGACGCGCATTTTCCTCTGCCGGACAGCGCCCGGTGGGCGCTGGTGTCGACCGAACTGCACGGGGCGGACGACAAGAACGAATTCTCCTCGGAATACCGCATCTACAAGCGGCGGCGCTGAGCCGCCTCCTCCGTTCCCACCTCCCCGCCGTCAAACGAAGTTCGGAAATTCCGAAAAAATCTATTGTGCTTCGCTCCCCTATTTCTTAACTTGGTATCCGACAACGCGAAGCACCGAGCGCGCCGCGACGCGACGACCACGTTTTCGAGGGGGAGTGTTTGGGAGTTCGTATCGGACTCGCTTACAACCTGAAGCCCCAAGCCGCAGCGATTGCTGGGGGAGACTTCGCCTCCCCTGTCGACCGGAACACCGCCCTCCGCGCACTCCGCACCGATCTCGACCAGCCCGATCTCTACGCCGAGTGGGACGAACCCGGCACCATCGACGCCATCGAGCGGGCGCTGCGCCCCCTCGGCCAGGTGATCCGGCTCGAGGCCGACGCCTCGTTCCCCCAGAAGCTCGTCGACGCCCGCCCCGATTTCGTGTTCAACATCGCCGAGGGGCTCTACGGCCCCAACCGCGAGGGGCACGTGCCGGCCATCTGCGAGTTCTACGGCATTCCCTGCCACGCCTCCGACCCGCTGACACTCGGGCTCGCCCTCCACAAGGGGCGCGCCAAGGAAGTCATGGTGGCGCGCGGGGTGCCCACTGCGCCGTTCCGGATCGCTGAGTCGGTGGCCGACGCCGCCGCCTGCACCCTCCCCTTCCCGCTCTTCGTCAAGCCAGCGTGCGAGGGGTCGGGCAAGGGGATCACGGTGGACAACCTCTGCCACGACCGCACCGCGCTCGTCGGCCGGGTGGAGCACCTGCTCACCACCTACCGGCAGCCGGTGCTCATCGAGGCCTGGCTCCCAGGAGCCGAGTTCACGGTGGCGGTGCTGGGCAACGGGCCGGAGGCGCGCTGCCTCCCCATCGTCGCCATGGACTACGCCGACCTCCCCGAGGGCGCCCCGCCGATCTACGGCTACGAGGCCAAGTGGCTCTGGGACACCCTCGACAACCCGCTCGACATCTACGAGTGCCCTGCGCAGATCCCGGAATCGCTTGCGCGCCAGATCCGCGACGCCTGCCTCGGCGCGTACCACGCGCTGGGCTGCCGCGACTGGTGCCGGATCGACGTCCGCTGCGACGCCGCCGGCAACCCCATGGTGGTGGAGCTCAATCCGCTGCCGGGGGTCCTGCCCGATCCGCGCGACAACTCCTGCTTCCCCAAGGCGGCGCGCGCCGCCGGCATGGACTACGACGAACTCATCCAGACGGTGGCGGACATCGCCTGGCGGCGGATCAGCGGCCGGCGGCTCCTTGCCGAGGTGGCGGCGTGAAGGTCGTCCTCCTGCACGACGGCGGCAGCGACGAGTGGAGCGCCACGGACGTGGCCGCCGTCCTCGGCAACATCCGGGAGGTCGAGCAGATCCTTCGGGCCGCCGGCCACACCACCGAGACGGTCCCCGTCTACCTGGGAGACCTCACCTGGCTCGACCGGTGCCAGAAGGCCGACCTGGTCTTCAACCTCTGTGAGGGCATCGGCGGGGTCTCACGGTTCGAGGACTACGTGGTGGCCGCGCTCGAGCTGGCCCGGGTGCCCTTCACCGGGTGCCGGTCGTGGCCCGTCACCATCTGCCACCGGAAGCACGTGGCCAACACGCTGCTCCAGGCGGCCGGCGTGCCGGTTCCCCCGTTCGCGCTGGTGCACGAGCCGGTCGTGCCCAAGGGGCTCCGGTTCCCCGTCATCGTCAAGCCGTCCATGGAAGACGCCAGCGTCGGCATCGACGAGGGTTCGGTGTGCCACACTCCCGCCGCCCTCCTCGAACGGCTCGCCAAGGCGACCGCCGCCTGGGAAGACGTGATGGTGCAGGAGTACGTGGCGGGGCGGGAGTTCAACGTGGGGTTCATCGGGGCGACGGCGCTTCCGATTTCCGAAATCGACTTCGCGGGCCTCGGCGAGGGAAAGCCGCCCATCGTCACCTACGCCGCCAAATGGGAAGCTGGCAGTGACTACGACCTGCACACCATTCCGGTCTGCCCCGCCAAGATCGACAAGAGCACCGCGGAACAGCTGACCCGTGTGGCAGAACGTGCGTGGCGGGCTCTGGCAAAGTGCGAGGGATATGGCCGAGTGGACATCCGGCTCGACGCGGCGGGCACTCCGTGGGTGCTCGAGGTGAACCCCGATCCCGATCTCTCGAGCGACGCCGGACTTGCTCGGATGGGCCGGGCATACGGCTGGGACTATTCCGCGCTCGTGCTGCAGGTCGCCGAAGAAGCATTGGAGCGGGGGCGCGCCGCGCTGGCGGAGGGCGCCCTGTCGGGGCGGATCACTTCGTGACGCGGGCCGCGGTCGCTGGACGGCTCCGCGGGCTGACAGGGGCGGACCGAGTCGGTGTCGAGGCGATCACCGTAGGCACCGGCCTCTTCCGGGACGATGAAGTCCCCGTGGCGCTGGAGGTCTTCGACGCCGCGGTGGCGGGAAGTCCCGATTACACGGCGGTGGGCGTGGAGGTGGACGGGCGCCTGGCGGGGTGGATCTGCTGGGGTCGGACGCCCTGCACCGTGGCCACCTGGGACCTCTACTGGATGGCGGTCGATCCGGCGCTTCACGGGCTCGGACTCGGCACGCTTCTGGTAAACGAGATGGAGCGCCGCCTGGCCGGTCAGGCGCGGCTGGTGGTGGTGGAGACGGCGGGCCGGGCGGACTACGCCCCGACGCGCGCCTTCTACGAGGCCCGGGGATACCGGGCCGTCGCGCAGATCCCGGACTTCTACGCACCGGGAGACGACCAGGTGACGTTCGTGAAGTACTTCGAGGTCCCCGCAACAACCTGAGGATGGGGTACAGGCATGGAGACTTGGCAGGAAGTCCTGCGTAAGAACTCGATCGCGTCGCTCGACACGCTCGCCAGCCGGTTCGGCGCCGAGAATTTCCCCGAGCTCGACCGGCTTCGGCTGGCGGCGGAGAATTTCGAGTTCCGGATCTCGCCGGCCATGGTGGATCTCATCCAGTCCCCCGATGACCCGATCTGGCGCCAGTACGTGCCCACCGTCCAGGAGCTCGAGGTCCACGACGGCATCGTGGACTCGCTCAACGAGGACGAGGACAGCCCGGTGCCGAACATCACGCACCGCTATCCCGACCGGGCCCTCTTCCTGGTGAGCCCCGTCTGCGCCAGCTATTGCCGGTTCTGCACCCGGCGGCGCAAGGTGGGAGACCCCGAGAAGATCCCCATGTCGCAGTTCGAGTCGGCCTTCCAGTACCTGGAGAGCCACACCGAAATCCGCGACGTCATCATGTCGGGTGGCGACCCGCTGCTGCTCAACGACCGCCGGCTCGACGCCATCCTGGCGCGGCTCCGGAGCATCAAGCACATCCAGATCATCCGGATCGGGAGCCGGGTCCCCTGCCACCTCCCCGAGCGGATCACGCCGGAGCTCTGCGCCACGATCAAGAAGTACCACCCGGTCTGGATCAACACGCACTTCAACCACCCCGACGAGCTGACGCCGGCGGCGGTCAAGGGACTCGGCATGCTGGCCGACGCCGGCATCCCGCTCGGCTGCCAAACGGTCCTGCTCCGGGGCGTCAACGACACCCCCGAGATCATGAAGCAGCTGATGCACCGCCTCATGATGGCGCGGGTGCGGCCCTACTACATCTACATGGCCGACCAGGTGGCCGGGGCGGAGCACTTCCGGACCAGCATCCAGACCGGGCTCCAGATCATGGAGTCGCTCCGCGGCTGGACCAGCGGGCTCGCCAACCCGCATTTCGTCATCGACGCCCCCGGCGGCGGCGGCAAGATTCCCCTCCTGCCGGAATACGTGGTGTCCATGAGCGACGAAGAGGTGGTCCTCCGGAACTTCCGGGGCGAGCGCTTCGTCTACCGGCAGCCGAACGAGGAGCTGGCGGTCGCGGCCATGGGTCGCCGTACCGACCCGGAATACCTCTTCCAGCCGACGCTGCAACTGAAGAAGCCGGCCAAGCGGACCAGCAAGACAGCGAAGCGAAAGCTGGCCTGAGCGCCGGGCACCCCCTGAGGGCGTACCTGGAAGAGCCCCGCCCGGCCGTTGCCGGGCGGGATTTTCCTTTCCCCCTCTTGCCGTCCTGCCGATTCGGTGGAACACTTGTCCTGACCCCTTCGGGAGCACCCTGATGGCGCTGGGCGGCAGGAGCTGGGAGGAGTGGATCGCGCAGTACGCCACCAGCCACACCAATCCGGTCAACCGGGTGTGCCACACCGTCGGCATCCCCCTGATCGCGCTTTCGATTCCCCTTTTTATTGTCGCCATCTGGGTGCCGGGCTTCTGGCGGATCCCGCTCACCCTCTTCGTGGTGGGCTGGGTGTTCCAGTTCATCGGCCACGCCTTCGAGGGGAAGCCGCCGGAGTTTTTCAAGGACTGGCGGTTCCTGTTCGTGGGGCTCCGCTGGTGGGTGGCCAAGCTGCAGGGCCGGGCATAGTGATGGACCGTCGGGAACTCGTCGCGCTGCTTGGAAGCGCCGGACTCGCCGGATTCGCCTGCCGCCCCAACAAGGAGCCGGGCGACCCCTCGCTGCAGCGCGCCCAGGTGGGCCCACCCTACCAGTTCAAGGCGCTCGACGCGCACCAGGCGGCGACCGTGGCGGTGCTGGTCGACTGCATCATCCCCGCCACCGAGACTCCCGGCGCCGCGGCGGCGGGAGTGCCCGAGTTCATCGACGTCATCGTCGGGGAGTGGTACCACCCGGACGAACGGACGCAGTTCCTGGCGGGCCTCGCGGAACTCGACCAGCGGAGCGCCGCCATCGGATCGGGCCGGTTTCTCGAGCTGGATGGCGGTCAGCAGATGGCGCTCCTCGAGACGGTGGAGGCCGAGGCGTTCGCGGCCCGGAAGGCTGACCCCGCCGCCCCGACGCCGTTCTGGCTCCGGCTCAAGTCGCTCACCGTCTACGGGTACTACAACTCGGCGGTCGGCTCCCTCCAGGAACTCGACCGGCCCGCCATCCCGGGGCGCTTCGACGGCTGCGAGCACCTCCCCGCCGCCCGCCCGGGGGGACTCTGATGCCGAAGCCGTACGATGCGATCGTGGTCGGCTCCGGCATCAGCGGCGGCTGGGCCGCCAAGGAATTGACGGAGCGCGGGCTCGACACGCTGGTGCTCGAGGCGGGCGGGCCGATCGACCCGGCAAAGGACTACGTGGAACATGTGCCGCCCTGGCAGCTCCACTTCCGCGGCTGGGGCGACCGCCAGGCGCTGGACCGCGACCAGCCGGTCCAGAAGACCTGCTACGCCTGCGACGAGTGGGGCAGCAAGTTCTTCGTGAATGACCGCGAGAACCCCTACACCACCGCCGACGACGAACCGTTCCGCTGGATCCGCGGCCGGCAGGTGGGGGGCCGCTCCATCATGTGGGGCCGGCAGGTGTACCGCTGGAGCGACCTCGACTTCACCGCCAACCTCCACGACGGGCTCGGCACCGACTGGCCGATCCGCTACGCCGACATCGCCCCCTGGTACAGCTACGTCGAGCGCTTCATCGGGGTGAGCGGTGAGCGGCTCGGACTTGCCCAGCTGCCGGACGGCGAGTTCCTGCCGCCGATGCAGCTCAACTGCGCCGAGCGGCATGTCCGGGACAAGTTGAAGATGGCCTTCGGCGGCGAGCGGCACCTCACCATCGGCCGGGCGGCCATCCTGACGCAGGACCACAACGGCCGGAAGGCGTGCCACTACTGCGGCCCCTGCGAGCGGGGCTGCATCACTCACTCCTATTTCAACAGCATCGGTTCGACCCTCCCGGCGGCCCGGGCGACCGGCCGCCTCACCCTGCGGCCGCACAGCGTGGTCCACAGCGTCATCTACGGCCCGAAGCAGGGCCGGGCCACGGGAGTCCGGGTGATCGACGCGCAGACGATGGAAATGATGGAGTTCCAGGCGCGCGTGGTGTTCCTCTGCGCCTCCGCGCTCGAGTCCACCCGGATCCTGCTTCATTCCACGAGCCCGGAGTTCCCGACGGGCCTGGCCAACTCAAGCGGCCAGCTCGGGCGCAACCTCATGGACCACACCATGGGCGGCGGGGCGAGCGGCACCATCCCCGGCTACGAATCGGAGTGGATCTACGGCAACCGGCCCAACGGGATCTACCTCCCCCGGTTCCGGAACGTCACGGCGGCCCACAAGGGATTCGTGCGCGGGTATGCCTTCCAAGGCGGCGGGAGCCGGAGCGACTGGGGGCGCGGCGGATCGACGCCCGGCATCGGCAAGGCGTTCAAGGAGTCGCTCAAGCAGCCCGGGCCGTGGCGCTTCGGCTTCTACGGCTTCGGGGAGTGCCTGCCAAACGCCGAGAACTTCATCGAGCTCGATCCCGCCGTGAAGGACAAGTGGGGGATCCCGGCGCTCCGCATCCACTGCAGGTGGCGGGAGAACGAGCGGGCGATGCTCCAGGATATGTCGGTGACCGCGGCGGAAATGCTAGAGGCGGCAGGCGCCACGGACATCCGCTCGTACGTCGAGGACAACCCGCCCGGGCTCACCATCCACGAAATGGGGACCGCCCGGATGGGACGGGACCCGGCCACCTCTGTTCTCAACGCCCACAACCAGGCGCATGACGTGAAGAATCTCTTCGTGACCGACGGCGCCTGCATGGCGTCCTCCGCCAACCAGAATCCCTCCATCACCTACATGGCGCTGACCGCGCGGGCCGCGGACTTCGCGGTGGCCAGCATGAATCGGGGAGAACTCTGATGGGCTCACGCCGGGACGCCATCCGCGCCCTCTCCTCGGCCGCCGTGGCGGCCGCGCTCCCCGCCTGGGCCACCACGGACCGCGCCGACCGGCTGAAGCGGCTCGGGGTCCAACTCTATACCGTCCGAAACGCCCTCAAGGCGGACTTCGACGGGACGCTCCGGAAGGTTGCCGCCATCGGGTACAAGGAGGTGGAGTTCGCGGGATACATGGGGCGCACTCCCACCCAGGTGAGGGACTCCCTCAAGCAGGCGGGCCTCCGCGCCCCCGCCGAGCACGTGGACCTCGAGACGCTCGAGAAGGACTGGGGCGCGACCGTCGAGGCGGCGCACACCGTCGGGCACGAGTACCTGGTGGTCGCGTGGATCGACGCCGCGAGGCGCGGCTCGATCGAGGACTACAAGCGCATCGCCGGCATCTTCAACCAGCTCGGGCGCCAGGCCAACGCCGCCGGCCTCCGGTTCGGGTATCACAACCACGCCTACGAGATGGCCACCCTGGACGGTCAGGTCCCGTACGACGTCCTCCTCCAGCACACCGACCCCGACCTGGTCTGCTTCGAAATGGACCTCTACTGGACCACCGACGGGGGGAAGGACCCGCTGGCCTACTTCGCGAAGTACCCGGGCCGCTTTCCGCTGGTGCACGTGAAGGACCGGACGGCCAGCGGCCAGATGGTGGACGTCGGCCAGGGGACGATCGACTGGGGCGCGATCTTCTCACATCGGAAGCAGGCCGGCATGAAGCACGAGTTCGTGGAGCACGACGAGCCCGGCGACCCGTTCGCCTCCATCACGGCGAGCTACGACTACCTCCGGGCACTGCGGTTCCCCAATGGGTGAGCGCGGGCTGACGCGGAGGGAGATGCTGGCCGCCTCCGCCGGCGCCATCGTCCTGGGCTCGGTGCCAACGACCGGGGCGGCGGCCGCCGAGGGACCGCGCACGGCTCCCGGGAGCGCCTCCGGTGCTCCACTCAAGCAGTCGGTGTCCTACTGGCCGTTCGAGTCGATCCCCCTCCCGCAGTTCGCGCGGGCGCTCAAGGCCATCGGCTTCAGCGCGGTGGACCTGCTGCAGCGGGAGCAATGGCCGGTGGTGGCGGATGCCGGGCTGGTCTGCTCGATGGGCTACCCCACCGCCCGGCGGGACTTCCTCACCACCGGCTTCAACGACCCGGCCAACCACGCCATGCTGCTCGCCGAGCTCGAGGAAACACTGCCGCGCGCGGCGGCGGCGGGGGTGCCGAACGTGATCGCGATGTTCGGCAACCGGAAGGGTCGCGACGACGCCTTGGGCCGCGACGCCTGCATCGAGGGGCTGAACCGGATCAAGGCCCTCGCCGAGGAGCTGGGGGT